>OOBP01000051.1_pt1 | contig 173069 bp, 136 predicted proteins | sample 1671681 | NCBI WGS metagenome assembly OOBP01 (sample SAMN06348181, study PRJEB24527) | human gut metagenome
GTTTTATGAACCCTTATATAAGTGCGCCCAAAAATCTACTTTATTTTTCACTCTTCTTTTCCTTACCGGTGGTCTTGATCCGGGTGATCAGATCTGTCTCTGTCGCGCTGACTTCCTCCTGTACCGGGAAGAGAATGCCGCACTGGTTCTGGCTGTTGTTTTCCTCCGCATTGGCTGCATTGCCGTATCTGTGCCACTTCACAACCGTTCCGCAGATTCACATATCCACGGGTTATCATGACTCTGCGGATACCAACAATATCTTTAAGCGTGAAACATATCCCTATACAATGAAGAATAGTATCCATCATATGTTCAACCTAGTTTATAAATATGTGTTTAAGATTCTCGATACATATTATATATGATCACCGCATCTACTTTAATTACTTTGTTACCAACTTATATATTGCCTTCTTTATATTCCTTTATAGTCATCTTAGATGAAAATCCCACCAAGCCCTTCTTTTCAGTTAATGCTAATAGCGTATCTAATGCATCATTATTTTTCGCATGCAATAATGCACATGCTGTGTAATACCTCACATAATCATTCTCATGATGCAATAACTTTAAAAAAATAGGATTACAAATCTCACCATGTTCGTTTAACCATTTTATTTTCTTTTGAATCACTCTGTAAAACTTATTAGCTTGATTTGAATTTCCATTTTCTTGTGCAATCCCATTGTTTATCGATGCATCAACAAATTCTAAAATTATAGCATTTATATCACTCATAAAACCTCCTAACACTTTACTCAAACGTCCTAAAAATCCACCCCTTTGAAGATGGTATAACATCGCCATATTCTTTTAGCAAATTCATTCCAAAATCAAACTGCGTTTTGAAGTCTTGTCCTGCCAACCATTGCCGTACAGTTTTTCCACCTGTAAAAAACTGTTTTGAAGAATAATATCCACTAATTTTTGCATGGATACTCCCTTTCCCATGCGGAATCGCAATAACATTATTAATATTATTTACTTGTTCTGAGCTAAATCCTGATCCTGTAATTTGTGATTGTTCGACAATATGGTGCCATACTTTTCCATCTCCCGGTGAATCTAAATGAGTTTTCAAATCTTTAAAACTACTGAATCCCTTATCAGGTACAATGTCCCTACCACTCTCTACCGCTTCGCAGGCAGTCCCCTTCCCTTTCAACTGAGCCCCGCCTATCGTCATTAGTAGATAATTAAATGTACCAGCACCTATTTTTCTTCCAATCGCTGAATCATAGGTCCCATTCCAGGCATCCTGTAAGCCTGCTTTTGCTGCATCTATAGTCTGAGTCAGCGAAAAAATCCTTTATAAACAATAGATATGATAAAGGATTATTAATTGAATTAACCCCTTTCGCTGATGTAATTATCATGCTCAGCTGGTAGTCTGCATTACTTATGATCTGGGTATATTCAATTCCCTGTCCCACAAAACCCGCATAAAATCCTGCGGTTGCAGTCCTCTGCATCTCTTTGCTGTCAAAGTTTCCCTTGGCCGTTTCTCTTAAACCTACCAGCGATGCGGGCAACGATGCAGAAGGTTCCATAACGATATCTCCATAATCCAGGAATATCTGACCCGCCCTGTTGTTTAACAGTCCGCTTTCTATGGCATCTTCTATGCTAAGGCGCTGGTTTTCATAGTTGTCAATGGTCTTTTGTGCCTGTGCATCCGGATCAATTATCCACCCTTTCAGGCTTTCAAGCACCTCAACCTCATTTCCGCAAAAGCATTGTCTTCACAGCAACAAATGCCATGAAAACAATGCTTTCTGCATCTTTGATGGAACAATATTCTATTTTAGTTTTTAATAACCTTAAATGAAAATATAATTAAAACGATATATTAATCTAATATCTTTGTTCTGAAAATTTTTCAATCCAACCATCCGATGTATACAATTCACCAGATAACCCATCACTTATATCCGCAATGTTCTCTCCGCCAACAATAATCTGAAATTCATCATGTTCTTCAAATAGGCATAACATATTATGAATACTCAAATCTACAATCTGAGGAATAATATCACTGATTAGCGACTTTTGCTCATCATTCAATTTATTCACTCTCTCAAATAATAACTCGGACTCTTTACTTTTCATCAAACCTTGCGTTTTTCTATCAAATACATCAATAGTTCTATCCCTCACTTCCTTAATAAAAATCTTACCAAATTCTTCTAAATAATTGTCCATTCTTACATTCCTCCTAATATTTATTTTGAATACCAAGGTATTCTTGTAGGTGCTGTTACACCTTGTTCCCTCAAATTTCTTAATGATGCATTAATTAAATCATCTATCATAGAATCACTAGCTCCACCAGCTTTTAATGCTTCTCTTGCAATTCTTGTATGTTCTTCTAAAGTATTCGGTCTGCCACTTTCATATAGCTCTTTAAATAATTCTCGCTGTTTCGAAGTCATAATATTATGGTCTAACCCATTGTCCCTCATAAAATTCTGACTTATTGAAAAACCTTTTTTAGGGTCATAATTTACATCATCTTTAAAACCAGCTTTAGCATGAACATGATGACCACCTACATCTCCATACTCTCCTGTGCCTGAATAGCTACCACTCTCATCAACACTTTCACTAATTTTCCCCTGCGGAGGACAAGCTTTCCTTTTATACCCACTCGGATCATCATACACCACCGGATTATTCCCGCAGTACGCATACAGATTCAGTCCATCCCCCTGGTATACATCCTCCTGCATGAACCGCCCGGCAACCGGATTATAGTACCTCGCCCGTAAATAATACTGTCCCGTTACATCATCATACTGCTGACCCGTATAACGGATGCGGTTATTCAGCTTCTCTGTGGTTCCAAGAGACATGCCAAAGGCATCATACTGGTAGCTGTTCTGAACATTTCTATGTCCATCAGTAACAAGTGCCGTACTTAACTGCTCGTCTCTGTGGTAGTAGGACAGTTCCTGTCCTCTGCGGAACGCTTCAATTCCTGCTCCAAGATGATAACTGGTCTTCTGCTCTTCTCTTCCCTCCTCCTGCAGAAGCTCTCCATTGTGGTATACAAAGCTGGTCCTCCTGCCGTTTTCCAGCAGTTCAAAACGCAGGCCTTCCGCGTCATAGCGGTTCTCCTGCACGCTGCCGGTTTCGGTTTCCACCCTTGTCTGCTGGTGGCGGCTGTTATAGGAGAACAGGCGGATCCCGGCTGCATTTTTCTCCTCTATTATACCGCCCTGACGGTCATAAGAAAACTGTTTTCTATCGGCAGGGCTTTCCTCTGCAATTAGCTGGTTCTTCTCATTATAAAGATAGCGGATTTCTCCCTGTGCATCCGTCTTCCGGATTCTGTTTCCGGCTTTGTCATAGGCATAGCAAACAGAAGTGCCGTTCCGCCGCTCTTCCAGAAGCTGTCCCCGGACATCATAAGCATAGGAGATATCCAACGCATTATTCCCTGTGGTGATGCCGCCCAGAGTCGCCTGCATGCCTGTCTTCGCCGTGCGGTTTCCGTTGCCGTCATACTGGTATGCAAAGGAGAGCAGGACATTTTCACCCGCTCTGGTTTCCAGCGTGCGGACGTTTCCGTCACCATCGTAGGTATAGGCGGTCTCCACACCATTGCCATAACGGATATGGCGGATGCGGTTCAGGGCATCGTAGCCGTAGCGCACTTCCAGTCCGTCATTGTTGTAAACACGGCTCCTGCGTCCTAAGATATCGTACTCATACCGGGTGCAGACTCCTGCGGGGTCTTTAATCTCCGTGATCTGCCCTGCCCTGTCATGGGTATAGGAAACTAAGCGTTTCCCGTTGGAACGCTTTTCTTTCAGATTACCATATGCATCGTAGATGTATTCATAGGACTTCCCGTCACAGACGGCACGGGTCACCCGGCCCAGGCTGTCATAGTGCCAGGTGCTGATGTTGGTGTGCTTTCCCTCTGCATCGGACGCCTTCTCATACACGGGCTGTCCGAATACGTTGCAGGCGCGCTGCAACTGTCTTCCGTCCCGGTCGATGTGCAGGGACAGGTTGCCCTCCTCGTCATACCGGAAGGTCTCTGTGAATCCCAGCTGATCCGTCCGCTCGCTGACCTTGCCGAGACTGTTGTAACGGTACTGCACTGCATTGCCGTTGCCGTCTATAGTCCTGCTGATCTGTCCGGCGGGGGTGTACTCGTAGCCTTCCTTCACCCCGTCCGCAAAGCCAATGCCTGTGATGCGTCCCCAGCTGTCCACGTCATAGGAGATGGGATTCCGGTTGCCGTCCACAACTCCCGTGATCTGCCCTCTGGCATTATACTCATACTGCTGAAGGGTACGCTGATGGTTCCCTGATCGCCGGATATCCTTGATCTTTCCGTCCAGTTCGTAGGAAAGCTCTGTCCGGTTTCCAAACGTGTCCTTTTGGATAACCGGCTGATTCCGCAGATTGTAAGAAAACTCCTGTACCACTTCTCCTAATGCATTGGTGGTGCGGAGGCGGTTGCCGCGGCTGTCATAGGTGTAGGATACCCCCGCCCCGTCATCACTCTCCGGCTCGTAGCCGTAGGGACTGATCTCTTTCCGCAGCCTGTCATTCCGGTCATAGAGATAGCGGGTCACCCCTCCTGCCGGATTGGTTCTGTGGGTCGCCCGGTCTTTCAGGTCATACCGGGTGCTGCTCTCCAGACATTCCCCGTCCGCTCCCAGAATGGCCTGTTTCAGCACATTTCCGGCCGCATCATAGGCATACTGCACCCGTCTGTCGATACCGTTCTTTCTGTCAAGGACTCTCTCCTCGTTCAGGCGGTCATCCGCATCGTAGCTTCTGTGGATCTCGGAGCCCTTCGGGGTGGTGATCTTTGTCAGGTTGCCGTTGGCATCGTAGGCATATCTTGTAACGGCGGCCTGTACCGGGCCGTTGCCCTGGATTTCCTCCGTCCGCTGAACAAGCCACCCGTTTTTATTGTAGGCATAATGAATGACACTATGAACACCGTCCGCAATGGCACGCTCTTCCAGCGTTACATTTCCCAGACAGTCATAATCGTAGCGCATTTTTGCCCCAAAGTCATCTTTCACTACATTCAGATGATTGTTTTTATCGTAGGAAAAATGGATCCGGTGCCAGCCATCCGGCTCTCCGTCCCGTTCTACTTCCTGTTGTCCGTAGGCCTCCTCCACCTTATTGCCCTGACTGTCATAGGTATAGGCGATGACACGGTACAGCGCAGGATCGGTCTCCTGCACTTTTATCTGTTCCCGGATCTTCCAGCCCAGATCATTATAGGTATAGAGGACCTCCTTTCCTTCGCCGTCCACTTCCCGGAGGATCTGTCCGTGCCCGTTGTACTCGTAGGTGTGCAGGATGTTCCCCTCGGGATCCTGTACTTCTGTCATCCGGCCGCAGGCGTCATAGGCATAGCGGTAGCCATTGCCGTCATCCGAATCTGCATCATAAGATTCCGGCTGTACCTGTTTGATCATGTTGCCGTCCGCATCATAGAATCTCCGCTCCACACCTCCGTCCGGATAAAGGATACGGATGCAGTTCCCGTCAGAATCGTACTCATAGTGGGTTCCTTCTCCCTCTTCGCCTTTCAGGGCATAGCTGACCGGATGGATCCGGCTGGTGATGTCCCCGTCAAAGTTGCGGAATACACGGTGATGTTCCTGCAGAGGAGATATGGTATCTACCACACGTTCCAGAAAATCGTGGCGGTACTCATAGCCGCTCTCTTTCTTTTCCCACTGCACGGGTGGATAGTAAGTGGTCAGATTGCCCATGCGGTCATAGAATCTACGGGTGGTGTAGCCTTCCCCGTCGATGCGGCTGGTGACAAAGTTCCTGGAATTGTAAGCCAGCTCCACCGTGCCGTAAGTATTGCTGATGGACAGTCTGCGGCCTACGGTATCGTAGCCGTAGGCGGTCTCCTCCCCCTTCGGCGTAATGACACGGCTGGGGTATAGACGTGTGCTCACTTTTGGAGCAGATTTTTTTAATCTATTAAAATAAGCAGGCTCCCCATTAGCAGAGCCGTTGGGAGAAACCTAAGCTTGGTCTGCCCAGCTTTGGACCTGATAACCGGATTCCATGTTCCTTGCAATAGCTCCTGTTTTCCCTGGTCCGGTATATCTGATCTGCCAGAACACGTTCCGGATAATAACCGGTACGCTCTCTGAATCGTTCTATTGCTTCAATCAGGCAGGTACTCTCGTTGTATGCCTCGAAAGATATTTTTTCGATACGCCCATAACCTTCGCTGTCAAGACTGACATCAAATTTTGCACCAAATTCAACAGGTGCTTTGACCTTACCTCTGACGATCGGCCGGAGCCATGGTTGCGAAATACTTACAATGCGATGCTCCACAGAATGGACTCTGTTATCATACATATACTGTTGCTGTTCATACAGCCTGATGATGGTAAGATATAGGCCGATATCCTTACCTGTCATGGCGTATCCATCACTCATGAACTGTTCCAGATAGCCAAGATCTCTTTTCACGTAGCCAAGCTGTCTGCGGAGTGCGCTGCGGATTTTCTTTGCCGTGTGCTTTCTGCTCTTGGCAAATGCAAGATACTCTTTTCTGGCACGTTTGCGGTATCTTCTTGGCAACTTAAGACCATAACATTTACAAAAACAGTAAATCATGTTTTCCAGCTTTTCTCTTGCTTCGTTCAAAAGCGAGATGTCCTGCGGATAACGTATGTTTGCAGGTGCGCAGGTTGCATCAAGTGTCAGAGTCCCTTTGTTTGTATCTTCTTTTGCAGTACCATCATCACCGGATTTTCCTACGGATGGAGGAGTATGGTCATCTTTGTCATCCTCCTTGTGAGCAAGAAGATACTCATTTACTTCCATCAGCATATCTGCTGAAATGCGTTTACGGAAAAGAACCAGTGTACTTGCATCAAACGGAGCTTCTTCCCGAAAACCGGGAAGCCCGATAAAGTATTGCAGATACGGATTCTCAGCGATCTGTTCCACAAGCTCACGGTCGGAAAATTGGAACTTGGTCTGGATGATCAGGGCTCCTAATGCCATGCGAAGAGGCTTGGCAACATTACCCGTATCACTTGGAAACAGCTTGGCATATTTTACTTCGAATTCATCCCATGGGATTCGGTCAGCCAGTCTGACCCAGCGGTTATCCGGATTCATGTGGAGTCCCATAGGTTGGTTGAAATCGAGGAATGAATGCTGTAACTTGTCGATCGGTTTGTACATTGTTTTAGCCCCTTTATACTTAAAATCTGTAAGAAAACTGCAAGAAAAACGATTTGTTTTTGTCAAAATCCTTGCAATCATTATACCAGAAAATGGGGCAAAAGTCAGTAAAATCAAGTGTTTTCGGCTTAATCAGCAGACACTATTTAACACCTGTTTGCCAAACTTACAAACTATATCGTCAGTTTAAATCCGTTCTCTTGCAGACTTTTTAATTCATCATTAACGTATTCCTTAATGAAAAAATTTTCTTTTTTAATTTCCTGATATGGTACATGTTTCTTTATCCAGCGATTTAGCATTTGATAATCTCTAATAAATGTATCTGGCTTTTTTATACATATTCCTTCTTTAAAATATTGGTTTTCTATCCATACTCTTCCTCGCAACACCTTTTTCTCTTCCAGCTTGATAGTTGTCTTGCGAAATTCAATTACAGGGCTTTTCATAATATCCATAATATGATTCAAATCTTGGCGCATAAACAATTGTCCATAATTTTGCTTATACAAATATAACCTATAAACATTGGTTGAAAATGGTTCCTCTACAATTTGTGCATTATAATCCAAGAAAATAAACTGATTTTGTTGCAAATACTCAACAAAACTTGTCTGAATATTTTCGCTCATGTAAAAATTTATTTGTTTTCCCATAAATTTATCCTTTACTTTCTAAAAATCATATATAATTGGTCCAGAGTTAGAATTGTATGGCCAAAAATATATTGGCGCACCATTATAGTCTGGTGAATTCATAATGTCCTCAATAGCTCTTGATTCCCTAATTACAGGTGTTCCGTTATTATTTACCTTTCCAGCTTGGTGAATCCCTACAATATTACCATCAACTATCTCTACTGCATCAGCATATCTATGACTTTTACTACCATTACTAGTATCAAATCTCATTTCATATACCATTTCTCCTCCTTCTTTACTTGGTTGAATTGAAGCTATCGTATCCTGATGTGCTCGACATCCTTTCTTACCATTTGGATTAGGCACTTTCCTTTCACTTGTTGCACCACTCTCATCAACACTTTCACTAATTTTCCCCTTCGGAGGACAAGCTTTACCTGTTGACGTACTTGCATACCCACTCGGATCATCATACACCACCGGATTATTCCCGCAGTACGCATACAGATTCAGTCCATCCCCCTGGTATACATCCTCCTGCATGAACCGCCCGGCAACCGGATTATAATACCTCGCCCGTAAATAATACTGTCCCGTTACATCATCATACTGTTGTCCCGTATAACGGATGCGGTTATTCAGCTGTTCTGTGGTCTCAAGGGGTATGCCAAAGGCATCATACTGATAGCTGTTCCGGATTTCTCCCTGTCCATCAGTAACAAGTGCCGTACTGAGCTGTTCGTCCCTGTGGTAGTAGGACAGTTCCTGTCCTCTGCGGAACGCTTCCATCCCTGCCCCGAGATGATAACTGGTGCCCTGCTCTTCTCTTCCCTCCTCCTGCAGAAGCTCTCCATCGTGGTATACAAAGCTGGTTCTCCTGCCGTTTTCCAGCAGTTCAAAACGCAGGCCTTCCGCGTCATAGCGGTTCTCCTGCACGCTGCCGGTTTCGGTTTCCACCCTTGTCTGCTGGTGGCGGCTGTTATAGGAGAACCGGCGGATTCCGGCTGAATTTTTCGCTTCTATTACCACCTAATAATAAAACGTGATTCTTATTTTCATCGGAATTGCCCTGTAACAGAAAATTGAGAATGTTCCATGGCGGTTGTCAATAGAACATTCTCGATTCTGTGCTTGCGTCTAGGTATTAAAGAGATTTTTTATCCCCCTTATACCTCCTTGTGCGTGCCGTTGTAACATGGACATTTGTGGATCGTCAAGAGAAATGTTTAGAACTTATTACATTTGAATTAGTGTCTTTTCTAACTCGTCATAGCTGGCTCTTAACAATTACTATTCAATATGAATACTTTGTAATTTAAACAAAATAACAAGGCTTCATCCAGAGCACTAATCACATCATCTTTTTATATAGTATCATCATGGAAACTATATATTGGTGTTATCTCTTCTAAATCTGATACCTCTATATCCACTGCCTCAAAATACACGAACTGGTACGGAACATACGGTGAATTAGTCATTGAAAGCTATGCCATACAATTTTGAAAATCAAAATCAATAATTAATGCATCATTATTTTTTAATAGCATAATTTGTCTCGGCTCAGGATCTTTGATAACACCCTTTCATGCCATTCTAAAACTGATGCTTTTATAATCTCATAATGCTCCTAATACTGTAACTTATGCGAACATATTCTATCGATAAAATCATCATAATTAACAGCAATTATTTTTGCATAATTTCTTTCTAGACAGTCCATTGGAATTGATACTATTTCTTCGCTTTTTTTATCAAATGCAAAAGCAATGCCGCATCCGTCTGATGCAAATGGAATTAAACCATCTAAATTTTCTATATCTTCATAATAAAAAATAATATCATTTAGATTCCAAAAATCAATATAAAAATCACCTATTTTACCATATCCACCATCTACAGCCATTAATATTTCTCTATAATCTGTCGGGAAATGCCAATTTATTTCTTTTTCAAAATCTGTAATATCTTTCTCTGACAAACCTATTGATTCATTAGTTTTTATTGTTTTAATTATTTCTTGTATATTCATCTCATTAGTTCAATCCTTTCTTTACTTCATCTCGTATTTTATTCCACCAAGGTGTTACATATCTTCTATGAACTTGTGATTGAATTGCCGTTTTATTATTTATATCAGTTGGGCTTCCACCCATTTTTACTGGTTCAATCTCGTGAATTTCTAACCCATTATTAGCATAATAAGGATCAGCTGCCCTCATGTTTCTATTGAATATATTTGCTGAATCTCTAGCAGAATTATACTCATCTCCTTCAAGAAATGTCCACACCTTATTTTGGTCAGGAACTGGAACGTAATCATCTGGATAGTCTGACCAATCCTTTATAATAAAAGTACCTTTTTCTTCATCAACTATCTCAACTATTGAACTACTACCACTCTCAGCAGCCTTACTGTCTGCTTCTTTAGCTTCTTTCCCTTTGTCTGCATCCTTCTTAAAAGCTGTAATGCCATAATGTATGGTATTAACACCGTCAACAACTGTAACGACACCTTCTGCTGTCACAGCTATAGTTACCGGCTCAGCTGCTATTCCTATTCCGGTTGCAAGTGCTGCTGCAGATCCACTTCCTCCCGAAATAGTAGTAATCAGTCCATAGACAAATTCCACTCCACCAACTGCTGTGATAACAACATCTCCGGTACATCTTCCTGCATAGTATGCCGTCTTGTTCGTTGCATCCTTGGATAAGGCTTCTATCAATGTCTCCGTCAGGTTAACGTAATTATTGTATGCACGTTCGTTGAACCTGTACTGTCCGCCGTACAGTTCCTCCATTGCCATACCCGGCATATATGCAGCAGTAGGTTTATCTATAATCACCTTTGCTGCGGATCCCAGTACTCCGTTTACAAAAGATTCCACTGCTATTGCCTGTTCGGATTTTTGATTACTGAGTATCGGATATTCCCGAAGGATTCTATCAACATCATTCTCAGTACTGTTTCCGCTCGGATCCGTATAATTCAGATAGCTGCTCACGCAGTAATTATACCGGTTGAGCGTCAGCGGTTCTGTCTGGCTGCCGAGGTAGCTGTCTTCGGTGAGGAAGGTCGCTGTTACCACACAGTAGTACCTTGCCCTCAGATACTGGCTCTCGATATTCGGGTTGTAGGACTCCCCATTGTAGGTATATTCGTTTTCATACTGCGGAGCCCCGAAAGTGATCTCACCGGTGACGCTGTAGCGGTAGGACTGGTAGACCTGTCCCTCTTCATTGGTGATGCCGGAGACACTTCCTCTGGCATCGTAGAGGTAGTAGCCGGTGCTGCCATCGAACCGGTCAAGGGAGATCCGGTCGAATCCGCCGTTTATCTCCGCTCCGTAGATATAAGAGGTATCCGTCTTACCATTGATGTTCTGCTCGACCAGTACCTCTGCATGCTCACGGTTGACGTCGTTTAAGTACTCGATCAGCTCGTAATTCTTTTCCTTACCGGTGGTCTTGATCCGGGCGATCAGATCTGCCTCTGTAGCGCTGACTTCCTCCTGTACCGGGAAGAGAATGCCGCACTGGTTCTGGCTGTTGTTCTCCTCCGCATTGGTTGCATTGCCGTAGCCTGCATCATCCGTGCCCCCGGACTTGCTGTTCTTCTTATTGTTGCCCTTCCCCTTACCGTTATTGCCGGAATTTCCGTTTCCGTTGTTTCCGCTGCCGGAATTGTCCTTGTTGTTCCCGTTGCCGTTGCCGGAATTACCCTTCCGGTCATCATCGGTATGGAGATTATAGTTCAATAAGAGTAACTTTTCCCTCTCTGTCGGTCACTTGGATGAGGTTGTCTGATTCTCTATATCCTCCCGAAGAATCTCCTGCCGAAGGAACATCCTCTGATCCAGTTTATTTTCTTCACAATAATATTTTATTTCATCAAACAGCCTTTTTTATTCCGTATCAAATCCATCTTCTTCCCCTTTCGCACGCTTTTATCGTTTGCCGATTCCTTTCCTTCTATTGTACCTGTATCCCCGATCCCCCGCAACTATTCTTCGCCAAAATGTCCCAAATTCTTCCAAGATAATTAATGAAAAATCCACGAAAAAAGCAGAGACGACATTAAAATCATCTCTGCTTCCAACGTAAACATAGTACTACTCCTTTGTATTTCGAGTAAAAAAATATGGGAAGACTAAGCTTCCCACTCGTTAATGTTCATCTCTTTACGGATTGATTACCGAAGGTTAATGGAGACCTAAATACCCTTTTCCCTTTATCAGTTTTTCAGCCTCTTCACTGTTTTCCATCATTCCGGTTTCGATACATATCTTTCGGTCTGTCTGGATCAGAATTCTATACGCCCCTCTTCCAGCCGACTTATAACGCACCGATCTCACGTCTTCCCATGAGTATTTTTTCTCTTTTCCCCAAATGGAACGGTAAGTAATATCATCCAGCGTCATAGTAATTCTTTTGTTGCGCCAAAACAGGAGGAAATAGCTCCCTTCCATTCCACATAATATGAAAAAGATAATGCCTGCGCCTTTCACTTCCTTTGAAATGCTTGAAATCAATATTAAAAAAACTCCCACTCCGATGAACCAGAAAAACACTCCAAGTAGCAATGGTGTCAATGTTCTTCCGGAACACACAGCTTCTTTTTCATCCTTCACTTCTGTAATCCTCCGGTAAGATCTTTGGGTGTACACCAAAAACGGATGCCCCCATTCCTACAGGGAAGCATCCATTTCTTCCATTTTATTTTTACAGCAGGCTGTCCAGTGTCTCTCTGATCGCCTTGATGAAGTCAAGGCTGTTGAGGATCACGGGATGCTCACAGGTAGAGATCAGGGACAGGCTCTTGGTCATCTTGCCGTCCTCGATGGTCTTGATGCATGCCTGCTCCAGCTTGTCTGCGAAGTTGCACAGCTCGGGGATCTGATCCAGTTCACCGCGCTTTCTGAGAGCTCCGGTCCATGCGTAGATGGTAGCGATGGAGTTGGTGGAGGTCTCTTCGCCCTTTAAGTGCTTGTAGTAATGACGCTGTACAGTTCCGTGAGCAGCCTCATACTCATAGACGCCGCTGGGAGATACCAGTACGGAAGTCATCATGGACAGATCGCCGTAAGCGGTAGCTACCATATCGGACATTACATCACCATCATAGTTCTTGCAGGCCCAGATGAATCCGCCCTCAGAACGAATGACACGGGCTACGGCATCATCGATCAGGGTATAGAAATATGTAATGCCCAGTTCCTCGAATTTTGCCTTGTACTCGTTATCATAGATCTCCTGGAAAATATCCTTGAAGGTATGATCGTATTTTTTGGAAATGGTGTCCTTGGTGGAGAACCACAGATCCTGCTTCGTATCTACGGCATAGCTGAAGCATGCTCTTGCAAAGCTCTCGATAGACTTATTCGTATTGTGGATACCCTGAATGATACCTGCTCCATCAAAATTATGGATCAGTTCACGGGTCTCGGTGCCGTCTGCTGCAGTAAATACCAGTTCTGCCTTACCGGGGCCGGGTACCTTGATCTCAGTATTTTTATACACATCGCCGTAAGCATGACGGGCAATGGTAATGGGCTTGGTCCAGTTCTTGACATAAGGAACGATACCCTTTACCAGAATCGGTGCACGGAATACAGTACCGTCTAAGATCGCACGGATGGTTCCGTTGGGACTCTTCCACATTTCCTTCAGATTATACTCTGTCATTCTGGCAGCGTTGGGGGTAATGGTCGCACATTTTACAGCAACGCCGTACTTCAATGTGGCATTGGCAGAATCCACGGTTACCTGATCATCGGTCTCATTACGATGCTCCAGTCCAAGATCATAGTACTCTGTCTTCAGATCGATGTAAGGCAGTAACAGTTCATCCTTGATCATCTGCCAGAGGATTCTGGTCATTTCGTCTCCGTCCATCTCTACGAGAGGGGTTGTCATTTTGATCTTTTCCATAATGATTTCCTTTCCGGTATTTATTCTTTTACTTTGCAATAGCTATCCAGAACCACATTGGCAAAATCGCTTCTGCAAGGCTTCACCGAATAACATGCCTGCATGTTATTTACTCATATAGTTACTTCGCCCATTGGCTCTGAATAATTACATTCTACAGTAATTTTCACAGACAGGCAACCTATTCCTGCGGCTTATCCTGCTGTGCATAGGCCTCGTTCAGACCGTTTTTCACCATGTTGTCATAGGCGTTGATCATGTGCTGGTGTGCCAGCTGCTCTGCCAGATCGGCATTGCCTGCCTTGATGGCCTCCATGATCTGCTCATGCTCTTCATTGGATTTGGGACCGCGGTTGGCACTGGCCAATGTTTTCTTGCGGACACGCAGGACATACTGATGGAAGTCCTTCAGCTGATGCTCCAGCATCTTGCTGTCACATGCCTCATACAGAATATCATGGAAACGATTATCTAACTCCGCCAGCTGCTCCAGATGCCCCTTCTGGGCATGGAACTTGGACAGATAGACATTCTCTTCCATCTCTTCCATCTGCTCCTTGGTGATATGTTCCGTAGCCCAACGGGCACACAGACCTTCCAGCAGGGAACGGATCATGTAAATATCCTTCACATCCTTCTGAGTAATACCGGTGACATAGGCTCCCTTGTTGGGGATGATCTGAATCAGTCCCTCCAGCTCCAGCTGACGGAACGCCTCTCTGACGGGGGTTCTGCTGACTCCCATCTCCTCGCCGATAGCCACTTCCTTCAATTCTTCATGTTCCTGATATTTTCCGCTTAAGATGTCTTCTCTCAGCTTGTGAAATACCCGTCCCCGCAGGGAGAACTTGTCCGTTACTTCCTGCTTTACATCATACTTACTCACTATAATCCTCGATTCCAGACAACGCTGTTACCGTTGTCATGCTCATTCTATACTTACTCGCCGATCTTCAGATTCTTCTCCAGACAGATCCGATTGACACATGCCACAATCTCTTCATCCGTAAGCACGGTAACACGACCACCGGCGTACTCCTCGTCTACCCACTTTTTGATCTCCGCTACCAGTTCGGAAGTCTTCTGTACCTGCTTGTCTCCCTTTAACTTATAATAGGTGTTCAGCCAGTGTGCGATACCTGCCAGACCGGAGGTGTTGGAAATAGCGCACAATACCGGACGATTCAGGAATTTCTCGGTATCGAAAATGTTGTAGATCTCTTCGTTCTTAAGCAGACCGTCCGCATGGATACCGGCTCTGGTCACGTTGAAATTTTTGCCGACAAACGGGGTTCTGGGCGGGATCTGATAGCCGATCTCCTTCTCATAGTACTCTGCCAGCTCCGTGATGACACGGGTATTCATACCGTTCAGATCACCCTTCAACTGTGCATATTCGAATACCATTGCCTCCAGCGGTGTATTACCGGTACGCTCACCGATACCAAACAGTGAGGTATTTACACCGGAACAGCCGTACAACCATGCTGTGGTGGAATTGGACACCGCCTTGTAAAAGTCATTGTGACCATGCCATTCGATCAGCTCATGCGGCACACCTGCATGGGTATGGATTGCGTAAATGATACCCTGTACACTACGGGGAATAACGGCACCGGGATAGTTGACACCGTATCCCATGGTATCGCAGGCCCGGACCTTGATGGGGATCTGATACTCCTTCATCAGTTTCATCAGTTCCAGGCAGAACGGAACCACATAACCGTAGATATCCGCTCTGGTGATATCCTCCAGATGACATCTGGGGCTGATACCCTCCTCCAGGCAGTCACGGATAACGCTTAAATAGTGATCCATGGCCTGTCTTCTGGTCATTTTTAATTTCAGGAAAATATGATAATCGGAACAGCTGACCAGAATGCCAGTCTCCTTCATTCCGATCTCTTTTACCAGCTTAAAGTCCTCCTTGCTGGCACGGATCCAGCTGGTAACTTCGGGGAACTTGTATCCCCTCTCCATACATTTATAAACAGCGTCTCTGTCCTTCTTGCTGTACAGGAAAAATTCACTGGCACGGATCATTCCGTTGGGGCCACCCAGTTCATGCAGATAGTCATAGATCTTTACGATCTGCTCTGTGGTATAAGGTGCTCTGGACTGCTGTCCGTCTCTGAAGGTAGTATCTGTGATCCAGATATCCTTTGGCATGTTATGAGGCACGATACGATCATTAAAAGGTATTTTTGGGATTTCGGAATAAGGGAACATGTTACGGAACACGTTCGGCTTCTCCACATCATCCAGTATGTACATATGCTCTTCAATCTCCAAAAGGTTGTTCTTCGGATTCATGGAGACCGGACGATTCTGAAATGCATCACTTTCTCTCATTGGTATACCTCTCTTCCCTGACATTCGATATCTGCAAGATTTTATAATTTTTACTCTGCGCAGTAAAAATACATTTTGCAGTTCTCGTATCATTGTATACAATCATACCATTTGTGTCAATATCTTTGGTATTTATTTTATTGACTTATTTTAATCATATTTTTTATTTTTCCCAGTGATTTTATCCTTTTACTTGTTTTCTAATAATCTCCGTACATTAAGCATGCCGAAGCCCTGCTTGTTCCACGGCTCTCCCAGATCGGTAGCTGTAAGGGACAGCAGACGAACAAATTCTTCATTGGTAATTCCCGGATATTTTTCCATAGCAAGGGCTGCCGCCCCGGATACAATGGGTGTTGCCATGGATGTGCCGCTTTTTGCTACATAGGGTCTGTAGATTCTGCCGTTCCGGTTCTGCCAGAAAGCATTACAGGACAGAATCCTTGTCCCTGGAGCCACAATATCCGGTTTACGGGTCACATCATATCTTCTGCCCCTGCCGGAGTACGTCTCACACCTTCCGGGATCATTTTTACAATATATTCCGTCATGACAACCCACCGTCAGAACCTTTCTGCTACTGGCCATCTCCGAAATACTACCGTCCTCCGGACCGGTATTACCTGCAGCGCAGACCACAAGAATATTATGATCCCACAACAATTCCAGAGATTTTCGCAACATCTGCTCCTTGTAACGTTCCTTCAGGTCTCCGATCCCCACAGAGATATTCAGAACACGGATTCCATACCTGTTTTTCACCCGCAGTACCCATTCCAGAGCTTCCTGCATGGAATCACAGGAGCCCTCCCCCTGTCTGTCCAGCACTTTTCCCACCACAAGCTTTGCCTCCGGTGCCATTCCGCGAAATCTTCCTCCGGACAGTTTTCCGCTTCCGCATACAATCCCGCAGACATGTGTCCCGTGTCCATTATCGTCATACGGAAAGGAACGGCCTTCTACAAAGTCGGAAAAAGCAAGCAGCCGTCCTACCAGATCCGGATGATAAGCAATTCCGGTATCCAGCACAGCAACAGTCACAGACTTCACACGTCCTGCCCCACTATGCAATTGTTCCGGCACCTGTACCTGTTCCCTTACCCGCTGCATCTTGTTCCTTCCCCGTAAAATAAGACAAAACCGGCATAAGACTTATTCTATCTTATGCCGGTTTCTTATCCTGGTGTCGGTAAAATCTGACCCTTATTCATTTATAATTTCGATTCCCTCCGGGAATGCGCTGTCACCGATATTTGTGACACTTGCAGGCAGATGCACCTTTTTCAGTTCCGTATGGCTGCGGAACACTTCATCAGCGATCACACGAACACCATCCGGTATGGTCACTTCGGGAAGATCCCCCTTGTAAGCCACCAGAATGTCCCCGCTGATCAGGTAATCATCCATGCTGTTTTCTTCAAAATCATCCATCCATCCGGTATGCGTAAATGCCTTGGCTTCCACCCGGGTCACCGTATCCGGCAATATCACACTATTCAGATCATCACAGTGATAAAATGCTGCATAATCAATAGTGGTCACACCTTCCGGGAACGTCACACTTTCTGCCGAACTTCTGGAAAAAGCAAAGCGTCCGATCTCCGTGGTTCCTTCTGGTATGCTCACTGCTCCTACCGACTGGTTCCTGTAATATTTCCATTCCGGAATTTTGCCATCTTCCGTTTCCGCCGTAATATCCTGTGATTCCCCACTGGTCTCTTGTCCGGTTTCCGGTTCTGTATAACCCTGTTGTACTGTTTCTTCCTCGGGCAGCATCATTACCATCGCATGATTTCCTACGACAAAGGTACTGCCGATCACATTTCCGGGCACCGGTGTCGGTGCAGGGGTCGACGTTTCAGTGGGGGCAGGCTCTGTTGTTGCCTGTGAATCCGAAGTTCCGTCTGCCGCCGGTGTCGCCGTTGGCGCTGCCGTTACCAGAGGACTCTGACTTTTCTGCTCTGCCAGCTTCTGTGCAAACTTTTCAGCCACGCTGCCTTCGTCCGCATGAATCGTTACGTTATCACAATTTAAGAATGCATCGTCTGCGATGCTTGTCACCGTGTCCGGAATATAAATATCCGTAAGGTTCGTACATCCGGCAAATGCCTGTGCATCAATACTCTGTACATTCTCAGGGATCGTGATCTGTTTCAGTCCGGTGCATCCTGAAAAAGCATATTCATCCACTGAGGTAAGACCTTTGCCAAGTACAACCTCTTCCAGATTATCACAGCCCCAGAAGACATAGGCATCCATGCGCTTCACCGACTTGGGAACCACAACAAGCTGTACCTTCTGGTTATTTTCAAAAGCACTCTCACCCACGACTTCCACTGTATCGGGAATCGTGACACGTTCATCGCTTCCTCTGTATTTTGTCAGTGTACTGCCTTCAATCTGAAAATCGGAGGCAGACGCTGCCGCATCTGCCTCCGACACAGGAAGATGTGTCAGGATCAATGCGGTAGCTATCAATGCCAATGCAACTACCCACTTTTTATGATTCATAAACCTTCCCATCCTTTATTTTCACTAGGCTCTTGCCTTGCGCAGAGTCTTCTTATCCTTCTTCATGAAGAATACTATGGACAGACATGCTAGCCCCAGAGACAGGAACCACTTCGGATGAATGGCATCTCCGGTCTTAGGAGTGCTGTCTGCGATTGTTCCGGCTGTCAGGTTGTTCGTATCCACATAGATCACATACGGTGAGAAATGCTCCGCCGTAAAGGTAATGCAGGATACTCCGGAAATCGTGGAGAACTTCGGTGTCAGCTTGTCTAACTTACTGTTCACCACTCCTGCCACCTTGTTGTTACCTGCATAGGTGATCAGAGAATCCGGGATCGGCAGGGTAATGCTGATGGACAAACCTGTAGTATCCGTGATCTTGGTATTACCAGTAGAATCATAGAGACTGATGTCCATCGGGAAATACTTGATTGCGCTGAGATCACTGCCGTACTCAGCCATCAGAGCCTTTACTACTTCCTCGGAAGCAGATGCACTTTCGGTGATCTTGATCACAAAGTTATCGGAAGATCCGTTTACCGTAGCGGATACCACACCGGTATTGGACAGACCGTTCTTGTCAATGACAACGGTGGTTCTGCCGCCGGAGACATTTCCTGTTGTAGTACTGTTCGGTCTTCTGTTGGAATTGGAATTCGTAGAATTACCGCTTCCGGTAGAAGTACTGGTTCTGTTGCCACTATTTGATTTTGCCGTATAGTTTGCAGTTACAGTTACATTTGCTTCCGGCATGGTGATTACTGTAGCAGACAATACCTTGCTGGCAATCTTCGTATTACCGGGATCAATGGACCAGCTGCTGAACTGCTGGTTTGCCGCAGGGTCATTCGCCACGATGATCGGCTGTGAACCTGCTATGTAGCTTCCGGATCCGGATCCGTTCTTAACAGTCAGGGTGTACATCTTAGCTGTCGTACCGTTCGTTCCGGGGCTGGTACTGGTTCCCGGGCTGGTGCTGGTGCTGGTACCGGGATTCGGACTGGTACTGGTTCCCGGGCTGGTCGTTCCACCGTTATTGGAACTACTGGTCTCATATACCGCATAGAAATCTGTATCTTCGGTAAGTGCCGTTGCAATATCCGGTAACCATTCCTTGAAAGTATATCCGCTGACCGTAGGAGTCTGAATGCTGGGTGCAACAGATCCCTTCTTGATCGTTGTCTGATAGAACACTTCCTTGGTCACACTGTTGATATATCTGACTACAATATCATCTTCACTCAGCGCTTTATATTGTGCCATGGTGGTAAAAGACTCTGTAATATTGGTCAGAGGTCTGTCCCATCCGATGAAGATATAACCGTCTCTCACAAGATTAGATGTGTTGGGCAGATCCGCATCTGCGATGCTGCCGCCGGAGGATACCTTGATTTCCTTAATTACCGTGCCATCCCAATCCTGGAAGGTTACGGTCAGCTTGTTGGCATCGGGATCTTCCTTGCTGTAAAAAGCAACACAGGTACGATCTTCAGACACTTCTCTGTAATCAGGATCCCAGTACTGGAAAATTTCACCAGCTTTTCCTGCCGGTTCCGGTGCCACCGCATCTTCCCCTGCCTTAACTGTCTGGGTATCCACATTAATATACTGTCCCAGTTCCTCATTCCAGTCACGGAAGATAACTGTATAATAGTCTTCACGGCTTGTCTCTTCTACGGTAAATCCCTTATTCGTTCCGTACTCCCACATATAAGTGTCTTTAGGCGTTACAATAAGAAGATCCTTAGGATTATCTTTCTTTTCTATTTCATTAAATGCCAGATCACCCACGATTGTAACGTTCTGAACACCTTCCAATCGATCCAGATGGCTCTTGTTAAATGCATCATTCTGAATCGTTGTACACGTAAGAGGTAATTTAACATTCTGTAAACTCGTAGTATCAGCAAATGCTCTTTCCGGAACTACCGTAATTGCACTTTGGCTCAAATCAATCTCTCTGAGATTTTCACATCCTTCGAAAGCACTGGGAGCCAAGGAAGTCACTCCAGCCGTTTCATCAGCCTTAACATATTTACTGTCGCGTCCCTCCAAACACTCAATAATACGTGCCTTTGTTCCATTACTCATACCATAAATAATAGAATTATCACAAGAAAAATAATCTGTTCCTGTAAAGTTTACATTCTTGAGATTTTCACAACCAGTAAAAGGAATAATTCCCAAATCTGTAATCGTACCAGATAATGTCACATCCGTCAAAGCATTACAATCTTCAAATGCCTTATCTCCTATGGATGTAGTATTTCCATTAATCTCAGCCTTCTTCAGATTTGTGCAACCCTTAAAAGCTCCTTCCTCAATAGAAGACATATCACCATTGCTGATCAATGCAGTCAATGAGGTAGCTCCCTGGAAATCCTCTGCTTCAATATTATCCAATCCCCACAAAGTCACTGTTTTTTCCAAACCGGTGTACCCTGCGAGTTCATCACTGGTCTCTTTACTCTTATACAGCCCATCTGCGATAGCCTGCACGCCATCCGGAATTTCGATACTCAAAGCAGAATTGATAAAGCTCTGCTCATTCTCTGTCAATGATGAATTTCCATATTTATCTAAAGCTGTCTTCGCAGCACGGCTCTGTTCATCTGTCAAATAAGGATAATCATCTGGATTATCAGCATACTTTTTCAATTCACTGAAAGCAGGGAAATCAGTTAATTCACTAACCTGTTTTTCACTGTTATATTGCACAATCAGATTCGACGGCCATCCACTGCAATATGTTACATAGCTCTTAACCTGGCTTGCATTATTGTATCTCCCATTCTCACTCATGGCATAGAGATAAGGAGTGGACTGTGACGAAATTTCTCCTACAAATTTCAATTTCACTTTCGGTGTTCCATCTGAATCCGTAGCTACTCCAGAACAATTTATATGCTGTGCACCCGTATAATCCTGTGTTTTAAACGCATTTTCACCAATCTGTACAGAACTGTTATTGAACACAACAGTTGCCAGATTGTGGCATCCCTTAAACGCATTTTCACCTATAGTCTGCACACTTGCCGGCAGAGATACCATTTTGAGGTTACAATAGTTGGCAAAAATGTTGGCGTCAATATTATAAATATGATAAGGACCGATAGGATCCGGCATATTCAGAGTCTCAACGCCTTTTCCAACACGGCAGCTAATCAGTTTATTGGACGAATCTACAACGTAAGTCGATCTTCCGTCTTCTCCACCTACCTTCGGATCCTGTACAGTCAACTCATACTTGTTCTGACTGACATACTGCGATGCATTGGAATCAAAGATTACATAACTAAATGCAAAGCAATTGTCCTTAGCAAGATCATGCAGAGACGACTCGCTGGTTCCTTCAAAATAAAAAGTACCGTTAACCGGCTCCCCCGATAACATTTCCTTAAAGCAGTCAAAGCAATAAACGCCATTCGGATTTGTAGAGTCTTTTTTCTCTGTAAATGCGAAGCTGTCTCCCTGTGCTGCAATGTAGTGAAGATTCTTACATCCCTTTACAATAGATATATCCGGAGTCTCCCGATAATTGTACGGGAACGTCAAGGAGGATAAGGTCTGACAATTTTCAAATACATTCCATCCCAGCTCCTGCAAGATGCTTCCGCTTCTATCGTTTCCGGAATTGCACAGGTCAATGCTGTTCAAGAAACTACATTCTGCAAACGCATAGTCTCCAATAAACTTTACAGAAATAGGTACTCTGAAGGTATCCAGACCAATACAACTGTAAAATGCATGATCTCCGATCTGTTGTAGCAGACAGGCATCCGGAATGGCCACATTATTTAATGTTCCACAGGCAGCGAATGCCCAGTTTCCTAATACCTTCAACCCATTACCAAAGCTCACACTACTTAAACTGGTACATTCATAGAAAGCGAAACTTCCAATACCAACAAGGTTCTCACCAATATTTAATGTCGAAATATTACCTGCGGTAGCAAACACTCCTTTATCCGCATTAGCCTCTGTGATGTAGTTCCAATCTCCACCACTGGGAATACTCCAGGAAGAAGTATGAGAAATATTGTCATATGTAACATCCAGATACTGGTTACCAATATATTTTACAGCAGCCGCCTTGATCCACTGATGGGTACTGTCTCCGCCGCTCTGTGCAAAATCATTATAAGTCTGTTTTGGACCATTATAGCCCGTCACAGCTTCTGCACTAGTAATAACGGAACCTGACTTATAATAATAGAAATTCTCCAGTGGCAGCTTCTTCCACTCATCCACCGTAGCATAGCACGGTGTCATTTCTCCGGTATAAAAGGTCTTTTCTTCCTGAACATAAACCGGTGTAATTCCATCTGCCTCAAAAACAGGATTTCCCTGACTATCTGTCTTCTGTTCCGTGGTATCTACCATAATTTTATTTTCTGTCAATTTTTCATAATATAATGGTTCACCACTGGAACTTGCCGCTACATATCCCTGACCCGTACCCATATTACCGGTAGGCTGAATATACGCATTTACCGTATCAGGAATCGTCAGCGTATTATCGGGCAGATTACTGCTCTTATTGTACCCCAGTATAATAGCTGCCCAGTCATTATCATACATTTTATATGCGAACTGATAGCTGGTGCCATCGTCATTTGTTCCGGTTGTATAAATGGTATCTGTCGGTTCGACAATAGGAATCAAATCTTCCATCACAGGCACACTACTGTTAGCTCCATTTAACAGATCTGCGGTTCTTTCTGCAGCATTTCTGCGAATGGATACCTTATATTTTGCACCGCTATGCGTATCCGCATGGGTATGATCCGCTGCCTGCGCTGCAGTCTCTTCTTCAGCTCGCAGCCCTTCCGTAGGAATTGCCGCTACTACGATCGCTGAGATCAGGAACAATGTTCCCAGGGTTTTCCTTACTGTCTTTTTTAATCTTCTGTTAGTCTTCTTTTTACCCTTAGTCATCCTTTACTCCTTTGTCGTCACCTTTTTGGCAACCACTACAAATCTGCCATTTTTCTCCTGGTAATCACAGGTGGACAGTGTTAAAAGCTGGTCACCGAACGAAGCTGTGACTCCTGTGTCATATAATGACATCTCTGCCATATCATTCATATAGGAGTCAAATTCCTGCTCGCTCTGGGCGTCTATAAACTGATAGTATTTAAATACGATTTCATCTTCACTATAGACCCGTGATCTGAATACATACATGATCTCATACAGGCCTTTTTCATAGATGGTGTCAAACTGTATGTAGGGATGTTTCTCACAATAGCTCTGTTCGCTGTATGAAGATAAGCTTCCGAACATCTGCCCGTTCTTCATATGATGTCCATATAAAATGAAGTTTGTACTGGGCTTGAGCACATCACAATCCTTGTCCATGAAAATGGATCCGTTTTTATCATACTCCTGATTCAGATTGTGATCAAGATAATATTCATTATCCGTTGTCTGCATTACAGGGTAATCTATATTAGTATCGTCAATTTTTACCCATCCGATTAGTCTTTTGTTCTTATTTAATAAATTTTTATATTCATCCAGTACCGGAGGGGGCGTACTCTGCGTTTCATCCGCGGTGTAATGGATCACAGGATCCTGATTCTGACCGGTTGCCGGCTCTTTATCCTTCAATTCACTTAATTGCTTGTAATTATCGGCAGTACGGATGTTATACCAGTTATAAATTCCGAAATAGCCAAGGCATGCCACTGCGATCACACTGCAACAGACCACAAGAAGTTTCCTTCGTTTCTCCTGTTTTTTCAATTCTTCCTGAACGATTTTGTCAATCTCTGCCTCGTCAAACTGCGGTTCTGCTTTCTTCTTCACAGAAGTCTTCTTTTTTGTTGTCGGCCTCTTTTTGGGAACTTTTTTATCAGGACTTTCTTTTTTTACAGTTTCTTTTTTCTTTGATGCTTCTTTTTTATTTTTGGGAGTTTGGGCCTTCCCGATTGTTTTTGTATTTTCTTTCTGAAGAGAATGTCCTTTCGCCGAAGATGTTTCCGGTACTTTTCCCTCCTGTCTTTGAATGTCCTCCGACAGCTCTTCCATGTAATCCTGTCCCAGAATACTATGGAATCTACACCTGCCGCTGCGGATCACTTCCAGCAGTTTCTTCTGGTCTGCCAGGCTCATCTTCTTCGTCTGTACCCGAAGATTCTCGATCACCTGCTGATCCTTCAGGGCATTCTGATAATCCGCCTCCGTGCGGAACTTTCGCCCCTCTACCACATATATCTTCTGTGCCATCTATCTATCCTTAATTTAAAATCTGTCTTTTCACAATCTATGCATGTCTATATAGATATCTATATTTTACTATATCCGGAAATTATTGCAAGTCTTTTCCGGAAACATTGACAGGCTCCCCCGCATACAATAGAGCATAAATAAAATGTGGAGGCACTAAAAATGAGTGACTTAACTGCTACAAATTGCGGCTGCAATAATTCCTGCGGCAATAACAACTGTGGTAACGGTATCTTCGGCAATAGCTGCATCTGGATCATCCTGTTGCTGTTCTGCGGCGGTGGCTGCGGTAACAACAACGGCTGCGGACTGCTGGGCAACAACAATGGCTGCGGCGGCAATGACTGCTGTGAATGGCTGATCTGGATCCTGCTTCTGTCCTGCTTCTGCGGCGGTGGCTGCGGTAACAACAACGGTTGCGGTTGCTAATCTCTGATACTGCTTTCCGGGATCTCCCGGAGCTTTGTAGGCACGATCACTCCGGGGTACGGACTTTTCTGTACCCCGAAGGATTGATCGGCATAAGCATGCTGCCGCTCTCATAAAATACTAGTAACTCTTTTGCAGGAAGGTATCGGTACATGGATGATAAGAGAATCGACAAGGCGGCGGCCTTTGACACATTATTCACTTCCAACCGCATTCAGATTCTGAAAATACTGGCTTATTATATGGATCCCCGGCTGCTGAAAGGACTTGCTGTTTACATAAAAATGTCGGAGTTGCAATACACGCTTACACTTTTTCGCAGGCATCCGGAGACTTCTCTGTGCATTGCTCCCTCTTCTGCAAACGAAGAAACTGCCACTGAACTGTGTAATGATCTCATGCCCTTGTGCGACGAGACTCAGAAATCAGCTCTTCGACAAATCACACAAATGATGGACAATATTCATAATTTCCAGGAAATGATGGAAATGGTGCAGACCATGCAGGAATTGTTCCCGGAAGGCTTCTCCGATCTCTCCGGCATGGATCCGTCTATGTTGTCCGGTCTTTTTTCCACTGCAAAATCAGACACAGGAGGTCAGAAAAATGGACTATTCCAAGACACCCCTCTGGATGCAGGATGATCTCGTGAAGGACATCCCCAGAGAAAAACTGGATTTTCTCTCGAAACTTTTTGCCCAGGGGCACGGTAAAAGTCAAAAAGAAATGATGGCACTTCTCATGCCCGCCATGCGTAAAGCGAAACTGGAGCACCTGACTTTTACCACGCAGGAAATGCAGGCTGCCATCACCGCTATCAAAAAATACAGTACGGAATCGGAGCTTCGTCAGATTGAAAATATTCTGGAGAAAAGCCGATCACAAAAAAATAACTCCCGGCAGACTTAATGTCTGTCAAGAGTTATTTTATTCAACGTTCAGCCAACGCCATTCGCAAAGTCGCGTTATCACGCTTTCCATCACTACGTGACTACCTTTGTTCATAAGACGGCGTTTACCTCATGGACATATTCGATCATAAAATCATGCAAGCATGATTTTATTTCACTTATTGTCCATGGCTGAACTACTTAACTACGATGTTGACGATTCTGCCGGGAACATAGATCTCTTTTACGATGTTGCCGGTCAGCTTGTCTCCCAGAGCTTCTTTTGCCATGGCGATGACATTTTCCCTGGTCTCATCCTTGGAAACATTGATGGTCACACGCATCTTGCCGTTGACCTGAACACCGATCTCAACAACGCTCTCTACGGTCTTCTCTTCCTCGTACTCAGGCCATGCTGCCTGATACAGTCTGCCTTCGAATCCGGCAGTCTGCCACAGTTCCTCGGTGATATGAGGAGCCACGGGGTTCAGCAGAGTAAGCAGTGTCTTGTATTCGCCTCTGGTAATAGAGTTCTTCTTGTAGAACTCATTGATCAGGGACATCATAGCCGCGATGGCGGTGTTGTACTTCAGGTTCTCGAAATCGCTGCTGACCTTCTTGATGGTCTGGTGCATCTTGGTCTCCAGATCTGCGCTGTAGCCTTCCTCGTCTGTCAGGATATCCTGTAACTTCCATACTCTCTCCAGGAATCTGCGACAGCCCTTTACGCCTTCCTCACTCCAGGAAGCGCTCAGATCAAAAGCGCCGATGAACATCTCATAGGTACGCAGAGTATCTGCACCGTAATCCTGTACGATGTCATCCGGGTTTACAACGTTGCCACGGGACTTGGACATCTTCTCGCCGTTGGAGCCAAGGATCATACCGTGGCTGGTTCTCTTCTGGTAAGGTTCGGGAGTAGGTACTACGCCCTGATCATACAGGAACTTGTGCCAGAAACGGGAGTACAGCAGATGCAGTGTGGTATGTTCCATACCGCCGTTGTACCAGTCAACCGGCAGCCAGTACTTCAATGCTTCAGGACTTGCCAGTGCCTTGTCATTGTGAGGATCGGTATAACGCAGGTAATACCAGGAAGAACCTGCCCACTGAGGCATGGTATCGGTCTCTCTCTTTGCCGGACCGCCACAGCAGGGACAGGTGGTATTTACCCAGTCAGTCATGGCAGCCAGAGGAGATTCTCCGGTATCGGTAGGCATGTAGCTCTCTACATCGGGTAACTGCAGAGGAAGTTCGCTCTCATCAATGGGAACATATCCGCACTTATCGCAATGCACAATAGGGATCGGCTCACCCCAGTAACGCTGTCTGGAGAATACCCAGTCTCTTAATTTATAATTGGTCTTGCGGTTACCGATGCCCTTCTCTTCCAGATAGTTCATGATCTTCTCTTTGGCTTCTGCCACAGACAGGCCGTTCAGGAAATCGGAATTGACCAAAGTACCATCAGCAACATCGGTGTATACAGCTTCTTCTACGCTGACAGGGCTTCCTGCAACAACTTCAATGATAGGCATACCGAATTTCTTCGCGAACTCCCAGTCTCTCTCATCGTGGGCAGGAACTGCCATGATAGCGCCGGTACCGTAAGTCATCAGTACATAATCGGATACCCAAACAGGGATTTCCTTTCCATTCACGGGGTTGGTAGCGGTCAGGCCCTGAATGCAGACACCGGTCTTATCCTTTGCCAGTTCGGTACGTTCAAAATCGGACTTCTTCGCAGCCATCTCGCGATATGCCACGATGTCATCCCAGTTCTTGATCTCATCTTTATATTTATCCAGAACAGGATGCTCCGGAGATACTACCATGTAAGTAACCCCGAACAGAGTATCCGGTCTGGTGGTGTAAATGCGCAGCTTCTCATCCTTGCCTGTCAGGGTGAAATCAACCTCGGCACCCTGGGACTTACCGATCCAGTTCTTCTGGGAGACTTTGACACGCTCGATATAATCTACGGTATCCAGTCCCTGGATCAGCTTGTCAGCATATTCGGTGATCTTTAACATCCACTGGCTCTTGACCTTACGGATGACTTCGGAACCGCAACGTTCGCAGACGCCGTTCACTACTTCCTCATTTGCCAGACCTACCTTACAGGAGGTACACCAGTTGATAGGCATCTCCGTTTTGTAAGCCAGTCCTGCCTTGAACAGCTTTAAGAAGATCCACTGGGTCCAGTGATAATACTCGGGATCTGTGGTGTTGATTTCTCTGTCCCAGTCGAAAGAATAACCTAAGGAATGCAGCTGATTCTTGAATCTTGCCACGTTGTTCTTGGTTACGATCTTGGGATGGATATGATTCTTGATCGCGTAGTTCTCGGTAGGGAGACCGAATGCATCCCATCCCATGGGATACAGCACATTATAGCCCTGCATTCTGCGCTTACGTGCTACGATATCCAGTGCGGTATAAGGTCTCGGATGACCTACATGTAATCCCTGTCCTGAAGGATAAGGGAACTCTACCAGTGCGTAATATTTGGGCTTGGAGAAATCGTCGGAAGTCTTGAATGCTTTTTCATCATCCCAGACAGTCTGCCATTTTTTCTCTACCTCTCTGTGATTGTAAGGTACTGCCATAATTATTTCCTCCTAAACTATGAGAAGCTTTCTATTTAAATTTTTTGTTCTCAAGTCGTTAAAAAACTATCGATTATTTTATCGTGTTTTCCCGATACTGTCAAGGACTGCGGCTCTATCCGCATGGTTTTTTGCATATTTTCGTCTGCCGGGGCATATGCTGTATACGAGAGGTGATGAATCATGTTTGCATGGATCACATTACTGATCAATCTGATGCAGCGATATCGATGATATTTACTGCACAATACCGAAAAAGAGACCGGAAAGCCAACCGGTCTCTTTTTGTTGTGTATGTTATGTAATTACTCGTTAGTCTTCTACATTGTTCTCCGCAACCTTTGCTGCTCTGGCCGCTACTTCCTTCTCCTGTACGTCGGAAGGTGCCTGCTCGTAACGAGCGAATTCATAGGAATAATCCCCTCTGCCTCCGGTCATGGAACGCAGATCTGTGCAATAACCGAATAATCCGCTCATGGGAATATCCGCTTCGATGATCTGCTTGCCGCCGCTCATGGGTGTCATGCCCAACACCCGGCCTCTTCTCTTGTTCAGATCTCCCATGATGTCTCCGGTATAGGCATCCGGCACGGTAACCTTTAAGGACATGATGGGCTCCAACAGAACGGGGCCTGCTTCCATGACACCTTTTTTGAAAGCCTGGATAGCTGCGGTCTTAAATGCCATTTCCGAAGAATCTACCGGATGATAGGATCCATCATACAGTACCGCTTTGACACCGACTACCGGGTAGGCCGCCAGAGGTCCTCTGCCTACGGATTCCTGAATACCTTTTTCCACCGCAGGGAAGAAATTCTTCGGTACCGCGCCGCCTACGACTTCTGTTGCGAACTCATAGGGTTTGGTCAGATCGCCGGAAGGTGAAAAACGCATTTTTACATGACCGTACTGGCCGTGTCCGCCGGACTGTTTCTTGTACTTATATTCCACATCGGACTGTTTCTTGATAGTCTCTTTGTATGCGATCTTCGGTCTGGACAGCTCGATCTCTACTTTGTATTCGTTTAACAGACGGCTGACCACGATATCCAGGTGCTGGTCACCCATGCCGTAAAGTAAGGTCTGGCGGTTCTCCGCATCGTTCACCACCCGGATGGTCAGATCTTCATGAGTCATCTTCTGCAATGCCTGGGATATCTTATCCACGTCCGCCTTATTCTTCGGCTTATACCGCATGTAGGTATAGGGAGTGGAAATATCGAACTTGCCGTATTTAATAGTCGTTGCCTTGGTCGAGAGACTGTTGCCGGTTCTCGCTGCAGTCAGTTTCGCCAGTGCTCCGATATCTCCGGCATGCAGTTCGCTGACTTCAATGGGCTTATTGCCCTGCAGTACATAGATTTTGCCGATCTTTTCCTCAATGTCACGGTCTACGTTGTACAGCAGGTCGTCGGTCTTAAGTACACCGGAGTTTACCTTGATCAGAGAGTATTTTCCGATGAAAGGATCCACTATGGTCTTCCAGATATAGGCAGATTTTGCCTTGGCGAAATCGTAATCCGCATGGTAAATCTCATTGGTCTTTAAATTGATGCCCGCCACTTCTCTGTTCTCGGGGCTGGGCATGTATTTGACAATATCATCTAACAGTGTGTACATACCCTGACACAGGATGTTGGAACCCATGGTCATGGGAACGATGCTGCCATCGCAGACATTGGTACGGAGCGCTGCACGGATCTCTGCCTCAGAGAAGGTCTCTCCGCCGAAATACCGCTCCATGAATTCTTCACTGGTCTCGGCTACAGCTTCCATCAGAGTATCACGGCAGATCTGCAGGTTGGCCTGGCTGTAATCCGGTACCTCACAGGGAACAACTTCCTTACCCTCCCAGCGGTTACCGCTCTCAGTGATAACATTGATGTATCCTACAAATTTCTCGTTCTCACGGATTGGCAGATGAAACGGTGCCATCTTCTTGCCGTACAGATTAGTCATATCTTCCACTACCTGACGGAAGGAGGCATTATCCACGTCCATGTTGGAGACATAGATAAAACGGGGCAGCTTGTATTTCTCGCAAAGCTCCCATGCCTTCTGGGTGCCGACTTCGATGCCGGACTTGCCGTTAACTACTATGATGGCTGCTCCTGCGGCACTGACTGCCTCTTCCACTTCTCCCACGAAATCAAAATAACCCGGTGTATCAATAATATTGATCTTGTATCCTTCCCACTCAATGGGGATCACGGAGGTACTGATAGAGAAATGACGTTTCTGTTCTTCTTTACTGTAATCACTGAGGGTATTGCCGTCATCTACCTTGCCCATACGGGAGGTGATACCGGACAGATAACCAAAGGCTTCTGCAAGACTGGTCTTGCCACTGCCGCCATGGCCCAGTAATACTACGTTACGGATCTTGTCTGTTGTGTAAATATTCATATCCCATCCTCCATTTATTCTGCATTTTGGGTATTTTGTCCAGCCGTTGGATTGGATTTTTAACCCCTTACGTGTATTTTACTAAATATATGTTACTATTACAAGTAAATATTGTTAATTATTTCATATTTTTGTAAGTTGTCAGAACTTTGCAGCATGAATAATTGGACAAGACAGGTAAATTGAGAGTTAGCGAAATATCCCCGTAGCCCTTGGCAGGGTATAAGAAACGCGGCACGCTTGCGCTCTGTCGCAGAGCGTAGCGGTACATAAGCGGTCACAGTACGACCGCTAAGTACCGACGTCTGCTTACGGCACTGCTTATTCTTATACCCAGCCGGGGCTACTGTTTTTTTAAAACTTTCCAAAATGCAGAACGCCCATGGCGGACGGAATGTCCTTCCGAGGATGTTTGTCGGGAGGTGGTGATATTTTCTCGAAAAGTGTAGAAAAACAGGGTGGAGCGAACAGGACGTTCGCGACAGGCGGACGTTGCCATGGATGGCAACTGGAGCCGTGCCCGTGCGGTTTAGAACCGCTACTCACTTTTCGTCAGAAAATTCCCACCGGGAGACCTTACATCGAGGAAGGACATTCCGTCCGCCATGGGCGTTCGTGGATTTGTTTCACTAACTCTCTATTTAGTACTCTTCCGCAATATCAATCTCTTCCTGCTCGGCAGCTGTCGTGTCTGCAGAGTAGGGTGTTCTGTGGAGATATGCCAGCCAGTAGCCGCATCCTACGATCCCAGCACCACCAACGATGTTGCCAAGGGTAATAGGCAGCAGGGCTTTTACGAGGAAATTGAACCAGGTCAGGCTCTCTGCTGCAATGCCGTAGACCTGCGCTGTCAGAAGACCGCATACACCGAAATACATATCTGCGATACTGTGCTCGAAGCCGCATAATACAAATAGCATCACGGGCCAGTAACTGGTCAGAAGCTTGCCGGAGACCCGCTTCGCAGCAAAGGACATCCATACCGCGATGCACACCAGAATATTACACAGGATACCTCTTACGAAAGCCTCACCCACACTTAAATTTGTCCGGGATGCCGCGGCATTAACAATGGCCTGTGCCAGCTGCTCTCCGAAAAGATCCGGTGTCCGTCCCACCACTACCAGTACTGCCACAAAAGCCGCACCGAGGAAGTTGCCGATGTAAACAAACAGCCAGTTTTTCAGCATCTTCCATACCGTGACTTTCTTCTCCAGCACTGCCAGTATGATCAGATTGTTGCCGGTGAATAGCTCGCTGCCCGCTACCAGTACCATAGCCATACCCGCTGGGAATACCGCAGCGCCTACCAGCTTCGCCACCGATGCGATGCCGATGGTGCTGGATGCCGTAGTCGAAGCAATTCCTGCAAAACCGATGAACATACCGGCAAAAAATCCCAACAGAATCGTCTTAAAGATCGACAGATTTACCTTATGGATCCCGACTTCTATATAATTTCTTGCAATTTCCAAAGGTGAATGCATAACCAAATTCCTCCTTATCCTTTTTGAACAGTTCCATCTTGCCATATTTCTAAAACTCTTGCAAGCAAATCCGAAAAGAATATTTCCCTCTCTTGATTTTCGCACGTTAATTTGCTATAGTGTTTAAAAGACAAACGGACATCTTCCGACTTTGTCATACTATTTATTTGCAGCAAATAACAGAATCGAGGAAATCTACATGAGTACTCTTACATTTGGTTTTATCGGTCTGGGTCTGATCGGCGGTTCCATCGCCCGGGCGATCCGTCAGAATCTCCCTCAGTCTCAGATCATTGCATACGATATCAATGCAGATACCCTGCGGGAGGCTGCCCAGTGTGGTGTTGCCAATGTGATTACCACAAGGATCGATGCTTCCTTCTCCGACTGCGATTATCTTTTCCTCTGTGCTCCGGTACAGAAAAATGACGAGAACCTCTCAGCTGTAAAAGAAATTCTCTCACCAAAGACCCTGCTCACTGATGTGGGAAGTGTCAAGAGTGAGATTCATACAGAGATCAAAAAAGCCGGTCTGGAAGGACAGTTTATCGGCGGTCATCCCATGGCCGGAAGTGACCGTATAGGCTTTATCAATTCCAAGGCCGTTCTTTTGGAGAATGCCTATTACATTCTCACGCCCACGGATTCCGTTCCGGAAAACAAAGTCACGGATTATAAAAATCTTGTACAGCAGCTGGGTGCCATCCCTCTGATTCTGGAGCCGGCACAGCATGATTACGTTACTGCAGCTGTCAGTCATCTCCCCCATATCATTGCCGCATCTCTGGTAAATCTGGTGCGGGACAAGGATTCTGCGGACGGACTGATGAAGATGATCGCTGCCGGAGGTTTCAAGGACATTACCAGAATTGCCTCTTCTTCCGCTGCGGTATGGCAGCAGATCTGCCTGACCAATACAGAAAATATCTCGACACTGTTGTCCTCCTACATTGCTTCCCTGCAGGGGATCCAGCAGGAATTAAATGCCAAAAGCGGTGATGACCTGTATGAACTGTTCGACAGTGCCAGAATCTACCGGGATTCCTTCATTAACACTGCCAGCGGCCCGTTAAAATCTTCTTATGCAATCACCATTGACATTGCCGACGAACCCGGTGAGATTGCCGCCGTGGCTACGATTCTTGCCCTGAAAAATATCAGTATCAAAAACATCGGCATCGTCCATAACCGAGAGTACGAAGGCGGCGTTCTGCGCATTGAATTCTATCAGGAAGAAGCCATCGAGAGATCCACAAAGATCCTTTGCGAAAAGGGCTACAGTCTGCACAACAGGAAGTAGAAACCCTGTACCTGGCTCATCGCACTACACAAAAAGAGATCACCTACAAAGTGATCTCTTTTTCCTTATCTTTCCGCTTCTGTTTCCTTCGCCGCACTATTTTCTCCACACAGCCACATACGAGCAGTCCAAACGCACCGCCACAGGTATCCAGCACCACATCTGCAAAACACCCATAGCGTCCTGGGACAAATAACTGATGGAACTCGTCCGCTCCGGCGGAGACAAACACCCAGAGTACGATCAGCAGATACAGTTTCCGGTTCCTCTCCTTCCAGGGTCTCCACACACCGTACAGCAGCACTCCCATACATGCATACTCGGAGAAATGAGCCAGTTTACGGATTGGATGTTCAAAATAAGCTGCCATACTGTCGATCACATTCTGTGTCCAGTGTTTCCCGGAAATAGCATTCAGAAGCTCCGCACATTTTTCTGAGATCATAGAACTCAGTGAGCCTGATTCCTCACCGTCCTGACCAGAAAAAGCGAAAATCAACAGATATAACAGCACAAGTAAAATAGCAGCCACAACACTGACTGCTATTTTTTTCTTATTGTTTTTCATCGTCATTAATCGTCTGGTATACGCGGATTCTTGCTGCATCACTCTCCGACATTCCGATGAAGACAGCCCCGTACGTATAAGAATCTCCCTTCATTTCGATCCTGACGATCTGTAAGAACGCATGCAGCACTTCATGCGTCCAAATCCTCAGTTTCGATTCATACACTGCACCGATACTTAACACTTCCTTGCACAAAAATCCCACTCCGTTGGGAGATACATCTACGATGTCTATGCTGACTTCCTGCATGTCTCCCTGGTCCAAGCGCTTTACCATCAGGGTGGAACTCATTTCTGTACGCCTGCTTCGTCTTCTTTCTTCCATTATTTTTCTCCTTTTAAGTCAGCGATAAACATAGCGTCTCCAAAGCTGAAAAATCTGTATTTTTCACGGATTGCTTCTTCGTAGGCGTGCAGGATATGTTCTCTTCCCGCAAGTGCCGATACCAACATTACCAGTGTGGACTCCGGCAGATGGAAATTCGTGATCAGCGCATCCAGCACCTTGAAACGATATCCGGGATAAATGAATATCTCGGTATTGTCACAGCCGGGCTGTACCATGCCCTGCTCGTCCGCTGCGCTCTCCACGGTACGGCAACTGGTGGTACCCACGCAGATCACACGCCCCCCATTTTTCTTCGTCTCATTGATGGTGTTCGCCGCTTCTTCCGTCACCTGATAATACTCAGAATGCATATGATGCTCCAGTACGTTCTCTTCCTTTACCGGCCGGAAAGTTCCCAGTCCCACATGCAATGTCACATAAGCGATCTTAATGCCTTTGTCCGCAATCTGCTGCAACAATTCCTGCGTAAAATGCAATCCCGCCGTAGGTGCTGCTGCGGAGCCTTCATATTTGGCATAAACGGTCTGATAACGATTCTTATCCTTCAGCTTATGGGTTATGTAAGGAGGCAGGGGCATCTCTCCCAGCTTGTCCAGCACTTCTTCAAAAATACCCTCATATTCAAAACGTATCAGACGATTACCTTCTTCCACAGTCTCCAGGACTTCTGCCTTTAATAGTCCATCCCCGAAGGTCAGGCGCTGACCGGGCTTGCATTTCTTGCCGGGCTTTACCAGAGTCTCCCAGACATCCGCTTCTTTTCGTTTTAATAGAAGGACTTCCACATGTCCGCCGGTACCTTCCCGTTCTCCCAAAAGTCTCGCTGGAATCACCTTGGTGTTGTTTAACACCAGACAGTCTCCGGGATGCAGATAGTCGATAATATCCCGAAAAATATGATGAGAGATCTCTCCCGTGTTTTTATCCAGTACCAGCAGTCTGGAGGAAGAACGATCCTCCAGCGGGTCCTGTGCGATCAGCTCCTGGGGAAGATCAAAGTAAAAATCGGATTTTTTCAGTTCGGTCGTCTCTGCCATTACAGGCTCGCTCCTTCCACAAATGCTTTATATCCGCGATATGCCTCATATACATCGGCCTTGCTGGTAGCTTCCCAGGGTGCATGCATGTTCAGCACTGCCACACCACTGTCGATGACATTCATGCCATACAGTGCCAGAATATATGCGATGGTTCCACCGCCGCCCAAATCGACCTTACCAAGCTCTGCAGTCTGGAAGTTCACCTCTGCTTTGTCGAAGATATGGCGCAAATGTGCCAGATACTCCGCATTGGCATCGTTAGAACCGGACTTGCCTCTGGCTCCGGTGAATTTGTTGATGACCATACCGCCGCCTAAGTATGCCACGTTCTTTTTATCGAAGCTGGACGCATAGGTAGGATCAAAAGCACTGCTGACATCGGAAGACAGCATACAGCTATGTGCCAGGCATCTTCTCACGTTCAGTTCGCTGTATTCGCCTGCCAGATTCATCACCTCTGCCACGGCATTTTCAAAGAAATGAGACTGCATGCCGGTAGCACCTACGGAGCCGATTTCTTCCTTATCTACCAGAATACAGCACATGGTACGGTCGGTCACATCGCTGTCCAGCATCGCCTGCATGGAAGTGTAAGCACAGACCCTGTCATCCTGACCGTAAGCCAGTGTCATGCTGCGGTCAAAGCCTGCTTCTCTTGCTTTTCCTGCAGGAACGATCTCCAGCTCTGCGGAAACGAAATCCTCTTCATGAATATCGTAGGTCTCTTTCAGAATATCCAGAACACCTGCCTTTACTGCTTCTTTTCCGGCTTCTTTCTCGTCCTTCTTCTTATCTTTCTTATCGATCAGCAGAGGCTTATTGCCTACGATGATATCCAGAGCTTCACCCTCGATAACCTTTGCTGCCTTTTTCTCCAGCTGCTCCTGTGCCAGATGGATCAACAGATCGGATACGAAGAATACAGGATCATCCTCGTTCTCACCAATATTGATTTCTACACAGGTGCCGTCCTTTTTCACGATGACTCCGTGGATTGCCAGTGGAATGGTCACCCACTGGTACTTCTTCACGCCACCGTAATAATGGGTGTCCAGATAAGCGAATCCACCATCCTCATACAGGGGATTCTGCTTTACATCCAGTCTGGGGCTGTCGATATGGGCTCCGAGGATGTTCATGCCATCTGTCATGGGCTTACGTCCGATCTGGAACATGGCGATGGATTTGTTCATCCATACGCTGTATACCTTATCTCCGGTTTTAAGAGCAGCGCCCTCTTTGATCAGACTCTCCAGTTCACGGTAACCGGACTTCTCAATAGTATTGACAATGGTATCAATGCACTCTCTCTCGGTCTTACCGTTGTCTAAGAAATCACGATACTGTGCGTTTATTTTCTCCAGCTCTTTTAACTGTTTGGAAGAATAGGTCTCCCAGGTGTTTTTCTTTTCCATATTTATCCTCATTTCCGCATCCGTCTTCCGGATACTCTTTTACTATAATCATAACAGGAGAGGTCCCTCGCCCTCTCCGTATCAGTGTACTACATTTATGTCCGCAGTTCAATTCCTGTCTGTCAGATTTTCATCCTGCCCCTTAGGATCCCTGTCGATCTCCGTATAATGTTTTTTTCTGCGCTGGATCTTCTTGATCTCCCGGATGCGTCTACGGTTCTCTCTTGCCAGTTCGCTCTTACTGCTGGCATGATTCACCAGTACCCGGTTCACCGGACGGAAATAACGGTTCAGATAAGCACCGATCAGAATGATATACATGCAGAAATACATCCACAACATAATGATCACAATAATGGTCAGACTTCCGTAAATACTATACCCATTTCCATAGGACACATACATGGAGAATCCCCAGGAAAATATACTCCATACTACCGCAGCAAAGCAGGCTCCCGGAACCTGTTCCGTGAATTTCAGCTTTGTGTCCGGGATATATGTATAAATCAGGCCAAACAAAAGAATCAGCACCGCCCATACGAACAGAAAGCGGAAATTCATCAGGAGACTCACAAACATCTGCAGCTGCGGAATCCTATGTAATGCAATATCCACCAACTGATTACCAAATACCATGAAAAACAGTGACAAAATCAACACTACAAGCATGATCAACGTATAAAAGCTTGCAATAAAACGGATCACGAAGTAATTACGCTTCTCGTCCACACCATTGACCGCATTTAATCCCCGCATCAGTGCCATGACACCCTTCGCCGCCGACCAGACCATAGCGATCAGAGCCACCGGCAGAATTCCCACAGAACTCTCATACACATCAACGACCAGACTCTCCACCATGGCATCTGCAATATCCGGCGTCACATCCGTCAGCGCCGTGACCAGATTCTGCTCCGTCACCGGGGTATAAGGAATCACCGCACAGACTACCATCAGCATCGGAATCACCGACAAAAACAGGAAAAAGGCTGTACTCGATGCATAAGCGCTGATATTCTGTTTTTTCATCTGGCTGGAAAAATCACGCCAGATGCTGATTATTGTCCTGAGCATATCTCGCATCCTTCATAGAAAAAGTTAAGGATCTGTTCCGCGCCAAGCCCTTGTAGTGCCATATTTTTGGCACCGTTCTGGCTCATTCCCACGCCATGGCCGAATCCACCGCCGATAATGTTATATCCTACCACATTTTTCTTATCATGGCTAGGTTCAATCACAAAAAATGCACTGGGAAGGAGATTCGGCATGGCCACCTCACTACCATCCTGCCTTACCACCTTCGTAACCCCGTCACAAAGTACTGCTCTGATATTATATTCCGAGATCACCTTAAAGGTTCCTTTGTCTGTGACAATGACCATTTCGTCTGCCACACCACCGGGGCCACGTTTTACAACGGAGATATCGTTTACTTTTGAAAAAGCTTTTATATTTTGACTGACATAGTCATCGTCCTTCAGGGTCAATATTAACTTTCCGTTGGCTTCATAACGTTTCTTCAACGTCTCCACTATCCGATCCACATCAATCTCTTTTACCGTATATGTCCAGCGGTACCAGCCTTCCTGCGCTTCATAATCTTCCGCATGTGTCTCCGTGATAAAATCCCGGAAAGCCTCTTCTTCCCTCAGATCCTCTGGACCTGCATCTCCGTTTACCTCATTGGTGTCTGCCGCGATTACCCCACCGTCCGTCTGCATCAGGCTCTCCGGATTCAGCCGGCTGCTCTTCAGATAATCAAGTGCCTCCGCCTCCGCTGTCTTCCATACATTTGCCGTAGTTCCCACGCCACAGGAGGTAGAGTAATAATAAGTGTTCGCCACCGTTCCTTCATCTGTCAGGATCATCTGTCCGTAGGTCTCCTTCACCGCCGTGGTAGCACTGTCAGCTTCTGTGATATTATTGTAGACCTGATAGGAAGTGCTGTCGTCCACATGGGCGCCGTACCGGGGATAGCCCGCCCGCAGCATATGTCCGTAGGCATAGGTTCTGGCACAGATAGCCTGTGCTTTCAGGGCTTCCAGTGGGTAGGATGCCGGCATTTCACTTGGCACTACACTGTAGAGATATTCTTCCAGCGGAAGCTCATTTACCACTGCAATTCCGTCTGCGGTCCGCAGCAGCTCTATATGCCCTCTGTAAGAAGGTGTTCCCTGACTTCGATTCACATTGATCAGCCGTACCCGGCCGGTCAGCACTGTCGGTACTATATGGATCCGTTCTCCCACGAAATAATCGCTGTCCGTGTCAATGGTCACCTCGTCTCCCCTGGAAAACAATTCTTCCTGCATTTCCTCACCGGTTCCGTACTGTAGTAGAAAATCACTTTCCGCCGTCAGTGTCACCGTCTGGTGCAAAACATCCGAAAAATCCGAAGTTTTGATCAATACCCGGATTTTGTCCATGTTATCTTCTCTGGCCAGCAGGATACCGCAGATCTCGTCATTTTCACGAATAAAGTCCGCATCCATATAGCCGAATCGCAGATCTTCAGTGGTACACATGGTAAGCTCCCTGTACAGGCGATACCCTTTGTAATCCTCAGCCAACGGGATCCGGCCCCTGCCCTCGATCTCGATACCGCTTTCATCTGCCGACAGCACCCGACCTGTGAACTTCTCTGTTTTCAGGGTAACGACACTCACGAGGTCATCCGTAAGTTCCACATCTGCCAGCTGTTCCCGCATCTGGTCCGGTGTCGGCAGCCTGCCTGCCTCATTCGCCTCTGTATCCAGATCATAGGTCTCTCTTACTCCGTCACAGAATAAAGTGATCTGCCCAGCTTCCGCCTCCGTGATCCAGACGTTTTTCAATTCCCGTACTACTGGAATATGCTGAGGCAGGGCCTCTTCTGTCTCCGGTGCCCCCGGCTCCTCCCGACCGCAGCTATATAACAAATTTATCAGAAGTAAAAAAAGAAGAAATGCCGTACCTAACACACACAGGTATTTCTTCCACTGTATTCTCTGTTCTCTGGAAAGTTTATAATAATTCTCAAGCAGTCTGTTTTTCTTCAAATCATTTCCCGCCTATTCAGAATCTGTTTTATGACTTTAAAAGAGCAGTCCCAAAGGACTGCTCTCTCTTTTGTATTGTTATCCCCAAAATGCCGCCTCTTACCTTTTGACTCCTAGCAATGCTAGGTGGGTAACCGCAACCAACCTTTTGCCTTCCCTTCCAATCCTCCTTGCGGAGTGAGGGCTTGACAGCCACTTGGCAATATAGGAATCCCGTTTAAAGTAAATGTAGGTTCAAAACTGGTAAGAGTTATCGTACATCTCAGGTTAAGTATATTATAGCGAGTTGAGATCCATTTTACAACTGAAATTTTTACCAATATTATTATCTGCAAAAAAGGCTGTCTCCGAAGAGACAGCCTTCCATATTTGCATTTGTCTGTAAAGTAAGATTACAGCTGAGGACCAGCAGCAACCAGAGCCTTACCAGCATCATTTCCTTCGTATTTAGCGAAGTTCTTGATGAATCTCTGAGCCAGATCCTTTGCCTTCTCTTCCCACTGGGAAGGATCAGCGTAGGTATCTCTGGGATCCAGAATACCGGTGTCAACACCAGTCAGCTCGGTAGGAACCTCGAAATCGAAGTAAGGGATCTTCTTGGTAGGAGCGGTCTTGATCGCACCATCCAGAATAGCATCGATGATACCACGGGTATCCTTAATGGAGATACGCTTGCCGGTTCCGTTCCATCCGGTGTTAACCAGATATGCCTTAGCACCGTTCTTCTCCATCTTCTTAACCAGCTCTTCTGCATACTTGGTAGGATGCAGCTCCAGGAATGCCTGGCCGAAGCAAGCAGAGAAGGTAGGGGTAGGCTCGGTAATACCACGCTCGGTACCAGCTAACTTAGCTGTGAAACCGGACAGGAAGTAGTACTGAGTCTGCTCGGGAGTCAGAATAGATACGGGAGGCAGTACGCCGAATGCATCAGCAGACAGGAAGATTACGTTCTTAGCTGCAGGTGCAGAAGAAATAGGACGTACGATATTCTTAATATGGTTGATAGGATAAGATACACGAGTATTCTCGGTAACGCTCTTATCGTTGAAATCAATCTTGCCGTCAGCATCAACGGTTACGTTCTCAAGCAGCGCATCTCTCTTGATTGCGTTGTAGATGTCGGGCTCGGAATCCTTGTCCAGGTTGATAACCTTAGCGTAGCATCCACCTTCGAAGTTGAATACGCCGTTGTCATCCCAGCCGTGCTCGTCATCACCGATCAGCAGACGCTTAGGATCGGTAGACAGGGTTGTCTTACCGGTTCCGGACAGACCGAAGAAGATTGCGGTGTTCTCACCGTTCATATCGGTGTTTGCGGAGCAGTGCATGGAAGCAATGCCCTTCAGAGGCAGGTAGTAGTTCATCATGGAGAACATACCCTTCTTCATCTCTCCGCCGTACCATGTGTTAACAATAACCTGCTCGCGGCTAGTGATATTAAATGCTACACAAGTCTCGGAGTTCAGACCCAGCTCCTTGTAATTCTCAACCTTAGCCTTGGATGCGTTGTAAACTACGAAATCGGGCTCGAAGTTCTTCAGCTCTTCCTCGGTGGGTTTGATGAACATGTTGGTTACGAAATGAGCCTGCCAAGCTACCTCAACGATGAAACGGATAGCCATGCGGGTGTCCTTATTAGCACCGCAGAATGCATCTACAACGAACAGTCTCTTGTTGGACAGTTCCTTCTTAGCGATATCCTTTACAGCAGCCCATGTTTCCTGAGACATACGATGGTTGTCGTTCTTGTACTCATCAGAAGTCCACCATACAGTGTTCTTGGAGTTCTCATCTTCAACGATGAACTTATCTTTGGGAGAACGTCCTGTATATATACCGGTCATAACATTTACCGCACCGAGTTCGGTCTCCTGACCTTTCTCGTAGCCTTTCAGTTCAGGCTTCATCTCTTCTTTGAATAATTCTTCATAAGAAGGATTGTGAACGATTTCTGTGGTTCCGGTGATGCCGTACTTGCTTAAATTGATCTCTGCCATCTTACATTAACCTCTTTCCTTTAAATTTATGTGTGTCTTTATCTTCTGCCACATCGTCTGTATTATCTCAAACCCCAGTAAAAAAGTCAAGAAACCGCTAAAAATTTTATACTGATTTTATATTCTCTTTACTTTACCCTGGTTTCCTTGGCCAGCCACTCTTTTTCTTCCTCATTCAGATAGGGAGAAATCTTCTCGTAGACAGTCTTCTGATACTCGTGCAGATACTTTTTCTGGGTATCGTTCAGATACTTTTCATCAATGGCTTCTCTGTCGATGGGTACCCATGTCAGGGTCTCGAAATGCATGAACTGACCATACTCGTTCTTCACATCATTTTTCGCCACCATAACATTCTCGATGCGGATACCGTGGCTGCCCTGAATATAGATGCCGGGCTCATTGGTGATATCCATACCATCCTCAAACACTGCCTCCACCATACCTCCGGTGAATCTCCAGCGCATGTTCTGGGGACCTTCGTGCACATTCAGAATATAACCTACGCCGTGTCCGGTACCGCACTGGTAATCAATGTCCATATCCCAGATAGGCTGTCTTGCCAGAATGTCCAGATTCCGTCCGGTACAGCCGTAGAGCCAGTGTGCATGGGTCAGCTGCATCACTGCCGCTGCTACCATGGTGTAATGCTTTTTGATCTCTTCGGAAATGGGACCTAAAACGATGGTTCTGGTCACATCGGTGGTACCTCCCAGATACTGTCCGCCGGAATCTACCAGAAGCATTCCTTCCGGCTCCAGAGTCGCACAGTTGTCCGGGGTTGCTTCGTAATGCATCATGGCTGCATTGGACTTGTAACCTGCGATGGTCGGGAAGGACAGATCTAAGAATTCCGGGATCTCTCTTCTCTTCTGTTCCAGATAGTCCGCTGCGGTCACCTCAGTGATCTTCTCTTTGCCCACATGGGTCTTCAGCCAGTAGATAAATTTCGTTACGGCCACGCTGTCCTTTAAAAAGATCTCCTGCATTCTCGCAAGCTCTACCGGATTCTTAATGGCCTTTAACAGTTCGGTGGGATTCTTGCCCTCTACTAACTTCTGATTCTTCTGCAATGTCTTGTATAAAGTATAGCTGCAATATCTGTTGTCCACGAGGATCGCATTGCCCGCAGGGAGTGCCTTCAGGAAATCTACGACGGTGTCGTATTCCTTTACCTCGATACGATGAGCTGCCAGGTATTCCGTCACCTGTGCATCCAGTGCTTTCTGCTGGATAAACAGAGTTGCGGACTCTTCTGTAATATAGGCATAGGACATTGCTACCGGATTGCATTCCACATCACAACCGCGGATATTGAAGAGCCACATCAGATCATCCAGTTTGGTCAGAAGCAGTGCATTGGCACCGTCCTTCGCCATCTTTTCTCTGGTCTCTGTCAGTTTTTCCTCTACGCTCTTACCGTGGATTTTCTCATCCAGTACGGTTACTTTTCCGGCAGGAAAATCCGGTCTGTCTGTCCAGATGCTCTCTGCCAGATCCTTCTCATAAGCGATGCGGATCTGCTTCTTTTCCAGTACCTTTTCGTATTTTTTGCCGTCCATGGCAGCGATAACTCTGCCATCAAATCCTAAAGTCTGTCCCTGCTGCATGTTCTGCTCCAGGAGTTCCTCGATGGTGGGAACTCCCTCCTGTAACATACGGAACAGTTCTACGGTCGTTCCCTCCAATTCTGCTTCTGCCTGGATGAAATATCTGCCGTCAGTCCACAGTCCCGCGCCGTCTTTCCAGACTACCAGTGTGCCGTTGGAACCGGTAAAATTGCAGAAATATTCTCTTACTTTAAAATAATCGTTTACATATTCGGAATTATGAAAATCCGCTGTGGGCATCATATAGAAATCAATGCCCTCTTCCTGCATCTTCTTCCGAAGAAGTGCAAGTCTGTCCTGAATCACTTTGTTTTCCATGTTATCTCCATTCTATGATGTCGGGGTCAAAAGCCCCCGACTTTGCTGCCTACGGATTGTTCCGTGCTACGCACTCCCACGTCTCCGCTCCGCTTCGGTCCGTGCTAGACATGTGCCACTGGCACATAGCACCCTACCCAATATTCGCATATCGTGGGATTATCATCCCACTTTTATGCTCATATCGGGGCGGGTCCTAAGGTCTTTCACCCACCTATGAGCAAGCTCATGTGGGCTTAGACCTTTTGACCCTGGCATCATTCTATATATCAGTTAATCAATACCCTTCCGTAAGTTCACCCTTGCAGAGTCCTACAGCTCTGGAAGTACCGATTCTTTCACAGCCAAGTCCTAAGAACATTTCCAGATCTTCCATGCTGGATACGCCGCCTGCCGCTTTGATCTTTACGTTAGGGCCAATGTATTTCTTGAACAGTTCCACATCCTCCTTCGTGGCGCCGCCGGTTCCGAAGCCGGTGGAAGTCTTGATAAAGTCCGCTCCGGCATTGGTCACTGCCTTACACATGGCGATCTTCTCTTCCTCGGTCAGATAGCAGGTCTCAATGATCACCTTGAGGATATGATGTCCGCACTCTTTCTTCAGTGTACGGATCTCTTCCTCCACCTTGTCAAGCAACCCGTTCTTCACATCGCTGATATTCACTACCATATCGATCTCGTTGCAACCATCCTCCAGTGCCTTGCGCACCTCGGCCACCTTGGCTTCCGTCACACTGTATCCTAAGGGGAATCCTACTACGGTACAGATATTGATTTTGTCTCCGTAAGTGTCATGGATTCTCTTGATATAGCAAGGGGGCACACATACGCTGGCGGTATGATACTGAATCGCCTCATCGCATAATTTCTGGATGTCCTCCCAGGTAGCAAAGGCTTTCAACTGGGTATGATCCACTTTTCCAAGCATTTCTTTTGCAGTCATGTTGTTCTCCTTCCGGTATCTATTTTCATATTATTGTTACAGTCTGCTAACCTTACCTATTATAGCAAAGAACCCCCGCAAGATAAAGGATAAAGTTTTTACACAAAAACAATACCGCCCAGAAAGCCGTTGACGTGACTTGGGCGGTATCTCACTAATTTTTAATTCTTAACTACATTCCAAGAAAACTCTTCACCGTGTCTTTCATCTTGTCCACGTCACACTGGGTATCGTGCAGCACCGGTGCGGTACGGATTTCTTCGATGGCATTGGGTACTTTCACCTTGGCAATCTTAGACAGTTCATCCACCAGTTCAAAGTCACCCATGGCATCATACTTGATGTCAATGGCATCCATAACGCTTCTGGTGAACTTGAAGGGGCTTGCGGTGGAAGCGATCACGGTGGTCTTGTGATCTCCGGTCTCAACCACATACTTGCCGTACACTGCGGAAGCTACTGCGGTATGGGTATCGATGACATAACCGCATTTTTCATACAGACGGCGGATCTCTGCGGCGGTCTCCGCTTCGCTTGCAAAGTTTCCGTAGAAGTCAGCCAGCTGTGCCTTCATCTCTTCGGTGATCTCGTATTTGCCGTTGCCGGACAGAGCGTTCATCAGCTCACGGTTCTTGTCTGCATCATTGCCTGCAATACGGTAGATCAGACGCTCCAGATTGCTGGAGATCAGAATATCCATGGACGGTGAAGTGGTCAGTACGAATTCTCTGTTGCGGTCATAGGTGCCGGTGCGGAAGAAATCATACAATACCTTATTGTCATTGGAAGCACAGATCAGCTTATCGATGGGCAGTCCCATATTCTTCGCATAAAATGCAGCCAGAATATTACCGAAGTTGCCGGTGGGAACCACAACATTGATCTTCTCACCCTCTGTGATCTTACCATCTTTTAATAATTGTGCATACGCATAAACATAATAACAAATCTGAGGTACCAGACGTCCGATGTTAATGGAGTTCGCAGAGGAAAACTGGAAGCCCTTCTCATCCATTTCTTTTGCCAGTTCCTTGTCGGAGAAAATCTTCTTCACACCGGTCTGGGCATCATCGAAATTACCGTGAATGCCTACCACAAAAGTATTGGCACCCTTCTGGGTCACCATCTGCTTCTCCTGAATCGGGCTGACACCGTTCTTCGGGTAAAATACAATGATCCGGGTACCCTTGACATCGGCAAAGCCTGCCAGAGCTGCCTTACCGGTATCACCGGAAGTAGCAGTCAGGATCACGATCTCATTCTTGATATTATTCTTACGGGCGGAAGTGATCATCAGGTGAGGTAAAATGGAAAGTGCCATATCCTTGAACGCAATGGTGGAACCATGGAACAATTCCAGATAATAAGCATCATCCGCCTGTACCAGAGGAGCGATCTTCTCCGTATCAAACTTGGAATCATAAGCGTTGTTGATACAATTTTTCAGTTCTTCCTCGGTAAAGTCTGTCAGGAATAATTTCATAACTTCATAAGCTACCTGCTGATAACTCATTCCGGCCAGTTCTGAAAGACTCTTGTCCAATGCAGGAATATGATCCGGTACAAACAGTCCTCCGTCATCGGATAATCCCTTCAGAATTGCCTGGGATGCGGTTACCGGTTCGCTGTTGCTGCGTGTGCTGCGATAAATTACTTCCATTTCCTCTCCTCCGTGTCTATGTATGAATGTATGCTGGAATATCTCCCTAGCATCTCCATCTATATTTTCGAAAAGTATAGCATACTTTAAACACTGTTGCAAGGTGAATCATTGAAGCGCTTTTTTATCCGAAAAAAATTCATGTCCGCCATGTCGGAATAATAGCGTCAATTTTTCATCGAACCAGCGCATACTTTCGCTGTCGGCATATTTTCTGGCGGCAAAATACAATGCTCCCCTGGAAATGTCCTCGCCCGCCAGAGCCCGTCCGACAGCTTCTACCGTCTCTTCACTGACACTTACTTTGTAATAACTGCCGTCGGCAATGGGAGAAAACTGTGACACCCCGTTTTCCCGCTGGAATACGATCTCCGTAATGCTGTCCGGAAATTTTTCGGAATTCAGACGGTTCAGGATCACATTGGCCACCAACAGCTTCCCATCCTCGTCTTCGCACCCGGCTTCCGCTTCCACGATCCGAAGCAGCACTTCCAGATCCGCCTGTTCCAGCTGGTACTTACTCTCCCGCTGTAATTCACTGCAATCCACTACTCTCTGTCCGGAAGAAGTCCGGGAAGCAATCCCCATCATGATGCTTTCCTTGTCCGCCAGCAGGCTTTCTTCCATATGTACCTCCGACACCGTCTGCTGCAATTTCCTACAGATTTCTTCCATGCGGCAGAGACTTAAAACACCGATCAGAAATATCAGATTTATTGCAAGTAGTCCGCTTAATGCTCTTTTATACATACAGGCTTTGTTCCTTTCCCCAATTCTCATTTTGGCTCTAACTTCATTTTATGCAGCTCGTCCGAAAAATATATCTGTTGTTCTCCGGAGAAAAATGTTACTATAGAAATATGAGTGAGCAAAACATTGAAAAAGAACAATTATATAAAGGAGTCTTCCGGGCCGGAAAAAAAGACGGAACTGTCTATTACCGTGCTTCTCTGACCAAAAACGGCAAGCATATCAGTCTTGGCAGTTTCTCCGATGCCTTACAGGCCCATCGGGCCTACGAACAGGGGCTTCTCCTGCTGTCCGATCCTTCCCTGACACTGCAGTCCTACGAGAAGGTGTCCCCTTTGTCCTTCGAAAAATGGGTCAGTCTAATCAATCTGCGGGACAACGGACTATACATTGGCAATCCGATCTATCTGGGACAGCAGCTCTTCTATTATTATTTGTCCCCCCACCATGTCTTAAAATTCGACATGGAAGACCTGTTCTATTATTCTTCCCATAAGATCATGTGCCGGGGAAATCATTATTTTGTGGCCGACTACGGAATGCAGCAGACGCTGACCTCACGCTATGGCATCAAAAGCTACGGAGTTCCCGGCGTGGATTATTGTTTTGTCAACGGAGATCCTACGGACTTCCGCAGGGAAAATCTGCAGATCCACAACATCTATCACGGTGTCCGGAAAACGGCAGCAAAAAACGGACAGTACGTTTATACTGTCCGCATTCATATCCGTGGTAATTATATTGTGGGGCGCTACGCTACTGATATCGAAGCAGCCATTGCCTATAACAAGGCCATCGATATTTTGCATAGCAAAGGAGTCACCAGTAATTTTACTCCCAACTATGTGGAAGCCATCACTCCCCGCCGTTATGCCGAGATCTATTCTACGCTCGACATTGCACCGGGAATCCTGAATTATGAGCCTATTTCTCCGAATAATCAATAAAACTGATATTCATATTGGCATAGCCTGCAATGCCGTCGATGGTGACATCATTGGCATATTGCCACATGGTAAAACGATAAGGATAATCCGGCACGTCTTCCATCTGGGAAAGCCATACGTCATATGCCGATAATTTTGACAGGTCAATTTCTTTGATCAGCCACTCCTTGTCTCCGTAAAGCAGGGGCTTATATCCGGCTGCCTCTATGGTATCCAGGAAAGCCTTGGTGATCTTCGTCTTGTCCGCACGACTGACAGTCTCGATTCTCGTCGTATCATTGTCCACAAAACTCATATCAAAAGCCACCGGATAGGTGATCTTGTAGTCTTTGATATTCTCCAGAACGATATTGGATTCCTCCACCGCCTCTTCTTCCGTGATGGCCTGTGAGGTAAAATACACCCCGATCTGTAATCCAGCATCTGTGGCTCTCTTGATATTGTCTACGAAATAATCATCCAATACGATCTGTCCGCTGCCATAGCCTCTGGCGCCTACCCGCAACATCACAAAATCCACTCCGGCTTTTTTCAGTTTCAAAAAATCCACATAATCCTGATATTTGGAAATATCCACCCCGACATAGGAAGTCAGTTTGCCGTCCTGATAATATTTCATCAGGTCGGACTGGCACACCAGTTTGGTGAAATCATATTCGTGCTTGGGAAGGTACGGGCTGATCAGCACCCATTCTTCCTTGCCGTCCCGGTTGGTCACCAGGGTATGTTTTCCATCGGTGGAGGGATCCGCTTCCGCTGTTTCCTTTTTGTTATCCTTTTGGGAAGGCTCCGCAGACGGCAATGGTGTTGCCGTAGTCTCCGGGTACATGTCCCAGAAATCCAGATCCGAAGGAGTCAATGTGCTTCCGGTGATCAGGTCCTGCGTGTCCGGATATTTGTCTGTCTGATTATTTCCTGCCTGTTGTACATTCTCCGTCTGTGCAGCCGTATTGTTCTGTTGGTGGGAAGTGGGCTGTCTGTTCATGATCAGCACCACCGTAAGGATCACTGCCACGAAAATTGTAACAGCAACGATGGCACTGATCACCGTAGGTGTCAGCCCTCCTCCGTGATCTTCATAATCGTCCGGAAGACGCATATCTTTTCTCCTCTTGTACTTTCTTTATGCTTTTACGATACATTTCTTCGGGCATTTCTCCATGCAGGCACCACAGCCCACACATTTCTCCGGATCAATGATTGCATGGAAATTCTCGACCTTCACAGCATCGTGCTGGCAATTCTTTACGCAGATACCGCAGCCCACACAGCCGGTCTTGCAGGCCTTCATGGTAACGGGGCCCTTGTCCGTAGAACTGCAGGCTACCTGTACCGTATTGGAATAAGGCCGTAAGCTGATCAGATGCTTGGGGCAGACCTCCACGCACTTTCCGCAGGCCTTACATTTTTCCTTATCTACTACAGCCACACCGTTCTCTACATGAATGGCATCAAAGGGACAGGCCTGTTCACAGGTTCCGAATCCCAGGCAGCCACTGTTGCAGGATTTCGGTCCGCCTCCGGGCACAAAGCTCATCATACGACAGTCCTTGATGCCATAATAATCATAATCCGTTGTGGTCCGCTCGCAGTCACCCTGACAATGCACATAGGCTACCATGCGCTCGGAAGCCTCTGCTTCTACACCCATGATGGCGGCGATTTTTTTGCCGACTTCCTCTCCGCCTACGGGACAGGTGTTCACCGCAGCCTCTCCCTTTGCAATGGCAGCTGCCAGACCGGAACATCCGGCGAAGCCGCAACCACCACAGTTATTTCCGGGAAGGGCAGCTAACACCGCCTCTTCCTTCTCATCTACTTCTACTTTGAATTTAATGCCGGCCACGCCAAGGAACAGTCCCACAAAGATGCCGACGATTCCGACACAAGCCGCAGCAATCAGAATTCCTGTTATACTCATCTATGTTACTCCTTCCTAGATCAGACCGGAGAATCCGCAGAAAGCAATGGCCATCAGTCCTGCTGTCAGCAGTACCATGGGCATTCCCTTGAAAGATTCCGGCACTTCATTGTATTCCATCTTCTCACGCAGTCCTGCCAGGATCACGATGGCAATGGTAAAGCCAAACGCTGTGGCAAAGCCATTTACGATACCGGTCAGAATACCGTATTCCTTCTGCACGTTGGTAATGGCTACACCCAGCACCGCGCAGTTGGTGGTAATCAGAGGCAGATAGACGCCCAGTGCCTGATACAGGGAAGGCATTGCCTTTTTCAGGAACATTTCCACGAACTGTACCAGTGCAGCAATGACGAGAATGAACACTATCGTCTCCAGATACTCAATGTGTAACGGCTGTAAGATAAATTTGTAGATCACACCCGCTACCGCACTGGCCAGCGTAATAACGAAGATAACCGCCGTTCCCATGCCGCCCGCCGTCTTGATCTTGCGGGACACGCCTAAGAAGGGGCACAGTCCCATGAACTGGCTTAATACGATATTGCTGACGATGGAGGAACTGATCAGTAACAGAAGCATATCTTTTACACTATCCATTTATTTGTCCTCCTTATCTAAATCGATGGTCTCCAGATCATCCTCTGCCGTCTGAGGTTTTGCTGCCGCTTTTGCCGCATCCTTCACAGCCTCTTCCGTGGTATTGGTATTGTCATAAAACCGCTCCGAGCAGCCGCTCTCGCCACAGTGCAGACAGTCATGTCCGCAGCCGGACTGGATCTTCTCGTAATCCTTGCCAGCCAGCTTTCTCTTATTCTTGATATAGTTCTGCAAAGCGGTCAGTGCAGCCAGTACGAAGAACGCACCGGGAGCCAGTCCGAAAATATTGATCGTCACATAGGAATCCGGCATGATCCGAAATCCGAAGATGGATCCGACCGCCAGGATCTCACGTACTGCACCGATACAAGTCAGTGCCAGAGAGAAACCAAGTCCCATGCCAAGTCCATCGAACAGGGAAGGAATGGGCGGATGGGAATACGCATAGCTCTCTGCTCTTCCCAGAATGATACAGTTTACAACGATCAGAGGAATATACACACCCAGAGCATCGTTCAGTGACGGCAGATACGCCTGCAACAGCAACTGTACCGCAGTTACGAAGGATGCAATGATCACGATAAATGCAGGGATTCTCACCCGGCTGGGGATCACTTTCCTAAGCAGCGAAATGATCAGGTTACTCATGGTAAGTACCACTGCCGTGGTCAGGCCCATGCCCAGTCCGTTCATGGCCGATGTGGTCACCGCCAGAGTCGGACACATTCCCAGCATCAGTACAAATGTAGGATTTTCCTTGATGATACCGTTATAAAGTCTTTCACCTGCTTTATTCATTGCCAGCACCTCCCTGTACATAATCATTAAATGCCAGAAGGCTTCCGTTGACAGCGTTGGTCACTGCTTTCGTGGTGATGGTCGCACCGCTGATGGCATCGATCTCACTGTCAGAAGTGGATCCGGTCTTGGTGTAGGCAAAGCTCTTCACGTTCTTGTTGTGGAACTGCGGCACCAGCACATCTCCCGCTTTCATGCCCAGTCCGGGAGTCTCGGAAATACTTAAAATAGAAATATCATTGACCGTACCATCCAGACGGATTCCCACATACAGCACAATATTTCCGCCATAGCCTTCGGAGGTCGTGGTCTGGATCACATAGCCCAACTGCGTTCCAGAAGCATCCTGTGCTTCATAGACGGTACCGATGGTGATTCCGGTATCTGCCAGCTTCTGCGCCGTATCCGCAGAAGGTGTATAAGCATCCAGTTCTTCAAAATGCTCCGCATCCGCAAAGACCGCCTGACAGGCTTCCTGCACCGCTTTTTCCTCCTGCTGACGGATGGGCTCCTTGGTCAGTTCATAGACAAAGCCAAGCAAAAGTCCGGCAATCAGAGTAATTGCAAACAAAATGCCCGCTTCTTTTAACATTGCCTGAATATCATTCTTATTTTTCACGTTTCGCACCTGCCTTTCTGCCAAAAGCCACCGGCATGGTGAATTTTTCGATCAGAGGTACCAGAAGGTTACCTAAAATGATGGCATAGGACACTCCCTCTGCTCCCGGTCCGAAGATACGGAAGATTCCGGTAAGAAGTCCCAGTACCGCACCGTATACATACTGTCCCTTGATGGTAATCGGTCTGGTGACATAATCCGTTGCCATGAAAAAGGCACCCAGGATCAGGCCGCCGCCCGCTAACTGTGCAGACAGATAGGCAGGATCAAAGCCGTGCCCGCCGAAGATTCCCGCAAACAGGATCACGGTCACAATATATGTACCGGGGATCCGAAGGTCGATCACACCGATCAGGATCAGGAAACAGGCACCGATCAGCAGTGCGATCACGGAAGTCTCGCCGATGGTACCGGCGGTCTTACCTACGATCATATTCATGACATTGACACTCTCTCCTGCCTTCAGTGCTGCCAGCGGTGTAGCCCCGGTATAGGCATCACAGGCAAAATTCGTCATCTGGGACGGGAAAGAGATCAGCAGAAAGCATCTGGCTGCCAGTGCCGGGTTCATAAAGTTCTGACCCAGACCACCGAACAGCATTTTTACCACAAGGATGGCAAACACACCGCCCAATGCCGCCATCCACAGCGGAATGCTCACCGGCAGATTCAGCGCCAGCAGCAGTCCCGTTACCACTGCTGACATATCGGAAATCGTGATTTTTTTCTTCCAGAGCCAGCCGAATAATAACTCCGTCAATACTGTACTGGCAATGGTCACAGCCATGACTGCCAGTGCTCTGGGGCCAAAGTTATAGATTCCGAAACCGGCAGCCGGCAGCAGTGCGATCACCACGGCTGTCATAATGCTGCTGGTCGTTACTTTTGACCGGATATGAGGATTTGAAGATACTTTTAAAAGTCCGCTCACTGTTCTTCCCTCCTACTTCTTTTTCTTCTTGGCAAGCTGGATCTTACGCATGGATTTGATCTCCTGCGTCAGAGGACGCTTTGCCGGGCATACAAAACTACAGCAGCCGCATTCACAGCATTCCATACCGTTATGTTCCACGAAAGCCTCTTCATCAAAATGCTCCGCATAGGTTGCCAAAAGGCTGGGAACAATACGTCCGGGACATGCTTCCACGCAACGTCCGCAGTTGATGCAGGGACTGGGCTCCATAGCGGATACATCGTCCTGGGTCAGTGCCAGTAATGCGGTAGAGGTCTTTGTGGTAGGTACATCCAGCTGGAACATACCGAATCCCATCATGGGACCTCCGCAGATGATCTTCTCCGGCTCCTGCTTAAATCCACCGGCTATATCCAACAGTTCCTGATAACTCATACCGATAGGTACACGAAAATTCCGGGGATTGGCCACAGCATCTCCGGTAACAGTGATGATACGTTCCATCAGAGGGTGTCCTTCCGTCACCGCTCTGTAAATGGCAACCACAGTATCTACGTTATCTACAATACAACCTACGTCCGCAGGCAACATGGAGGAATTGATCTTCCGTCCCGTTGTGGCATAGATCAGCTGACGCTCCGCGCCCTGAGGATACTTGGTCTTCAGTGCCTTCACCGTGATCTGAGGATCGTTCTTAGTCATCTGTTTTAACAGAGAGATACAATCCGGCTTATTGTCCTCCACGGCCAGAATACCGTGGGCATTGTCAAACAGCTTCAGCATGATCTTCAGACCACCGATCAGCTTGTCCGGCTCTTCCATCATTCTGCGGTAATCGGAAGTCAGATAAGGCTCACATTCCGCACAGTTAGCAATTACATATTCAATTTTGTCAGGATCCTTGGGAGACAGCTTGACATGCGTAGGAAATCCGGCACCACCCATACCTACGATACCGGCTTCCTTCACAATGTCGATGATCTCTTCCTTCTGCAGTTTGTCCACCGGTGCATAAGGATGAAATTCTTCGCTCTCATACAGGCCGTCATTGTCGATCACGATACTCTGTATCAGATCTCCTGTTACCACACGTCTCGTCTCAATGGTTTTTACCGTACCCGACACAGATGCATAGATGGGTGCCGACACGAAGCCACCACTTTCCGCTATCTTTTGTCCCGCCAGCACCCGGTCTCCTTTTGCCACGATGGGCTTCGCCGGAGCGCCGATGTGCTGGGACAACGGATAGACCATTTCCCCTTTGGGCAGGACATCCTGGATCGGTTTGTCCTTGGACAGATTTTTTCCATCATAGGGATGTATTCCGCCTACAAATGTCAACTTTGCCATTTCCTAACATCCTTTCTAAATAGTTACTTGTATTGCAAATCACATTATGATAATTGTACTATTTTTATCAACTTTTATCAACAAAATGCTACTGCAAATTCTAAAATTATGGTAAAATAAATTCACCCATAGAAAGTCTGTGTGACTGCTTGCAGGCAGCACAGATTTTCTATGAGGTGAATAAACAAACATAAGTAAGTAGGGTGATAGCCCGGATTACGCATGTTTGTTACGCTTTCGAGAGTTCGAAGAACGAAGAAAGCGTTTATTAACTTGCCCACACGGCAGAAAGAGGTCATACATGAAAAAATCAGAAGAGACTCTGGAGGATTTCGCGATCTCCTATCCCTTGGATAAGCTGGCGCCTCTGGAACAAATCCTTTTTCTCGATATTGAGACCACGGGATTCACTTCCCGTACTTCTTATTTATATATGATTGGCTGTGCCTACTATCAGGCCGGCAAATGGCGGACCATCCAGTGGATGGCGGATGACTATTCCCAGGAAGGGGATATTCTCACTGCTTTCTTTGATTTTGCAAGAGACTATCGCTATCTGGTACATTTCAATGGCAATAATTTTGACCTTCCCTTTATCACCCAGAAATGTGCGCAGTTAAAGCTTCCGTTCTCCTTTGACGGATTTCAGGGTATCGACATTTACCGCCGGATCTCCCCTTATAAATTCTTCCTAAAGCTGCCGAACTGTAAGCAGAAAACTTTGGAGCAGTATCTCGGAATTGCCCGGACCGATGTTTTCTCCGGCGGAGAACTCATTGGTCTATACCATGATTATGTAAAAAATCCTTCGGAATTCACAGAAAAAGCATTGTTTTTGCATAATGCGGACGACCTGAAGGGAATGTTGGAAGTTCTTCCGATTCTGGCCTACTATGATCTGTTCAACGAGAATTGTGTGAAAGCCAGAAAAGTACAGGCCAACTATTACAAAGATGTCAGTGGCGCACAACGCAAGGAACTGTTGATCACCCTGCAGATTCCCACTTCCCTGCCCAGACTGGTAACCGCTTCTGCGGCCAACTGCTATTTCCGTGGAGAAGGAGAATCGGCTACTTTAAAGGTTCCCATTTACGAAGAAGAATTAAAATATTTCTATTCCAACTACAAGGACTATTACTATCTTCCTACGGAAGATGTGGCATTGCACAAATCGGTAGCCGGTTTCGTGGACAAAGAGCACAGGCTCCAGGCCTCCGCAGCGAACTGTTACACCCGGAAATTCTCCTGCTATCTTCCCCAATGGGAGATTCTGTTCACGCCATTCTTCAAGAGAGATTATAAGAGCAAGGAATTATTCTTCGAGTTGACGGATGAAATGAAGAAAAACAGAGAAGGATTTACACAGTATGCCAATCATGTTTTGTCCATGATCGCATCTACTTACTAACCGGAACGAAATGAGGCATCGTCCCTTAGATGTACTTATAGCACAGAAAGCACAAAAAGAGGAAAGCAAAACTGCTTTCCTCTTTCTTATTTTGTCATTTTCTGTACTCACTACATCGGTTTCACATAATAGAAAGAACTCTTTCTGTCAAATCCGATTTCGCGATAATTCATGATCTGTTCGGTACTTCCGATAAACAGCATACCACCCTTGGCCAGTGACTGGTAATACTTCCGGAATACTTCATCCTTTGCTTCTTCTGTAAAGTAAATCAATACATTTCTGCACACGATCAGATTACAGTCGGTAGGATAAGTATCCTTCAGTAAATTGTGCTGGTGAAAATCCACTCTTGCCTTGACCTCATCTGCAATCTTGTAAGAAGGACCAATCTTCGTGAAGTATTTCTTCTTCAGATCCTCCGGCACGCCTTCTATGCTCTTTTCTCCATACAGGCCGGTCTTTGCCTTTGCGATAACCTGTTTGTCCAGATCTGTAGCATAGATACGAATCTGCTGTAACGGAATGTGCCGTGACAGAGCCATTACCAGAGAGTAAGGCTCATCTCCCGTGGAACATGCCGCACTCCAAACCTTCAGGTTCTTGCCGAAGCGTTGAATCAGTTCAGGGATCACGGTCTCTTCCAGATATTTCCACTGTTCCGGATTACGGTAGAATTCTGAAACATTGATAGTAATGTATCCTACAAATTCCTCAAAAAGTACTTTATCCGTCTTCAGTGCCTGTACATACTTGTCATAACCTACGATCTTATGCTTGGCGATCAGAGTATCGATACGCCGTTTCATCTGCTTCTCTTTGTAAGCATTCAGATCGATCGTAGTCAGAGAATAAATCTCCTTTTTAAAATACTCATAATCATATATCATGAATATCTACCACCTAACGGTTGATTATTTCTCAGAGTTCTCAGCCTCTGCAGCGATAACAGCGTCAATATCTACAGATACAACATCTGCATCGGACTCTTCCTCTGCCTCAACGGGTTCTGGAGCTGTCAGAGCTTTAACGCTCAGGGAAATCTTGTGATCAGCCTCATTGAAATCTACAACCTTAGCTGTAACTTCATCGCCAACGCTCAGTACATCGGAAGGTTTCTCAATGTGCTCCTTTGCGATCTGGGATACATGAAGCAGAGCATCTACACCGGGCTCTAATTCTACGAAAGCGCCAAAGTCGGTCATTCTTGCAACCTTACCGGTTACTACATTGCCAACTGCATACTTCTCTGCTGCATTCTTCCAGGGGTTAGCGTCGTCGAACTTCAGGGACAGTGCAATCTTATTGCCGTTGATCTCTTTGATCAGGACTTTCAGCTTATCGCCAACCTTGAATACCTTCTTGGGATGCTCGACTCTGCCCCAAGACATCTCGGAGATGTGAAGCAGTCCGTCTGCGCCGCCAAGATCGATAAATGCGCCGAAATCAGTTACGTTCTTAACAACACCTTCTACGATATCACCTTCTTTGATCTTCTCAAAGAGTTCCTTCTGCAGCTCAGCCTTCTTGGCTACGATCAGCTGTTTGCGGTCACCAATGTATCTTCTTCTCTTGGGATTGTACTCGCTGATCACGAATTCAATCTCCTGTCCTGCATACTTGGTCAGATCCTTCTCATAAGTATCGGATACCAGGCTTGCGGGGATGAAGATTCTTACTTCGTCCACGATCACACTTAAACCACCGTCCAGTACCTGGGATACGGTTGCCTTAAGTACCTCGTGATTGTTAAATGCTTCTTCAATTCTCTTGTTGCCTCTGTCTGCAGCAAGACGCTTGTAGGTAAGGAGAACCTGACCCTCACCGTCATTTACTTTCAGAACCTTGACTTCCATGGTGTCACCAACCTTGGCAACCGTGGTAAGATCCACGCTGGAGTCGTTGGTGTATTCGTTCTTGGTAAGAATACCGTCAGATTTGTATCCGATGTTCAGAATGATCTCTTCCGGTTTCACATCGATGACTGTACCTTCGACTACCTCTCCTGCATGTATTGTCTTTAATGATTCTTCCAGCATTTGTTCAAAAGTTAATTCTGACATAATTTTGAACCTCCTCAATTAATTTATTTGGGGTGGAAGCCCCCGCGGTAATACCCACTAGTCGAACAGCTTTAGGTAGATCTAAATGCAAGTCATCCAGTGTCTGTATAAAATAGGTGTGCACACATTCCCTTTGGCAGATTTCGTAAAGTTTTCTGCTATTAGAACTGTGCTTCCCTCCTATTACAATCATAACGTCAGCTTCCGCTGCAATGGCCTTTGCCGATCGCTGTCGCTCTTCTGTAGCATTACAGATAGTGTTCACAACACTATCATTGTAACCTTTTTTTTCAAAAATTTCAACTATATATTGAAATTTATTGTAGTTATATGTCGTCTGAGACACAATACAAAGCTTTTCGCCTTCTGTTTTCACAAAATTTTCTGCCTGTTCGGGAGTTTCCAGAACGGTTACCGGGCCCTGACACCAGCCGACGATACCCTCTACTTCCGGATGTTTCGGGTCCCCCACGACGATCACATGATACCCTTCTGTGCTTTTTTGTTCCACGATACGATGGATCTTTTTCACAAAGGGGCAGGTGGCATCAATGCACTCCAGACCATTCGCTTCCATGATATCATAGATTTCTTTTGCCACTCCGTGGGCACGAATGATCACAGTGGGAATATTCTCCCCGGCTTTCAGGCTTTTTAGTTCTTCTTTGCTTTCCAGAACTCTTACTCCTTTTTCCGCCAGTTCCCGGACCACTTCCTCGTTATGCACGATGGGACCATAGGTATAGATAGTCTTCCCGTTTTTTAATTGTTCATACACAGTATCTACAGCACGCTTTACGCCGAAGCAAAAGCCCGCGCAGTCTGCCAGTCTTACTTCCATATCAGATCTCCTGTTTAACCGATCAGTTCCACGATCCGGTCGATGACCTGCTCGATCGTCATATCGGAAGTATCCACCAGCACCGCATCGTCCGCCTGTTTTAACGGAGAAGTCTCTCTGTGCATATCTCTATAGTCTCTGTCTTCGATATCCTGACGGATCTTCTCCAGATCACAGGTCTCTCCCTTGGCGGTCAGTTCATCATATCTTCTCCTGGCTCTCACCATACTGCTGGCGGTCAGATAGATCTTCACCTGAGCATTCGGAAGAACCACTGTACCGATGTCACGGCCGTCCATGATCACATCGCTTTTAGCTGCAAGTGCCTGCTGAAGTTCTACCAGCTTGGTGCGTACTGCGGGTTGTGCACTGGTATTGGATGCCATATTGCCGACTTCTTCGGTACGCAGATAAGCATTAACATTCTCTCCGTTTAATAAAACGACCTGCTCACCGTCCACATACTGAATGGTGATATCCGCCTCCTTGCATTTATCGGCGATGGTCGCTGCATCCGTGGGTTCCACGCCCTCTCTTAACATAAACAGTGCCATGGCACGATACATTGCTCCGGTGTCCACATAGATAAATCCTTTTTTCTTTGCCACAGCTCTTGCAATGGTACTTTTTCCGGCACCTGCCGGGCCGTCGATTGCTACATTAAAACTCATAGTCTAGTCCTCTTTTCTTTATTTCTATTAATTATAATTGATTTCTATTAATTATTATTTTTTCACAAATCTTCCGGTTTTCATTCGTAAAATCTCTCTCCGGACTTTTTTGTGCGCGAATTTATTGTATGCTGTCCCCCGCCAGATGTCCCGTAGACCAGGCGATCTGCAAATTAAAGCCCCCGGTCATGGCATCCAGATCCAATACTTCCCCTGCAAAATACAAATGCCGTACACGTTTGGATTCCATGGTGGAAGGATTGATATCCTTTACCGAGATTCCCCCCTGAGTGATGATTGCTTCCGCAAAAGATCTCGTCCCCGTCACCGTCATGGGTAGTTCCTTGATCAATGAGCCGAAAGCTTTTCTCTCTTCCCGGCTGATCTCGTTCACTTTCTTCTCCGGGGAAATGTCGGACAACTCTATCATAACAGGAATCAGCTTTGCAGGGAACAGGTGGTCCAGCGCATTTTTAAATTGTTTGTTCTTTGCTTCCTCAAAATCCCGAAGTAAACGCTTGTCCAGCTGTTCCGGTGTCAACGCAGGTTTCAGATCTAAGAAAAGCTTTACCTCATCGCTGCCTTTACGCTTCGAAAAATTTTTTGAATAAAAACTGCTGGCTGACAGGATCAGGGGGCCGCTGACGCCAAAATGGGTAAACAGCATCTCGCCGAACCCTTCATACCAGGTCTTTTTCCCGCACTGCATCCGGATCTCCACATTTTTTAAGGAAAGGCCCATCAGTTCCCTGCACCAGTTTTCCCGGATCTCCAAAGGCACCAATGCCGGTTTCCTCTCCGTCACCTTATGCCCTGTCTCTTCCGCGAAACGATACCCGTCCCCCGTGGATCCGGTGCTGGCATAGGAACAGCCTCCAGTACAGACAATGCAGTCATCCGCCGCGATTTTCTCATGGTCTGCACATTCCACGCCACAGAAAACAGGATTGCCATCCGTTTCCTTCGTTAGGATCTTTTTCACCTCGGTATGCAGATGAACATCCACCTGATATTTGCGAAGTTCTCTCTGGAGGGCGGCGATCACGTCCGAAGAATGATCGGATACCGGAAATACCCGGTCTCCCCGCTCCGTTTTCAACGGGCAGCCTGCCTGCTCCAGCAGATCGCATACCCGTGTATTGTCAAAGCCGTAAAAAGCACTGTACAGAAACTTTTCATTGGTACAAATATTCTGAAATAAGACATCCATGTCCGCCGCGTTTGTCACATTGCAACGGCCTTTTCCAGTGATGAACAGTTTTTTCCCCAGCTTTTCGTTCTTTTCCAGAAGTATTACCTTATGCCCTTTTTGCGCTGCCGCAATGGCAGCCATCATGCCGGCAGCACCGCCACCGATCACAATCACCTTACTCATTTCTATCCTCTTTTGCCGATCTGTCCGTCCATCATTTTTCCTTGCGCCGCAGGGAATAGTCCAGCATCGGTTCATCATCTATAAAGTCGATCTCATCATTCAGATATACCTGATAATTATTCCAGGTCTCTTCCAGTGTCTCCAGATTTTTACGCACCTGCTCCGGACATTTCAGGCACAATGCCACTACCAGCGCATTGATCACGCTTAAAGGTGCCACCAGAGAATCCACCACCGACACCATGTCGCTTCTGGCCAGCAGATTGCAGGAAGAATACAGATTCATGGGGGAATGGATGCTGTCGGTAATAGCGATCACCTTGGCATTCCGGTCATTGGCAAACTCCATGGCCTTTAACGTCCGCATGGAGTATCTGGGAAAACTGATACCGATGAAGCAGTCCTTCGGGCCAATATGGATCATCTGTTCAAAAGTCTCACTGACACTGGTGGTATTCAGCAAAAAGACTTTGCCCCGGATCATATTCAGGTAAAAATGCAGAAACGCTGCCAGCGGCTCATTGCTGCGAAGTCCCATGATATAAATGGTCTCTGCCTCCAGAATCGTGGCAACGGCGGATTCAAAGGCCGCCGGATCCAGATTGTCTATGGTATCCTGGATCTTTTCGATATCTGCGCTGAGTACGGAGGTCAGGATCTCCGACTGGGAGCTTCTTCCGTATTTGGCATCCATTTTCTGAATGCCGTTGAGCTTTCCCTGCACGCAGCTTTCCAGTGCCTTCTGGAATTTCGGATAACCGTCATAACCGATTCCCGCTGCAAAACGCACTACGGTAGATTCACTGATTCCCAATGTCTCACCCAGCTTTGCTGCGGTCATAAATACTGCCTGATCGTAATGTTCCGATATGTAATCCGCAATGGCTTTGTGGCCTTTGCTCATTTTTGCATAATGTTCGTTGATTCGGGTAAAAACATCATATTCTGCCACGGTTCTTAACCTCGCGTTGTCTCATTGTAAAAAGCGTAATAGGAATGCTCTAATAGCTGCATTGTCTGTAAGTCTGTCAGATCATAATCTCCGGTCAGAGACATACAGGCAGCTCCGTGAATGAAAATCCACATTTTCATGAACAGATCACCGGGATCCGGGCAGCCCGCCACTCTGGCCAGGTTGATCTCGTAGACCACGTTTCCGGCATCACCATTCAAGATCTCATACATACTCTTTTTCTTATGTTTGCCATCCTGGTTATCCGATACAAACAGAAGCTCGAACAGGTGTCTCTCTTCTCTAGCAAAAGCTATGTAAGCCATGCCCAGATTGGCGAAAGGTGTCTTGCCGGTACGGGGATACAAGCTGTAATAATCCAGAAAATAAGCTGTAGCTCTCTCATAGACCGCATCCCACAGCTCTTCCATATTCTTATATACCCTGAAAATAGGCTGTGTGGAGCACCCTGCTTTCGCTGCTACCTTTCTGGCTGTCACATTGGCAAATCCCTCTTCCCTTGTCATGGCAAATGCCGTATCCAGGATTTTATCAATCGTGATCATCTCTTTACGAGCCATAATCCCTCTCATTCCGCTGCATTTACAGCAAACAATGTGTTCTTCTATAACACTTGTTATTTTAGTGGGTGAAGAGGTGGTTTGTCAATATGTAAATAAACTCATTCGCATATCGGGCTGACTGGGGGCTGACCAAGGGCATGTCTAAATAACGGCTTCTCCGCGCTTCGCGCTCTCGAAGCCGCAAACTCATTCGCATATCGGGCTAATGCCCTTTTATGCTCATGAGTTTTGTTTTTCTAATAAAAATACCGCACCGGTTGCTAGCAACCGTGCGGCATCTTTATTGAAAAATTATTTAGACAGGGTATGCACCGTTCTTGGTGTCAGCCTGGGTCATATCAACCTTTTCCTGCTGTGCCTGACGATACTTGAAGAAGTCGGTAGCAACCTGAGGGAACAGAGCGTAGCTCAGAACGTCCTCATCCTGCTGTTTCCATTCCTTCATTTCGCCTTCCAGCTTATCCATCTCATTGTCGAGCAGATCAGCGTAACGGCAGGTAATTCTCTCCTCACCGGGGATAACCTTGTCGATAACTTCCTGGCTCATGGGCTTAACGGTCTGACCGTACTCACCACGAAGAACTGCCTTGGTCTCCTTGGTAGCCATCTTGTAACGCTCACCAAGCAGTACGTTGAAGACTGCCTGAGTACCAACGATCTGAGAAGAAGGGGTAACCAGAGGGGGCTCACCCAGATCCTTACGAACCTTGGGGATCTCCTTCAGCACATCGTAGTATCTGTCTTCTGCATTCTGCTCCTTCAGCTGGCTAACCATGTTGGAAAGCATACCGCCGGGTACCTGATACAGCAGAGTCTTGATATCAACACCCATAACCTTGGGATTCAGCAGGCCGTTAGCCAGGCACTCATCTCTGTAAGGTCTGAAGTAGTCAGCGATCTCAGCTAACAGGTTCTGATCCAGACCGGTATCGTAAGGGGTTCCCTTGAAGGTCTCAACCATAACCTCGGTAGCAGGCTGTGAAGTACCCATAGCGAAGGGGCTCATAGCGGTATCGATCACATCAACACCGGCCTCTACTGCCTTCAGGTAGGTCATGCTTGCAACACCGGAAGTATAGTGAGTATGCAACTGGATGGGGAGCTTGGTAACTTCCTTCATCGCCTTGATCAGTTCAGCAGCCTTGTAAGGTACTAACAGACCGGCCATATCCTTGATACAGATGGAATCTGCACCCATCTCTTCGATCTTCTTGGCCATGCTGGTCCAGTACTCCAGAGTGTAAGCATCACCCAGAGTGTAAGCCAGAGCAACCTGTGCTTCACCTCTGCCTTCCTGTGCCTTGAACTTGTTGGTAGCATTTACCGCTTCCTGTAAGTTGCGCAGGTCGTTCAGACAGTCGAAAATACGAATGATATCAATACCGTTGGAGATGGACTTCTGTACGAAGTAATCTACCACGTCATCTGCATAAGGTCTGTAACCCAGAATATTCTGTCCACGGAACAGCATCTGTAACTTGGTGTTTTTGAAGCCGTCACGCAGCTTTCTCAGTCTGTCCCAGGGATCTTCCTTCAGGAAACGAAGGGATGCATCAAAGGTAGCACCTCCCCAGCACTCTACGGAATGATAACCAACTTTATCCATCTTATCAACGATGGGAAGCATGAATTCGGTCGGCATTCTGGTAGCGATCAGAGACTGATGTGCATCACGTAAAACAGTTTCCGTAATCTTAATCGGTTTCTTTTCAATTTCTGACATTACGAATATCCTCCATAATAATATTTTCTATAGTTAGTATGACGCGATGCGTTATTCTAAGTCCTTCGGACTTATTTCATCGTGCATCGCTTTAAAATACACCGAAGATAGCCATGAATGTACCGGCTGCTACGGCAGTACCGATAACGCCTGCTACGTTAGGACCCATAGCATGCATGAGCAGGAAGTTGGTAGGATCGGATTCTGCACCAACCTTCTGGGATACACGTGCTGCCATAGGAACTGCGGATACACCTGCGGAACCGATCAAAGGATTGATCTTTCCACCGGAAAATACACACATCAGTTTACCAAACAGAACACCTGCGGCGGTACCGAACATGAATGCGATCAGACCCAGAGCTACGATCTTCAAGGTATCTGCATTCAGGAATGCTTCTGCGCTGGTGGTAGCACCTACGGAAGTACCCAGCAGAATAACTACGATGTACATCAGAGCATTGGATGCTGTCTCAGTCAGCTGACGAACAACACCGGACTCACGGAACAGGTTACCCAGCATCAGCATACCTACCAGAGGAGCTGTGGTGGGAAGGATCAGACATACAACGATGGTAACAACGATGGGGAACAGGATCTTCTCCAGCTTGGATACGGGACGAAGCTGACCCATCTTGATCTTTCTCTCTTTCTCAGTAGTGAGAAGCTTCATAATAGGGGGCTGGATAATGGGAACCAGTGACATGTAAGAATATGCTGCCACTGCGATAGGTCCCAGGATCGCCGTCTGTCCCAGCTTACCAGCAAGGAAGATGGAGGTAGGGCCGTCAGCACCACCGATGATGGAGATTGCTGCAGCTGCCTTGTCGTTGAATCCCAGCCAGATTGCTCCGAAGTATGCTGCGAAGATACCAAACTGCGCAGCAGCTCCCAGAAGGAAGCTCTTGGGGTTCGCAATCAGAGGACCAAAGTCTGTCATGGCACCTACACCCATGAAGATCAGGGAAGGCAGGATTGCCAGTTCATCCAGCTTGTAGAAATAATACAGTAAGCCGCCGGCACCGTTTGCTGCATTTTCAGGGTGCAGCATGATATCGGGATAAATGTTTACCAACAGCATACCGAACGCTATCGGGAGTAAGAGCAAAGGCTCGAACTCATGACGGATAGCTAAATAAAGGAAAAAGCATGCAACCAGAATCATGACATAGTTTCCCCAGGTCAGGTTAAAAAACGCTGTCTGATGAATCAGGTTGTTAAGCGTACTAGCTATATATTCCATTTGATGACCTCCTGTTGTTTATAGAGCTGATGTAAAATGCCTAGTTCAGAGTTGCCAGAACTGCACCAGCCTCAACAGTATCACCAACTGCAACGTCAATGCTTGCTACAGTGCCGTCTTCGGGAGCTACTACAGGGATCTCCATCTTCATAGCTTCCAGAATGATGACAGCATCACCCTTCTTAACAGCCTGTCCAACACTTGCCTCTACCTTGAAGATTTTACCAGCTGCACCGGCCTCAACCTTGATGCTGCCTGCTGCGCCGCTTGCCTTGGGAGCTGCTGCGGGAGCCTTGGGTGCTGCCTTGGGAGCTGCGGGAGCCTTTGCTGCTACGGGTGCTCCGGTAGATGCGCCCTCTTCTACTACTACATCATATACGTTGCCATTTACGGTAATGGTATAATTTTTCATTTTAATATCCTCCTAACGTTTTTACGATTATCTTACTTTGCGGATAGAACGAACTACAAATCCGTCAGTGCTTACCGCACCTTCGCTTGCTGCGATCGCAGCTGCAATAACAGCGACCAGCTCAGTGTCATCTGCCTCGGGTTCTTCCTGTGCAACGATCTGAGTTACAGCCTTATCAATACCTGCGTTCTTTGCTTCTTCCTCCTTATCCTTCTTGCTGAATGCAGCCTGGATCTTCGGAATGAAGTTGAACAGGGAAATGATCAGTGAGATCATGATCAGCATTACGAATACAGTTCCCATACCGATCAGAGTGTTCAGTGCAGCTTTGGTCATCAGGCCACCCATGGACTCCACGGGGTTCAGCGCTGCAGACTCCATGCTCAGGAACATATCGTTGGTGAAGATCACTTCTGCCTGTGCATTCTGTTTGGCACCGGTCACATCTACATGTACAATGATCTGATCATCATCGATGGCAGCTTCTGCATCACCGACAGCGGTAATGCCGCCAATGGACTTTTTAGCGGAGTTGAAGGACTCGATAGCAGTTTTGTATGCATAACCATCAACGGTGATACCTACATTTTCCTGTACCATATATGCCACTTCATCAGCGGTATACTCAGAGAAGCTCTCCAGTGCAGCTTCGTCTTCAAAATTCTCCAGAGAAGGAATCACATACTGGGTAGCTATCTGGATTGCAGTGTCCATCTTGCGCTGCTCATAATCCGTATAGGTCTCCTCACTGCCGCACGCGGTCAAACCAAAGATGCAGGTAATCATACATACTAAGCTTAAAAATTTCTTCATTTTACAATCACCCTTTCTTATACAGTTCCGTGTTTCTTGGCAGGACGGTCTTCACTCTTGGTGAATAGCATCTCGAATGCGCCGATCACATATTTTCTGGTATCAGCAGCATTTACGATCTGGTCCACATATCCTCTCTTGGCTGCGCTGGTTACATTCAGAGTAAGTGCTTCGTACTCAGCAGCCTTTTCATTAATCACATCAGCGCCCTGGCCATCATACATGATCTTGGCAGCCAGCTTGCCGTCCATAGCACCAATCTGTGCATCCGGCCATGCCATGGTGATATCCGCACCGATTGCCTTGGAGTTCATTACCACATAAGCGGTTCCCAGAGCCTTGCCGATCACAACGTTCACCTTGGGAACGGTAGCGTTGGCAAATGCGTAGGTCAGCTTTGCAGCAGCCTTTGCGATAGCCTTCTCGGAAGCCAGAGTTGCTTCGTAACCCTTTACATTGGTCAGGGTCAGTACAGGAATGCCGAAAGCATCACAGAAGTTTACGAACTCAGCAGCCTTCTCACAGCCCTCTGCAGTCAGAACTGCATCCAGCTTCTCTGCTACCTTGCCTTCTTCGTCGCAGATCTCGGAACGGTTAGCTACCGCACCAACGGTAACGCCATCCAGACGTAAGAAACCGGTTACCATGTTCTTAGCATATCCGGCCTTCACCTCGAAGAAGTTGTTGTCATCTGCCAGAATGGACAGAGCAACGGATGTGTCGCCGACGCAGCCTGCGATCTCAGGATTTACACGGTTCAGATCATCAGTGCAATCCTCTAAGAAGCTTGCATCATCCTCGTTGTTGGCAGGCAGGAAGCTTACCAGCTCTCTTACCTTCTCCAGAATGGTTGCTTCGTCAGCTACCACGTCAACAATACCGCTCTCTTCTGCCTGGAATTTAGCGGAAGAAGAATCACACTTGGTGATCACATTACCGTCCAGAGCGTTAGGAGCATTTACGAACAGCTTGGCATTCTTCTCTTCCATGAAAGTGAAATCGGTCATGGTAGGGAACAGTCCTAAGCCACCGCCACAGGTTCCGAATACAGCAGTGATCTGAGGGATCACGCCGGAAGCCATGGTCTGCTTTAAATAGATCTCACCAAATGCAGCCAGTGCATCGGTTGCTTCCTGCAGTCTTAAACCTGCTGATTCGATCAGTCCGATCACAGGTGCTCCGGTCTTCATAGCCAGATCGTAGAGATTGGTGATCTTCTTTGCATGCATCTCGCCGATGGTTCCGTTCAGTACGGAAGCGTCCTGGCTATATACATATACAAGATTACCATTGATCACTCCGTAGCCGGTAATACAACCGTCAGAAGGAGTTTCATTGGGTTTCAGATTGAAATCCGTAGCTCTTGCGGTTACAAGTCCGCCGATTTCAACGAAACTGTTGTCATCGAGTAAAGCTGCTATTCTTTGACTCGCTTTTGAAGTAGTACTCATATGTTTTCAGCCCTCCGTTGATAATATAATAAAATATAATAGAAAACGTTTATTAATATAGAAGCACAAATGCCCCCATGATTAACAGTTTGTAGTATAACATAAAATCTGCAACTCGCAAAGAACGAATTGCAGATTTTTACATTTTTTATATATTGTACCTCATTTTGAACAATTTCCCCGTCATTTTTTCCATTCCATTTTTCTGCAATCCCTACGGGAATGCTACCAGAAAACGTTTCAGGATCTGTCTGCCGCACCAGGAAAGATCCACGGCCTCCACTGTCCAAGCAGCATACAGCCGCTCCCTGCGCCAGATTTCGCCATCCACCAGATAACAGATTTCTCCCACCGTCGTTCCTTCCTTTACAGGTGCCTTCAGTTCTTTCTCTTTCCGGTAGAGAATCTCCACTTTCTCGTCTGTGCGCATAAGCAGGCCTTCCGCTCCTTCCGCCTCCGGATCCAGTTCCACCGCCAGCTGCACTTCTCCTGTCAATTCCTCATCCTGTGCCTCCGTCACCGGGATCGGCATAAGGTACTGTTCCCGTCCGGAAAATTCTTCCTCTCCGAACTTCCGGTAAACAAAATTTTCCAGTCCATATCCAAACAACTCTCTGCTGTCACTCCATTTATAGGTCTTATGATTCGGCCACCCACAGGCCAGAAGTGCCACAATCATACATTTTCCATCCCGTTCCAGTGCTCCCACATAGCAGTACCCCGCCTTGTTCGTAAATCCGGTCTTGCCGGTAAAAGCTCCGTCCATCATCTGCAAAAAGGCATTGTGGTTGTGGCACTGAAAGGAGCGTCCGTTTTCCGTGAAACAGTACTCCTGTGTCCGGGTGATCTCCCGGAACAGATCTCTCTGGGAAGACTCTCTGATACAGTACCGTAAAATACAGGCCAGATCCTTTGCTGTGGTATGGTGCTCCTTTTCCAGAATACTCCCGTCAGGTAATGTCAATGTCTCTGTGGCATCCAGCCCGTTGGGAGTGATAAACCAGGTATCCTCGCAGCCGATCTCCACCGCCTTTTCATTCATCGCCTGTGCAAATCTATGTAATGCTGCCTTACTCTCTTCTGTAGTATGCTCCGAAGTCTCTTTCGTCTCACCCAGAAGCTTTCCGCCGATATATTCCGCCAGTGCCGCAGCAGCATCATTATGGCTTTCCAGCATCAGGGAAAACAGCAGTTCTCTTACCGTATAATGCTCCCCCTTTTTCACATAGAGCTTTACCTTGGGCATAGTGGCTGCATAGGCGGAAATACTGACCTCTTCCTCCACCTTTGCATTTTCCAGCACCAGAATGCAGGTCATGATCTTGGTGGTGCTGGCCATTGCCATGGGAGTCTCTTCATTTTTTCCATATAGTACCCGCCCGGAGTCGGCATCCAGAAGCACCGCCGCCTGTGCATACAGGTGTAAATCCTCCTGCAGCTGCCCGGCTTCCTTTTCCGCTGTTTCATTAAAAAGGTGCGTAGCCTGTTCCCGGATTCCCTCGCTGACATACCCCTGCCGACAGAATCCGCCTATACTTTCCAGACACAGAATTCCGGCGAAAAGGGCACAAAAAAAGCCTCGCATAATCATCACTCCCAAAAGAGTCCCTTATTACTATGATTATTATGAGGCTGATTCTTTGTCCTATTCTATTATATGTTTAATGTGAGCTGTACTTCCTGCTCCGCCTGCTGTTTGAATTCCTCCACCTGCACCGGGTTCAGTTCCGGCAGTTCCTCCAGGCTCTTCACACCAAAGCAGCGAAGGAACTGTTCCGTTGTGCCGAACAGCAGAGGTCTTCCGGGAGCATCCAGCCGCCCTAACTCCGTGATCAGATCGTATTCCAACAGCTTATTGATGGCATGATCGCAGCTGACCCCTCTGACTCTCTCGATCTCCAGTCTTGTTACCGGCTGCTTATAGGCAATGATGGACAGGGTCTCCAGAACCGTATCCGTCAATGTCATCTTTCGGGGAGTCTTGGCGATCTTGATCAGGTATTCATACATATCCGACTTGGTACACAGCTGTACCGAATTGTCAAACTGTGTCAGTCCGATGCCACGGTTCTCTTCCTCATACCGCGCCGCCATATCTTTTAAAATGGATTTTGTGGTCTTCACATCCTCTTCGATCACTTCCGCAAGTCTGCTGATCTCCACGGAATCCCCCATGGTAAAAAGGATGGCTTCTATTACTGCTTCTGCTTTACTGCGTTCCATGTTCCGACCTCACTGTATCTTAAACGTTAGATGTAATCATAATATCATCGAATATATTTTCCTGACTGATGTTGATCTTGCCGGTCTTCATCAGCTCCAGAATGATCAGGAAAGTAACGATGACCTCCATTTTGCTGTTCTGCTTCTCCAGAAGCTTTCGGAAACTGAAGGTCTTATGTTCTCTGGCATAAGCTTCCACATACAGCATCTTGATGTCCATATCCACCTCGTCCTTTTCGATATTGCCATACTGGCTGCGGACAGGGTCGATCTTGTCCTCCTGTTTCTTCACAATAGATTTGAATATTTCATGAAGCTTGTTCAAGTTCATATCGCCGATCAGCTCTTCGTAATCGATGGGCTGTCTGTAGGCTTCCACTTCCTTCGGAAGTCTCTGTTCTCTGTACATATTTCTGGCAGCATCCACCTGCCGGTCTCTGAGTTCGAAGGACATATATTTGTACATCTTGTATTCCAACAGCTTCTGTACCAGCTCCGCTCTGGGATCCTCTTCCTCGCCGTCCTCGTTCACTTCCTTGGGCAGCAGCATTTTGCACTTGATATCGATCAGTGTTGCCGCCATTACCAGGAATTCACTCATGACGTTCATATCTTCCCGTTGCATCTGCCTGATGTAATCCAGATACTGGGCCGTGATCTCCACAATAGGAATATCATAGATGTCTATTTTGTTTTTCTCGATCAAATGAAGCAACAGATCCAGAGGACCTTCAAATGCTTCCAGTTTTACAGATATTGCCATGTAATAAAACTCCTATTTCCCCTCATCACTCCCACCGGCCTCTTCTCCCCCCGGCAGCAGATCCACTTCCAGGACCTCTCCAGGATTGAACAGCCGGATCGGAATCGTATGCATTCCCAGTCCTCTGCTGAGCAGCATTCTGGTTTTCCCCAGTGTAAACTCTCCGCCATCATATTTTGGAAAAAGTCTCACATTGGGAGACACCACGCCTTTTCCCCAGATGGGGACTCTCACCATACCACCGTGGACATGGCCGGCCAGCACCAGATCTGCTCCCCAGTCCGCGTATTTCGGAAAATAATCCGGATTGTGGGCGATCAGAATCGTATACTTTTCTGCGGAAGGTTGTCCCAACAGACTTTTCAGATACTCCGGATCCATGGGCTGGATCCCGAAGCGCTTGTAATACAGCTTGTCGATCTCCGATCCGTAAATGCAGATCCCGGATTCTTCCAGAACGGTATGTTCATTCACCAGCCTCCGGATTCCGATCTTCTGCAGGGCCTCCTCGTACCGCTCCGCCATATCTCCGTAGTTCTCCGGGTACAGTTTCAAACGGTGTTCATGATTGCCGTTGCCGTAGTAGATCGGATATTTCCCGGCAAGCTTCGTAAGCAGGTCCACCGCCGTCTCCAGACTTGCCTTCGGCTTTGCCGTCAGAATATCTCCGGCGATCAGGATCATGTCCGGCCTTATCTCATCAATGGCCTGCAGCAGGCGCTCATTTTCTTTTCCGTATCTCTTATTGTGCAGATCCGCCAGAACCACTGCCTTAACAGGCTTTTTGATTCTCTGATCCCGCAGGAAATAATGCCGTACCACAAAACGATTGCTGTCGTACAGCATTATCCATACAAGAACCACCAGGATCACTGCGATCACGGTAATCACCACATCCAAATTCTTTGCCCCCATGGTCTATTTCCAGTTAATTGCCAATATGTTCTATAGTATAACATATTTTTCGGGCTTACAAAAGATAAAATTCCATTATTTTAAAGAGGTAGTCCTTGTATACCGCTTTCGCCACATCATTTTCATACAGGATCGGAACGCTTCCGATCTCCACTCCGTTCAACAGATAGACCGCTCTGCCTGCCTCCGCCCCCTTTGCGACAGGCGCCTGTGCCTCCTCCGGTAACTCTATGGTTTTCTTCACTCCGTCCAGCGAATTGCCTTCCGTATCCAGATATCGGAATTCGCTCTGGTATCTGACAGGTACCGTATCTTCCACGCCGCCTTCTATCCGAAGGTCCTCCAATGCATCCGTATTCTCATCCAGATACAGGTCACTGACATTGAAACCGTAACTTAACAGTGTCTGAGCATCCTTAAAACGTGCCTTGTAGTCCGGGGCTCCCATGACCACGGCAATCAGGTCAATACCATCCTTCGTGGCAGTGGCAGACAGGCAGAATTTAGCCTTGGAGGTGGATCCGGTCTTCAGTCCCGTAGCCCACTGGTACTGTTTCAACAGCTTGTTGGTACTGTTCAGGGTAAATGTAGAGCTGCCCTGTCTGGTCTCATGGGTGATGTCTTCCATCCAGATACCGGTATATTCAAAGACCTTGGGATATTTCACCGTAAGCTCTCTGGACATAATGGCCACATCCATGGCTGTCGTATAGTGTCCGTCGGAATCCGTCAGTCCGCAACAATCCTCGAAATGTGTATCCACCATTCCCAGTTCTGCCGCCTTTTGATTCATCTGATCCACGAAAGCCTCTTCACTCCCCGCTATGTATTCTGCCACCGCCACACTGGCATCGTTGCCAGAAGCTACAGCAATACATTTGATCATGGTCTCCAAGGTCTGTACCTCGTTCTCCGCCAGGAATACCTGGGAACCTCCCATGGAACTGGCGTAAGCACTGACGGTCACCGGATCCTCCAGTTTTATCTTCCCCTGATCCAATGCCTCGAATGTCAATAGCAATGTCATGATCTTGGTAATACTGGCGGGACTTCTGCGCTCTCTGGCATTCTGTTCAAAGATCACTTTCCCGGTAGAGCTCTCCAGAAGCACGGCACTGGGAGCTTCGATTGCCGCCGGCTCCGCAGATACACTGATCCCGTCCCACCAGAATACCTGTATGCTGACCGTAAAAAGTAAGATCCATGTGAAAATCCTTTTCCTGTTTTTTTGCATAAAAAAGCCACACTCCCTTATCCTTTCTTCTAAAAGATATGGTCGTATGGCCTTGTATATACCTGTAATCCAACCGTCCGAAACACTACAGTCTGGTGATCAGTGCCTGACAGCGTTCCTTCAGGGCTTCACCCTTGCTGCGCACATCGATGTGAAATACTTTGATCAGCTGGACCACATAATCCACAGCTACAATCGCCAGAATTACCTGAATCAAACGGATGCCCACCTGGATCTGTACTCTGTCAATAATGTGATACATGGCATCGTGAACGAACTGTACGATTCCTATTGCATAAAAGCCCCAGGCAACAGTACTTTCCAGGCAGATGATACCACGGTAATTGAAGGGCTTGTTGTTATAATCCCACCAGAGTTCTCCGAGGAAACGGATCATACCGATTCCCACCAGATATTCAAAAGTGGTGGCCAGAATGGCTCCAAGAAAATACAGCTTTACCAGTTTCCCGCGCAGGGGACTTAAAATCAGATATCCCAGCACTCCGCCGAAACCGTAGATCGGGCAAAAGGGACCTTTGCCGAAGCCACGGTTGGTCAGCTTGTGATTGCAGAAAGACATATAGGTAGATTCCAATGCCCAGCCAAGAATACTGTACAATACAAACGCTGCTAACAGATGATAGATATCTGTTCCCAGTATTTCATAATTCCACATTTTGTTTCCCTCATAAGTACAAAGTCCCCGGTGATTACGCCGAGGACTGTTGTCTTGCATTAGTTATATTTACGTTTTCTTGCTGCTTCAGACTTCTTCTTACGTTTTACGCTAGGCTTCTCGTAATGCTCTCTCTTACGAATCTCCTGCTGGATACCAGCCTTAGCGCAGCTTCTCTTGAAACGACGTAAAGCGCTATCTAAAGTCTCGTTCTCTTTTACGATTACGTTTGACATCTTACACCCGACCTCCCTTCAGTCCCTTCAAGTAACATGACTGACTGGGTTATTCTAATGCGCAGTTGTTCTACACACATTTGATATTATAGCATAAAAAATGTATTCGTCAACTACTTTTTTTATTTTTTATTATATTATGATGCCAGGGTCAAAGGTCTAAGCCCATATGAGCTTGCTCATAAGTGGGTGAAAGACCTTATGACCCGCCCCGATATGAGCATAAAAGTGGGATGATAATCCCACGATATGCGAATATTGGGTAGGATTGTGGGAGTGCGTAGCACGGAACAATCCGTAGGCATCAAAGTCGGGGGGGGGATTCCGACATCATATTATAGTCTTATTAAAAAAACTTATCATAAATTCCAAACAGGAAAATAAAGATCACGATCAGGGGCAGTCCGCAAGTCAGATAACCGCGCATCCAGTCGTGGACTTTTAAGCCTTTGCCGGTATTTACTTCTGCCTTATAGTTCTCCCATCCCCAGCCGTATCTGGTCACACAGAACAACAGATATACCAGAGATCCTAACGGCAGGAACAGATTACTTACCAGGAAATCTTCGAAATCCAGTACTGCTCCGCCGAAGATGGAGAAGCCGTCCCAGCTCCATACATTGTAGCCCAGTACGCAGGGCACGGACAATGCAATGATCAGGAACAGGTTCACTAGGGAAGATTTCTTACGGCTGGCACCGGTCAGTTCCATACCACAGCAGATGATATTTTCAAATACCGCCAGTACTGTAGACAGAGCTGCGAACGCCATGAACAGGAAGAACAGGCTTCCCCACAGGCGGCCGTAAGGCATATTTGCGAAAATATTCGGCAAAGTAATAAAAATCAGGCTGGGCCCGGAAGTCTGATCCACCCCATAGGTAAAGCAGGCGGGGAAAATAATCAGTCCTGCGGTAATTGCCACGAAAGTATCCAGTACCACAACTCTGACGGACTCACCCATCAGGGAATGATCCTTGCCGATGTAGCTTCCGAAGATCGCCATGGCACCAATGCCAAGACTTAAGGTAAAGAATGCCTGATTCATGGCACCTACCAGTGTAGATACCACACCAACCTCCTGCATACGTCCAAAATCAGGTACCAGATAGAACTTCAGACCTTCCTTTGCTCCCGCCATGAAGAAACTGTTGATGGCAAGTACTACCATGATGGCAAGCAGTGCGATCATCATGACTTTCGTCACACGCTCCAGACCGTTCTGCAGGCCACCGGCACATATGACGACACCGATGACTACCACCAGTACCATCCAGAACATCATGACCCCTGGATCTGCCAGCATCCGGGTAAACTGATCCGCTACCGCATCTGCGGAAAGACCGGAAAGTTTACCGGTAGCCGTCATATAAAAATAGTGTAACATCCAACCTGCTACGGTAGTATAGAACATCATTAACAGATAACAGCCTGCCAGCGTGAAATACCCGTGGATATGCCACTTCTGTCCCGGCTTCTCCAGTGCCTGGTAAGCCTTTACGGGACTTTTCTTACTTGCTCTTCCCACAGCGAACTCCATGGTCATAATCGGCAGACCAAGGATCACCAGGAAGATCAGATAAAACAATACAAATGCGCCACCGCCGCCCTGGCCGGCCATGTACGGGAACTTCCATACATTGCCGATACCAATGGCACAGCCGGCAGACAGCAGTATAAAGCCTAAACGGGATTTCAGATTCTCTCGTTCCATTATGCGAGCTGACCCTCCAGTACTTTGGACGCTTCAGCGATCGCTGTGGGAATGCCTGCGGGATTCTTACCGCCGGCCTGCGCCATATTCGGGCGTCCACCACCGCCACCGCCTACCAGTGCGGCAATTCCCTTGATCAGGTTGCCTGCATGGGCGCCGGCCTTTACTGCACCGTCCGTTGCCATGGCGATCATATTGACCTTGCCATCCTGTGCAGAGAGCAATACGACAACGCCTTCGCCAAGCTTATCCTTGAGTTGGTCGCCCAGATCTCGCAAGCCATTCATATCCACACCATCTACGTTGGTTGCCAGAAGTTTCGTACCCTTCACTTCCACCACCTGATCGAATACATCGCCCAGTGCAGACTGTGCCATTTTTGCCTTCAGGGATTCATTCTCTGCATTCAGTGCCTTCAGTTCTGCCTGCATATGCTGGATCTTCTCGGTCAGAGCTGCCGGAGTTGCCTTTGCGGCTGCGGCTGCCTTATTGAAGTTCTCTTCCATAGCCTGATAGTATGCCATCACGTTGGCACCGGTCAGTGCTTCGATTCTTCTGACGCCGGCAGCGACACCGCTCTCGGACAGGATCTTGAAGTAACCGATCTCACCGGTATGCTTTACATGAGTACCACCACACAGTTCCTTGGAGAAGTCTCCCATGGATACCACGCGGACAGTATCGCCGTATTTTTCTCCGAACAGAGCCATAGCTCCGCTCTTCTTCGCATCCTCGATGCTCATGATATCGGTAACAACTGCAATATCCTCTGCGATCTTCTCGTTGACCAGAGCCTCTACTTTAGCGATCTCTTCTGCAGTCATAGCCTGTCCGTGGCTGAAGTCAAAACGGGTTCTTGCGCCGTCCTGATAGGAGCCCTGCTGTTCTACATGATCACCCAGTACGATCTGCAGTGCCTTCTGTAACAGATGGGTTGCGGAATGGTTCTTACATACGCTCTTTCTGTTGTCGGTATCCACTGCCAGCTCTGCCTTGTCTCCCACAGTAACTGTTCCGGATACGACCTTACCCACATGTCCGATGCGTCCGCCTGCGATCTTCACGGTCTCAGTCACTTCAAAAGTACCGTTCTGGGTACGGATCACACCAAAATCGCCTTTCTGTCCGCCCATGGTAGCATAGAACGGAGTCACATCGGTGATCAGTGTACCGGTCTCACCTATCTTTAAGGTGTTTACCAGTTCAGTCTCGGTGGCCAGTGCTACTACTTTTCCTTCTGCGGTCAGCGCATCATAACCTACAAATTCGCTGGTGATCTTGTCATCCAGTCCATCGAATACACCTGCTGCGGTGGTAATCTTCTGGGAGAAGTTCTGTCCTTCTCTTGCCTTTTGCTTCTGCTCTTCCATGGCAGCGGCAAAGCCTTCCTCATCTACGGTCAGATTCTCTTCCTGTGCCAGCTCTACAGTCAGCTCCAGAGGGAATCCGAAGGTATCATATAAATAGAATGCGGACTTGCCGTCGATCTCCTTTTTACCTTCACTTCTCTTCTGCTCCAGAATCTTCTGCAGTTCCTTCATGCCGTTCTCCAGAGTGCTCTCGAAACGTGCGATCTCCTTCTGCAGTTCGCTCAGAATGAACTCTCTGTTCTTTTTCATCAGAGGATAACTTTCTGCATAGATCTCATCAATGTACATGGCAGCAATGTGCAGCAGCTGCTCTGTAGTCATATTCAGGGTACGTCCGTGTCTTACCGCACGACGGATCAGACGACGGAGAATATAACCGGCACCGGTATTGGAAGGAAGCAGCTTTGCTTCGTCACCGATCAGCATTACACTGGTACGCAGATGGTCTGCCAGAATACGCATGGATCTGGTCAGCTTTTCATCCGCATTGTATTTCACACCGGAAGCCTCTTCAATGTAAGCGATCACCGGGGCAAACAGATCCGTCTGGTATACATCTCTGGTACCGTTTAAAAAGGCCAGAATACGCTCCAGTCCCCAGCCGGTATCCACGTTCTTCTGCTTTAAGGGGGTCAGATGACCGTCATGATGCTTCTCATACTGCATAAATACATCATTACCCAGCTCCGTGTATTTACCGCAGTCACAGCCGGGTCCGCAGTTCGGTCCGCAGTCCGGTCTGTCTGCAATATAGAACATCTCACTGTCGGGACCGCAGGGGCCGTATTCCAGTCCCCACCAGTTGTCATCGGCAGGCAGATAATATACATTCTCCTTCTTGAAACCGGAAGCGATACGGTAATGTGCGCCTTCCTCATCTCTGGGTGCATTCTCGTCACCGGCAAATACAGTAGCAGCCAGATGGTCGGCATCAAATCCGAATACCTGTGTCAGTAGTTCGAAACTCCACTGGCAACGCTCTTTCTTGAAATAATCTCCCAGGCTCCAGCTTCCCATCATCTCGAAGAAAGTCACATGGCTCTTGTCACCTACGGAATCGATATCGTTGGTACGAACGCAGCCCTGCACATTGCAGAGTCTGGTACCCAGAGGATGCTTCTGCCCCAGCAGATAAGGCATCAGAGGCTGCATGCCCGCTACGTTGAACATAACACCGGTGGATCCGTCAGATACCAGGGATACTGCTCCCACATCCACATGGCCACGGTCTATATAAAATTGTTTCCAAGCTTTTCTCAGCTCATCAGAAGTGAATTGTCTCATTCTCTCGGTCTCCTTGTCTAAAAATTACACCTTTCGGAAAATAAACCTACATTTCTACATTATAATGTTATCGTTTCGCCGCGTCAAGGATAAAACATCACTCATCCTCGTCTTCCAGGATCTCGTTCAATGCCTCTCTGGCCTCCTCGATCTCCTCTTTTTTGCCCTTTTTCAATGCAGCCTCGAAAACAGTGATATAACGATCCAGTTCTTTTCTCCGGTCTCCCAGTGCTTCCTCATACATCCGCTCCGCTCTGAGAAGCACCAGACGGTTCTCCTCCAGGTCTCTGGGCTGGATCTTCAGGTAGGACAATTCTTCCATTCGCTTCTGGATCTCATCATCCGTCATCTGGTTGTCCTGTCCCTTGATGATCATTTTCTGGGTCAGTCCGGTGGATACCACCTTGACTTCCACTTCCAGCAGGGAATTGATGTCATAGGTGTAAGTCACATCCACGGCTTCACTGCCCCTGGGCCCTTTGGGAACATCAATGTTCAGTTCTCCCAGAAACAGATTATTTCTGGCGAAACGGCTCTCTCCCTGCAGTACCCGGACGCGCACCTTGTCCTGATTGTCTCTGACAGTGTACAACCGCTCCGTATGACTGGCGGGGATCACAGTGTTGCGCTCAATGATGGGACAGAAACGGCCGTCTTCAAATTTGCCTTCCTCGTATTCCACCACGACTTCCGTTCCCAATGTAAAGGAGCATACATCCGTCAGAACGACTTCCTTTACCTCCGCCCGGCGTTCCTTCATGGCCGCCTGGATCGCCGCGCCCAGTGCCACGGCTTCGTCCGGGTTCAGTCTTGTATCCGGGAATTTGCGGAACAGCCTGATCAGGAAATCCCTGACCACCGACAGTCTGGTGGCTCCGCCGATCAGCAATACCTCATCGATGTCCGACAGCTTCAGTCCTGCATCCGCCAGACTCTTCTTCACCGGTTCCCTGATCTTCATTAGCAGTTCTTCGCACTCTTCCTCATATTCTTTTAAGGTGATCTCTGCCGTTTTGTTCTCTTCACCCAGCATAAGTTCCATGGTCACCGCAGTCTGATCACTGATTCCCCGCTTGGCTTCTTCTGCCTTTTTATAGAGACGCACCTGTTCTTTCTCCGACAGATCCTTATAATGCAGTCCTGTCTTTTGCAGAAAAAGTTTCGACATCACTTCCGTGAAATCTTCACCGCCAAGATAATTGTCTCCGGCTACCGCCCGCACCTCCAGAATATTGTGATACAGCTCCAGAATGGAGACATCAAAAGTTCCGCCACCCAGGTCAAATACCAGAAATCTGGTGTCTTTTTCTTTTTCGTACAGGCCGTAGGCCACCGCCGCTGCGGTAGGCTCCGAGATCATACGCTCCACCTTCAGCCCGGCCAGTTCTCCGGCCCGCTTGGTGGCTTTTCTTCTCTTGTCGTCAAAATAGGCCGGTACACTGATCACGGCCTCTGTAACTTCTTCCCCCAGATAGGCTTCCGCATCTTCTTTCAAATAACGCAGGATCATGCTGGACAATTCTTCTGGGCGGAACTTTTTGCCGGACATGTCATAAGTGCGATCCGTTCCCATGCTGCGCTTAAATGCCTGCGCCACACTGTCGGGATAGAGGTTTCTGCGTTCCTGTGCCGTCTCCCCCACATAGACATTGCCGTTCTCATCCACGCTGACCACAGAGGGGGTCAGATGTTTTCCCAGACGGTTGGGGATGATCACAGGTCCTTCCTCCGTAAATACTGCCACCAGACTGTTGGTGGTTCCCAAATCGATTCCGACTATCATATGTTTTCTTCTCTCTTCATTTTAATTTTTTACTTCTTCCCGAACAGCCTCTGCCAGAATCCCCGTTTCTCCGGCTGCGGCTTTTCCTTGTGAAAAGCGGCTACGGCAGGATCCGTATCCTTCGTCACCTGTTCCGAATGATACCGGTGCCAGATGGCCTGCAATCCCATTCCGGGATGTTCCTGCATCTGCTCTTTCAGCCGCTCCAGCGCTTCTTTCTCCCGGCCCTTTTTCAGCATCTGCAGTATCCGTACCATCTCCAGTTCCTCGCAGACGGGATGTACACAGCCATGGCAGAAGGAACAGTCTTTGTCCAGTTGCAGGAGCGTATCCTGTTCCTCATCGGTGGCCGTATAATATCCCGCCAGATATTCGTGTACGATCCGAAGCTTCGGATATTTCAGATACACATCCTTGCCGCTTTTATCTTCTCTTTCCATACAGGCTTTCAACGCCTGTGCATAGTCAGCACCTTTCTTCTCATCTCCGTACAGGATGCATGCCAGGATCAGGTCCGCAATGTCATCCTTTTTGCTGAGATCCTCCTTATGGAAGATCAGTGCCTTATCCATATTCTTGATGGCCACTTTTCCGGAACCACAGATCAGCCCATACCATCCCAGATGGAAAAAGTAATCTTCGAAATACTCCTGGGTATTCCCGGTATTTTTCCCAATCAGTTCGATCTTCTCCGGCCACGATGTCAGAATATTTCCGGCGATCGTCTTTTCCCCGCACCAGACACACAGATCCAGCTTTTCTCCTGCCGCATCCAGTACATTGACAAATGCCTTCTCCAGAACTTTTAATCCCTCCGTAGTCTTGTCATTGCAGGCCAGACATCTGGCGAAATCCCTCATACGGTTCCGATCCCGTTCTCCGGCACTTCCCGTCATCTCACGATATCTCCGGTAAAACTGTTCCGCCATTTCCGTATTGCCCAGCAAAAAATAAATTTCTGCCTGTTCCGCAATCAGTTCCGGCCAGGCATGATTCTGTGTTCCGCTCTTTTCATAGAAAAATACACATTTTCTCAGGCAGATCATGGCTTCATCGTATTTGCCGCGGCATCTGTGGATCCGTGCCAGTCCCTTCCAGGCAAAAGGATTGGCCGGGTTCGTGGAAAGTGCCTTTTCATAATCCGCTTTTGCCGCCTCCAGACAGCCTGCCGCATTATGAAAATCTCCCCGCTCCACCAGTAAAAATTCACAAGGGTAGGCATACAGATATTCCGTAATGATCGGAAGTCCTCTCCGGTAAAATATGGTCTTGCCCGCTTCCAGTTTGCTCAGATATTCCTTCCGGAATTTATCTATGGCGTCGTTCATCTGTTCCTGGGGAAGCCCCGTATTGGTCAGCTGCCATTCATAGGCATCCAGGATCACACTTTTGACATTATTATCCTTCGCCTGTTGTAACAGTTCCTTCAGTTCCTCCGGATGTGTCAGATCCATGTACACCTTTGCCATCATTTCATAGGCCTTGACATAGGTTGGAAAATAATTTAGACAGGCTCTGCCGTTCTGGATCACCCCTGCTGCATTCCACTGCCTCTTCGCCGCTTCCAGTTCGTTGGCATATGCAGCGTAAACCTGATAATCCCCGATCAGTTTCTGGGATATCTCCGCACAGCGTTCATACTCTTCCATCTCCACATAGATCTGTGCCTTTTCGATCAGCATACCGATATCCTTCGGAGTTCCGGTCTCGGCTTTTTCCGCTTCCGCAATGGCTTCGGCGAATTTTTCCGGCTGTACATAGCCATAAGCCCGATAGCACTGCATCCGGATCATATGTGACTGTCGGATCCGGTCTCTGTCTTTTTCCTCCTCTTCGGCATCCGTATCCCGGAGGATCTTTTTCTCCAGGCTTTCTTCCCATTTGGCTGCCGTGGAAATTGCCTTCTCATATTCTGCCGCTTCTGCCAGCAGTTTTGTCATAAGTCCCAGATATTCCTCACGCCTGTCCGCAGGAACTTTTGCTTCCAGCTCCCTGACCGTGCGGATTCCCAGATCGGTCCTGCCATCCTGCAGATAACACCAGCCCAGATCCAGTCCCAGACCGGGATCATGGTTCTGCGCATATTCCCGTTTCATTTCCCGTTCCAGTTCGGTGTTGATCTTCTGCAGTGTCTCCAGAAATGTGTCGTCTCCGCCTACGGAAAGAATCTCTTCCGCACATTTTTTTGCCTCTTTATAGTTCCCCTGCTCATAATACCAGTCCGTCAGACGCAGGTTCGCCATGTAGTGTTTCGGCAGCTTCTCCCGAAGACTCTCATAAATAGCAGACGCTTCTACGCGCCCTTCATTTCTCCACAGTATTTCCGCCGTATTGTAAGCGATCAGATCATCCTCCGGATATTTTGCAGACAGTTTCTTTAACAAAGTAATGGCTTCTGCGGTCTGTCCCTTTCCTTCATAGAGGGACGCACGGCAGATCTCCATAACAGGGTGGGTAATCCCCAGAGCATCCCCACATCCGATCATCTGCTCCGCTTCCTGTAATTTTTTCTCCTGCAGCGCCTGATAAGCTCTGTCATAATATTGCAGAAACTGATCGTAATCCGCATCTTCCGCACCACGGAACTCGGAAAAATCCACTTCTTCCCCGGATTCGCACTTATGTACCATATAGCTTACAAACTGTGCCGGAAAGCGTTCTCTGAAGGCCCCCGCATTCTGTACAATGTGGATTTTCTCATCCAGAAGCTTCCAGATTGCGGTCGGCAGCTTATAATGTTCCATCAGAAAACGAAGCAGATAAGTGGTGCAGTTTTCCTCTTCCTCCAGAGAAAGAAAGTCATCCGCCTCAAAAAGCGCTTTCCATTTTTCCACATCACAGCGGTCCGTAATATTCTCATAGACCTTCCGAACACCACGTACCCACTGTCCAGCCGGAGTATCGTCCTCCAGCGTCGGTTCCGCCTCCTCGTTCTCTTCTGCATCCGGCGTTCCGGCATAGCGGCAGGCCTCCTCATAAGCCATCCGCAGTCGCTTGAAGCCTTCCGGATCATCCTCCGGATTCGTTACCGTCAGCTTGTCACGATAGGCATTCTTCAGTGCCCTTTCGTCTTTTGTCTGTTCGATTCCCAGAATCTGAAACACTTCGATCGGTTCCACGCTGTCCCCTCCACTGTAAGTATCAAAGTTTTCGTACCAATAGAAAAAGATATTGAAAAGGAGCAGAAAAATCTTTCTGCTCCTGAATAGTGATCTTAGAATGTAAACTTATCTGCAAAGTAAGCATCCAGATCTTTGATAGCAACACGCTCCTGCTCCATGGAATCACGGAAACGTACGGTAACGCAGCCATCTGTCTCGGAATCAAAATCGTAAGTTACGCAGAAAGGAGTTCCGATCTCGTCCTGACGACGATATCTCTTACCAATGTTTCCTCTGTCATCAAATTCACAGTTGTATTTCTTGGAAAGCTCTGTGTAGATCTTCTCCGCACCCTCGTTCAGTTTCTTGGACAGAGGCAGCACACCGATCTTTACCGGTGCCAGTGCGGGATGGAAATGAAGCACAGTACGAACATCGCCGCCCTCTAACTCTTCCTCGTCGTAAGCTGCACACAGGAATGCCAGAACCACTCTGTCTGCGCCAAGAGAAGGCTCAATAACGTAAGGGATGTATTTTTCCTTCTTCTCATCATCGAAGTAAGTCATATCCTCGCCGGAGGTATTGGCATGCTGGGTCAGATCATAATCGGTTCTGTCCGCAATACCCCACAGTTCGCCCCATCCGAAGGGGAACAGGAACTCAATATCGGTGGTTCCCTTACTGTAGAAGCACAGTTCCTCAGGAGAGTGATCACGAAGTCTCATCTCGTCTTCCTTGATGCCAAGAGACAGCAGCCAGTCACGGCAGAAGCCTCTCCAGTACTGGAACCACTCCATATCGGTGCCGGGCTCGCAGAAGAACTCCAGCTCCATCTGTTCAAACTCTCTGGTACGGAAAGTGAAATTGCCGGGTGTGATCTCGTTACGGAAGGACTTACCGATCTGTCCGATACCGAAGGGAATCTTCTTGCGGGAAGTTCTCTGTACATTTTTGAAGTTAACAAAAATACCCTGTGCGGTCTCGGGTCTTAAATAAACCGTGTTCTTGGCATCCTCGGTAACCCCCTGAAAGGTCTTGAACATCAGGTTGAACTGACGGATGTCGGTGAAGTTGTGCTTGCCGCAGGTAGGACAGGGAACATTGTGCTCCTCGATGAAATTCTTCATTTCTTCCTGGCTCCATGCGTCCACACTGCCTTCAATGGCAATGCCGTTCTCCTCACAGAAATCCTCAATCAGTTTGTCTGCACGGAAACGCTCATGACACTCCTTACAGTCCATCAGAGGATCGGAGAAACCACCCAGATGTCCACTGGCCACCCAGGTCTGGGGATTCATCAGGATCGCACAGTCCACACCTACATTGTAAGGGCTCTCCTGCACGAACTTCTGCCACCATGCCTTTTTCACATTATTCTTCAGTTCTACACCAAGATTACCGTAATCCCAGGTATTTGCCAGTCCTCCGTAGATCTCGGAACCGGGATATACAAAACCTCTTGCTTTTGCCAGGGCTACGATTTTCTCCATTGTCTTTTCCATGTCAGTACCAAACCTTTCTTGCTCTATATTTGTATTACTGTAAAGCCTATTTTTTCATCAGTATCGTAACGACACCATCGGATTGGGAGGCATCCACATACCCATCCTCTCCCATGACCACACCCTCGCTGATATATAGCACCGGATAAGGACAGTATATATATGCGCTTGCATTTGTAATGATCAGATGATTCTTTTCCAACGCCTTGTCCAGCTTCTCAGAATCCGCCGGAGTGCCGTCCTCTGCGTTTACAAGTTCCCGATTCACCGTGAGTCCCTGTGCCAGCGCTTCCACTCTGGTCCCGTAGAACAGGTCCTGTTCGTTGTACTCGGCATAACTGTCCGTATCGGCGAACTCCTGTACCACCTGCACCATGGCTCCGTCTCCCAAAGCCTGCACCGTTTTCACATTCATGGGATTCTCTGTAGCCTCTGTATGTGTGGCATTGAATTCCTCAGCCTCTTCCTCCACCATCTGTGTAAGGCCGTCCAGATTGTAGAAGTCTTTGTCAAAAGTATTCACCAGATAAGAGGTCACTTTGCCGTCCTTCTCCACCACCAGAGAGGTATTCTCTACAGTCTCGGGAAGCTTTGCCGCCTGACCGCAGCCTGTGAGGGACAGTATCAAAAGCCCCGACAATCCTGCCGTAAGAAACTTTTTTATTCTATTCTGCCTCATAAATGAGTCTCCTTTTTTGGCATCAGCCATAACCGATTTTAACATAGAGTTTTCAGTATTTCAAGACTTTTGAACGACCTGTCCATGAAACGCTTCCGATATTCCGACGCGATCTGTGAAAGTTCTGCAAGAACCTTGTCCGATACGGTAAAGGTATATAACTTTTCCACAGAACTCTCCGCTATGTAATTCAGTGCATACCGTGTGGATTCTTCCAGTTTGCGCTCCTCCGGTACTCCCGGATATTCTCCGTTGACAACGATGGCCTTCAGTTCAAAAATACTGCGCACCAGTTCATTGGGAAGTGCCGGTGCACACAAAGCCCGCAGCGACTGGTAGACCAGTTTCATCATTTCTTTCTCATCGTTGTTCTCCCGGCAGTAAAAATCCGCCACTTCCGCGAAATACATACCGTAGCATGCCCCCACGTAGTCCGTCATCAGTTCCGGAAAATAGTTCCGGATCTCTGCTTCCGATATCGTATAAGAGTTCCGTCCTTCATACAGACGAAAAGAGCCAAAAGCAAAAGGGTTGGTCGCTGCAGCCAGCCGGTTACCGGGCTTTCTGGCCCCTCTGGCAAAAGCAGTGATCTTCCCTTTTTCTCTGGTAAGCAGGCATACACGCCTGTCATATTCACCGAAAGGTGTCTGTTTTAATACAATTCCCGTTACATACAGGGATTCCTGCATGATCCATCCTCCCCTGCGGACAGGTCTGTACGCCCCTCCGCTCTGCAATCCACCAGGGGGCTTTTACATTCCGCACCAGCCAAAGGTTTCTCCTTTTCCGCGCTCTGCAGGTATTTCAGGTAATCCTCCACTCTGCCGGTATGTTCAAATTGCTGCCAGTAATTCGTGAATTGCATCTTACGCATCCCCCTCTTCTATCAGTGTATTATCCTCTGTAAAAATAGGGTCTGCAAATTTCGTTTTTCTATTCGCCCATCTCAATGTCTTTCGGATTATATCCGAAGTTTTTCAATAAGATGTCGCTGTCTCTCCAGTCCTTCTTCACCTTCACCCAAAGCTGCAGATTGACCTTCATTTCCAGCATATCCTCGATCTCCGGGCGGGCTTGGGAGCCGATCTTTTTCAGCATTTGTCCGCCTTTGCCGATAATGATACCCTTGTGGGAATCTCTCTCACAGATGATCGTGGCCTCGATGTCACAGATCCGGCCTCTCTCCTTCATGCTTTCCACCGTCACGGCAATACCATGGGGAATTTCTTCGGACAAAAGTCTCAGAGCCTTTTCACGGATCAGCTCCGCCACGATCTGACGCATGGGCTGGTCGGTGATGGTATCTTCATCATAAAATGCCGGGCCGTAAGGCAGATATTTTAAAATACACTGGATCAGCACATCCGTGTTGTCTCCCTTCAATGCAGACACCGGAACGATCTCCTGGAAATCCAGTTCTTTGCGATAGGTATCGATGAACGCCAGGATCTCTTCCTTTTTCACGGTATCCGTCTTGTTGATCACCAGAATCACGGGAGTCTTGGTCTTCTTCAGCTGCTCAATAATATGACGTTCTCCGGCACCGATAAAGTTCGTGGGCTCCACCAGCCACAGGATCACATCCACGTCGTTCAATGTATGCTCCGCAACATTGACCATGTAATCGCCCAGCTTGTTTTTCGCCTTATGGATACCGGGAGTGTCCAGAAATACGATCTGTCCCTCTTCCAGTGTCAGCACCGTCTGGATACGGTTACGGGTGGTCTGGGGTTTGTTGGATGTAATGGCAATCTTCTGTCCGATCAGTCGGTTCATCAGTGTGGACTTTCCTACGTTGGGACGTCCGATCAGTGTGGCAAAGCCGGATTTGTATGCCGGATTTTCGTTCATTATTATTATTTCTCCTGTTCTTGTCTTTTTCCCTGACACTTTTCTGTCAGCCGCCGGTCCGTCCGGCTTATCTTATAGATTCTCACTCATTGCTGTTTTGTGTGGCTACCGCATTCTCTGCTGTATTCTCTGCCGTGTTCTGCAAAGTCTTCTGCATTCTTGCTTCCTCTTCGGCGAATTTTTTCTGTTCCTCCGCCCGGATCCGCTTCGTGCGCTTCTTGATCTTTTTCAGGATCAGTACAATGATCACGATCACGATGGCCCAGATCACCAGATAGGGGATATGGATCACGAACCAGATGGCTGCTTCCTTAATACCCTCGCCGATACTCTTTAAGCTGTCCATAAAGCCTGCAGAAATACGTTCCCATGTGGTCTCTTCCTCTACCGGAGTATAGACCTCTACTTCATCAATATAGAGGTATACGGTGCTGTAGTCAACCTGATTATCATAACTTCTCAACTGGGATTCCATACTTTCCAGCTGGTATCTCACATCGGACAGGCGCTGTTCGATGGTAATGATGTCTTCGATGCTCTCCGCCTGTTCCAACAGCTGCAACAGTCTCTCCTGTTCCGTCTGCAGGGCATCCCTGTGACTTTGCAGATCCACATAGGTCAGTGTCACATCCTGTACATTCTCCGAACGACTGGTCACATTGCCCAGCTCTGAGACCGTATTTTGGAACTCCTCCAGTCTGTCCTTCGGGATGCGGATGGTCAGATTGGCATTCCTTGTAGAACGATAACTATAATATGTACTGCCGTTATAGGCATCCAGACTTTCGATATAGCCGCCGAGCTCTGTTACTTTATTCTCTACCGCGCTTAACAGCTTATCATACTCCCTGGTCTCGACATCCATATTCACGGTCTTGATCAGTTTCCGGTCTGCTGTGGCTGCAGTCTCCTCAGGCACTGTAGTACTTGTGTCCTGAGCATTTCCTGCGGAATCGTACCCTTCTGTCATGCCAAATCCATCTTCATAAGCGGACGCCTCCGGTGCAGCTGCCTCCTTGGAAGCAACAGCATAATCCGCATCCATGAGATCACTGATTCCGTAACTGCCGTTCGATGAGCTGCCGCAGGCGGTCAGCGATAATATCATGCCGGCAGTGAGCAACCCTGTAATGATCTTTGTTTCAAAATTTCGTTTTTTCATAACCCTCTCCGTTCTGCGGACGGCATCCTGACAGCCTGTCGGATCCGCCTGCTGTTGACTTTTTATTGTTCACCTCTATAAACGAAATAATATCACAAAAGTTCTTTATTTATTTGATCTTTTTACGATTCAGAACCACTTTTGCAAAATCGCAGCTTTCCTTTTGCCGTTTTAAAAAAGATTTTCCACCTTCAGGAATCTCTCCTGTTCCTCCTTTATCTTAGAAGCCGTGCCTACGACACAGAGCAGATCCTCCTGCATAAATGCACGGATATGTGCGGACAATGCACGGATATCCTCTTCGGTAGCCGCCAGTAGTTCGTCGCGTTCTCTCTGTAAAGTGGCATTATCCAGTCCTGTCATATAGGCACTCAGGGAATACAGTCCCTTTGCCGCCGGATTCATGGGTACGTCCAGATCACTGACCGCACCGATGATATACTGGGTCATGGTACGTTCATCTGCTGTGAACTCTGCAATGGCATCTGCAGCTTTCTCGTAAGTTTCAATGGTCTTGCCCAGATTCGGATCTCTGTAGGAGACAAAGTAGCTGTCACCGGATCTGCCGAAGCTGCACATGCAGCCGTAGGCACCACCCTTGACACGGACATTAACCCACAGATATTCATACCCCATCATGACTTTGAGTACTCTTAATGCTCCCGTATATTGCAGTCCACTCTTGCGGAAATTACCGGCACGGCATACGTAATTGACCTGACCGGAGGTTAAGAAACCTTCGTTTTTCCGGGAGGTTTCCGGAATGTAATGTTCTTTTTCCACGTTTTCCATATAAAGTGCTGCTTTGAAAGCCTCCACCGGAGCATCTAAAAGAGCCACGGCTTTTTCCTCACCTACGAAATCCACCATGAGGTTTTCCGGACGGAAGATCATTTTCACTAAGGTCTGTAAGATTTCCACCAATTCTTCTTTTTTCTCGTCAAAATGAGCTTCCAGATCCGTGATCAGACGATAGAACGGGATACCGGAAATCTCTTCGCTCACAGCTCCGGGAATACTGCCGTAGGATAAGGCTCTTCCGGCCGCCACACTGTGTCCTCCGGAGGTCATCTGTGCCTGCATCCGGGACTTGCCCTCCGCCAGAATCTCATACAGTCTCTTGGCATCCGTAAAATCACTGGTCATTACGATCTCACGCATCAGATCGATTGCTTCCGCAAGGCGGTCATAAAATACCTTCGTCTTCAGTTCCAGAGTCAGTATAAACTGATCCGTATCCTGCAGCTTGCCATAGACATTATTTACCGCAGCCATGCCGCCGGTGACCAGATTCATCTCATTAAACAGATCTCCATAAGCATAATGCTCCGTATTTAACAGTCCCAGGCAGCCCTTCAAAATGCCGATATACGGGAAATATTTACCGGGGATCTGATCCAATCTGAAGATCAGACGTAAATAGCCGATGCCGTTTGTAAACAGATCATGATACAAAAGTGTGGTATCTCCAATGCTCCGCACTTCGTTCACCGGCAGATTTGCCTCTTTCTTCATATCTTCCCGTTTTAACAGAGGGATTTTCTCCAGATCTTCCTTTGCGTCTTCGCTCTCCTGGAATTCGGTCAGCTTCTGGAAGGTCTCCTTCACGTTCTCGATCTCTTCCGGACTCATGGCAGCTTTCACCTGTGCCATCTTTTCCCGCTGTTTCTGCTCCTGCTCTTCCAGAAGTCCCAGCTTCGGCTGCAAGATCACCACGCTGCGATGGGTATTTTCCAGCAGATATTTCTGTACCAGACCCTCAAAATATCCGGTCTTCACTTTCCCTCGAAGTTCAGCGAAAGTCTCGTTGGCCTCGATGTGAATGAACGGCAGTCTGTCATCGTACAGCCAGCTGTCCAGCACCTGTAAACCGTACATAAGTCCCTTGGGGTAGGAACCGAAATCCGCCTCTCTGTATTTGAATTCATAATAATTGATGCCGGCAAGCAATGCCTTTTCGTCGAAGCCGTCTTTTACCAGCTTTTTCAGCACTTCTTCCGTTACCTGTAAAAATTCCTGTTCTTTCTCTACGGAAGTGTCCTTCGCCACCACACTGAAATAGGGCTGGCGGATACCATTCTCATAGATACTGTAGACATCCTTACCCACACCACAGTCCACCAGGGCCTGTTTTAAGGGTGCTCCTGGAGCGGAACACAGGGCATAGTCCAGGATCTGGAACGCAATGTAAAGCTTCGGGTCCAGACTATTGCCCACGCAGAAGTTCTGGGACAGGTAGGTATTCTCCTCCTCGTCCTCTCCCTCGCCGATGGGACATTCCCTGACAATACGATTCGGCGTGGTAAATGCCGCCTCTTCCGTCACTTCGGAATCCACCTCAAGGGCATCGTAGGCAGACAGATAATGCTCATCGATAAAGGTCAGTTTCTCCGCCATATCCATATTGCCATAGAGATAGATATAGCTGTTGGAGGGATGATAGAATTTCCGGTGGAAATTCAGGAATTCTTCGTAGGTCAGCTCGGGGATCGCTTCCGGATCACCTCCGGATTCGCAGCCGTAGGTGGTGTGAGGATACAGGGAATTCATGATCTCCCGCTCCAGCACATCATCCGGAGAGGAAAAAGCACCCTTCATCTCGTTATAGACCACACCGTTGACTTTCAGCTCCTCGTTGTCACCTTCCAGCTCATAATGCCAGCCTTCCTGTCGGAAAATAGATTCGTTTTTGTAAATATTCGGGTAAAAAACCGCATCCAGATAGACATGCATCAGGTTCTGGAAATCTTTGTCATTGCAGCTGGCCACGGGGTATACAGTCTTGTCCGGATAGGTCATGGCATTTAAGAAAGTGTTCAGAGACCCCTTTACCAGTTCCACAAAAGGATCCTTCACCGGGAATTCCTTCGATCCGCATAATACGGAATGTTCCAGAATATGGGCTACACCGGTGGAATCCTTGGGTGTGGTGCGGAAACCGATATAGAATACCTTGTTCTCGTCATCATTGGATACAAGTGCCACCCTTGCTCCGGTCTTCTTGTGACGGCACAGATAGGTCACGCTGTTAATGTCCGGGATCTGCCGTTTCTCTATAATCTCATATGTGGATAAATCTTCTACTCTCATTTCTGATGTGTCCTCTTTTATTCTATCTTAATCGATTTCTCCGTGCTACGCACTCTCGAAATCGTAACGACCATTCGCAATCCGGACTATCGTCCTTCTTGCTCATGTTCGTTTGCTCCCCTCATAGAAAGCCTTCGCCGCCTGCAAGCAGTCGCTCATGCTTTCTATGGGTGAGCTTAATCTGTCAAAACGCGGCCAGTGCCAGCTTGCTCATGGAGATTTCCTGAATCACGACACCCTTCGCCTCTTTCTCCTCCGGTGTCATGGCAACTAATTCCCGGATGTTCAATTCCTTCGTGACATAACGCTTTTTGCCTCTGCCGAAAATCCTTTTTTTCTCCTCGATGATATTGATCTTCACCCGAGCCTTGATCCGGTCGTAGATCTTCACAAGAAAACTGTCCGGCTTCAGATAATACAGATGAGTCTCCAGCGTATCCTGGGGATCCACCTCTTTTTCCGCTAAAATATAGCGTTCCACGATCAGGCGGAATTTAAACGCCACCTCATCCTGTTCCAGCAGCTCTGCAAAGGTATATTTTGCGCCTATGTAGACCTTTGCCGTATCCTGCAGGCTGTATTTATAATTCTCATAAACTGTCTTTTGCATTGTTGTCGATATCCTCAATCTTGAAACCGCTCATTCTTATGGCATCCTCGATCATCTTGCGGGACATACCGGTCTCTTCCATCAGTTCCTCCGTGGTCACCTTGCGGTGCAGTTCTTCCGCCAGTTCTCTGGCCTTATCCGCTACCTTGTTGACCTTATCTTCCACTCGCTTGTCGATCTTGGAATTTTCTGCATGTTCGGCGATGTATTCTTCCATGGCATCCATGATCATTTTGCCGAGCATTCCCTCGACTTCGTCCGGCTTCTCCAGACTGCCCAGCATGGTCACACCGAAGGAAAGCGCCAGATTGCCTTCTCCCACCAGATCTTCCAGCAGGACACCCTGTCCGGCATAGAGTTTTGCGATCTCTGCCACATCCGCCAGATGCAATTCAATCAGGCGCTGCTGCGCATCCGTCTCTCCCGCCATGGCCGCAATGGAAAATGCCAGTTTTTCACCGTCACTGTAGGTCGGTAATGCCGCTACTTCATCCAGATATTCCTGTAAGTAATCCTTTTCTTCCTCCGTCAGGAATTCATCGGGATCCATAGGCTGTCCGATACCGATTTTATGTTTTAACAGATAGTCAAATACCATCTGCAGCTGTTCATTGCTCAGATCCAGCTCGGCGAATGCTTCCTTTACCTGTTCTTCGCTGATGCAGTTGCCCTGCTCCTTGGCGGTCTTGCGGACCTGCTCTAAGGTCTGGGCAAATAATACTTCTTTGTTCATATAGGGTCTCCTTTATAATAACATCACTTTCTCCGTGCTTCGCACTCCCGAAAGTGTACAGACATTCGCAATCCGGACTATCGTCCTTCTTGCTCATGTCTGTTCGATTTGCTAATATCCGCACGGCATTGCCTGCAAGCAGTCATGCCGTAACGGATATTGCAAATCTTATTATCATTTTACGTGCTCATGGGTAAATAAATGATACTGGCAATATTCGTAGTTGCCGTTACATTTGGAGCAGAAACGGAACTCCAGATTCGGATCGTCCTCTTCTGTCCGTCCGCAGACGGCACATTTGTGTCTTGTGACTTTCGCCCGCCCAGCATTGGATTTTCGTTCGAACTGCGCCTTGCGGTGCATCTGTTTCGGCGAGATACGGCTGCGATGCAGTCTGTAAAAGTATAACACAAAATTCAAAAGTGATGCCACTACCGCAAACTTGGTGAACAGATTTCCAGCAATTACCATATAGACCATCAGAATGGCATCCAGAATTCCCATCCATTTTACCTTCACAGGGATCACGAACATCAACAGTACCTGCATATCCGGATACGTTGCGGCAAACGCCAGAAAGATGGACAGGTTGATATAGTAGGTGCTGAACGCATAGGACCCGCTGTAAAATACCACGGATGCGGTCTCCGTTGCCATACCTCCGGTGAGCAGGTAAAGAACTCCCATGCACAGGAAGCTGCCGGCAATCGTGAACAGCATACCGGAAAAAATATAGACGTTGTAACGGTAGGTTCCCCAGGTCCGCTCCAGTGCTGTTCCCAGATTATAATAGAACAACAGCATAATGATCGTAAAAATATCCAGGCTGTCCGGCGGAACAATCACCCAGGTCACCAGACGCCAGATCTGCCCGTGCAGTATCCGGTAAGGATCCAGTGTCAGAAATCCCAGCAGATTATTTCCGGCCGCGCTGCCCATCAGTTCGATCACATAGCCCGCCACATAACACATGATCAATACCATGGTCAGGTTATGGATCGCATATTTTCCAAACTTTTTTTCGAATTTGCTCATAAAACAATGTCTCCGTAAATAGTTATATTTTGATTTTTCTCTATCGAGATTGTAACATCCGGAAGAGAATAAGTAAACTCCACGTTCTCTTTTTTCAGAGTTTTCCCGAAAAATTTAAGTTACATTTTACAAAACTTTAACAACTAAACTCCCCCATTATTCGTTGCATTGTGGTGTTTTTTGTCGTATAATTAGAATGTTTTGTTGATGAAAAAAATGCATTAAATAAGTAGATTTATTTTTATTTCAGGAAGGATGTATCACATGAATTCACAGGAAAAATACGCAACTCTCGGCATAGATATCGGTTCCACCACTGTCAAGATTGCTATTTTGGACGAAGAACACAATATTTTATTTTCCGATTATGAGCGTCACTTCGCCAATATCCGGGAAACTCTGTCTGAGCTCCTTAAGAAAGCTTATGACCAGCTGGGAGAATTGCAGCTGCACCCCATGATCACCGGTTCCGGCGGTCTGACACTGGCCAACCACCTCGGCGTTCCCTTTACACAGGAGGTCGTAGCCGTGGCTACTTCCCTGCAGGAGCTGGCACCCAAGACCGATGTAGCCATTGAATTAGGCGGTGAGGATGCGAAGATCATCTATTTTGAAGGTGGTAACGTGGAGCAGCGTATGAACGGTATCTGTGCCGGCGGTACCGGTTCCTTCATCGACCAGATGGCCAGTCTGATTCAGACGGACGCTTCGGGCTTAAACGAATATGCGAAAAATTATAAATCCCTCTACACCATTGCTGCCCGCTGTGGTGTATTTGCCAAAACCGATATCCAGCCTCTGATCAACGAAGGTGCTACCAAGGAAGACCTGTCTGCTTCTATTTTCCAGGCAGTGGTGAACCAGACAATTTCCGGTCTGGCCTGTGGTAAGCCGATCCGCGGTCACGTAGCTTTTCTGGGCGGGCCTTTACATTTCCTGTCTGAACTGAAAGCTGCCTTTATCCGTACCTTAAATCTGGATGACGAGCACATCATTGACGTGGACAACTCCCATCTGTTCGCAGCCATCGGTTCCGCACTAAATGCGAAGGAGGAAGTCTGCATCAGTCTGTCTGACATGGTGAAAAAGCTGTCCTCCGACATCAAGATGGAGTTCGAAGTAGAACGTATGGAGCCTCTGTTTGCGGACAAGGCTGCTTATCAGGAATTCGTGGAGCGTCACAGCAAGCATCACGTGACCACCGGAGACTTACAGTCCTATCAGGGCAAGGCTTTCCTGGGTATCGATGCCGGTTCCACCACCACGAAGATCGCTCTGGTAGGTGAAGATGGATCCCTGCTGTACTCTTTCTATTCCAGTAACGACGGAAGCCCCTTGAAGACAGCGATCCGCTCCCTGAAGGAGATCTACTCTCTCCTGCCCGAAGGCGTGGAGATCGTACGCTCCTGTTCCACTGGTTACGGCGAAGCGTTGATGAAAGCTGCTTTTCTGCTGGATGACGGCGAGGTAGAGACCGTGGCCCATTACTATGCCGCTGCTTTCTTTGACCCCAGCGTAGACTGTATCTTAGACATCGGCGGTCAGGATATGAAGTGCATCAAGATTAAAAACCAGACCGTAGACAGCGTACAGCTGAACGAAGCATGTTCCTCCGGCTGTGGCTCCTTTATTGAGACCTTTGCGAAATCCCTGAACTATACCGTGCAGGATTTCGCTCAGGCTGCCCTGTTTGCAGAACATCCTATCGATCTGGGTACCCGTTGTACCGTATTCATGAACTCCAAAGTAAAACAGGCGCAGAAGGAAGGCGCTTCCGTAGCAGATATCTCCGCAGGACTTGCTTACTCCGTTATCAAGAATGCTTTATTTAAGGTAATCAAAGTCTCCGATGCTTCAGAGCTTGGTAAAAATATCGTGGTACAGGGCGGTACTTTCTACAATGATGCTGTTCTGCGCAGCTTTGAGAAAATTGCAGACTGCCAGGCGATCCGTCCCGACATCGCCGGTATCATGGGTGCTTTCGGTGCGGCTCTGATCGCCAGAGAACATTACGAAGACGGTTATGTGACCACAATGCTGGATTATCAGAAGATCTGCGATCTCCAGTTCGAGACCAGCATGGCGAAATGTAAGGGTTGTACCAACAACTGTCGTCTGACCATCAACAAATTCTCCGGTGGCCGTCAGTTCATCTCCGGCAACCGCTGTGAACGTGGTATCGGCGGTCAGAAGAATGCCCACAATGTACCGAATTTATACGAATACAAATTACATAGACTGTTCTCTTATGAATCTCTGGACGCTGACAAGGCTCCCAGAGGTGTAGTTGGTATCCCCAGAGTGCTGAATATGTACGAGGACTATCCGTTCTGGTTCACCTTCTTCACCGAACTGGGCTACCGCGTTGTGCTCTCTCCCAGCTCCAACCGTAAGATCTACGAGCTTGGCATTGAATCCATCCCCAGTGAATCCGAGTGTTATCCGGCGAAACTGGCTCACGGCCATGTGACCTGGCTGATTCGTCAGGGAATCAAGTTCATCTTCTACCCTGCGCTATTCTATGAGCGCAACGAGTTCGAGGATGCCAACAACCATTACAACTGCCCTATCGTTACTTCTTATTCTGAGAATATCAAGAATAACGTAGAGGAAATCGCCGGCGGTGAGATCACTTTCCGCAATCCGTTCATGTCCTTTAGAGATCTTGGTACCGTGACGGATGCGCTGACGAAGGAATTCACAGAGATTCCCGCCGCAGAGATCGCCGCAGCCTGCGAAAAGGGTTGGAAGGAACTGGCAAATGCCCGTCACGATATGGAGAAAAAGGGCGAAGAGACTCTGGAATACTTACGCAAGACCGGCAAGCGCGGTATCGTGCTGGCAGGCCGTCCCTATCATGTAGACCCGGAGATCAACCACGGTATTCCCGAGCTGATCACCTCCTACGATATGGCCGTACTGACAGAGGATTCCATCTCCCATCTGGCAAAACCGGAACGTCCTTTGATTGTATCCGACCAGTGGATGTACCATTCCAGACTTTACGCTGCCGCAAGCTATGTAAAGACGGTGGAGAATCTGGATCTGATCCAGTTGAATTCCTTCGGCTGCGGTCTGGATGCCGTTACCACCGATCAGGTGAACGATATCCTCTCCGGCTCCGACAAGATCTACACCTGCCTGAAGATCGATGAAGTCAACAACCTGGGTGCGGCCCGCATCCGTATCCGTTCCCTGTTGTCTGCAATCCGTGTCCGTGAAAAGATGGGCAAGCACCGCAACATCCGTTCTTCCGCTATCGAGAAGGTACCGTTTACCGAAGAGATGCGTAAGGACTATACCATCATCTGTCCGCAGATGTCCCCGATCCACTTTGAGATCTTGCAGCCTGCGTTCAATGCCTGCGGTTACAATTTCGTGGTATTGGACAACGATAACAAGCACTCTGTGGATGTTGGTCTGAAATATGTTAACAATGATGCCTGCTATCCTTCCCTGCTGGTAGTAGGTCAGATCATGGAAGCTCTGCTGTCCGGTAAATATGACCTGAACAAGACAGCCATCATCATGAGCCAGACCGGTGGCGGATGCCGTGCGACGAACTATATCGGCTTCATCCGTCGTGCCTTGAAGAAAGCAGACATGGAGCAGATTCCCGTTATCTCCCTGAACCTGGCAGGTATCGAGAGCAATCCCGGCTTCCATCTGAATGCGGATCTGCTGTTACGTGCCGCTGTGGGTGCGGAATTTGGTGACATCTTCATGCGTTGTGTATATCGGATGCGTCCTTATGAAGCAACTCCGGGTTCCGTGGATGCTCTGCACAAAGAATGGCTTGCGAAGGTACAGAAATTTGTCTCCGCGAAGCATATCAGCATTCCGAAGTTCCGCAGGATGTGTACCGAGATTATCCGGGATTTCGATGCGGTTCCGGTACTGGATATCAAGAAGCCCCGTGTCGGCGTGGTCGGTGAGATTCTGGTGAAATTCTCTCCTGCAGGCAACAATCATCTGGTAGAGCTGCTGGAGAGCGAAGGTGCGGAGGCTGTAGTACCCGACCTGATCGACTTCATGCTGTACTGCTTCTACAACCAGATCTACAAAGCAGAACACTTAGGCACCAGCAAGAAGACTGCAAAGATTTCTGCGCTGGGTATCTGGGCCATCGAACATATCCTCCGCGGCTCTGCCGTGAAGGCTTTTGAAGAAAGTAAGCATTTTGATCCGCCTACCAGCATTTACAAGATCGTCTCCTATGCGGAACCGATCGTATCCATCGGCAACCAGACCGGTGAGGGATGGTTCCTGACCGGTGAGATGGTGGAACTGATCAAGGAAGGCGTACCGAACATCGTATGTACCCAGCCCTTCGGCTGCCTGCCGAACCACGTGGTAGGTAAGGGCGTTATCAAGGCTCTGCGGAAGGCATATCCTTCCTCCAACATCGTAGCCATCGACTACGATCCCGGTGCCAGCGAAGTCAACCAGCTCAACCGAATCAAACTCATGCTCTCCACCGCCCAGAAGAATCTGAAGAAGGGTGAAGGAAGCGCGGAATAAAACATTTATAGTCTGAAACCACTGCCCGCGGCAAGGGATTCCATTGGAATTCCATGCCGTGGGTGTTTTGTATTCAGATCTCTTTTCCCAAACAAACATCTTTTCAAAATCTCCCCTGTCATGCTATAATGCACTCAGATATGCTTGTGCCTTCAAAAGTGCCCGCTCTATTGCTTATCTGCATGTCCCACAATGTTCATTTATCTCCATTTTCGCTAAAAGCTGTTTTCTGGCTATTTTAGTACAAAATTTCTCATATTTTTTCTTTTTTTGTATCTAATTTACCCTTTTTCTTTATTTTGATACAATCATCCCTTTTTCCACTTGAAAATTAGACTTTTTTGTATTTTTTTCTGGTATTTTATCCTATTTACACCAAACCATTTTGAAAGGAGTTTTTTATGATTCAGAATTTAGACACTCGCCTTAATAAATTACATGATTGGCGATAACCAAACGGGCACAAAAAAAGACCGGGCGTGTATCGACCTCCAGTCATTAGATTGATTCTGTTTCTAACTTTTGGGCGGTACAGCTCCGGTTCTTTAAGGTGAGCAAGCTCTCTTTCACCTGCAATCTCACGATGCATTTGCGCTGCGGTTCTCAATGTATTGTTGCAAGACTTCGGTGACTTCCTCCGGTGCCAGGCCGGCATCCTCGATCAGGTCACTTACTGCCTCCAGTTCTTTGCGCCTCTTCTGCTCATATAATTCTTCCAGTTCCCGTTCCTCGGATTCAATGCGGATATTCAGCGCATTGATCAACTCCTGTTTTGCCTGGATCTTTTCCTCCAGGGATTTTCTCTGTCCTCTTGGCATATACTGTGTGCTCCTTTCCTTATGGCAATACTATCGAAAAGGCCATTCATCAGGGATCACAAGCGTAGCATAAGCTGCCGTGATCAGTCATGAATGGCCTGATATGTTACAGTATATGGACAACATTGTAAAAATATACCATATGTCTGTTAATATTATACCGCTATAATTTTTGTCCTATCGGAACAAGCGTCCACAGATATTTTTCTTTGCTCACATCAAATCTGTCGGATCTAGCCCAGGTTGTCTACTGACGCCTTCAGCTTGTCCAGTGCAAGCTCTAGAGTTGCTCTGGGGCAGGCAATATTCACTCGCTGGAAGTCTGCTCCACTGGGTCCGAACATTGCTCCGCCATCCAGCCAGAGTCCCGCTTTCTCTACGATAAACTGATCCAGTTCCTTGCCGGAAATCCCAAGTTCACTGCAATCCAGCCATACCAGATAAGTACCTTCCGGCTCTACCAGATGAATCTGTGGAATTTTCTCCTGCAGATATGCTCGCAGGAAGTTCAGATTCTCAAGCAAATAAGCTCTCAACTGATCCAGCCACTCCTGTCCGCCACGATATGCAGCCTCGCAGGCTACCGCTCCCAACGCATTCGGCTCATCGTATCCGGTCTTGTCGATTTCCTTCTGGAATGCTTCCCGCAATGTCTCATTTGAGATAAAAATATTGGAAATCTGTAAGCCTGCCAGATTGAAGGTCTTACTGGGTGCGGTGCAGGTCACGGTGAACTCCGCAAAACGGGGATCCACATTGGCAAACACCGTATGCTCAAATCCGGGATATACAAAATCATTGTGAATTTCATCACTGACTACGATCACATGATGGCGCAGGCAGATCTCTCCCAGATACTGCAGTTCCTCTCTGGTCCATACTCTTCCCACCGGATTGTGAGGATTGCACAGGATAAACAGTTTTATATGTTCCTGCACGATCTTGCGCTCGAAGTCTTCATAATCTATGCTGTACTGCGACTTTCCTTCAGTTACCCTTTTTTCGTATACCAATGTATTATCAATCACCCTACGGTCATTGTCCCTAATGATATTGGTAAAGGGATAATACACCGGATTTTGGATCAAGACCGCATCTCCCGGCTTTGTGAAAGCTTTTACCGCTGCACCCAGTGCAAATACCACACCGGGGGTCTTCATGATCCACTCTCTCTTCGTCTTCCAATTATGGTTCTTTTCCATCCAATTGGTTATGGCATTATAATAAGCATCCTTAGGCTGGGTGTATCCGTAGATTCCATGATCTACCGCCGCGTGAAGGCTTTTCGTAATCTCCTCCGATACTGTAAAGTCCATGTCTGCGACCCACAGTGGCAGCACATCCGCAGGCTTGCCTCTCTCCACGGCATAGTCGTACTTCAGGCAGTTCGTTCCCTTACGATTTATAATTTTATCAAAGTTGTATGTAGCCATACGAATCCTCTTACCTTTCGACAACCTGCAAGCTTTCTGCCTGTGGCCCCAAGTTGCAGGTTAAATTTTTCTGTCAATCGTACCTATTCTACCAGGACCTTCTGCACGTCCTGACTCGTTGCGTCTGTTGTGGGGCTTCCGTGAAACTTTCCGCGGAACTGGCTAAATTACTATGTATACCAGTCAACCTCTCTCAGGCAAAAGCCTGCACCAGGTCTGCCAGCAGGTCATCGATATTCTCAATACCAACGGACATTCTCAGAAGCTTCTCGTCCACTCCAAGGGTCTCTCTGACCTCTACAGGTACATCTGCATGGGTCTGCTTCATGGGATAGGTCAAAAGACTTTCCACGCCACCCAGACTTTCCGCAAAACGGATCAGCTTCACACTCTCCAGAATTTTGACAGCTTTTTCGGCAGAATTCAACCGGAAAGAGATCATTCCGCCATAGCCGCTGCATTGTCTGTCGATTAGTTCCTTATCCGGTCTGGAATCCAGTCCGATATAATAGACTTCTTCCACTTCCGGTCTCTGTTCCAGCCAGTGTGCGATGGCCAGAGCATTCTTCTGGTGCTGTTCCATGCGGACTGCCAGTGTCTTGATACCGCGGAGTAACAACCAGCTGTCAATCGCAGACAGACAGGCTCCTGTAGTCTTGTAGATATTATAGAGCTGGTCATACAGAGCATTATCCTTCACCACCAGAAAACCGGACAAAGTATCATTATGTCCTTCCAGATATTTGGTTCCACTGTGTACCACGATATCAGCTCCTAATGTCAACGGCTTCTGGAAATAAGGAGACAGAAATGTGTTATCCACAATCAACAGGCATCCATTCTCATGCGCAAGATCTGCAATTGCCTGAATATCCGCTACTTTCATCATCGGATTGGACGGTGTCTCCAAATAGATAGCTTTTGTCTCCGGGCGCAACGCTGCCTTCACCGTATCCACGTTGGAAGTATCTACACAATCCACGGAAATACCATTCTTGTGACTGATCATGTTCCACAGTCTTAATGTTCCGCCATACAGATCATCGGTAGCGATCAGATGATCTCCGGGAGAAAAGATTTCCATCATTGCAGTGATTGCTGCCATTCCCGTAGAAAATGCCAGTGCCTCTGTTCCCTGTTCCAACAGAGCAACCGTCTTCTGCACTTCGTCTCTGGTGGGGTTGCTGCAGCGGGAATAATCATATCCCGTACTCTTCCCCAGTCCCGGATGCGCATACGCCGCATTCTGATAAATGGGCATGCTGATGGCGCCGAACGGATCCTTTCTCTCATTACTTCCCTGGACACATATGGTCTCTGCTGCAAATGCCATCTTTTTCTCCTCCTATGTCTATGTATACTATATTATTCCCTTTATATTTCCTACTGTTCCAGTAGGTATAGTATATATTTATCATAGTACATAGAAAAAGTCAAGTTTCTATTCCATATTTACCAATAAAGTTTCATTTCTTTCTCAGCTTCCTGCTCTGAGATATTCAGTTTCAGTCTCACCTTTTGTAAAGTTTCTTCATAACTGGTATTAAAATCCTTGCACATTATAATAATCCCTTGCGCAACTCCCTGAGAAATCCCCTGCGAAATTCCCTGTGCAATCCCTTTTCTTGTATACTGATCAAATAATTCACACACCCTGATCTCATCCTCCTCTTTGATTCCCATTTCTTTTAATGCATCTCCGGTATCATCAACATTTATATCTCCGTATAATACCCGTAGCATCTTAACTGTTGCTTCTTTATGAATCACTTTCCGATCCGACCGATAGCCATCTCCCTCTGCAAGATAATCCACGATGATTCTCATATCACTTTGAAAAAGCTCTCGTATTTCTCTGGGTAAATGACGCATTTCCCAAACATGAAGTTGTACATCATCTACATACTTCCACATAATATCTGCAGTCGCCCCTTCTTCATCAAATAACCGGTGCAAACTGCATACCCCTTTCCACCTGCTCTTTCCCCAGTATAACACAATTTCTATCACAGGATATAGGCTCGGATTTTGTTTTTCATATTGTCTGCGGTATTCTCCACCTGCATACCCGGCCTTGCGCAATACCATGCCCTTATCCACCTTTGTCTGATTGGCAAATAAATACAATACCTTAGGCACCCCATTTACCACATGGTACTTTGCTACATCTTCCAATTGATTTCGCAATCCATTTTCTTTATCCAAGTAAAGACTCTCAGTAGCCGCCGACAACATTTCATAATCTTTAACCCTTCTTCTCCCTTCATGTAACAGAACATTAATAATGTCCGCCGCCACATCCGCATAGCTTTCAAAATTTTTCGTCACAATATCGTTTGTTTCCAATAGTTTTCTCCCTGTCCGATTGTTCTGTCAATCCATGAATTTGCGGCGATCCGCCATCGACTGCACCTACGCATTAAAGCATTTTCAGAATATTGCCTATATAGACTTTCTTAAGATGTGATTACTATAGCACATGCATATCGATTCTGCAAGAAAATTGCAGGTAAAAAACCATACAAAAACAGAGCTGTGGAAATTGGTACTTTTCCACAGCCCTGCTCTTTGTGCAATTTGTCTTTTCTGCGTCGCCCGCAAATCCTTTAATCCAGCTCAAACAGCTCCGCTGCGCTGACCGTCAGGCTCTTAACAGCGCCTTCGGTCCGCTTGGCTCCGTTGTCGTAAACGGTTGTCGCCCGGATGTAGATGGTGGCGGCATCCTGATCGTTAAGCGTCATCTTGCCGCTGCCGGAGAACAGGCCCATCTCCGATGCAGGGAATGCCAGCGTGTATACACCGTCACTGGTCACAGAATAATACGACGTACCTGTGACATAATAGTCCTTTCCACCTTCCGTAAAGTGATTGTCTCCACCGGTGATCACATGTGCATCCACTGCTGTTCCTGCGGAATTCATTACCGTAAGCCCGGTCAGAGGCTTCACTTTCAGCTTGTCCTTGCCATATGCGATCTCTATGGCATCCGCATCCGTGGATTCCTTGAAGAACTCTACCCGGATCTCCGTTGCTGAAGACAGGATGTTGTAATCGGTAGCCTTGAAATCCACCTGAATCTTATTGCTTCGATCCAGGATCATCTTGTTGGCAGCATCATACATCATATATACGGAGTCAATGGTGTTGCCGTTGTCATCCCGGAAAAATACGGAAGGTGCCTTGGTTCCTGCATTGTAAGCCGCTACCATGGTGTTCACAAACAGCTTCTTCTCCGCCATTCCCGTGGGCTCCGTATGTCCCGCACCGGAATACGTGACATTACCCATGCTGTAAATATAATAATTATTTACCACATCTTTAGGGCTGACATTATACAGATTCACGCCATTGTCGTTGCCCCATCCGTTGTTCCACTCGGTCTGCGACTTTCTGGTCTTGGCATTGTCGGACAGGTCGGACAGACAATACCATACCACAATATCATTCTTGCCGTCTCCGTCCTTATCCAGCTCCATGTTCGGCTGCAGCCACTGATAATGTGTTGCCGCCACTGTCAGAGTCTGCTGTTCTTCTGTAGTGATCTGATAAGGATAATTAGTGATCTGTCCTTGATTTACCTGCGAAACGATCATATCAGGACCGGCACCGTCTCCGAATTCCTTGTAATCTCCCAGCACCGTGATCTGCCCCTGAGAGTTCGTTGTCTTATCCATACCCTGATAAAACAGAGAATTGCGAATCGGGAAACAGAAGCTCGTATAAGACGTTCCTTTCCGCAGGATCGCATTGATCCGATTCTGCACATAACGGACTGTCGTATATTTGGTCGTACCCTCGATATTTCCGACCGTCTGATCACTGCTCCGGTCCGTTCCCGGCTTCCATGCCGTATCGTAATTGTACTGCGTGTCCAGAATATTGTAATAAGCATCATAACGCTTTCTCTGGGCATCGGATAAACTGGAATTGTTCCTCTGGTCATCATAATATTCCCGAAGCGCACCGTATCGGTCCAGTCCTACCGCCGCACGCATGGTCTTGTTGAACTCATAGCCCCAGTACCAGCTTTTACCGCTTCCGGCCGTACTGTTGATATACGAACTGCTGTCATGGGTGAACAGGACACTCTTACCATCTTCGATATAATCACGGATTGCTTCGGATACTGCCATGTTCTTCAGGCTCTGATCCTTGCTTCCGAACTGATAGTTGTCTCCGAATCCCAGGATCAGCATATCGTACTGCTGGAAAGTGGTGTATGCCGCATTGTAATAAGCCTCAGACTTCTGTTCATCGGTCTTAAGCTTTTTCAACTGATCGTCTGAAATCAATCCGTTGATAAAAGTTGAAGTCTTCACGGAATCAATAGATACATTAAATTCCCGGATACCGCTTAACAGTGACTTTACATCACTGTCACTTTCCAGATTCCACAGTGTCTTGTCATTAGATGCTTTTCTGTCGGACATCAGCTGCAATACCTGAATATCCACTCTGGAACCTCTGTCCACTGCCGTATAACCGGACACTGCGGTTCTCACCAGTGCATCAGAATTATCAAAGAAGATCATCTTCCAGGGCAATACTCCCTGATAATCATCCGGCAGCACTCTGACTACCTTATAGGTATATCCGGTGCGCAGCTCGTAATGGCCACTGTCATTCTTCGCCACTTCCTTCCATTCCTGCCCGGATCTGACATACAGATTCAGTCCGGCAAGCTCCTCTGTGGAGGAAAGTGTCTGCCCGATCACATCGGAACCGGAAAAGCGACCGTCGGAGTTCTTATCAATATACAGCTTGCAATCATACGTCGTGCTCACCTGGGAGGCAGCCGCATCATTGGACAGAGCAAAAATATACTGCAGATAGAACTTACCGTCCGTCATCTTCAGGAACGCATCGTTGATACCGTCCCCGTTGTAATGCAGCTCTGTAGGAATATAATCTTCCCCAAGATTTTTCACCCATTCGATCTGCAGTTTGGAAAGATTCAGATGGTTGCCAAAGTTTCTCTGTCTCTCTTCTCTTGCTTCCTTTGCCGCCTTTGCGGCAGCCAGCGCCTCTTTGCTGTCATCCGCCGCCTTTTCTGCTGCTCCGGGTACTAGCTGACTCTCCGCAAATACATTCTCCTGCCAGTATTTGTAATTGCCGCTTTCATCCGTGGACAAGGCAAACTGTATCAACTGGTAAAAATAGGAACTTTCGTCCACTGTTGCCGTATTGGCACTCACCTTACCGTCAATTCCCGTCAGAAGTGCATTCGCAAATACTACCGGATACCCGGCGGAAATATACTGCTCGAACTCCTTTTCTCTGGTGGAGTTCATATCGTTTCCCGGGCCACGGTACTGATTGGAAGTGTGACTCAGGGAATCATCCTTCAGACGGTTCTTGTTATCATCCGATTCATCCTTATAATCATACAGATCCCCGATATGCGTATAGATCAGCCCATTCATGGAACTGTCATTGTAAACGGTCTGATTGTTTTTCACATTCATGGTTCCGGTGCGGGCACCCACATAGATCATATCATATCGATCGTTGAGATCCTCTATCTTGCCAATGAACTCTGCGGAAGCCATCTGGGTAATGGAAATCCTTCCACCGTAACTGCTCTGCCCCAGAAATCCTTTCACGGAATCTGCAGATAAAGCTCCAGTTCCGAAATCATAACAGGGCTCCAGATCCAATATCGCAAGGCTGTCCTTTACCTGGCTTCTGTGCAGATACCAGTTCATAATATATCTGGTGATGGAAGCTTTGCTGATCTCTTCATTCAAAGTGACCGCCGTGGCATTTTCCTGTGTGATCAGAAAATTCTCGTAGCGGATCTCTTTCAGGACATCCGTGTAGATCCATGCTCTTGTCGTATCTGACTTCAGATCCGTCAGATAATCCTCTGCCGCATAAGCTTTGGAACTGTCGTTGTTCAGGTATACATTTTCGTTCAGGTATTCCTTCAAGGTATCCAACGTCAGGGTATCCGCATTTGCCGCCTGCATTGCAGACGCATAGGATCTGATATTTCCCTCTGCCGCGCTTTTCAGCGTATCGACACTTACATTTTCCCAATAGGAATCTCCCTGACCTGCGATTGCGGTTGCCACATTGTCATCCGACACCTGCAGCAGAGTCAATGCCAGTTTCGTCAACACTTCATTGCTCTGGGTGCTGTTCTTGGCATAAAAATTATAATCCATGATCACCGGCACTCTGGCTGCAGCGGTTCTGATCCCGCTGCCGTCCACGCCAAATGCCAGCTTTGCGATCACGGTTGCCGCAGAGACCATATTGGACGGCTCTGCCCCGTAATTTCCCTGACCGGAAAAATAGAACAGATCCACATCTGCCAGATCAATTCCACAATAAGAATCCTCCGCTGTAATGGAAGCATCTGCCAGATCAGCCAGTTCCTGCAGGGTAAGTGTTGTCACTTCGATCTTCAGTGTATCGATATCGTCTCCGGTGGCTGTACCACTCTCATAACGACTGGTACCGGACAGATTCAGGACATTTTTCTTGAACCATTCTTTGTTGTAGAAACCGCCGTTATAGGCAATAGTCTCCGTAGCATCCTCTCTGTCATCCCCTACAAAATCATAGCTGTTGGCGGTGTCAAAGCCCGCTTCCCCCTTGTAAGTAACCTGAAGGGAACCCGGTGTCACCATAGTGTAGCTGCCGGCCTCATCCTTACGATAGGTATCGATCAGACGGTAATCACCGTTTTTGTCACTTACTGTCATTGCAGATACATAATAGTCGCCGTTATCATTTGCTGTGAAATCCACAAGATAGGCACTGGCTATGGTCTCAAATGTATATGCCTTCGAAACATCATCCCATTTTGCCAAAAGCTGTGCGCTATCCGGCTGTGCATGATCCAGGATGTAGAGATTCTGGGTAATATCTCCGGTAGAATAGGCTGCTATCGCATCTCCTCCGGATGTCGTGCGTGCCTGCACAGCAGTACCTGCATCATTTCCGGATACCCCTCTGGACGTAGTCTTTAATCCATCCGGCAGTGCCGCATCGGTACCGTATACAATCTGTCCAAGATAGGTATAAACTGCAGTCTCACCCGTACCTATCTTCTGATAGATTGTCCTGCCCACATAATCTTTTGCCTGAAAACTCGTTTTATCAATAGCGGCCAGATCCGTCTCCGAAATTGCATATAAGCCCTGCGCATATCCCCTGGCGCTGTCTGAACCATTGATAATCGTAGTCTCCAGTCCGTTGCTTCCTCCGGTAGATCTATGGGAAAATACCGGGGTCACGCTTTTGGCATCCCGGTTACTGTCTCCGGCGGCCTCCAATGCACTGTATCGGTTATAACGTTCTCCTGCTGCTACCGTCTCCCCATTGGCAATCTCACGATAGACCGCATCGATCTGTTGGTAATTGTATCTGCCGGATCCGTCCTGTCGGAATACAAAGCGTCCTCTTACGTCCTCGGTTCTGGAAGCTCCGGTGCTTTCGCTGTAGGCAGAAAAAGTAACCGGACCTGTCGTCGGAAACTTTGCAGCATCCAGACTGTCCATAGCTGTCTGACGCTCTGTGGCTGACGGCATCTCGGAAAGCTTTCTGCCCTCAGATACCGGCTCCTCGCCGCCTGCCAGATAGCCGATCGTGGCATTTTCCTTCGACGGAACGATCTCCAGAATATGGAAAGTACCATCAGAAGAAGCTACCGTATCCTGTACCAGTTTTTCAATACCCGGAAGGGTTCTTTCCTGCGCACTGACCTCCATAGAGCCATAGCTCTGACCGGCTCCGACGGCCAAAGCTATGGTGAGGATTCCTGCTATATACTTTTTTGAATTGCGTTTCCAATTCATGGTCATTTATTATCCTTCCATTCCCACCACTCCGGATTCTTCTCTACTTCCAGTAAAAGATTTCTCTTATGATCCGGATATCGTTCATCATAAATGGTCATAATTAAATAATCATTTTCTTCATGTGCGCCAATATCAAACTGTACCTGCGAAAAAGGAAGATGCATATTATCAATTTCTGCAAATTTCGTGTTGGAATCCAACGGCAGTTCTCCCTGGAAATATCCTGCCAGTTTTGCTGCTCTATGTCCTTTCTCTCTTCCAGACTCAAAACCATACGCATGCAGATCATAACGATTCGTCCAGGTAGGTCTCAGCACCGTAATCACATGCTGATCATTGGCAAATAAGATATCCACTACCGGCACCAGTATTACCGTTTCGGCCACTAATGTGGAATCATCCAGGCTCCATGCCTGAAGCTTCAGACGATATTCGGTATCCCAGGAAATATAGCTAAGTGCTCTTACCTCTGTAGATTCTCCCGTATTTTCTGTTGTCAGATAGCCTTCCTGATGAACATTATCATATGCTCCGTCATAGACTTCAAAACCGACCTGATATGATTTTTGTATTCCGTTCCATACCTTGAAATCATTATTCAGCTCACTGGGAATATCTGCAAATCTCCAATTTACTTCCCCTTTATAATTTCGAATCTCGCAATTAATTTTTCCATTACGGTTTAATACAAACTGACTGGAGTAAATATACGGTTCCTTCGCGTTTACAACCGTCTTCAGGGGAGGGATTGTAATATCGATTTCTCTGGTAATCTTAATATCTGCTGATAAAGCTATCACCGCACGTACACGTACTACCGTATCCGTCATATTTCCACATTCCAGTTCTGCCTGGAACTGTCGACCATCAGAATCTGTCAAACCGGTTATTTTGTAATTATTGGCATAATCATCTACCACACTCCACTCAATCTGTGGATAACCATTTCTGTAATCCGCCCAGGACGGCAGACATTCAATCAATGCCTTATAACCGATCTTTTCCGTACTTCCTTCGGTAAAATCATATGTGGTCAGATTCCTGGCAATCAGTGTTGCATCATATTTTCCGTCAATGTTGGTATAGGGTAATACCGATACCTTTGTGGATGCAGACATTCCGGGATCCGCCACGGAAGTACAGGTTACCTGTAGCACAAGTGTTCCGGTCGGCTCATATCTGTCAGCCGTCAAAAGACCGCTCCCATTTATCGTGGTTCCTGCCTTAAGTCCAGTTGCGTCCACTCTTGCCACGCTCCAGGTCACCCCGGCATTTTTAGCCTCTTCTGTTCCTTCCATAGTATAAGAGTACTGCAGGCTGTCCCCCTGAATCACCGAAGCATCTTTCGGTTCTATGTCCAGAGAATCCACCATATGCTTTTGTACCGTTACGGTAGCCGTTGCCGCTATGGTAGGATCCGCTACGGCGGTACAGGTTACTGTCAGAATATTCTCTGCTATGGTCTCATCCGCTGCCACACTCAGTTTACCGTTACCGCTGATGGTGCTCTTACATGCGCTGCCATCCTGATAACTTACGGCCCAGGTCACGCCCTGAGCAATGGCTTCCTCGTCTCCGGTGATCTCGTAATCGAAGACGAAAGCCTGTCCCTGTTTCAGATCTGCGTGATCCGGAATGATACGGATGCCGCTGATCCAGGAATAGATGCTGGACGGCTCGGAGCTCAGATCATTTCTCAGCTTGATGGTCTCGGAAATATCATAGGACTTGTCCTGATAGGTAAAGGTCATATTCAGAACGACTTTCCGCTTATCCAGTTCACTGAGGTCCACGCTGAATCTGCTGACATGCTCTGCCATCAGTGCGGGCCTGGCTGTATCAAAATCTCCTACCACAACTTTGCCTTCGCCGTCCTTAGTATTTGTTACCTCGTAAAGATACACCTGATTGGCATCGGCATAATCCGCTCCGGCACCACCCTGCCAGCGGATCATATAGCTGTTGTCGTTATTGATCAGACGCAGTTCACTGACACTGGCATTGGTTACTTCCATGCCGTTAACGTCTTTTGCCACATTGCCATCAACATCAACCGCTTCCTGATCTGTCAGATTGGAAAAGCTGATCCCCTTCTCCACATCAATGATCAGATCGATCATCTGGTTGGCGGTCAGCTGGGCTTCTTCCTGCAGAGTCAGTTCCTTGTTTCCCCGCATATAGGAATTGTTGCCGGCGATCACGAATGCTCCCACCGCACCTGCTACTATGGTCATGATTGCAAGAGATACGATGATCTCTACCAGAGTAAATCCTTTCTTACCAATCCCCATGGTCAACCTCCTTACTTCGTCAGGATCTTGCCGGTCTTGCCGACCGTTGTGATTTCTATGGTTCTCGTTCCGTTGCTTACGACGATTTTCAGACAATATTCCTTCAACACATTGTTTGCCGTACAGGTATCCTTCTCAAAGGCCCCGGATGCACGGTTAAACACCAGATGCAGCCCATTTGAAGATGAAACATAAGGTAACAGGCTGTCGGATCCTTTCAGTTCCGTCAGGGAATATCCCGTGGAATCCCCCTCAAAATATACTTTGATATCAATAGGCTCTTTTCCCAGTACCCTGTTGGATACCTCCACATCTCCCTGCCGGATCTGTGCCGTATATTCCTTGGTCGTATCATTATAGCTGATAACGCACTCCACCTGATTCTGTTCTTTACCGAGGGTCAGCACTCTGGTCCGCTCCAGTGTTGTCACAATTTCGTCCGCACATTTCCGGACTTTCCTGCCGGTCAGGGATGTAATGGATGTGGCCATCACACCCACCAGCACCGCCATGATCGCAATGACAATGATCAGCTCCACCAGGGAAAAACCACTGTTGTTATTCTTTCTGCCAGTTTTCATAAACTATCAAATCTCCCAGATTTATATCACTGTTCTTATAGGACTTACCGTTACTGCTCAGGTAACCGTCTCCGCCATTTAAAAAATCTACCACATGATATTCCTGTGTCTTACCGGCAGCATCTACGATCGTTCTGGAATAGGTCAGGGCATGAAGCACCGCATCCCGGTCAGGTTCCACATTGACATTCTGATCCAGCGTGATCGTTCCGCCGGACAGAATCGTTCCCTGGAAGTTCTCCGTCACTTTGACATCTCCGTCAGCAATGATCAGCCCCTTAAATTCACCGAATCCGGCTTCCGGATAAGTATAATCACCCTTTACAATAACTGCCTTATATCCCTGCTCCGCAAGGCTTCCTGTGGTATTGCCGAAATATTTTGACTCCACCTTATTTCCGGTACTGCCGTTTAATACAGCATGGAAGGTCGTTATCTCCCCTTCATTTACCAGATTGGTATAAGCATTGGCTGCATCCGTCTTCTCCGAAGGAAGCAGCTGCTCATAGACATCGATCATCTTCTTGGACAATGCCTGGAATTTCAACTGATCCGATGCCAAAAGTGCCTGATATCCTGCATTGGCACCATCACTGGTCAGTGTGGCATCCAACAGCTTCTCTTTGCTTCCCGCAGCCGCACTGCTGTCATACATGGCCACATTGCCTGCCAGATGCATGATGTACGCTCCGTTCTGCTGTCCACGCACCTGAATGGCTTTGGTATACAGACCGGTATAGGCTTCCATGGTCTGCTGGTTGGCACCGTAATAATCCTGAAAATACCGGTTAGCATTGGCTCTCGCGGTATCAGAGGTGCTGTCAAAGCTTACATAATAATACACCAGCGTGATCTTGCTGTTGATCCGCTTGAAAATCTTCTGGATATTGTTCTGAGTCAGTCCGTACTCGGCCAGCGTATGACCATTCAGCGTAGCGGACGGAATATTCAATGCCACTTCCGTTACATCCGCCTGGTCCCTGATCTTGTCCTTATACTGCTCCAACGTGATCGGGTTGCTGGCACCGTTTAACACGGTCTTGCCGGAAGCATCCACGCCGATACACTGCGCCGGGACAAGGTAAGCCAGCTGGTCACTCTTCACAGCGATAGACTGTCCCATCATCACATCCTGTACTCCGGTGTTGCTCACACCATCCTCACTGGTAATTCCATCATTGGCTTTCGTCAGAGAAATGTAAGAATTTCCCGCCAGCGTAAGATTCTTCAATTCATTCAGATAGATCTCCGTATCCGTGCCGTTGACCAGAATGGCGCTGCTGTCCACGCCCTTTCCATTACCGAAGCCGATATACTGTCCGGCATATTCTCCGTCGATCTGTGCTCCGGCGGTAAATACATTCCGCTCTCCGTTCATCTTGAGATCTCCGGCCACATATACGTTGTTTCCCTGAAAGTTCAACGTTCCGTTGCTTCCCGTATTGCCCGGAATACCTCCGTTCATGGCAATGGAACCGGCCCATACTTCACCGTACTGATCTGTGGTAAGTGTGGCTCCTTCTCCCAGATATAAGTCGGAAGCCATCACCATACGCTTGTCTTCGTTTTCATTGCCGGTGGTCTCTTTCCATTCCACCGTCACACCGTTACCCTTGCCGGACTCTTCGCTGCCCACGATAAAACGGTTCGCATAAAAGCTGCCGCCAATGACATTTTTACTGATCAGCGTGGAATCAGAAGGAAGTGCCTGAATATTCTCCTGCGCCACCATGGAGATCCCCGTAATGGAGGGAAGTGTCACTGCCTGTGCAAAATCCATATCCGGCATCTTCACCCGGATATCGGTCTGGATCACGGACACATAGCCATCGGTATCCGTATAAGTCACTTTCAGACCGCAGAAGGAAAGTCCATCGGTGTACAACTGAAAACGTCCGGTAGGAATATCCGTGGTCTCCACTCTCTCCTTGTTGCCCGTCACCGGATCCGTTGTCATTACATATACCTTCAGACTGCCGCTGCTGTCCAGAGCCATCCGGTACACTACTTCCCCGGAGTCATTCAATGTCTCTAGCACCGTCCCCCGCTTTATCTCCGAAGACAGGCTGTTGAACAGCTTGGTCAGATCATAGTTGTTGATATTCATACTTCCTGTCACTGCATAATAATCCTGCATATCCTTCAGGAAATAATATCTCAGTTTGTTCTGCTTCTCCTCTGCGGAGGTTGCCTCATAATTTTTCAGGACCAGTTCATAGGCACTTCCGACAGAAGCGGACACCCGCTCTCCCATAGCCGTCCGGATCTCATCCAGCACAGTCTCTGCGGAGTAAAAGTTGTCCTTCGCCTTGAGATTGTTCACCTTCATCTGATAGTTCAGCAGTGACATATACATCAAAACACTGGCTAAAATGCCAATAAAGGCCATGGCAATGATCACAACGACCATTGCTGAGCCCTTATTGTCCGTTCGTCTGTGGAATTGTCTTACCCTTGAAAATATTTTGGGATTTCTTCCGCATATCTTCATTTTTCTCGTCTTCCTTCCGGTATCTTCTCTGTCCTGTGCCTGACGGATCACTCGATCACGGTTCCCGTCATGGTAAGCACAGGGGACTGTACACCGATCGTATCCCTGCTGTACACCTGTACCCGCATGTCATAGATACGGTTGCGTCGCTCCGTCGGTGTCAGACCGCCGTCCGCACCCATAATATCCTTCGCCACGTCTCCGGTAGCATTTCCTGCCGCACCGGACACGCTGAGATCATTGAAAATGTATTCCGTATTGCTGCGGTCTATCAGATTCGTCCGCAGTCTGCAGGCGGAATCAATGCTGGCTCCGGCAGAGGACATCCAGCCCGGCCAGGTCTCCCGCAGTTCAAATGCCGCCTTGTAATTGTTGTTCCAGGAGGAATACGGGTTAAAACCGGTGCTTTCGTCCGTGAAGCTGTCTATTCTCTCCGCTGACGGAGTCTGCTCCACCAGGAACAGATTTGTCTGTACATTCTTCGGGTTATTTACGATCACTTTGTCTACCGCAGAAGTCACCGCACTCTGGGTAGCCTCCACTCTGGGCTGCAGGCACACAATAATATTGGCCAGCTGGGAAATGATCTCCTCTGCATCCACCGGATTCCCGCTCTCCTTCTGTTTCTTAAGTTCCGCTGCTTTGGCTCTTACCGCCTCTTCGTTGGAAAAGATCACATAATCCGTACCGTTCTGGGGGTAGTCTCCGCTGATGCCTGTAAGGATGGCGGAATTGCAATGATAGACTGTGGAGGCCGTCACCAGATACACATCTGTCTCTACGTTCTCTCCATCTCCCAGATCCAGCAAAATGCGGCTGCTGTCTATGGATATTTCGATGGTCTTGGTAGTATTCCTGGCAATCTCCATAACGTCTCTGCCGCCGGAATACGCTTCAAAATAACCGTATGCCTCCTGTGCGGCATCTTCCGATTCGGAATATACCGCATTCAGATTGCCTGCCAGGTTCTGGATATTTACAATATCCTTCTCATTCAGTGCCGTGTAACCGTTAGGATCCAGTGTTACTACCACATCATAGATGCCGGAAGTTGTCTTCTCATCCCGGAAGGTATATTGCCAGATGCCGTCTTCTGCGGAGCCGTCACCGTCCACATCCAGAGAAGCATCCTTCTGCACGCTGTTAGTAAAGCCGGTAGGGGTTGCCGCCTCATAGGTGTCTGCCATCTCCTCCAGTGTATGTGCCTCGAACTGCTCCATGACATCCTCTGCGATGGCCGTGGCATGCATGGTGTTGCGGGACTTGGCATTGGTTCTGGCAGAAGTCACAAAGCTGTGCAAAAGCGGCACAACGATGATCGACAGGATCACGATGGCAATCAGCAGTTCAATCAGAGAAAAGCCTTCGTTATTCAGTTGTCTTCTCTCCGTGTACTCCTTCATGTGAGGCATCCTCCCTGCTCTGACTAATACCGTTTTCTCCGCACTACGTGCTCCCGAAACCGGACAACCATTCGCACTCCGGACTATCGTCCTTCCTGCTATGACTAATACCGTTTTCTCCGCACTCCGTGCTCCCGAAACCGGACAACCATTCGCACTCCGGACTATCGTCCTCCCTGCTCATGGTTGTTTGATTTGCTAATCATAGCAGTATCCTGCCTGCAAGCAGTCGTATACTGCTATGATTGCAAATCTATTATTCCACGTTTCCGAAAATAGTGTCTACGCCCATCTGCATATCCGGGATGTAAGGTGAACTGTATACCTTATCGGTTCCCAGCAGATAATAGGTGTTCATGGTCATGTTGCCGGTGAGCATTCCGTCGGTCTCGTTGTAGCTGATGCTGACGCCCTGGATGCTCTCGCGTTCCTGCTGATTGTAAATGTATCTTACCAGTCCCTTGAAATCGTCATAGGTGCAGGAAATGCTGATGCTCAGGGGTACCTCATACATATGGGTATCTGCATAAGCAGTACCGTCCGTAGATACCGGACTTGCTGCCGTCGTTGCGGCAGCTGCTGTGGTATCTGCGGCAGCATCGGCTGCTGCATCCGTGGCAGCTGTTGCATCCGCAGTCGTCGTTGCCGCATCCGCTGCAGGAGTATACACCACCTCTGCTTCGGAACCGAATGCAATATTTGCCACCTCGGTACGAGTATAATCTTCCAATGTCTTTACCATCATAATGCTGTCTTCCGGTAAGATATCTGCCGGGAAGCGGTTCTCAAAATTCGTGATATAGGACTGCATCTTCCCGGTAGCCTCAATGTAGTCCGCCTTACGCTGATCTAATATCTCCAGTGTTGCCACCTGGGATGACAAAGTGGCATTCTCCGCCTCAAGAGCATCTGATTTTTCATTAAATTTGGAATATACCAGAAAATAAGTACACACAGCAATAAGAACACCGATCACTGCGATCAAAAGCTGAATTTCACTCTTTTTAACCTTCATCTTCCGCTGCCTCCTACTGTGCTGTCTGGGTGTCGGCCTGTGCCTCACCGCTCTCTTCGGTCTCATCCGTCAGCTCCTTATAGCTTCCGGTAATGGAAAAAGTCACTATGGACGTTCCGGTCTCATCCTTGCTGTCCGTAATATTGCTGATCTCTACATCATCTATGCTCTGCATGTTGCGGATATTCAGAATCGTACGGGCTGCCGCTGCTTTCCCTTCCACCGTCACTGACATGCTGATGCCGGTCTGGTCGGAGCTGAAGCTGTTGGTATAGAAGCTGTCCGGCAGGATCTGTTCCAGTTCATTGATGAACTCCACCAGATTCTCATTGGGAGTCTGGGTATAAGCATATAAATATGTGTATTTATCATACTGGGCTTCTGCCGCCAGATAATCGTTGTATACTGCCTGTGCCGGTTGCAGCTCCTGTACCCGGTTCTGCAGATACACATTTTGCGCCACATTTCCCAGATATCTGGTCACAGAGGTGGCTGCCATGGCGATGGACAGGATCACGCCCAACACCAGTACCGCCACACTGACGAAGGTATAATTCGTGCCGCTGACCACGGTCAGTCCCTTGGACTTCTGGGTGCTCTTGTCGATCAGTCCCACGGGGGCGAGCACCGCACCCAGACAGGAAATATAGGCTGCGGGTCTGGTGGAACGGATGGCCTTGCTCATGCCGATCTTGTCATCCATCTCGGACAGGGTATGTACCTTGCGCTCCAGACAGTTGGTGAACAGCTTGCTCATGCCGCTGAAGCTGCCGCCCAGACCGGTAACATAGGACTTTTCAATGGGATTTTCACTATTTCTGGAATCGTAGAAATCAATAACACGGCTGACACCCACAATCAGAGGCTCCAGGGAAGCGGTGATGTTCTGTCTGGCTGCTGTGACTTCCACATTACCGGCATCCTCATCTTCCCAGCGTCCGGCATTTTCTTCCCAGACTTTGTCTCCCTGATGGAGTACTCTGTTCAGACATGTTTTCTTCTGGAAACGTTCTACCGCACTCATGGGATCGTTCACGGCATAGGCTCCGGAAGCGATCATAGTATCAATAGCATCCTGCACACCGTAAGCCACCGTTCTCTGTAATAACACCTTACCGGCGGAAAGCACGGTCACAATGGTGCTGTTCTCATCGATTTTGATGACCATGGTAACTTTTTCGGACTTCTCATCGCGGAGGATCTGGTATAAGCTGTTGCTGCTGTAGTCGAAGCACTCCACCTCCCAGCCGCACATCTGCGCCAGCTGATAATAGCTGTCTAACAGTGCCTTGGGCACCGCCAGTGCCATGACACGCAGTTTCCCGTTCTCGGTCAGTCCGCCGGCCAGATAATGTCCGATCTCATACTGGGTCAGATCCACCGGGAAATATTCATTGGCGTTGGTCTTCACCAGTGCCTCGATCTTACTTGCCTTAACGTTGGGAATCTGTACCTCACGGCTTGCCACTCTGGTAGAAGAAATGGTGAAGATCACTTTCTTCGTGCGGATGCCATTCGTCGCCAGTGCATTCACCAGATGGTCTGCGTACTCCTGTGTTGGCTGCAGCATACCATCCACCACGATGCCTTCCGGTGTCTCCACCGTCAATACCTTGTAAACCTTCGGCTTCTTCACCTTATAGTCCATCTCGCAGATCTTCGTAAAAGAGTTTCCGATCTCAATACTCAATACGCGATTGTTCATTGCCATATTTCTACCCTTCCTCTTCCCGGTATTTATCGTATTTCGAAAGCATTCCGCTGGTGCGGAGCTTTTGAAGAACTTTCTGAAATCATGTTCGAAATGCAGGTATCTTCTTATACATAAAAATGCAGATACCACTGTAAGAATTCATTGCCCCAGAGGACGGCGATTGCCACCCCTGCAGAAAGATACGGTCCCATGGCGAGGACATGTCCTTCGCCGCTTACCTTCATACGGATCAGATGGATCACGGAACCAATGATACATCCCAGTAAAAATGCGAAAATAATCAATTTCCAGCCGAGTAACAGCCCACAGACCGCCATCAGCTTCACATCACCGCCGCCAATGGCTCTGCCACCGGTAGCGTAGTACAGAATAAGCAAAAATACACTGACACAGAGGAAACCGATCAGGAAATCCAGCCACTGTGTATAGTGGAAGATTCCATGGATCAGCCCCAGTGCCAGTATAAATAAGTTAAATCCCACAGGGATCTCATATGTTCTGAAATCAATCACACTTAAAGCAAGAAGTGTACTAAACAACAAGCAGTAGACTAGGGAATCCACGCTCATCCCATATTTCCAGAATACGAGCAGGTACAGCACTCCGTTCAGTGCCTCGATGACGGGATACTGAACGGAGATATGTGCCTTGCATTTCCGACATCTGCCTCCCAGTACCAGATAGCTGAAAAGAGGTACGAGGTCGTACCATTTCAGCTGGTAACCGCAATTCATGCAGTGAGACCTGGTCGTTACAATATTCTCTTTTTTCGGGATACGGTAGATCAACACATTAAGGAAGCTACCGATAACGATGCCATAGAGGAAAACCACTATGTAGAGTAAGATTGTTGGGAGCATGTCAGGTGCCTTTCTATTTCAGTTACGGAGTAGCAGTCAGAGTAGATGCACCTGCTTTATCTACCTTAAAGCTATTCGCTGCCTTTTTGGTATCTGCATAAGTAACAGTAACAGTAACATCGCTATCCGTTGATGATACACTATATGTAATAGCTGCACCCTTTTCATACTTTAATGCATCTTCTAATGCGTCACCATTTGTCACACCCATTATACCATAAACTTCTTTCCAGAATGTATCTGCTGTATCAGGGATATCTCCACCAGCCAGAGATGAAGTATGATCAATATCCGGATCCAACATGGTCGTAGTAATAGCCTGTCTCAGGTTGTCAGCCAACTGCTTATCAGCAGAAATCTTAGACTTATCCAGATACTTAATGTACTGAGGTGCCAGTACACCAACCAGTACTGCCATGATAGCAATAACAATGATCAGTTCTACCAGGGAGAAACCTTTGTTTGTTAAGCTCTTCTGTTTCTTGTTCATAATAACATTCTCCTTTTTATGTGTTTTTTAATTTCAGGGTAGTAAGTTTTCCGCCCCATTTATTAATTATCGTTCTGTCCCTACACAGAACGGATAATCCCTTTTTATTTACATAGCATCCAGTGCTTCATACATGGACATCATAGGCATCATACATGCCGCCAGCAATCCACCGACTACAACAGCCAGTACAATAATGATCATAGGTTCCAATGCTGCCATGAGGGACTGCACTTCCATTTCCACTTCTTCCTCATAATAATCGGCAAGTTTGTCCAACATTTCTTCTGTATTACCGGATTCTTCACCGATACGAATCATCTGGTACACCATCGGAGGAAACAATCCGCTTTCCTGTAAAGGTCTGGACAGCGGCATACCTATAGTAATTTCTTCCTTGGCATCTTCTAATGCCTCTTTGAAATATACATTACTCATAACCCCGGATACAATATCCACTGCCTCAATCAGTGGAACTCCGGCACCCATTAGTGTACTTAATGTACGAGCCATCAGAGAAGACGACGACTTAATCGTCAGCTTGCTAAACAGAGGAAGCTTCAAAGCAATTTTTCCAAAGAAATGTTTACCAATATCTGTTTTAGCAAACGCTCTGATTGCAAATACAATAGCTACAATAACCGGCACAATGATAAACCAGTAGTTGATTATGCCATGACTCAAATTCACATAGAACTTTGTAATCCAGGGAAGTTCTCCGCCTATCTGGCTGAACATATCCTCATAGGAAGGAATAACTTTTACCAGCATTACAATGGTAACTATGATTGCAACTATACACACCGCAATCGGGTAAATCATTGCTTTTTTAACCATCGCCTGTGTCTTATGTGACTTTTCCAGCTGTGTAGCTACACGTTCCATAGCCGTTTCCAGACTACCAGATGCCTCACCGGCAGCCACCATGTTCACCATGATCGCCGGGAACACCTTCGGATGCTCTGCCATGGAATCTGCCAGGGTCTCACCCTTTTCCACGCTGATGCGGACTTCCTTCAGTGCGTCCTGTAATCTCTTGTTCTCTGTCTGCTCGCAGAGCATTTTCAGGGATTCAAGGATGCTGACGCCCGCTTTGGTCATGCTGACGAACTGGCGGCACATGACGCTTAGATCCCTGGCCTTGGGCCATCCGCCGATCTGGATATCGATGTCTTTCGTCAGGAAGCTCTGTTCTCCCAGATCGATAACGGTCAGCTCCTGCCTTCTCAGTTCTGCCATTGCCAGATCTTTGTTATCCGCTTCCAAACTTCCCTTTACTTCTTTTCCAGCCTTTGTGATGGCTCTGTAGCCATAGGTCGCCATGTGCCTTCCCTCCAATGCGTCTCTATCTTTAACTTTCTCCCCAACTATGTAAGACGGACCCCGGTCCTGAAAAGGTCCAGGTTTTTAAAAAATTTTTATAAATTTTGATAAATTTCTATAAAATATTGCGGTTTTTATAGAATTATACGTCAAATGATACCTTTACCATCTCGGAGAAGGAGGTGGTGCCATCCAGTACGTAGTCCGTGGCACTCATACGCAGGGTATGCATTCCTTCTTTTAATGCTTCTTCTTTTAAGATATCGGCACCCTCCCGCTTGCTGATAATGGTTTTCAGCTTCGGAGTGATCTGCATGATCTCGTAGACACCGATACGGCCCTTGAAGCCGGTATTGTCGCATTTGCTGCAGCCGCAGGGCTCGTAGATGGTCACATCTTCCTCTTCTCTCATGCCCATGAACTCTTTTTCATCCTTGGTGGCCTGCTTCGGCTTTTTACAGAAAGGACAGAGTCTGCGTACCAGCCGCTGGGCAATAACGCCGATGACGGAATCTGCGATCAGGTAAGACTCGATGCCCATATCCTCCAGACGGGTGATGGTGCTGGCGGAGGAATTGGTATGCAGGGTACTTACCACCAGGTGTCCGGTGATGGATGCCTGTACGGCAATGCTGGCGGTCTCCTGGTCTCGGATCTCACCGATCATGATGATATCCGGGTCCTGTCGCAGGATGGAACGCAGTGCCGATGCGAAGGTGAGGTCTGCCTTGGTGTTGACCTGTACCTGGTTGATACCGTCAATATTGGCCTCGACAGGATCCTCGACGGTGATGATGTTCACGTCTTCTTTATTCAGTTCGTTCAGTGCGGTATACAGGGTGGTGGACTTACCACTTCCGGTAGGTCCGGTTACCAGGATGATACCGTGAGGATTTTTCAGAATGTAGTCAAACTGTTTTAATTCGTAGGGTTTGAAGCCTAACTGGCTCTTGTCGCGGTTCAGTGCACTCTTCGCTGCAAGACGCATTACGACTTTTTCCCCGTATACGGTAGGCAGGATGGATACACGGATATCGTATTCCACACGGTCTACCACCTGGGTGATACGGCCGTCCTGCGGCTTTCTCTTCTCGGAAATATCCATGCCGCCGATAATCTTAATACGGGCGATGATGGCAGACAATACATTGACACCGTATCTTGCTCTCTCATACAATGCACCGTCGATACGGTAACGGACACGGATGATATTTTCCATGGGTTCGATATGGATATCGGATGCACGCTGGCGGACTGCTTTTTCGATCATGTCCTTGACCAGCATTACGATAGGGGAACTGTTGATGTTCTCCTCCGTGGCGATGTCTTCCACCACATCCAGCTTTTTCTCTTTGGCGTAGGCTGCCAGTGCCTCGGTCACTTCCTCCTGACCGAAATATTTATCGATGGCCAGCATGATGCTGCGGGTGGTGGCTACTACGGGCTCTACCTGGAAGTTGGTGATGATGTTGATGTCATCGATGGCGTTGTAATCCAGGGGATCCGCCATGGCGACCATGAGAACGTTGAAGTTATTTTCTTTGTAGGCGAAGGGGAATATCTTGTTCTTCTTCAGGACGTTGACCGGTACCAGATTCAGTACTTCCTTGTCCACATTGACGCTCTGGAGATCGATCATATCCAGATCCAGCTGGCGGCTCAGTGCCTTCGCCAGATCATCCTCCGATACGATGCCTTCATCTACCAGGAATTCTCCCAGCTTCTTGCCCTGACGATTGGGGTTGTCCAGTGCCTGCTGCAGCTGCTCTGCCGTGATCACCCCACTGTTTACCAATAATTCACCTAAACGGACTTTTTTTCTGCCTGTTTCCATAAACTCTCTCACCCATTGCTTTTGTCGATAATTGGAAATATGTGTGAAATTGTAGTATTTTTTGGCTACAACTCACAAATATTTTGTCTCAATACGGAAATATTATAGCATATTTTAGATTTATGTAAATTGTTTTTAGTACTTTTGTTCCAATTTCTGAGAAAAACATTTTTGTTACTTTCTTTCCTGTTACACAGTACAATTATTTCATTTTATTTTGAAAGTTTCTAAATACGCCAATTCTTCGGCGAATTTTCCCAACATTTATTGACTTCACGTATTATACGTGTTGCCTTAAGAAAGGAGAGATAATCCATGCGTTTTCGCGAATTAGAGCGAATCATCCTTGACGATGTCTGGGTTTTGTCTGATATCAGAGGCGATATTCCTTTGCGAGTTGTTAATTTTATTTTTAAACAGGCTGGACTAAAATAATATGGAACAGCCTTTGAAAGGAGTGATCTTATGAATTATATATATCCGGCTATTTTTTACCCGGAAGCGAATGGGAAATACTCTGTCATTTTTCCCGATCTTAATGATCTCGCCACCTATGGTGACAGTCTTGCAGATGCCTTTGCCATGGCACAGGAAGCATGTGCACAATATCTGTTTACTTCTCTGAGAGACGGCGATGCTCTTCCCGCCCCTACTGCAATTAATGCAGTGAAATCAGATGATCCCACTGCATTAATAAATCTAATCTGTGTGAATTTGGATAATTATGCCCGTGCTTATGATGACAGGGCTGTTAAGAAGACACTGACTATTCCGGCGTGGTTAAACACTGCCTGTGATAATTGCGGTATCAATTATTCCAAAGTTCTAAAGGACGCTCTCATTGCCAAACTGCAACAAGTGCAAATGTGACCGTATCACAAAGTCACCGCGTATTCACTGTCGTACATTTTCTTCAGATTTTCTACGCTGTTATATTTTTCGCCGATGCAGAATTCCTTGGACCAGGTCATGTAGTAAGCCCAGGGGATTCTGCTTTTTTGCAGAAGATCCACATCTGGAAGGTATCCCACTTCTGCCAGGGCAGCCACTTTGCCACGGGAGGTGGCTGCCACCAGCTTCTCGTAGGCATCCGCATAGTCTGTGGCCTGATACTCCGGGAGGTAGACATCCATGGATACTACATCCACGTATTCATCTCCGGGGTAGGCTTTTGGTATATCGCTGTTCCATACCCATAGGAGGTTATGCAGGTCTTTCTCACCTGTGTAGTAATCGAACATCAGGTGATACAGGTTTCTCGCCACTTCCGGGCCCTGCGCTCCCCACCAGAACCAGGTACCGTAGGATTCATGGAACGGGCGCCAGAGAATGGGAATCCGCTCTTCCTGAAAGCGCCGCAGGATCTCCGCAATCACATCCATGTCATGGTAGAATGCCGCTCTCTCCGGGGTTCCCTCTTTCAATATTTCCCTTGCATCAAAATCCGTGTGTTCGGTATAGAAGCTCTTGTCTCTGCCGCCTAAGGGCGAGAACCAGTGGAAGGTGAAGGTCAGAATGCCACCGTTACCATTTTTGCGTTGTTCTATCGCCCACTGCAGTGCCATCTCTGCGGTGCCTTTATTTTCTTCTATTTCCGTCAGACATTCCGGGGAAGCGTCTGCATAATTGATATTCGGAGAATACCCCAGTAGTTCAAAGCCACGCAGCTTTGGCTCTTTTCCGGTGGTCTGCCGGATATAAGCAATCTCCTCACAGGGGATGGTCTGGGTGTGCTGACCGATAATGATCTGCTTTCCCGCTACAGCATGAAGATAATTCCATAATTCTACTGTTTCTTTTGTTGCCTTCGGATCTGCTGTTGTCATCTTTTCTTCCTTTTCCATTTTCATCTTCATACCCCGCCCGCAAAAGCAAGAGGGCACAGAGACTTTTATTTTGTCTCTGTACCCTCAGTTTATGACATTCTGTCACTTATCGCAAGTATTATTCCGGCTTTACCTCGTGATAATCGGCATTTGCGTCAGACTTGGTCTCTTCGGCCCTCTCTGCGCCTGCAGTTTCCTTCGCAAATCCCTTAGCCAGCATCTCATTGATGTCCAGTCCGGTAGACTCCTTGATACCATCGGTAACCTGGGTTACAGTGGTCATGATGTCCCCTGCCAGCTTGCTGGAATCGCCGCCGAACATCTTGATGGAATCTACGTTCATGTAGCCCTTAGCCACAGCCTCGGCGATCTTTGGCAGCTGCTCGAAGTATACCTTCAGAGTATCCAGCTCCATCTGCTGTCTTGCAGCGTCACCGTACTGCTTCATAGCTTCTGCCTTTTTCAGGATACCGGCTGCTTCTGCCTCTGCCTTCGCCTGGATGGCTTCTGCTTCCGCCTTACCTTTGGCTGCAACGGCTGCTGCCTCTGCCAGGCCTGCTGCCTTGACTGCCTCTGCCGCCTGCTCCTTGGCAAATCTCTCTGCCTCGGACTTTGCCTTCTCAGCCTCTGCCTGTCTCTGGATCTCGAAGAGTTCGGCCTCCGCTCTCTTCTGTCTCTCATACTGCTCGGCATCTGCCTTCTGCTGTGCTGCGTATTTGTTTGCTTCTGCGGTCTTCTTGACCTCAGCTTCCAGAGCTTTCTCCTTGATGGATACTTCTCTCTCCTTTAATTCCAGTTCCTTCTCCTGACGGGCCAGGTTCGCATTCGCTGTGGTGATCTCCACGGTCTTACGCTGTTCCTCTTCCTGGATCTTATATGCTGCGTCAGCTTCTGCCTTCTTGATATCGGACTCTTTCTTCAGTTCTGCCTTCTTGATCGCCAGCTCAGTCTGCTTCTGTGCGATCTCGGTCTCTGCGATGACCTGTGCATCATTGGCATCCTTCTGTGCCTGTGCTCTGGCGATGGCCACATCTCTGTCTGCCTGTGCCTTTGCAACGGAAGCATCCTTCTGGATCTGGGACATATTATCCTGTCCCAAAGCAGTGATCAGGTTGTTCTCATCTTCGATCTTCTGAATGTTACAGGACTCGATCCAGATACCTAAAGCGTTCATATCCTTCTGCGCCTTTGCCTGTACCTCATCACCGAAAGTCTTACGGTCATTACACAGTTCCTTCAGGCACTGGGTACCGATGATCTCACGCATGTTACCCTGTAAGGAATCGGTCAGTGCATCGCGGATCTGATCTTCGTTCATGTTCAGGAAGTTCTTCATGGCTGCGTTAGCCATCTCGGTGGTGATCCTCTTGTTCGCATCCGCACCTGCCACGACTTCACCCTTCGCATTTACGGTGACATCTCTCTGGGTCAGGACTCTGACCTTTGCCACGGCGTCGATATCCACACCGATGAAATCCTTGGTAGGTATATAACCGTTGGTCTTGATGTCGATACTGATCTGCTTCAGGATCAGCTCATCCTTCTTCTCCAGAAAAGGAATCTTGATGCCTGCACGACCGATCAGAACCTTAGGTTCTCTCTTGATACCGGAAATGATGTAAGCTTTGTTCGGTGACGCCTTCACATAACCGGATGCCAGGATGGCCAGGATGGCAATGGCCAATACAATAATTGCGATAATACCAATGTTGATTTCCATATGTACTCCCTCATTCTTTCTGCTTTTGTAATATATGAAAAGCTGCTTGTATGGTATGTATTTTACCATACAGGCAGCCTTTTATATAGATAAATTTTCATTCTTTTATGAAAAATAACTGTGCAAAAAGTGCACGATACATCATCTTATTTCTCTGAAAAATCTATAAACGGTAAATTATAGGCATTATATGGTGATGCTGCCGTAATCTGCGAAATAATAGGTCTTAAATACCCTAGCAGCAAAGAAGGGGCATTTTGATTCAGCAATTTTTCTACCATTTCCACATTCAGACTATCCGGCCATCTGAATTCCGCCATTTCTGTTGCACACACATAGAACGGATCTGATGAATCCTTTTTTCCTATTTCCAGTGTCAGACTGACTCTTGCATTGTTATCAGTTGAACTTCTGTCAATCTGAATTCCCATGTTCACTGCAATCTTTACTTCTTTATCCCGGCTGTTTTCAAAATCTTCGTTGATACAAAATTCCATTTTTGTCAATGATGGATTACTAAACTGAAATGCACTTTCCATATTTCCTCCTATGCAGCCACCAAGCTCATTCCATCACTTGTTGTTTTTTCATATATTGGTGTTTTCTGCGTATCCACCACCATCTGCACCTGATTTTCATTACTGCTGTTTGAATAGAAAAATTCTTCTTTTTGAATATTGATCGTCCATGTAACCTCTATGTTATCCAGACTGCATTGTGGCTTTTCTTCTAAAAAGCTTAAGTCCAGATCCTTAATTTCCGCATCATACCCATTATCTCTTTCCGTGATTGTAATATTGTTATCAATCCGTTCCAGAACGCTCCTGTTATATAGTAATTCCTCTTCCGTTGGGCGATAAAGCATATACGCAAGTCGAATAGCATCGTTGCCATGGAGTACAATGTCTCCAACTCTTTCCTCATTCATATATTTTCCCTCCTATTCATATATACTGTCTATGTATTCCGTAAATTCATCTTTTTTCTGCATGCAATCTAAAAACATTGAAACAGTAACACCATCCTGCCCCGGTGTATTATAAACCATTTTACGAAAGCCAAGTTTTTCATACCATGTAACCAGATCTTCTCTGGCATCTATCGTAATTACCCGAATTGGCCAGTTAACTGCCAACATCTTCACACTTTTTATTATTGTCTGAATTGCAGCCGTACCAATCCTGTTATGTTGATATTTTTCGTCTATTGCTATATAACGAATATGAACAGCCGATACTTTCCGGTCCTTAATTTCCGGATCATAGTCTGCTATCTCCGGAGGAAAATCGTCTAATTCTATCTCCCGAAACATTATCATATAATATCCAAGAACAATCCCCCTGCCACTAATGCTATAACCATATGCCTGCTGTACTATGGTAGGATAATATGAATTTTTCACATATTCATCTATGGATGGAACACCACATGTAAAAGAAGTATTTTCCACTTCTCTCGTGACCTTCCGATATTGTAAGTTTCCCATTTTTGCCCCTTTTAATCGTGCCAGTACACAATCTGACTTTCACTAGTAAAAAATGCCCCAGGAATTTGTTCTACTCATCTTCTGAGAAACTTACATCCTAGAGCATTATTTGACATGACTTTTCTATATCTGTTATATTACATTTCTTTTTTACTACTGTCAACAAAATTTAACCCAGATTTTTCAGATACTCCATAAAGTTCTGCTTGTTTTCCAGTGCTGTGGTAGTAGGTCTGCCGAGGTCTTCTCTGGCGCCAATGCCGCATTTCACTTCGATAAAGGTCAGGGCATCTCTCTCTTTTGCAGCGGTCAGTTCCCTGTCCAGTTCCTCGTAGGTGGCAACGGATACGGCATGAGGGTAGCCACAGGCTTTTGCAATGGAGACAAGATCCATATCGGCTGCCACGGTAGGCATACCGCCCACGGTCTCATGGGCACCGTTATTGATGACGATGTGTACCATATTTTCAGGTGCCGTACTGCCCAGTACTGCCATGGAACCCATGTGCATCAGCACTGCGCCGTCACCGTCCACGCACCATACCTTCGTCCCGGGCTTCTGTACTGCCACACCCAGGGCGATACTGCTGCTGTGTCCCATGGAACCTACGGTCAGGAAATCATACTTGTGGCTCTGTCCGTTATGTTCTCTGATCTCGAACAGTTCTCTGCTGGCCTTGCCTGTGGTGCTGACGATGGGATCCTCGCCGGAAGCCTGCACGATGTGGCGTATGATCTCTTCCCGGATCATGGGATTGTCGTTGCGGTACTCCACCTTTTCCTCATAACTGAGGGCACCCTTCCGGATCACGAACGCTACATCCTCACCACGATCCAGCTCCTTGCGGAACTCCTGCATGGCAGCACTTACTTCCTCTTCCGTTGTGTCTTTTCCGATGACAAAATAGCGGATTCCCATATCCTCCAGCAATTTCAGGGTCACTTCACCCTGGTAGATATGCTGGGGTTCGTCGTGGATCCCCGGCTCACCGCGCCAGCCGATGACGAAGATCATGGGGATGGCATAGACTTTATCGTTCAGCAGGGATGCCACGGGGTTGATGATATTGCCTTCTCCGCTGTTCTGCATGTATACTACCGGGACTTTGCCGGTAGCCAGATGATAGCCGGCGGCCAGTGCCGTGCAATTGCCTTCGTTCGCCGCGATCACATGATGCTTCGGATCGATCCCATAGGTGTGCATCAGGTAATTGCAGAGGGCCTTCAACTGGGAATCCGGCACCCCGGTATAAAAGTCCGCATTTAAAATTTTCGCAAAGTTTTCTGCTTTCATGTAAGTATTCCTTTCCTGCCCCTGTCAGTTAAATTTCGTCTATTAAAGTTATAATATCTTTGATCGGCATCAGTCTGCTGTCCACTTCCTGTGCCCTGTGATACCGCAGGATGTCCTCGGCGGTCTGCTGCATGGCGGGGAAGGCACTTCTGGTCAGCTGGTTCGCATAAATCACGATATTGACGCCGTGGGCGGCCAGTTCGTTTTCCGTAATGCTGTTAAAGGAAGACGGCACCACCACGATAGGTGTCTTCGAATCCTCTGCCCGGAATTTATCACAGAATTCCAGAATCTCATCCGGGGATTTCTTACGGCTGTGGATCATGATGCCATCCGCTCCCGCTGCTACGAAAGCTCTGGCACGGTTCAGTGCATCTTCCATGCCTCGCTCCAGGATCAAGCTTTCGATTCTGGCAATGATCATGAAATCATCCGTCAGCTGTGCCTTTTTGCCGGCTGCGATCTTGGCACTGAAGTTCTCGATGCTGTCCTGGGTCTGCACCACATCGTTTCCGAAGAGGGAATTTTTCTTAAGTCCGGTCTTGTCCTCAATAATGATGGCGGAAACACCCATTTTTTCCAATGTTCTCACTGTGTATACGAAATGCTCCGTCAGTCCGCCGGTATCTCCGTCAAAAATAATGGGCTTCGTGGTCACTTCCGTCACGTCATCAATGGTACGGAAACGGGAAGTCATGTCCACCAGCTCGATATCCGGCTTGCCCTTCGCCGTGGAATCGCACAGAGAGCTGATCCACATGGCGTCGAACTGGTCCAGCTCACCATCATGCTCCACGATGGTCTTCTCTGCGATCAGTCCGGTCAGGCCGCTGTGAACCTCCAGTGCTTTGACAATGGGACGGATCTCAATGAGCTGGCGCAGGCGCTTTCTGCGGTATTCCGGCATGGCAAGCTTTTCCTTGATCCTTGTATCAATTCTTTTTACTTCTTCATTATATGTATAAGGGACATCTATGATCTCACCGCCGTATGTCTTCAGCAGTCCTTCCACGTTGTCACGGATAGCCTTCAAAGCTCCCTCCTGCCAATTATCCCCATGGATCACGTAGTCAGGGCGCAATTCTTCAATGACCTTATCATACATTACATCATCCTGCACGACCACATTGCTGACTTCCGGGATATCTTTTACCAGCTGCATACGCTCCTCGAAGCTGATGGTGGGAAAACGGTTAAAACGGATCATTGCCGCATCACTTAAGACGCCGATGGTCAGCTCGCCGTATTTTCCGGCTTCTCTGATGATATTGCGGTGCCCCTCATGAATGACATCTGTACAGAAACAGGTATATACTCGCTTCATTTGATCCTATGCCTCCTTATATTTTGCCGGAATCTGAATTTTATTGACTTCCAGTGCTTCTCTGAACACTTTGAAAAAGGCTTCGATATCCGGTTTGTCAATCGCACCCAGCGCACACAGGCGGAAGGTATTGGTAGTAGAGATTTTGCCGGGGTAAATGGTAAATCCCCGCTCATAGCAATAATCATGTACTTTTTCAAAATTCCAGTTTGGATCATCGGGATACTTCACAGACACAACCAGTCCCGACTGCCATTCTCTGCGGATCACATCGTGGAATCCCAGTGCATCCAGTCCCTCATGGATAGCTTCGAAGACTCTGGTGTGTCTCGCCCACTTGGCTTCCTCTCCCTCTGCCCAGTATTCCTTCAATGCCTGGATCGTAGCGTAGATTGTCTGTACCGGCGGGGTAAAATGCATTTCTCCGGTCCTCTGGAAGAAATCATACTGCTGATACAGGTTACAGTAATAGGAACGTTTCGGATATTCCTTCGAAGCCTCCAGAATTGCCCGGCTGCCTACCACAAAGGATAGTCCCGTCATGGCCATCAGACCTTTCTGTGCGGAGGCCATACAGAAGTCGATATTGTCCTCTTCTATATTGATCGGCCGCATGGCATAAGTCGAAGTGGTATCCACGGTAAAGGTGGCATGATATTTGTGGGCCAGTGCACCAATCTCGCGGATCGGATTGAGAATGCCGGTGCCGGTCTCGTTATGAGTGGTATGTACCAGGGCAATGTCCGGGTTCTCCTTCAGGGTCTGCTCCACTTTTTCTAAGTCGGGCAGTTCGTCCACCGGGAATTTCAGGTCAATATAGGGAAGTCCGTAATACTGGCATACTTCCACAGCTCTGGTGCTGTAGGCTCCGTTATTCACCACCAGTACTTTGCCGCCCTCCGGCAGCAGGGAGCTGATGCAGGCATCAATATTGATAGTGCCGGATCCACAGAACAGGACGCTGGTATACTTTTCCAAGTCTCCATGCACAATTTTTACAAGGTCTTCTCTGAGCCCCTTCATCAATCCGCCGAATTCTTTCTCTCTGGGACAGATGTCCGGCACGACCTGTGCGTATTTTACGGTATCAGTGGTGGTGGATGGTCCGGGATTCAATAAAATATTTCTTTTGACGGGTTTTTGTATCAACTGCTCCATTATGGGATTCCTCCTTTTTTTGTTCACGTTCTTTTTCCAATCGTTCATTAATGTATGATATGTTTTAATTCTTTGAACGATTTTCATAGGTTTTCGGTTAAAATAAGTACACAAAATGTCTGCGTTCCATTCGCAGACACTTTGTGTTAAATATGAACATATCATAATACCATTCGCACAAAATAGCAATACTTATTTTTCCTTAAACATCATACGTCTTGTCGATGGCTTTCAGCTCCCGGAAAGTATCGATCTCGATAATGTCATTTTCCCGGCATTCACGTACTTCTACCTTATAATGCTTCTGGCAGAATACCAGGGGTACCTGTTCCCAGTAACGCTCCTTGCCGCCGGGCTGTTCGTAGGTCATCTTGATATCATCTGACAGCTTATGTCCGTCTTCTTCGTTCCAGTAAGAGATGCCCACCATCTGCCAGCAATCCAGGCCGCCGACTTTCTCTTCTACAATGACTCCGTCTTTTACCGTGAAGCACCAGTCATCGGTTCTGTCCTTTTTTATTGCCAGAAAATCGGAGGTATAATGATATTTTTTAATGATCTGCGGATTGGAGATCAGCAGATCCGCCTCAAATACATAGGCATTGGAAAGCATATATCTTGCCACCATGGCGGAGGAAATATTGTTAGCTTCATTGTAAACCGGATTTTCCAGGAATCTGATCATGGGATATTTGTACAGCAGCTGATCAAACTGCTCTGCCAGATACCCCCGGACAATATAGATTTCATTAATCCCGGCATCCAGACAGGCATCGATCAGTCCGTCAATAATACGCTGTCCATGCACACGTACCAGTGGTTTCGGGGTGTTAAAGGTAATGGGCACCAAGCGGCTTCCGAATCCGGCTGCAATAAAGATGGCGCGCTTTGCACGGTAAGGCTCCAGTGCGGAGATTCCGGCACCTGTGATCTCTCCCTCTGTCACATACTGTAATTCGGTCAGTTCCTGCATGACACGGTTGACCGTTCCCAGAGAGTGTCCGCTCTTTTCTCCCAGCTGTCTCTGGGATAAAGTACCTTTTTCCTCTGCCAGTATCGATAAAATATCAAATTGTTTTCTTGTCAGTGTCTGATTCATCTTCTGCTTCCTTTCTTTTTTCCATTCTCCATGACCATCGTCCTGTTTCTATCGAAATTATCGAATTTCCGTTAAGTCATATGGTGTTGTCTGGTATACATAATAATTGAGCCAGTTGCTGTAAAGGTTGTTACAATGAGATCTCCACTGTAACAGAGGTCTCTGCTCCGGGTCATCGTCCGGGTAATAATTATAGGGGATCTGAATGGGCAGTCCTTTGTCCAGATCTCTATGATATTCGTTGTTCAGTGTATAACGGTCATATTCGGGATGGCCCGCTACAAAAATCTTTTTGCCCTCTTCCGCCATTGCCAGGAATACGCCGGCCTTCTCCGATTCTGCCAGGATCGTCAGATCCTTACAGGCATGAATGGCCTCCGATGGGGTCTCGGTATGACGGCTGTGCGGAGCCATGAAAATATCATCAAATCCCCGGACCAACGGAACTTTCCGGTTGGATACCTTATGTGCATAGACGCCGAACAGCTTCTGGGACAATTGTCTCTTGTTGATTCCGTAATAATGATAAAATCCGGCCTGTGCCGCCCAGCAGATATGTAAGGTGGAGGTCACATGGGTCTCCGCCCAGTCCAGGATCTGACAGGTTTCCTCCCAGTAATCCACTTCCTCGAAGGTAATATCCTCCACCGGTGCTCCGGTAACGATCAGTCCATCGAATTTACGATCCCTGATCTCATCAAAGGTAGTGTAAAATTTGTTCAGATGGCTGGCCGGGGTATTCAGTGACACGTGGGTCTTGGTGTTCATGAAAGTGACATCCACCTGCAGCGGTGTATTGGACAACGCCCGCAGCAGCTGCAGCTCCGTATCCTGCTTTACCGGCATATTGTTCAGGATCAGTACCTGCAGGGGACGCATGTCCTGATGTACCGCACGAAATTCGTCCATGACGAATATATTTTCATTTTCCAGTATCTCTTTGGCAGGCAGATCATTTTGTGTTTTGATAGGCATTTTATTTTCCTCCGGGTCTTTCTTGCTTATTCCTCGTAAGGAATATTATAGGTTCTCAGAAATTCCTCTTCTGTCAGAATGGGAACCTGTAATTCTTTTGCTTTTTTATTTTTCGATGATGTAGAGGTAATATCATTGTTGATCAGGCAGGTGGTCTTGCCGGTGACACTTCCGGTCACCTTGCCGCCTTTTTCCTCAATGACCTCTTTCAGATCATTCCGGCTGGCATAATGGTTCAGGCTTCCCGTCACCACGAAGGACATTCCTGCCAGTGTCTGTGCACTCTCATCGATCTGTGGTGTCTCTATCGTCAGGATTTCCTTCAGATGAGCTATTTTCTCCAGATTTTCCGCATCCCGCATATAATCCGTAAATGTAGATGCCAGCACCTCTCCCACACCGGGAATGGCACTCAGTGTTTCTTCGTCCGCTGCCTGCATTCGTTCCAGATCGTAATCAAAATACCGGCACAGCACCTTGGCATTGGCCACGCCGATTCCTGCGATCCCCAGTCCATAGATCAACCGGGGCAGCGTGGTATGTCTTGCAGTCTCGATACTGTCCATCATATTCTGATAGGATTTTTCTCCGAATCCTTCCATTCCGGTAATGACCTCCTTGTAACGGTCCAGCCGGAACAGATCCGCATATTCATGGATAAAGCCCTGATCGATCAGCTTCTCCAATGTCGCCTCGGAGAGTCCGTCAATATTCAGCGCATCTCTGCTGACGAACAGAGTGTAGGATTTGATCTCCTTGGCCGGGCATTTCTCATTGGTGCAGTACAGAGACTGCACCTCATTCATCTGTCGGATCTCCGTGGGCTGTCCGCACACCGGACACACCTTTGGAATCTCCACATTATCACTGCCTGTCAGATTCTCAGCGATCTGGGGAATGATCATGTTGGCCTTATAGACCGTGATATGGTCTCCGATTCCCAGTCTGAGGGATCTCATGATACTGATATTATGCACGGAAGCGCGGCTCACCGTTGTGCCTTCCAGTTCCACCGGCTCAAAAATAGCTACCGGATTGATCAGACCGGTACGGCTGGCGCTCCACTCGACCTCTTTTAATGTAGTCTCCCGCAGTTCATCCGCCCATTTGAAAGCAATGGAATCTCTGGGGAACTTCGCGGTTCTGCCCAAGGACTGTCCGTAGCTGATACTTTCATAAGTAAGTACCAGACCGTCGGAAGGAATATCGTAGTGCTCAATCTTGTGTTCAAAATCTTCAATGGCAGATAAAATGTTCTCTTCCGTTACTGCCACATGTTCCACCACTGCAAAGCCCTGCTCCTGCAAAAAAGCAAACTGGGCTTCCTTGGAATCATGAAAATCCACACCATCCGCCTTTACCAGCGTAAAAGCAAAAAAGCGGACATTCCGTCTGGCCGTGATCTCATTGTTGAGCTGCCTCACAGAGCCGCTGCACAGATTTCGGGGATTCTTGTATTTTGCCTCTGCATCTGCGATCTCCCCGTTGATCTTCTCAAAATCACTGTAGGTGATCACCGCTTCTCCCCGCAGGATCAGTTCTCCGGTATAGGAAATATTCAGCGGAAGATTCTTAAAAGTACGGGCGTTATTTGTAATGACCTCACCGATCTCGCCGTTGCCACGGGTAACCGCTTTTGCAAGTTTTCCTTCACGATACGTCAATACAATGGTCAGCCCGTCCAGTTTCCAGCTAAGAATTGCAGGATTGCCTTGCAGCCAGTCCCGCAGTTCTTCCCGGCTTTTCGTCTTGCCAAGAGACAGCATAGGACTCTCATGGCGCTCCTTGGGAAGCTCATCCACCGCTTCGTAGCCTACGTTTACCGTAGGACTGTTGGCCAGGGTAACGCCTGTCTCTTTTTCCAGTTCCACCAGTTCATCATAGAGCTTGTCGTATTCGTAATTGCTCATGATCTCCTGATCCTTGGCGTAATAGCTTTCGGAAGCTGCATTCAGTTGTTCTACCAGATCTTTGATCCGGTCTATTTTGGAAGACTGCATCTTGTATTCCTGCCTTTATATATTTAATTGCGATTTAACATTCCGGTGTCTCTTTGAAGCTGTTCCAGCTCTTCTCCGGTGACCTCGCGCCACTTTCCCGGCTTCAGATCCCCCAGCAGAATGTTCATGATCCGGATTCTTTTCAGCGCTTTTACCCGGTATCCACAGGCTTCACACATCCGCCGGATCTGTCTGTTGACTCCTTGAGTCAAAACGATACGTAAGGTAAATTTTCCGATCTGTTCAATCTCACATTCTCTGGTAGTGATGTCCAGATCTTTCAGATAAATACCTTTCGCCATTTTTTCCAAAAAATCGGGTGTTATTTCCCTATCTGTCTTTACGATATATTCTTTTTCATGACGGTTGGCGCCCCGCATCATGGCATTGATCAGATCTCCATCATTGGTGAGCAGGATCAGGCCTTCGGAATCTTTGTCCAGACGTCCCGCATAGGTCAGCCGTTCCGGATAGCAGATCATATCCATGATCTTTTTCTCTGCATGAGGATCTCTCTCCGTGCAGGTCACTCCCACCGGCTTGTAAAATGCCAGTACCTTCTGTGTCTGTTTTCCCTGCAGAATCTTCTTACCCACCTGCACGGTGTCCGTTTCTTCCACCTGTTGTCCCATTCCAGCCACCTGACCGTTGACCAGTACTTTTCCCTGTTCGATCAGCTTATCCGCATCTCTTCGGGAACATACACCGCACTGTGCCAGATATTTATTCAGACGCATTCTATTCCTCATTCCTTTCCGAAGCCCTTAACTTCCGGGCTACAGACACACGGCCGCAAGTATATGTTTTCACGCTTCCACACCGTCTGCCGCTTCGAAGTCACTGAGACTTTTGACTTTGGGAATACCGTTTCCGTTTGCCACACCCAGCTTTGCGGTCTCATCTGCCAGCTCGTTGTATTTTACCTTCGAATGAGCCGGTACTTTGGTAAAGCGGATCTGAATCTTCTGTCCCCAGCCCAGCATGGTCTGTGCATATTTTTTCGTCAGATCATTCTTACTTTTCCAGGCACCGGTGACCCATTTCTCGATTCCTTCATAGTCGTAGCGGATCTCGATGACTGTAAAGCCGCTGTTTAAGGCAAACCGTACCGCATACATGGCTCCCAGCATCTCTCCGGAGACATTCCGCTGTTTCAGAGAGTCCGGATTGTCACCATTACCGTATTCTGTATAGATGCGTCCGTCGGGAAGAATAAAAATACAGCCGAAACCGTATTTTTTCAGTGCATCCTGATAGCTTCCGTCCACATAGGCTAGCAAGGTACCCTCTTCCGGACGATCATTCACATCCGCATCCTCCGGATATCTTCCCAATCCATTCCACTCTGCCATAATTCATCTGTCTCCTTATCGAATAAAGTTGGTCTTCTGCGCCGGTTCTCTCTCCGGGAAATCCATGCCCGCAGCTTTTCCTGCGGCAATGCATTTGATCAGCCATGCCATATTGTTACCCAGGGTACGCATGGTCTGCATGCCTTCCAGATCCTGTTTTACCTCTTCGGGAGTATTGCCGTGTACCTGATTCCAATACTGGCTGGATACCACCGGCATACAGTTGATGGTAAAATATTTGTTCAACTGGTCAAAGGCTGCGGAAGCCCCACCGCGTCTGCAGCTGACGATGCAGGCACCGGGCTTGCCCTGGAACAGGGCGCTCTTGCCGTAAAATGCTCTGTCCAGGAAGGAAGTGATCATACCGGAAGCAGATGCATAATGCACCGGAGATCCGAAGACAAATCCGTCTGCAGTCTTCGCTTTTTCCACAAATTCATTCACGCCATCCTCCCGGAAACACTTTCCGTTCTTCAGACAGGCATTGCAGCCGATACATCCGGCGATGGGCTGTGTACCCACCTGGATGATCTCCGTCTCAATACCGTTTTTCTCCAGTGCTCCCGCTACTTCCTCCAGAGCTGTGTAGGTACAGCCCTTCGCATGTCCGCTTCCGTTTACCAGTAATACTTTCATTGCATTTACCTCTTTTTCTCTTATTGTTTCTCTTCTCTGTTATTACCACCCGAAATGTGGTATGCTATCTGATAGATTTTGATATCTTTATCAGCATTTTAACAAACCGGAAAGGATCCCTTATGAATCATCGCACCCGTTCTTATCTGCTTTTTGTATTGCTTATCGGCTGTATCTGTTATCTGGTGTCCCATTTCGTGGTACAGCTGTATTTTGTGAACGGTTCTTCCATGGAGCCGACCTACACCTCCGGGCAGCCGGTCCTCCTTCAGAAATTCGGTCTGCCAGACTGTCTGGACTATAACGATGTCGTTGTCATCCGCCACGAGACGCTGGGACGCAATATCGTCAAACGGATCGTGGCCCTGCCGGGAGATACGGTACAGATCACAGAGGGAATCCTCTATGTCAATGGGGTTCCCCAACCGACCCCCGATGGTTTTTCTCTCATGGAGGATGCCGGCAATGCCGCCGCTCCCCTGACGCTTGCACCCGGAGAATATTTTGTCCTGGGTGACAACCGCAACCACAGCATTGACAGCCGCTTTGCGGAAGTCGGGATCATCCCCGCCGCTTCTATCGCAGGAAAAGTTATTACCGGTCGAACACCCTTCCGGTAGGCACCATAGTTGTCAGATCCTGTGCATGGCCTTTCTGGAGATATTCTACCATGTGTTTCTCACTGCCGGGAGCGTATTCCAGGAAACGTCTCTCTCTGGTATCTCCCTCTTTCCAGTCAAACACCGCGTCGCTCTGCGCGCCATCCAGCAGTCGGACATACGCCTCCTGCAGGTCTTCGTAGCTGATAGGAGCTTCCGAGATCTGCATGGTATCGTGCTGTTCATTTCTTCCTTTGATCAGAAGCAGCGCTGCCTGCCGCAGAAAGTCCTCTTCCTTTTCTCCCATACCGTTGTATCCGTGATCTGCCATTACGATCAGAGCGGTGTTATCATAGGCACCACTGTCTTTCAATGCCTGGATATAATTCGCTGCCAATGTAATGGAAGCTTCCATGCTCTGACGATAAGATCCCTGTTCCACACCGATGACATTGGCATCCTTGTCATAGATAAAAGGTGCGTGGGCCCCGTTCAGATGGATGAACTTGAAACGGTTTCCTGTCTCATCCATCACAACACCCTGGGCTGCCAGATCCTCCTTGAAAGCCGTATTATCCGCAGTAAACGCCTTGGAATCCGAACCTTCCGGATGAGATTCCCGTAATTCATTAAAATAGACTTCTTTGATCACGCAGTATCTTTTCAGATCATACGGTGCATACCGGAATCCAACGAGCTTCAGCTCCTGCTTTGCCAGTTCCAGATAAGAAACGGGGGTGACCTTAGTAAAATAGACATTGTCAAAATTGTCCACGATGGAAGCATCCTGTGCACGGATATCATCCTCATAGAGATCGATCTGATAATTTCTGCTCTTCAGTTCCTTCCACAACGGTGCCTCTCTGTAGACTCTGTCCAGATAGTCCTGAAAAGATCCCTCATTCTCATACCATTCACCGGATAAAATAAAAGGAATAGCATTCAATGTGCTGGTGTAAGCTCCCGTGGTATTCTCAAAATAAGTAAAATCTCCAAAGATCTCCCGGTACTCCGGATGTTCCTCTAACAGTGAGGTAAACTCTCTGGAATCTGCCGTATCCAGCACAAGGATCACGAAATTGTTGTCCGCAGACATCTCGAATTCTTCTTCCACGCTGACATGCAGATGCAGTTTGGAATGCAGTGCCCCGCTGGTAATCACGGTGCTGCATGCGGTAACCAGAAGCATCAGGGTCATGCATCCGCTGATGAACATTACCACATGGACAAATTTCTGCTTTCGCAGCACGATCATTGCCGCAATTACAACGATCAGCACTACTACCCAAAGAAGCAATGTATCTTTCCGGAGAATATCGTATTTGCCCCACCAGATTGAAGTTCCGTCCAATGGCGGCAGTCTGTCGATCATAAAATTGCCCTGGATATAGGTACAGATAAAAAGTGTCAGCCCTCCAGCCAGTGCGATCCGGTACACATACGGATGAATCAGCATGGCAATCAGATACAACACCGCCAGTACGGCGAAACAGGCTGCAAACATCCCCAGTGCAGTGATCAATAACGTGGAAAAATCAAACCAGAATTCCGCTGTATTCGCACAGTACAGATCGATCGGAGCATACAGAAACAGCAGGAAACTGATGGCCGCTGACACTTGCAGACCCGGTATCCAATTTTTAAGATTCCTTTTTTTCACCTGTTAAACTCCCTTCCGGTCAGTTCCATTCCGTCCAGATCCTGTGCATGTCCTTTTTGGATATATTCCACCAGATGGTCGGTCTCGGAGAAAGAATAGCGCAGATAGCGCCGCTCTCTTGTATCTCCTTCTTTCCAGTCAAATATCGCATCACTCTGTTTCCCATCCATCAGGCGCATATAGGCATCCCAGAGATCCACGTAACTGACCGGAGCCTCGGAAATCTGCATGGTATCATGCTGCTCTCTCATTCCCTTGACCAGAAACATCGGCGCAGGTCTCATCCAGACATCCCTGTCTGTTTCATCCCCCTGTCCGTTATAGCCATGGTCAGCCATCACAATGATTGCCGTATTATCATAAGCCCCGCTTTCCTTAATGGCATCAATATATTTTGCAGTAAGTGCAATAGACGCTTCCATATTCTGGCGGTAATCCCCTCCCGGGACATATTCCATATCTCCACCATAGATAAAAGGTGCATGGGCTCCTTCCAGATGAATGAATTTAAAGTTCTTCTGCTCCTGATCCATGACAACCCCGTTCTCTAACAGGGCTTCTTTGAAGGCCATATTGTCCTCTGTAAAGATTCCAGCCGTTGTGCCATCCGGCTCTGAAACCTGTAACGCATCGAAATAAATCTCTCTGGTCTCGCAGTAGCGCTTCAGATCATACGGTGCATAACGGAAGCCGACTAACTTCAATTCTTCCTTTGCAAGTTCCAGATAAGAGTTTGGTCTGACTGTTGTGTGATAAACATTGCCGAAATTGTCTGCCACACTGTCATCCTGAGCACGAATATCATCCTCATAGAGGTCGATCTGATATCCTCTGCTCCACAGTTCCTCCCACAAGGGGGAATTCAGATATACATCATTCAGATAATCTGCAAGCGGTTCCTGATTCTCGAACCATTCTCCGGATAAAATATAGGCCACCGCATTCATGGTACAGGAATAATTCCCCATCATATTTTCATAATAAGTAAAATCTGCAAAAATATCACGGTACTCCGGATGATCCTCCAACAGGGAAGTAAACTCTCTGGAATCTGCCGTATCCAGCACAAAGATCACAAAATTCTCGTCACTGGACATATTAAACTCGTTTTCCTCGCTGATGTACAGATGCACTTTGGGAATCAGTGCCCCATTCGTCAATGCAGTACTGCAGGCTGTGACCAGAAGCATCAGAGTCATACATCCGCTGATAAACATGGCAACATTTTCAAATCGTTCTTTTCTAAGAAAAATCGCAGCCAAAACAACCACCGCCAGAACAATTCCCCATAATATCAGGGTGTCTTTCCGAAGGATGTCGTATTTCTCCCACCAGATGGACGTGCCATCCAGCGGAGGCAGCTTGTCGATCATAAAATTGCCCTGGATATAGGTACAGATAAAAAGTGTCAGCCCTCCAGCCAGTGCGATCCGGTACACATACGGATGAATCAGCATGGCAATCAGATATAACACCATCAGTACAGCAAAACAGGCAGCGAACATCCCCAGTGCAGTGATCAATAACGTGGAAAAATCAAACCAGAATTCCGAAACATTCGCGCAGTACAGATCGACAGGTGCATATAAAAACAACAAAAAGCTGATAGCCAGGGATATGAAAATCCCCGGCATCAGCTGTCTGCCTGTTATCTTTTTTCTCACAGTATTTTTACTCACACTTATTCTCCCTGTCACATTGTTGCATTTCTTTCTAACGATTATACTCTCTTCCGGTAGGAATCATGGTATCCATATCAGAAGCATACCCCGTCTGTATATACTCCTGCATATGATCGTCATCCAGGAAAGAATACCGTAAGAACCGGCGTTCTCTTGCATCGCCTTCCTTCCAGTCAAAGACCTCATCACTCCGCCTGCCGTCCAGCAGACGCACATATGCCTCCTGGAGATCCTCAAAGCTTATGGGTGCCTGTGAGATCTGCATGGTATCATGATGCTCATTTCTTCCCTTGATCAGAAGTAATGCACACTGACGCATCCAGGTAGCCTCTCCGCTTTGTCCCAGGCTTCCGTTATAGCCATGATCCGACATCACAATGAGGACTGTATTGTCGTAGGCTTCACTGTTGCGCAGATGTTCGACATAATCCATTGCACCGACCATCGTGGCCTGTGCGCTCTGTTCATAGGTGCCGTCCAGTTCATTGATGATATTCATGTCCTTATCATAGATATAAGGAACATGTGCTCCGTTCAGATGAATAAATTTGAATTTTTTGGAGGAATCTTCCACGGTAATTCCCTGCAGATCCAGCTGACTCTTAAATACATGATCCGATTCACTGCAGCTGGTTTCCTCAGGTGTATTCTCTACCTGGAGCAGTTCTGCGAATGCAGCCTTTTTAAATGTACACATTTTCTTCAGTTCAAAAGGCGCATACCGGAAACCGATCAGCTTCAACAGTGGTTTCGCAAATTTCGTATAAGAACTCAGTTCGAAATCCACTACGTGAATGTTGCTGAACATATGCATCAGTTCGGTATCCATATACAATTCAGAATCACAGAGTTCCATATTGTAGCCACGTTCCTGCAATGTCTGAAACAGTGGGGACTCCTGGTACACCCTCTTGCCGTAATCATCAAAGGGTTCATCATTTTCATACCAGTCTCCGGACAGAATATAGGGAACGGATCTCTCTGTGCAGGAGTATGCTCCTACCGTATTTTCAAAATAGGTGAAATCACGAAATACCTCACTGTATTCCGGATGCTCGTCCAACAGCTCCGTGATCGTTCTGGAATCCACCGTATCCAGCAGAAGGATCACGAAATTCTGGTCTTCGGACATCACAAACTGTTCGTCCGCACCATATTGATAATGTACTTTTTCCTGCAGTGCCCCACTGGTAAACACAACACTGACTGCTGTGATCAGCAGCATCAATGTCAGTCCACCGCTTAAATACATTACCGTTTTGGACAAAAGATCTCTTTTCAGGAAAATATACATGAGCACTACAACAACAAAGCCGATGCCCCAGAGAATAAAATCCTCTGTCCTCAGAAATGTATATTCTTCCCATCGAATCGTCGTTCCATCCAGGGGCGGCAGATTCCTGATCAGAAAATTTCCCTGAATATAGGTACAGATCAGCCCTAAGAATCCACCTGCCAGTCCGATACGGTACAGCACCGGATGGATCAGCCACAAGACAATATAGATCAGAAGCAGCACAACGGTGCTGATCAAAAACAGGCCCAGTGATGCCCTGATCAGAATTCCGAAATCAAACCAGAACTCGGATATATTACTGCAATACAAATCTACCGGTGCATATAAAAACACCAGGAAACTGATGGCAGCCGCCACCACGATTCCCGGCAGCAGTTGCTTTTTATCCCGCTTTTTCATGTCAGATTACTTCTCCTGCTTGTCCTCTGCCTGATCCAGCATAATGTCATCGGATTCTACTTCTTTGTTTCTGTTCTCATCGATTCCCAGACTCTTGTCGATCTTCTTCTTGGCCTTTCTCCAGTAGATACCGGCTGCAGCGCCTACGGCGATGACTACACCGGCTACTGCCTGAATAGCATAGTTCATAACAGAAGGGTCAATATATGCATCTGCAGTTCCGGAAAACAGTACTGCGAATGCTGCTGCAAAAAATGTTACCTGTGCGATCTTGCTTAATTTTTTCATGTTTTTACCTCTTTCTTTTACTCTTTTTGTATTTCAGATTTTTATTGTTCTTTTGCTTTTTTGATCTGTTCCTGGACTGCCTGTACAATGTACTTTGCACCTACTTCGGCACTGTTGCCCAGATTGTATACATATTCTTCCACGAACTTTTCAATTCTGTCATGGTAAGCATCCTTCTGCTCCAGCAGATTTCTGACCTTGCTTTCGGTCTCCTCTGTCTTTGCAGGATCCAGACGGTCTCCGATGACATCCCTCATCCAGATATTGATAGGTACTGTGTCGATCTTCTGGTATTCCGGATTCATGACCTTCATGGGAGTATCCACGAACAGAACCGGCTTCTTGGTCGTAAAGGCATATTCATACGCGATACCGGACCAGTCAGTCACCAGCAGATCCGCCTCGAATACCGTGCTGTTGGATGAGAAGTCTGTCTGAATGTCAATATCCGGGTTCTTGGCATAACGCTCTTTCAGGCGATCCATCTTATCCTGCTGCAGACGCACCTGTTGAGGATGAGGACGTACTACCACTTCATAGCCCTTACCTGCCAGATCATCCAGCATGCCTTCCAGACAGCTGTCCACGATATTGTCCTTCTGCCAGGAAGGAGCGATCAGAATATGCTTTTTCTCATGAGGCGTCTTATCCGCTTTCCTGTAATCTTCGATCATACGATCCAGCAGGCAGTAGCCCCAGTCGATCAGCTTCTTGGGAGGCAGACCGTAAGCTTCCTCTGTCTTGCGGATTTCCTCAGTATGATGCTTACCGACGCAGTATACGGTATCGTAGTGATCCATGGAACCGGTACGCATGGTCATATTCAGACTGTCCATACAGTGAGGAATATAGATATATTCAATATCCTTCCTTATATAGCTTCGCTTAATATGGAAGTTCTCAATATCCGGCATAGTCATGACCACTACGTCTGCATCCATCTTCATCATCAGTGTGATCAGACGTTTTTCTCCGATATAATACGCCCGGATCTTGTCTTCTTTTTCCGCCAGTGCAAAGATCTGATCTTCCGGATCACTGGTGATATAGTGGATAGTCAGATTGGTATGTGCCAGGAGCCATTCGATAATGCCCTGATAATATTTATAGAAGCCACTGCTCTCGGAATAAAATACCAGATGCTTGTTCACTACAGAGAAGAAACGTTTGAAATCTTTCTTCTCTCTCTTGGCATAGGGATTTTTCTCGAAGAGTTTCTTCTTGCCACCAATGGACTGCAATTCCTCCAGTTCCTGTTTGCTGGCCTCCAGTTCCTCATAATCCACATAATCCTTGGGATTGATGGCCCAGTTCAGCAGATACTGCTGTAAAATAGCGAACAGGTTGCTGGCGATCCAGTACAGAGCCACACCTGCCGGAACAAACCAGCCCAGATACAGGGACAGGCCTACCGAAAATGCCATCATACCGTATTTGTTCAGCTTGGACTGCTCTGCCTGAATGACATTGGCTGCATTCTGTGCCACACACAACAGCCATGCGGAAATACCGGCTGCAATGGGGACGATGATATCAATGCCCCCCACTTCGGAAGGTACCCAGCTTAAATTCATGCCGCAGAAGTTCAGGGAAATTCCCTGCACCTGCTGTAATACAGACGCAATGTCCACACCTGCCAGTCCTGACTGCAATGCTGCGAACTGTTCTGCATAATTACCACTCTTGATCATCTCCACTACTGCCAGCTGAATAGAGGAGCTCTCCGGATTTGCTCCGGCCAGGCTGACAGCCAGGCCATTGAATGCCGTGATCACATCCTGTGGCAGATGAAGCAGATAATCCAGCGGGTGATAGATAACCTCTACCAGTCCCATCAGCAGAATAATCTGAACTGCCAGCGGGATCAGGGATGCCAGCGGATTGTACTTCTCTCTCTTGAAGATCTTGGACTGTTCGTCCGCGATCCGGTCTGCATCCCCGAAATGTTTTGCCTTGATCCGGTTGATCTCAGGCTGCATCTTTACCATTTTAATGGAATTCTTCTGTACCCAGACGGATACCGGCAACAATACGATCTTGCTGATCAATGTGAACAGAATGATTGCCAATCCATAATTATGCACCAGATAATAGCAAAAATACATTACATATCCCAGCGCTTCTGATAGTATTCGCATTTTAATTAACCATGCCTTTCTCAAAATCTGCAAAGTTTGGGCCGCAGGCACAAATTTGCGTGTGAAATTTATTTTCACACTGTTCTCCTTTTAGTCAATAGTACTAATTATAACATAATCGTATGTTTTTTCAACATGGAAAGCAATTTTCCGTTCAAAAAACAGGCAGAAACCTCTGTTATTATAACAGCAAATTTCTGCCTGCTTCCCTATTTTTCTGTATTCTTTGTTCTATTTCCGTTTTATTGCGTATTGTCCGTTGTTTCTTCCTCTGGCTTTTTATAGAATGCAAAATCATTCTTGCCGTTCTTCTTCACCTGATACATGGCATCATCCGCACACACGATCAGCTGTTCCAGATTATCCGTATCCTTAGGATAACTTGCAATACCAATGCTGCCGCCGATCTTCCGCTTCGTACCGCAGAGCACCACATCCTTTGTGAATACCTGTCTGCACTGGTACGCTGTCTTCTCCACCAGCATATTCTGGCTGCTGCGCAGGATCAGAATAAATTCATCTCCGGCGAAACGGTATGATGTCAGTATCTGGGACTGCATCTCTTTCAGGCGGTTTGCCACCTGCTGCAGCGCTTCGTCTCCTGCCGTATGTCCGTAAGTGTCGTTGATCTTCTTGAAATTATCAATATCCAGCATCATGACGGTACAGGGAACCTTCGCATCGATCATCTGCTCCAGATCCTTCATGAATTTGCTGCGGTTCGGAAGTCCCGTCAGGAAGTCATGCTGTGATGCCGCCTCCATAATTGCACGTGCCTGCTCCAGTTCCTGCAGCAGCTTTCGTCTGCGGTAATTATCGAAGCACACCCAGCAGATAATAACATTGAGTGCAGTGATAAGTATAAGTGCCGGTATCAAAGCCTCACGGTTCCTGGCAAAAAAGCTCTCCCGATGATTTACAAATTCGGTATCTTTGGGAAACTGTGATGCCTCCAGCCCGAACTTCCGCATGACGTCTTCATCTACACAATAAATGTTGGGACTGTCCTTTACCACATTGATCTCTGCACTGTCGGTACCATTCGCGATATCCATGGCCATCTGTGCTGCGATCTCTCCGGACTTATACATGGATACCACATTACCGCCCAGCAGTCCGTCACCGATTCCGGCCTCCACCATGCGGTAAACCGGTACTTTGGAATAATTCACGACCATACGGACCGCCTGGTCACTGGTATATTGTTTGCCACTGCCGTCCTTTGACATAACGATATAGATCAGTATCGTCTTATCATCCACCTTGCTGATAGCCTGCTGCAGCTGCGCAGTTGTCAGTTCGGAAGAATTGATCTCAGAAAATTCCAGCTCCGGATATTCTGCCTCAGCACTGTAAAAATTCTTCCGTTCTGCATCTGCGGTCACTGAATCATCCAGTATCGCCACTACTTTATCGGCTGTCGGATTCACCTTCAGTGCCATGTCTATGTTCTTCTCTACGGACAGTTTTTCAATAATTCCCGTCACAAGAGGATTCTCTGCCGCTTTCATGGCATATTCTTCATCGTTCACACCTTCGAAGACAACCGGTATCTCCGGGAACAGTTCTTCCCGGTATTCCATGGCAAACTGTAGCGCCGCATCATCTCCCACGATCACCACATCATAGGGATCCGTATTCTCCAGATGGTATTTCAGCATATCATGAAACATATTCAGCCACTCATCTGTCCGAAAACGCTTCGTGTCCATAAATTCATAGTCGATAGTGGTATTCTCATCCACTCCGGCTTTGATTCCTTCGATCTGTGTCTGCACCGTATCCCATCCGTAAGAATAGGAGCTGATAAACAGTACCCGCTTTCCCTGATTCAGATTCTGTGCTTCTGCCTTCATTGACACCGTCCCAATAGTCCCAATGCCTATGAGAACAGCCAATGCAAACAGCCATGCTTTCCACTTTCTCATATTCTGTTTCCCCCTAATTCCAACATTATGCTATCGGGGTCAAAAGTCTGAACTCAATACCACGATATAAGGAATTACATCACTGGTACTATTGTACCACATAATTGGCTGAAAGCAAAGAGCTTAATTTAATCTTACGATAATACCTTCTTCTTTTTTCTCTTTCATTTTTCCGATAACGGTAGGGATTGCTCCGAGCGCCACAAACAGATACTGTAGAACCAGATTGCCTATGTAGCTTCCCATATCAATAATTTCTGCGGAAAGTGCCGCAGGGATCAGTCGATAACACTCGAACAGACTATAACCTGCTTCCGCACCGCCGCCCTGATTGAACAGAATGATCGCCCAGTCCACACGATCTGCGAAATACGTCATAAGGATCATGATCACAGCGCTGATGACCACAGCCTTTTTGGTCAGTTTTCCGCCCAGCATCTCATATCCCTTCAGAACGCACACCGCCATGATCACACCGGATAATGCTGCTACATATCCCAACTGGCTTAAGATCAGAACACTGAGCATTCCCAACAGGGATCCTAACAGGGCACCTACAATACCGCCTACGATGTTTTCTTTCTTCTGCGCCTTCTGCTGTGTCTTCATTGCGATGTCACTGCGCATCTTCGTCTCGCAGTCCGGACATAAATGATAGTATTCACCGCCCATTCTGAACGCTCCGGTCTCTACATTCTGACCGCACAGATCACAGCAGGGGCTGTAACTGTTTGTACGCAGGAATGTCGTTGTAGCTGCAAGTGCTTCGTTCAATGTATCCTTACATTTTTCCGCATTGGACTGTGCCTTCAGTGATACTCTGATATCCAGATTCTTCTGACCAAAACTCGCGATCTTCTTGCTGCTTTTCTGAAACCCTTTCACTGCCTGCTTGTCAAATGTCGACCCGTCAGCGCTTTTTGCCGCCGTATGCAGCACCATCATATATGGATATCTTGCATCGGGTGCATAGACGATAAAGTCAAACCCATCCCGTTCCCCATGAAACAGGCCACCCACTTCATCATAACGCAATCCGGTTCCCATGGCAATCTGCTGATAATTTTCAATCTTCTTTTTCTGATTCATTTTTCTCCCATCCTTTGTAATAAAAAATTAGTAATCGCTCTAAAGCGTTACGAAAATCACACTTTTCCATTTTACACTTTACCGTGTTAACATGCAACCCTATTAGGGGGTTTTTAGCCGATTAACCTATTTGCTATGAAAAAACTGTAGGCACATCTGTGTAACCTACAGTTTTTGAACTTCCTTATAAATAGAACAAGGTAATCGAAATCACGCAAATACGGATTTGCATTCCATCAGCATTTGATTTCAAGGTAACCTAACAGCTTGCTCATATCGTACTCTTCCAGCACACCCAGATTGGAATCATAGAATTTTCCATCATAGTGTACCAGGTAATGACAGAAACGTCCCATCTTTTCCATCATGATACAGCACTTCGGCAGTACAGCGGGTCTACCCTCGGTATATACGATGATGTCGGTATGGTCAATGCCGTAATAGTTCAGTGCAGAGATCACGCGGCCCATGGTAGCCTGCCACTCTCTGCAGTCCATCACGCTGATCACCTCTGCGATAGTAACACCGGCTAACATTGCGACACAAGCCTGACCGCACAGACCGTCTTCGGGCTGGATGATCACGTTCATGCTGTCGATCTTGCGGATTGGATTCTCAAAGCTGTAAGGGCTGTTCTGATCCATACGGATCAGGGAACCGTTAATATGTAACAGGATCTTGTGAGGCACACCCAGCTCTACTTTTACAGCAGCTTCATCGGTGATCACGATCTCGTAATTGCCCTTCTCCTTGGGATGAAGCTCGCACTGAATGATATTGTTATCCAGAACGATATCTCCCTTGATGACTTCTCTCTGATGGCATACTTCCCATACATTAAAAGGAATCTGAATGGTGTATCCTGCATCCTTTTTCTCTACTTTAGATTCAAAAAAATATCTCATATTTCATTCCTCCGTTGCTTTTGCTGTTCTCGAATATTCTCTTAAGAAAAAGATTAACGAAAGCGGTTACATTTCACATTTATCCTGATTCTAACAAAAAATTACATCCTTGCAAAGAGCTTGCTGAAAAGTACTTAAAAAAAAACATCCTGTCAAAAAAATGTCAAAAGCGCCTGCTTTCAGGCAGACGCTTTACCTATCATTTATTCTCTTATCATAACCCTAAAATTGCAGATGCCACACGGAAATATACCAGTAATGACATTGCATCGACGATGGTCGTTATGAACGGACTCGCCATGACCGCAGGGTCGAATCCCAGCCGTTTCGCCAGGATCGGCAGAAGACATCCGATAATCATAGCGATCACTACTGCCGCCACCAGAGTCAGGCACACGGATGCTGCCACCAGCACCCCTACTTTATCCAATAACAGTAATTTTGCAAAGTTCGCTGCGGAAAGTGTAATACCGCAGATCAGTGCCACGCGGATCTCCTTGAATACGACCTTCGGCACATCCCGGTATTCGATCTCATTCAGGGACAGTCCACGGATGACCGTAACGCTCGCCTGGCTTCCGGCATTTCCGCCGGTATCCATCAGCATGGGAATATATGCCACCAGTACCGCACACACGCTCAGCGCATCTTCAAAAGAAGAAATGATAGCTCCGGTAAATGTAGCTGACACCATCAGAAGAAGCAGCCAGGGAATACGCTTTTTGAAGGTCTCAAATACCCCGGTCTTCATATAAGGCTTATCACTGGGCACGATAGCCGCCATTTTTTCCATATCCTCCGTGGTCTCTTCTTCGATGATATCCACGATATCGTCCACGGTGATAATACCTACCAGCCGGTTCTCATTGTCCACTACCGGCATGGCTGTAAAGTCGTATTTTTTGAACTGTCTGGCAACTTCCTCCTGGTCCATCAGGGTATTGATGGAGATGACATTTTCATGCATGATGTCACCGATGATCTCGTCACCGTCCATGAGCAGCAGATAACGCAGGGCCACGGTTCCCACCAGTCTTCTCTGCGCATCCAGCACATAGCAGATATTGATGGTCTCACTGTCGAGGCCTACCTTACGGATCCGCTCGATGGCCTGATTCACCGTCAGATTCTCCTTCAGGTCTACATACTCGACCGTCATGATGCTTCCGGCGGAATCTTCCGGGTACCGCAGCAGATGATTAATGTCTCTGCGTACCTCAGGGCTTGCGTTGGTCAGAAGTTTTTTGACAATGTTGGCAGGCATCTCTTCCAGCAGGTCAGCCGCATCGTCTGCCATCAGGTTGTTGATGATGTTCGTTGCTTCCTTATCTGACAGGGAGGTGATGATCTTCTGCTGATTGTCCATATCTAAATAGGAAAAAACGTCTGCCGCCAGGTCCTTGGGAAGAATGCGGAAGACTTTGAGCATATCCTCTTCTTCCAGTTCTTCCAGAAGTCCTGCAATATCGGCATCGTTGAGTTCAGCCAGATACTGGCGCAGTTTGGTATACTGCTTGGTGTTAAGAAGCTCTAAGACTTCTTCCAGTTCTTTGATCTGTTCCATGATGATCCTCCTTATGATGTTTTCTATGGGTGTAACTTATGCAGTAACTTCGCCCCGGAAGTGGGTTGTCAGAACTCTTCTGTGTACACTTCATAAAAACCACCACCTTTCTGTAGGATCCATCCAGAAGCCCATTCGCAAAATCGCCTCTACGAGGCTTTCCTTTTGCTCTTGACATATATTCTTACGAATGTAAACATTCGACGAATATCCGTCAATATTTAATGGTTCTGAATTGTTAATAATATTTTAACTTTATGACTATTCTTTGTCAATGAAATAAGTTTCTTTCAATTTCTCAATTTTTACCTTTCCGCAGGTGGTTTCTGTCAGGTTTTTCCTGAGACTATCCTCTTTTTCCACCGGGACAAGTAAAATAAATTTTACGTTTTCCGCATAGATGCTGTCCGCAGGAACGATGCCCTGCTGTCCGAAATAGTACTGCAGCTTTCCAACATCATTATAATCCGTTGTCACTTCCAGCTCGCAGCCCTTCCGCATAATGCCGGTCTCACAATGATCCAGCCCCTCCTTCACCGCCTGGGTATAGGCCCGCACCAGGCCGCCGGTGCCGAGCAATGTGCCACCAAAATATCTGGTCACTACCACCGCAATATTGCGGATACCGGATCCGGTCAATACTTCCAGCATCGGACGCCCCGCCGTTCCGGAGGGTTCCCCGTCATCGCTGCACCGGGTCAGTTCGCCTCTGCTTCCTATTATAAATGCAGAACAGTTGTGTCTGGCATCCCAGTATTTTTTCTTCATTTCTTCTATAAAAGCCACTGCTTCTTCCTCGGTTTCACACTTGCGGATCGTAGAGATAAAGCGGGACTTTTTCTCCACGATTTCGCCTTCCCCGCCGGACAAAAGGACTCTATAGTTATCTGTTGCTGTCATGTCACCCATGTATGGCCTCACTTATTTTTAAATTCTTATTTTCTTTTGCTTTCTTTTTCAGTGTAGCATAACTTCTCCAAAATGTGAAACAATTCTAAAAAGCCTTTATTTACATAGCATTATTTGGTATAATGTTTTCGTCTGTATCTCAGACAGAAAGGACTTGTTTTATGAATTATAGTAAAAAAGGTGTCCGTGCGAAGCAAAAGACACTCAACTCTAAATCACAAAAATGGGGAAGGAAAATTGCTCTGACCTGTGTCAAGGTCATGCTAGCCGCTGTCGTAGGCATCGGCATCTGCGGTGTAGCCGCCGGTATCGGTGTTTTCCGCGGTATCCTCTCCTCCACCCCCACGATCCGTCTGTCGGATGTCGTGGCTGTCGGCGAAGCTACCATCGTCTATGACAGAGAGGGCAACGAGATTGACCAGTACGTCAGCACCAACTCCAACCGTCTCTCCGTCGGCATGGACGAGATTCCCGACTACCTGGGCAAGGCTTTCGTAGCCATCGAGGATGAACGTTTCTATCAGCATAACGGTATTGATTTCAAGAGTATTATCCGTGCCGGTTATCAGTTTTTTAAGACCGGTGGTGAAGAAGCCCAGGGTGCCAGTACCATTACCCAGCAGCTTCTAAAAAATACCGTCTTTACGGACTGGACCTCCGAGGGTAATAACAAGATCAAAAAAATCAAGCGTAAGATCCAGGAGCAGTACCTGGCACTGGAGATTACAAAGTACTACTCCAAGGACGAGATCCTGCTGCGTTACATGAACGCCATCAACCTGGGGCAGAACACCCTGGGTGTGGAATCCGCATCCTTACGTTACTTCGGTAAACACTGCAGTGAACTGACCATTTCCGAATGTGCGGTCATTGCCAGCATCACCCAAAATCCATCCAAATACAATCCGATCCGTCATCCGGAAGAGAATGTAAAGCGTCGTGAGAAATGTCTGAATAAAATGCTGGAGCTTGGCTTTATCAGTCAGACACAATACGATGAAGCCATGGCGGATACCGATGCCGTGTACGAGCGTATTGGTCTGTACGACATTGACTATCAGGAAGCCAACGCCACTACCGGTTCCTACTTCTCTGATGCGGTATATGAGCAGGTAAAACAGGATCTGATCCTGTCCGGTTACAACGAGAACATGGCCGAGACTCTGCTGACCTCCGGCGGATTGCGTGTGGAATCCACTCTGGATCCCAAGATTCAGGCAATTCTGAACGAAGAATATGCAGATCCCTCCAATTATCCGGAGAACGTGAAATGGTATCTGAACTATGCACTTACCATTATCTCTCCCGACGGTACCAAGAATAACTTCAGTAAAGAAAACATGATGACCTGGTTCAAGCAGAACCAGAATTCAAAATTCAACCTGATCTTCTCTTCCCAGGATGATGCCTATGCAGCGGTGGACACTTACCGTTCCGCAATGCTGGCGCAGCTGGGTGTAGAAGACGATGCAGATAATTACGAAGAAACTATTTCCATGACTCCTCAGCCCCAGTCCGCTATGGTCATTGAGGAGCAGAACACTGGCTATGTGGTAGCCATGATCGGCGGCCGCGGTGCCAAGGAGGGCCGCAGAACCCTGAACCGTGCCACCAGTGCCAAGCGTCTGCCGGGATCCACCTTCAAGGTAGTGGCCTCCTACGCTCCCGCTCTGGACAGTGCCGGCAAGACTCTGGCTACTGTTTACAACGACGCTCCGTTCAATTATGCCGACGGTACTCCCGTCCGGAATTGGTACAAGACTGGTTACCGCGGCATCCAGAATATCCGAAGTGCGATCCGTGACTCCCTGAATATCATCGCAGTTAAGAACATCACGGTGATCACTCCGAGACTTGGTTATGATTATCTGCTGAACTTTGGATTTACCACTCTGACCGACGGTGTGCAGGTCGGCAACGAGATCAAGTCCGACGTGAACCAGTCCCTGGCTCTGGGCGGTCTGACCTACGGTGTTACTCCTTACGAACTGACTGGTGCCTACGCAGCTATTGCCAACGGCGGTACTTATGTCACCCCGAAGCTGTACACCAGGGTCACCGATTCCGATGGCAATGTAATTCTGGACAACACCAATCCGGCTACCAGACAGGTCATCAAGGAGACCACCGCTTTCCTGCTGACCAGTGCTATGCAGGATGTAGTTACCTCCGGTACCGGTGGCCGTGTAAATTTCGGCGGTATGGCTATCGCCGGTAAGACCGGTACTACTACCGGACCTACCGATGCCTGGTTTGTAGGATATACCCCTTACTACACCGCTGCTACCTGGACCGGGTACGACAACAATGTTGACCTGAACAGTGCCGAGGACGGTGTCTCCAAGACCTTATGGCGTAAGGTTATGAAGCGTGTTCATGAGGATCTGCCTAACACCCAGTTCCCGGTTCCCTCCGGTATTGTACAGGTAGCGGTATGTTCCCAGTCCGGCAAGCTCCCGATTCCCGGTCTCTGCGATGGTTCCGTCTACACGGAATACTTTGCGGAGGGTACAGAACCTACCGAAAGCTGTGATGTGCACTATCAGGGTGAGATCTGTGCTTACGACGGATTACCCGCAAGCCCCGACTGCCCGTTCAAGTACACCGGTGTTGCCACCATGCCTCTGGTAGAAGATCCTGCATTACAGCAGGGCTCCACTGTCATCATCAATAATCCGGATGGCACGCAGACTGTCAGCACACCAAACACCAGAAGTCAGTGTCAGCATGATGCAACCTTCTTTGCCAATCCGGACTACGAATCTGTGATCAACCAGCAACAGGCCGAGATCAATGCCCGTAATGCTGCAGCGCAGCCGCAGACAGAAGAATAATATGTGAACCATAGAAATACCATAGAAATAACAATACCCGCCCCTGTACCACTGCTCCACGCAGCTACAGGGGCGGGTTATTTTTTGCATAAAAAAATCACCGGATCAAACGTTTTCACATTCGATCCGGTGCTCATGATATACCTTATGTTTTCAGATGTTCCTATACAATACCCTGTGCAGTCATGGCGTCTGCAACCTTCAGGAAGCCTGCGATGTTAGCACCTGCTACATAGTTACCTTCCATGCCGTACTTCTTGGCTGCATCATCCAGATTGTGGAAGATATTAACCATGATGGTCTTCAGCTTTGCATCAACCTCTTCGAAGGTCCAGGAAAGTCTCTCACTGTTCTGGCTCATCTCCAGAGCGGAGGTAGCAACACCACCTGCATTGGATGCTTTGCCGGGGCAGAACAGAACGCCGTTCTTCTGGAAGTACTCGGTAGCTTCCATGGTGGTAGGCATGTTAGCGCCCTCTGCTACAGCGAATACGCCGTTAGCAACCAGCTGTTTTGCATCCTCCAGATCCAGTTCGTTCTGGGTTGCGCAAGGAAGAGCTACATCACACTTCACGGTCCATACACCATGCTCACCATTCTTCTTCTCATGATACTGTGCGCTGGGTCTTGCAGCAGCATACTCGGTCAGTCTTGCACGCTTTACTTCCTTTACTTCCTGCAACAGTGCTACATCGATTCCTTCGGGATCATAAATCCAGCCGGTGGAATCGGAACAGGTAACTACCTTGGCACCTAACTGCTCTGCTTTCTGGATAGCGTAGATTGCTACGTTACCGGCACCGGATACAGCCACGGTCTTGCCTGCGATATCCTTGCCATTGCACTTTAACATCTCCTCGGTCAGATACAGCAGGCCATAACCGGTTGCTTCGGTTCTTGCCAGGGATCCGCCATAGCTTAAGCCCTTACCGGTCAGAACACCTTCATACAGGCCGGTCAGTCTCTTGTACTGTCCGTACATATAACCGATTTCTCTTGCGCCGGTACCGATATCACCTGCAGGAACATCGGTATCTGCTCCGATATATTTGTAAAGTTCTGTGATGAAGCTCTGGCAGAAAGCCATGATCTCTCTGTCGGATTTACCCTTGGGATCAAAATCGGAACCACCCTTACCACCGCCGATAGGCAAGCCGGTCAGAGAGTTCTTGAAGGTCTGCTCGAAACCAAGGAACTTGATGATACCTAAGTTAACGGAAGGATGTAAACGTAAGCCTCCCTTGTAAGGTCCGATTGCGGAGTTGAACTGTACACGGAAACCGTTGTTTACCTGTACCTGACCCTTATCATCCACCCAGGGTACACGAAACAGGATCTGTCTCTCGGGAGTTACCAGTCTCTCCAGCAGAGCATCCTTACGATATTTTTCCTCGTTTGCCTCGATCACCACGCGAAGAGATTCCAGAACCTCTTTGACTGCCTGGTGGAACTCGGGCTGTGCAGGATTCTTTGCGACTACCAAATCAAATACTTCATCAACATATGACATTTGAATGTCCTCCTTCAATTGGTATACAGATTCATGACAACCTGGTTGCCATATGCTTTATTATAAAACGACTTTTTTAATTGTACAATAAACTTTATTTCACTAAATCGTAAAAGTTTTTGGCCATTTTCTATAAAAATTGCACAAAAAGGTATGCAAGTATACAATTTGTGCGTTATGATGTACGTTAAATTGCCGAAAGCGGTCGTTTTGTATGCTATAGATATTCTTTCAGAGTCCGGATGTTGGCATTCTCCATCTCGATCAGTTCCTTCGCCAGACTGCGGCAGGGGCTTCCAGCAAACTCTTCATTGTGTGCCAACACCTTCTCCATCTCCAGCACACCGTTATTACTGCCCTTGATGATCATTTCTGCGATATGACTTGTGCTGGTGTTGAGCAGGGTGTTATAACCGATTCCAAAGCGCAGCATCATGTTCTCCATGGCATTCTCCCGGTAGGTCTGGGCCTTGCCATCCACCAGATTCTGCACTGCCCTGTCATGCAGCCTGGAGTACTGTAATTCCTGTTCCGCCACCACGGCTGCCAGCCTGTCGTCGTAGATTTTGTCCGTAACGGCATCCAGTGCCTTCATGGCCATTTCCGTGTTACGCTGGATCTCCCGGTAGATGTTGATCTCCTGTTTCTTCAGATTGTGATTTCCTGTTTTATTCATAGAAAAAGCTCCTTACCGTTTTTGGTAAGAAGCTTTCCCTGAATTATCTTATTTTATTCCAAGCCCGCAGTGCACCGCTCAAAAACGCTTCGCGTTTCTTCGCTGTCGGGCATTCGCCCTATTATTCGCCGCGCAATACGAATTGCTCCGCAGCCTTCGCTGCTCTCGCAATTCTACCTACATTCGGATTCCGCTGATTTGCTTCCGCAAATCGCTTCTTCCTCATTCCGCAGTGTACAGCTCAAAAACGCTTCGCGTTTCTTCGCTGTCGGGCATTCGCCCTATCATTCGACGCGCAATACGAATTGCTCCGCAGCCTTCGCTGCTCTCGCAATTCTACCTACATTCGGATTCCGCTGATTTGCTTCCGCAAATTGCTTCTTCCTCATGTAGGTGCGATTTTCTCAAGTTCATAGGTCGCCGTATGCAAGCATCCGCGCCCCTACGAACTTGGAAAATCTGTTATTGTACATATTCACTCTTGACGTATCCGATCTGGCCATTGTACCTGATCTTGCTCCAGTCGCCTTCTGTGCCGACCAGTTCCGCGGAATCGCCACCGGAAAGAACTCCCAGACGATCTGCAGTCTCACTGGCGGATGCACGCACATTGATATTGGTGGTAGCGGTCACGGTTCCGATGGTCTCGGCACCGGCTGCGCTCTCTGCCAGCTGCAGGAACTCTGTCTTGATATAGCCTTCCTTACCTTCATAATCTACCTTGGTCCAACCGTTGGCGCGCTGCTCCAGTACCTGAAGCTTCGTACCTCCTGCCACTTTACCCAGCTTATCCGCCTGCTCACTGTCGGAGCTTCTGACATTTACGGTAGTAGTTGTCATCACATACTGCGGTCCCTGCTCTTCTGCGGGCTGCTCTGTGCCTTCGGCAGAAGTATCCTGACCGTCTGCCGCCTGATCACCGCCTTCCGCAGAGGTATCTGTATTCTGATCTCCGGCTACCTGATTGGCCAGCTTCTCTCCTACGGCAATGCTTACCTGAGAATCCAGCTCACTGATATACTGCAATACTTCCGGATGATCTACCATCAGTTCATTGTATTCCACTGTGATCTTGTTGTTAAATTCCACAACATCATCCTGCGTGCTTACCGTCTTGATATAATCGTTGACTTCCTCACTATTCTCGCCGCGCTTGATATACATTTCTCCCTGATCATTGGTGCAGATATAAAGTGCCTGATAACCGGGCACCTCTTCCTCATGACCCACAAATGCAATCTTGTAATATACATAAGCGATCACCGAACCCTCTTCCGGGCCGGTCTTGGTATAGATCTCCAAAGTCGGATAATAATCAATATACTGTGCCAGTTCCAGATAACGATACATGTCTTTGTCGGAGATCTCATCACAAACGGAACGTAACGTTGTCTCATCACCGGTCGCCATGGCATTATAATAAGTAGCTACCAGAGTATATACCGCACCTTCCTCATTTGCTACCAAAGATACATCCTCTGTTGTCGGTTCCGTAGCAATCTCACTGGACGCTGCCGCTGCGCTCTCTGCGTTCTGCTGCTCCTCACGGTGACGGTTGTTCATGCTCAGGCTTACAGATACGGTGACTGCCACTGCCACAACAACGACAGCCGGCAAAACTACTTTACTATGCTTTATGATATAGTTTCCAAGAAAATGTAATTTTTCTTTCCACATATTGCGTCCTTTCCAAATTCTGAAAAAAAGTTCTTTAATCGCAAAAAGCCGCAAGCGGCTTCTCTCATCTCTCTCCCTATAATCAAGGTGATGTAAATGCATCCGACAGGAATCGAACCTGCATTAAAGGCGTCGGAGGCCTCCGTTCTATCCATTAGACTACGGATGCAAATATTACAAATTTGTTACATCACCTCGACTATAATATCATAAAACACTACATATGTCCAGTTTAAATTGTTGGAATTATTCAGTTTTTTTCAAACATAATATTCACTCCGGTATTCTACACTATCCTTACTTCCCTCTCCCGGCTGCAATACAAATATAAATGGTCCGACAGAACTTCCTCCGGCGGCAGCTCCGTCCGGTTCACTTCTGCGATCATTTTCTTCAGTTCTTCCCTGTCCTGTTCCCGTTCCCTGGGAACCAGCAGGAATTCATGAACAGAACTGGGGATCATGTAATAATCGCCGCCGATACGCTCTGCCAGCTGCTCCAGCATCCCGGGATACAGAATGCTGCAGGCACCGTAAGTCTTGCGGGAATTCGTCAGGATCATCATGGATACCTTCCTCAAAAATTCCCTCCGGACTTCCTCCGGAAGTTCCTGCAGTGCGTCTCCCAGCACATCCTCCATGGGAATGGTCTCACCGGGAAACAGTCTGGGGGTATTTTTCACTGCAATCTCCAGCAGATCCCTGTCTGTCACCTTCCAGTTGTCCAGATGGGATCTGTAGATGGGGATCATACCGTTGTCCACTCCTGCTTCGTCAAACGCATAGTAGAAGCAGATTGCCAGATCAAGTATCGGAATATACGGCACTTTTTCCAGCTGCTCCCGGTTCTTCTCCCGGTTCACCAGCCGGAAGCACAGTTTCTCCTTTACCTTCTCAAAATCCTGAAAAAAGGAAACATCGATCTTCCGGCCGATTCCGTCCTCCTTATAGATACTGATGATCTTCTTAATAATATCTGCAAAGGTCACGCCACCCTCATAAGCTTCCCAGAAGGAATTAAGATAAATCGTAGGTGTCACATTGTCCTGTCCCTTACGGATCATCAGTCCCTGAAGCAGCACTCCGTTATTCTTCTGCACTTCCCGCAGTTCCACTGTATACTCCTGTCCCAACACTTCGCTGACAGCCTTCTGTACCTTTACTTTAAATGTAGAAATCTCCATAGAATACCTCCATGCCTCTCCGAAGCAGGCTCCCCTCCTGCTTTTTCCCATGTGGTATTTCCGGTGTAAAAATATAGAAAATAACAAAAGCAATAAGCCATCCCGAAACAGGATAACTTATTGCCTTACAGGTTCTCTTATCGGATATCGCTCAGAACAGTGGTAGTCTCAACAATTATGCACGAGACAGATATTCACCGGTTCTGGTATCGATCTTGATCTTGTCGCCCTGGTTAACGAACAGAGGTACTGCAACAGTAGCTCCGGTCTCAACGGTAGCAGGCTTGCTGGCACCGGTAGCGGTATCACCCTTGAATCCGGGCTCGGTCTCAGTGATCTCCAGTTCTACAAACAGAGGAGGCTCCACGGAGAATACGCTGCCATTGTGGGAGCAGATCTTGCACATCTCGTTCTCTTTTACGAACTTCAGTGCATCGCCTACAGTCTCAGAGTTCAGTGCAACCTGATCGTAAGTCTCGGTATCCATGAAGTAGTACAGATCGCCATCTTCATACAGATACTGCATATCCTTTCTATCAATACGCGCCTGAGGGCACTTCTCAGTAGGACGGAAAGTCTTCTCTACTACACCGCCACTCTTGATGTTCTTCAGCTTGGTTCTTACGAAAGCTGCGCCCTTTCCCGGCTTAACATGCTGGAATTCGATAATCTGGTAAACATTGTTATCATACTCAATGGTAATACCATTTCTGAAATCACCTGCAGAAATCATAATGTATTCCTCCTAAATATTTTCACGTCATAATTCTTTAACATTTTAATATAAAAACATGCACATTTCAACTACTTTTGAAAAATTTTTTCAAATTTCTCGGGAAACTACTGCCTGTTCTCCCGCAGGAAGTCGATAGCCTGCAGATAACCGTCCAGTCCCTGTCCGTAAATCTGCCTGTTACATACCGGTGCTGTCACAGAAATCTTGCGGAACTCTTCTCTGCTCGTAATATCGGAAATATGAATCTCCACCTTGGGAATATCCACGCTTGCCAGAGCATCCCGGATGGCATAGCTGTAATGGGTGTAGGCACCGGGGTTGATCACGATCCCCTCTGTTCCGTCAGAATAAGCCTCCTGGATCCTGTCGATGATGGCTCCTTCATGGTTGCTCTGGAACACCTGGATCTCCTCTCCGGTTTCTTTTGCTTTTTTGTCGATCAGATCCAGTAAATACTGATAGTCCTGTGTTCCGTAGATCTTTTTCTCACGGATTCCCAGAAAATTCAGATTCGGTCCGTTGATCACCAGAATTTTCATCTTTTTTCTCTCCTTTTTTCTCTGTATGTCTTTCTGCTTCCGTAACTGCAGCTGTAACTCTTCCGCCAGTTCATCGGAATGCCTGTTATCCACATCCAGTATAATGTCCGCACATTCCGCATAGATTTTGTCCCGGATCTCCAGCAGTTCCCGGATCCTTGTCAGAGGATCCTCACACTGCAGCAGGGGCCTTGTAGTGTCATTTTTCAGCCGCTCGTAGACCACTTCCGGCGACACGCGCAGATATACCACTGTTCCACACTGATGCAGCAGGGGCCGGTTCACCGGATTGACCGGAGTGCCTCCTCCCACAGACAGGATACGTTCGTATTTCTGTTCCCCGCATTTTCGCAGCAGTTCCGTCTCCAGTTCCCGGAAATAGGATTCACCGTCATCCGCAAAGATCTGTGTGATGCTCCTGCCCTCCTGTCTCTCGATCAGCTTGTCCGTGTCTTCTACCGGCATCCGTAGCAGATAGGACAGTTTCAGTCCCAGTGTTGTCTTCCCCGATCCCATAAAGCCGATCAGGACGATATTCCTTCGTTTGTGTTTCATTTTTTATTTTCCGTCCTCTGTTTTTTTTGCTTTCTGCATCCGTTCATAGACTTTGTCTGCAAGCCAGGGTTCCACCTGGCAGCCTGTCCACAATTCAAAAGCAATGATTCCCTGATAGAGAAGCATCTTCGCACCATTATAGGCTTCACCGCCCTGTGCCTCCACCAGTTCCATAAACCGGGTCTTCGGTGGATTGAAGATCAGATCATATCCGGTGTGTACTCTCTTATAAAATGTGGGATCCTCGATCACCGCCGCATCACAGTCCGGATACATACCCACACTGGTGGCCTGTATTGCCAGATAGCGTTCCCCTTCCGGCAACGTATCATACGCATCTATAGACAGGGCTTTTGCAAATTTCCGTTTTTTTCCGGTGAGGTGATTCACCTCGTCCGCTATGCTCTGTGCCTTTTCCACCGTACGGTTCAGGATAATGGCCTCTTTCGCCCCCTTATCCAGCAGCATCATGGCTACCGCTCTGGCTACTCCTCCGGCTCCCAGAATCAGCACTTTCTGTCCCTTGACTTTGACGCCGTCCTCGCACATGGCCCGGTACAATCCCGGCATATCGGTATTGTAGCCTTTATAGCCCTTTTCCGTGCGGACCAGCGTATTTACAGCACCGATATTTGATGCCAGCGGATCTATGTCATCCAGGTACGGGATCACATCGCTTTTATAGGGAACCGTTACATTTATTCCCAGCAGATTCAGTGCAAAAGCACCCTTCACGGCATCCTCCAGTCTTCCGGTCTCCACATGGAACGGGACATAGGCCAGATTTTTCCCAAGCACCATGGACAGGGTATTGTGGATCACCGGAGACAGGGTGTGCTCCACCGGGTTTCCGATCAGCCCACAGGTTCTGGTATAGCCATTGATATCATTCAGCATTTTGATTTCCTTTCCGACGCTTTTCTCTATGGTAGAAAAACAGTACGATCTTTTCCAGATATCTCTTGAGTACAATCTGAATCTCTTCTTTCGGATGAATGGGTTTCGTCAGATAAGTCATGATCCCGCATTTCTTAGCTCCCCACACATCGGTGAACAGCTGATCCCCCACAAAAAGTGTGGTATCCGCCCCGGTATGCATCTGTTCCATAGCCCGCAGATAACCTTCTCTTCCGGGTTTCCCGGCCTTATAGATATAGGAAGCACCTACTGCATCCGCAAAACTTTTTACGCGGGGCTCCTTGTTGTTCGATAACAGCAGTGTCTGAAATCCCAGTTCCCGCAATCTGCCAAAGAACTCTGTTGCCTGCGGTGTTGCCGGTGCCCCGTGCGGTACGAGTGTATTGTCAATATCAAAAATGATTCCGCGATACCCCTGTTCATATAATGTTCTGTAATCTATGCCATAGGCGGAATCCGCCTCATAATCCGGGTAAAACTGATGCAGCATCTGTCTCGCCTTTCGTCTGTTTTATAATGTAATCGGTATTCTCCTCTAGGGAAAATGCCTGAAAATATGCTTCTTCCAACGGAATCCACAGCTGCAGGAAGTCCTGTAGTATGTCCTCTCCGTTCCTCGTGCGGATCCGCTCCGTCTGCGTCTCATGGTCTATATCCAGAAATACTTTCCGGTCCATGTATTCTCCCAGTACCGGATGGCAGCTGTAAGCGCCTTCCACGAATACAAAACCGTTATTTTGTACCGGGAGCCAGTCTCCCGGTGCCATGCGGGAACAGTCAAATCTCTGATAGGAAAATGCTTGTCCCGATGCAAGCTTCGGTATGACTTCCGTCAAAAATCGTTCATAGTGCACATTTCCGCCGGGCTCGCTTCTGCGCTCCTGCGTCCGAAGTGCAGGCGGCAGAAAAAAATCATCCATATGGATCACATCTCCGCCCAGTTCTTTTGCAAGTCTGGCAGCCAGTGTTGTCTTCCCTGCGGCGCATCTGCCGTCAATGGCAATAATGCGCATTCCGGTGGGAAGCACACGCAATTCCTCTGTCAGCTCAGAAACAGTTCTCAGCGATCTCATCCACAGCCTCCGCAATGTATTCTCCCAGGCGTCTGCTCTCGACTCCCACGATAGTGGCATGGCATTTACTCATGGGGATCAGGATCAGTTTTGCATCATTCGAAGCTACCGCTGCTGCCATGGTGGGGGTGATCTCACCTAACATGGCATCCGCCATGACGATTCCCACCGGTCCTACGATCACGTCTGCCCTCTTACTGTTATATACCACGGCATTCTCCCCGGTGGCACCGCTTGTAACGCCGCTCTTCATCATATTCGCCGTAGCTGTGGCGTTGGTTCCCACTGCGATCAGTTCCGCCTCCGGAAACCGTTCCTTCAGAGCCTCCAGCAGGCTTCTGCCTACGCCTCCGCCCTGGCCGTCCATTACCATAATACGCATAACTTTACTCCTGCCAAAAATAATACATACATGTTCCATGATAGCATGGCAAATGCTTTTTTGCAATTTATCTTGACAAAAAAATGCCCACCCTTTATTATGTATTATGCTTCAGGAAGGAGCTTAACGCCAGAAGGCATATTTATCCCAGAAGGGAAAAGTGTGCCGTTCTGGCTTTTTTGTTACTGTTCAGGTTTCTCCGTCTCGGAGAGGCTTTTTGCGAATGGAGACTCTGAACAGTTATATCTTATCAGGAGGTTTTCCATGAAAAAATTAACTGTTTTAAACAAGAGCATCCTCACTGCTCTGTGTGTTGCCTTATGTGTGGTTCTGCCCATGACTCTGCACGCCATTCCCAAGGGCGGTGTCCTGTTCTCCCCCATGCATCTGCCCGTGCTTCTGTGCGGTCTGGTCTGTGGAGCACCTTTCGGTCTGGTCTGCGGCATTCTCGGACCTCTGGTATCCAGTCTGCTTACCGGTATGCCCGTTTTCGGATATATGCCTGTCATGATGATCGAGCTGGGGCTCTATGGTCTGATCAGCGGTCTGGTCATGCAGTTTCTTCGCAGCGGTAAACTGGTTGTTGATCTGTATGCAGCTCTGGTCATTGCCATGCTGGGCGGCCGTGTGATCACCGGTATCCTGCGCGCACTGATCTTTGCAGGCGGTTCCTACAGCTGGTCTGCCTGGGCTACCGGATATTTCGTATCCTGCCTCCCCGGTATCATTATCCAGCTGATTCTGATCCCCATCATCTATGTTGCACTGGAACGCGCTCATCTGCTTCCGGTACGCTGCCCTGCAGTTTCTGTTTCCGCCGAAACCGAAGCCGCATAATATAAAGAGCGACATGCACCGCCGGGCACACCACGCAAAAAATGGCTCTTCTGTCTTACGACAGGAGAGCCATTTTCTGTTTGTAAATTCGTATGAAATAGAGGATTTCCGCCACTGCGGTGATACTCCAGGAGAAAACATACAGCAGATACAGGGACGGTATCGTATGGAAATAGGCAAATACGGTGTAGACCCAGATTACACGGAACACGCAGGAGCCCATGATGACAATGAACATAGGTATAATGCTCTTGCCCATGGCTCTGGCCGCCGCAATGGTACAGTCCATAAATGCCGAAATACAATACGAAAATCCCATGATTGTCAGACGGTACATACCGGCATTCATAACTGCCGCATCTCTGGTAAACAGGGACAAAAACGCTCTTCCGAGAAATACCAGTGACACTCCCAGGATCAGACCGATGCCGAAGGAATATGCCAGGCTGATGAGGTAACTGTTCCGCACCCTTTTCTTCTTGCCTGCACCGTAATTCTGTCCCATAAAGCTGCCGCAGGCGGTATAGAATGCTGCCATGACATCGTATACCATAGCATCTGCATTGGTGGCTGCGGAATTGCCTGCCACCATGGTGGCATCAAAGGAATTCACACCCATCTGCACAAAGCTGTTGGCAAACTGGAAAATTACGTTCTGCAATCCGGAGGGCATTCCCAGCTTCAGGATATCCTTCGTAAGTTCCGGATCCAACCGCAGCTTTCCCGGATGCAGGGCATAAATGTCTTTGCAGCGAAGCAGTGCCTGCAGGATTAATGCTGCAGATACATACTGGGAAATGATACTGGCCAATGCCACTCCTGCCACATCCATATGACAGACGATCACAAAAAACAGGTTCAGAATAATATTCAGCACTCCGGAAAAACCAAGATAATACAGAGGCTTCTTCGTATTCCCCACTGCGCTGTACACCGCATTACCAAAGTTGTAAATGGCCAGCGCCGGCATTCCCAGATAATAGATCCGCAGGTACAATACTGCTTTGTCCAAAAGTTCCTCTCTGGTCTTCAGCATTGTCAGCATCCACTCGGATAAGCCGACTCCCAGTACCAGTAACAGCACTCCCATGATCAGGCTGACCAGTGCGGCGGAATGAATCGTCTTCGACAGGCTTTCCCTATCCTTTGCCCCGTAATACAGTGCCGTCAGTACATTGATACCGCCGGACAGACCAATGAGGAATCCGGTAAACATGGTGACCAGTGTGGCTGTGGACCCTACCGCTCCCAGCGACAGGGAACCGGCGAACTGACCGATCACCGCAATATCCGCCATATTGAAAAGCACTTGTAACAGATTGGACAGCATTAACGGCACGCTGAAGATCAGTATTTTCTTTCCTAAGGGTCCTTCCGTCAGATCCTGCATATTCTGTTTCATTTTCAATCCTATCCTTTTATCTTCTTCCCATATTTGTATCTCTGTTATTACTCTTCCCATCAGCATCCACTCTGACGAAAAGAACGGTCAAAGAGTTTTTTGCTCCTTGACCGTTCCTTATTCTAGCATATCTTATCTTTCTTTTCTACCGGAAAATCAATTTTTTTGACAACTTATGCTGCCTCTTTTTCTGAATTTTTCCCGGCACCGAACAGCTTGCGGATGCAGCTGTAAGCAACCATAACTCCCAGTACCATAAGCAGTATGGCTACGATCAGCTGTAAGCCGTCTACCAGGAAGGCAGCCTGTCCGGCTGCCACATTTTTCACCAGGGCAACTGTCTTCTGGATCAATGCAGTAAAGGTTACGACCAGCATCATTCCCATAGGGAAGTACAGTGTCCAGCCGGTACGACCGGTAGTCTTTAAGAATACTGACAGGGCGATCAATACCAGTGCTGCCAGCAGTTGGTTCGCAGAACCGAACAGCGGCCATACATTGTTGTATCCGCCAAGAGTCAGCAGATAACCGAAAAACAAAGTGATCACAGTTGCAAAATACTTATTGGTCAGAACTCTCTGCACGGGAGTCATCTTTGCGGTATCTGTGGTGTCTCCCAGGAACAGCTCCTGGAAGGACATACGCCCGATTCTTGCTACGGAATCCAGAGAAGTCAGTGCCAATGCAGATACACACATGGTCATGAATACAGTTGCTACGGTTACGGGAACCCCCATCTTCTCCAGGAATCCTGCGACACCGGAGGAGAAAATGGAGAACGGTGTACCATCGGGCTTCGTGCCATTGACTGCAACTGCACCGACAACTACCAGTGCAACCACACCCAGCAGGCTCTCTACGATCATGGCACCATAACCTACCATGGGCATATCTTTTTCATTACTGATGGTCTTGGATGAAGTACCGGAGGATACCAGGCTGTGGAAGCCGGATACCGCACCGCAGGCGATGGTGACGAACAGAGTCGGGAACAGGCTGCTGTTACCTACCTGAAAACCGTTAAATGCATTCAGCTCCATATCGGGATGAGCCACAACCACACCAAGTACGGCACCGATGATCATACCCAGCAGCATAAAGGTGGTCATGTAATCTCTGGGCTGCATCAGAAGCCACATGGGCATTACGGATGCAAGGAACAGGTATGCCATGATGATGTAGATCCATGCAGTCTTGGAAGCATAGATGGGAAGATGCATACCTACAGCGAACATTACTACCAACAGACCGATGGCTACGACTGCCTTGACCCACTCGTTCATCTTGCCGACCTTTTTCTGGATCAGACCGAAGATCACTGCTACAACGATGAACAACATGGAAATGGATGCCGCACTGCCGTTGGCATATGCCACACTGGCATCTTCCAGTCCGGTACCTACGAAGGTACCTGCCACCATATCGGTAAATGCTGCAATGACTAACAGAGTGAACAGCCAGCAGAACAGCATGAACAACTTTCTGCCGGTCTTACCAATGTATTTTTCAATGATCATTCCCATGGATTTTCCTTCGTTCTTCACGGAGGCATACAGCGCACCGAAATCCTGTACGGCACCGAAGAACAGACCGCCGATCAGAAGCCACAGGAGCACGGGAACCCATCCGAATACCGATGCGAGGATGGGACCCGTCACAGGACCTGCTCCGGCGATAGAGGAAAACTGATGAGAAAATACAGTGAATTTGGAGGAAGGCACGAAGTCCTCTCCGTCTTCATGGGTAAACGCAGGCGTCTTCGCCTTCTCATCGATTCCCCACTTTTTTGCAAGCCATCTTCCGTAGAAGACATAGCCTGCTACCAGCACTACCATTGCGATCAGAATGATTACCAAACTGTTCATTTTTGTTTCCTTCTTTCTTGTGTCTTGTTGTTTTGTCGTGACAGAAAGAAAAATTCTGATTGCCCGTAAAACAAAAAAGCTTTCCGTCTCCGGTGCCCTTAAGCACCCAAAGACGAAAAGCTCTAAGCTCTCCGCGTTACCACTTTGCTTGCCATGTTTTATCACATGACCTCTTGTTCCCATCTCCATGAAATACAAATATCTCATTTCCAACAGGCTTCTAAATAACGGTAGAATACCGGTGACACCTACTTAACTGCTTCAGTGTACTTCTCACAGAGGATAGTCTGTCATACTCACATGCCGTCTCACACCAACCGGCGGCTCTCTGAAATGCTTCCGTATGCAGATCTTGTTCTGTTCATCGAATTTCACTTTCTGTTCGATAGCAAAGATACCACTCTGATTTTATAATGTCAATAGTTTTCTTTTAATTTTTTGTTGATCTATTTTATCATTTTCCCTTTTTATCCGCGATCAGAGGTTTGATAGCGGAATAAATCTCGCTGGTACGTTTGCTGTCCTTGAACTCTTTGTTCAGGGCATTGTTGATTCCCTGTTTGGTCTTGTACTGGCGGATGAATTTTACCACCTGAGGGACTATGGCCTGGTCGGAAAGCACCTTTTCCACTGCCTGGGCCAGTTCATCCGGTTCTTCTGCTGCCTTCTTCTCTGAAGCCTTCTTATCAACAGTTTTCTCCGTCGTTTTCTTTTCTGTCATATTTGCAGTATTCTTCTTCCGGGTATTTCCGCTCTTTTTCCTTACCGTTTTTTTCACGGGTTCCACAGGCACAGGTTCCAGTATCTCAGGCAACGGTTCTTCCAGGATCTGCACGCTCACAAATGCTGGCTCTGCAATCTCCTCTGCATCCACTTCCGCCTTCGGTTCCTCCGTCATTACCGCTGTTGCGTTCTCTGTCTCCTGTTCTGTGATTTCCACTGCCATCGGCTCTGCAGCTTCCACCGACAGAGCCTGCACGCTCTCCTGTTCCGTACTTTCCGTTACTTCCATTGCATTTTCTTCGGTCAGGAGATTTTGTTCCGCCATTGGATTCTTTCCCCACAAGAGATTACGGATAATGCGCACGGGAACTCCCTGTGCTTTCCAGTATACCATCAGACTGGTGAATCCATTGTCCTTGGTCACGATAAAGTAATCCGGGTGTATCCCTTCCTTCTGCTGCTCACAGATCAGGTAACCGAGATACGTTGCCAGCTGGAAATCCAGTGCATTCTTGGTGCCAACTGCCACCTTGTGGTAAATGATCTGTGCCTTCGTCTCATTCAACTTCCGATGCAGGTCAAAAGTCATGCTGTCCGCATTGTCACTGTAGAAAATGCAGACGGTATCCTCCTTCGCCAGCAGTTCCACTCCCTCCATGCCTCGGCTCTTTACATTTTCAAAATCAATCAGATAATAGGCCATTATTTCTCCTCCCCATTTGTTGTATCAATTTCTTCCGCTTTACCAGTCTCTTCCGGTGTCCCCTGCTCCGGTTCCGCAGGTGCATCCTTCTGTTCCACAGTCTCTACAGGCTCTGTGTTTTCTACCGGTCCGGTTGTCTCCGGCGTCCCGGACTCCTCTGCACCTGCCTGCGGCTTTTCCTCCGTCACGGCTTCCGGCTCTTTTGAGATGCCTGTCTTCGTTCTGCTCTCCTCTGTGGCTTTCTTCTTCGCCGGAAGCTTTTCGCGAATGCTTTCTTTCCAGCCGGTGAGCTTCTCATCCCTCCGGTTCTTCCGTTCCCTTCGCTTTGCTGCCCGTTCCTGTCTGGCCTCTTCCTTAAGTTCCAGTTTTTCCTGTTTTCTGGCCTGTTTTGCCAGTGCCTTTTCTTCCAGTTCCACTTCCTTGACAGCGGCTTTTTCTATATCCCGGATATAGCGGTCCGCCTTTTTGTGGTTCTTACGGTCCAGGCGGTATGGGTCATACACAAAGTACGATACCGCTCCCAGCACCAGAATCACCACACCGGCAATCGTCAGTACCGGTACGACGATCCCATACTCCGTAAATCCCAGTTCAAAACAGACAAATACGATCAGCATGGCCGGAAACAACAGCAGATACAGAATTCTTGTCACCATATCCAACAATGCATGCTGTCTTTTCCCATTGGTCAGAAGTGTTCCCTCAATAGCGGTATAAAATGCCATAAAAATACACAATTCCGAACCGAAGCCATGAAGATATCCGCAGATTCCGGTCAGAATCAGCGACAGAAAAAACATGCCGAACGCCGTTCCCTGATACCAGGCATTGCGGTACTCCGTCATTCCCTGCAGCTTGTCCTCACTGATGCCGTGCATCCGATAGACATCCTTGCGGATCAGCCGTTCAAATTCTTCGTTATACCGCTGTTCCTCTCTGGTATTGCGCAGGTGGTCTTCCACCGCCTTGCTCATCTGCTCGATATATTCCTGCTCCTTGCGGATCCGTTTGGTTCTGAGCTGCTCCAGCTCATTCTGGCGCCTGACTTCCTCTTCCAGTTTCCGTACCTTTCCGATCCGGGGATTCTTTACCATAATCTCCGGATTCTCCGGAAGCACAGTTGTTTCGTTCTTCTCCTGATTCTCCATTGGGTCCTCTTTCCGTTTATATTATCATCCAATAGCCTTATTATAGATTTTCCGGCCCAGAAAAACAACCTTTTGTTCCCTGTTTTCATTGCTTTGGCTCTTTATCCTGTCACTCGAGAAAAATGCCGCAAGTACCGGCAGCATTACCATAATGGGGAATAAATAACGTACCTGCACTACCGGTCCCAGCAACATAGTCCCAAAGTATAAAAACGGCAGTAAGCTCATCTGGAAGCACCAGTATTTTCTTCGATACAGGCACAACACCATCAAAAAGAACAGGCTCCAGCTGTATAGAGATCCATGAAAAATAACGGAAAGCACCGGCCATTCATTAAAGCAGTTACCACTGACGATCTTTTCCAGCACTTTTTCCAGTGCCGGGAATTTCGACCGATGTTCAATACTGCCATAGCCTTCGATTTCCGAGGAAGTATAGGTAAAGAGCACACCATACCTTGTGTCTGTGCCATAGCCCAGATTTTCCGCCCAGGAGAAATCATCCCAGAACCAGTATCCTCTGGTCAGTTCCAGAAAAGCATCCAGGAACTCGTTCGGATACCGTTTGCCCACTCGTAGCCAGTCTCTCAAAAACTGCCTGGAATTCTCCGTATATGCCGAAGCATTTACCGCGCCCTTGATGGTATCTGCCAGCGGCGCATAATAAGCATCCCAATGATCTCTCGGCACATATTTTTCCAGCAATGCCGCCAGCTCCGGATCCTGCACCTCCAGTTCCTCTCCATGATAATATGCCACTCTGGCAAACTGCTGGATGGGAACGCTGTAAGCCTCGATCTTCGGAGCCTCCAGCCGGGTCCCTATGGCTGTCTGGATCACATTTCGCATTCCGGTCTCTCCCAGTACCAGACAAATCCCCAGAATCAGAATACCCAGTTTTTCCTTTTTCGGCCGCAGGATCAATAACAGCAGCATAAATACCGCCACCGCATATACTGCATTATTACGAAACTGCATCATCAGACAGCCCTCAGCCACCAGAAGAATGTTCATGAGGATTTTCTTTTTTCCGTTGCTGAAATAATTTCTCTCCAGAAAAAGTAAAAAGAACAACGTAAACAATATGGTAAACAAGGTATCCTTTGTGGTACACACCACTAAAACCGTGTTGTATGGGAAAAGCGCCAGAAATAGTGTTGTTACCACCACCGGCCATTTTTTAGCAGTCATCCGCCAGATCATGGACGTTGCATAACCCATGACCAGAGCATACAGCACCATCTGGAATACCGCCATACAGGCCATTCCCGCCTCGTAGGATCCGATGGCCGTTCCAATCTGTAAAAACAGCCGGATCAGCCATGTATGTGCAATGGGCTGCAAGGGATAAAACCATTCCAGGCCCTTATACGCTTCGTTGACCTGTCTGTGAAAATCGTAAGACATGATGATTGGGTAATAAGCCAGCCATACCGGAATCAGGCACAGGAAAATAACGACTGCCGTTACTGCGAATACAATGTCGGACTTCCAATATCTACCCGACATCGTTGCTTCTCCTCTCGCAGAGAGTCGGTCTATCCCGTCAAGCAACAGATTTGCAAAAGGAAATGCGGCAACACTTAAGCACAGCGCACGGATCAGGATCATCCCTTTGCCCCGGACTCCGCAATCCGTCATTCCCAGATTCTGCAACTGATATCCCATGACCATGGACAAGGCAAACAGGAAGCTGATCACTGCCACATAACAGATTTTGCGCTTCCTGTCCCTTTTCTCCTCTATTTTCCGGAGATTTTGCTCCGTCTGCTGCAACATAGAATAGATTCCCACAGCCAGCAGCACATTCAGAACACTGTAATAGATCCGGTTCACCGGCTGTAAGCTGAACAGATATACCACCCCGTAGACACCGCACAGAGTCAGAACCGCTCTGCCCGAAGTTCCTTTGTATTTCATCCATTTATCCTTTGCAATAGTCAATCGTAAGATGCCTCCATACATTTATTTCCATTTCTTCCACTATATTGAAATTTACACTTTCTGTCAATCATTGTAAGTTCTTTTCTATTTGATATATTGTATATATTTAACAAATATAGTAATGATTA
>OOBP01000056.1_pt1 | contig 163828 bp, 138 predicted proteins | sample 1671681 | NCBI WGS metagenome assembly OOBP01 (sample SAMN06348181, study PRJEB24527) | human gut metagenome
TACGGTGGGTGGTGTGGAAGGGGCTGGCAGGACATCCTGCTACCCCTATCCGATTTTGGTGTGCTTTCTCTTACTAGCGCTACAATGAGCGCACAGTTCCTTCCACTTGGGCTTCAACAATGGACAGTATGACTCAACCAGTGCTCGAGCGCCCCGCCTCACATGAGGAGGTGATTTTCGCTCGTCTCTATGGCGAACCCATGGTTGAGTGCCCAAACGAACTCTACATTCCCCCTGAGGCGCTACGGGTCTTTCTGAAAAGCTTTGAGGGGCCGCTAGATCTGCTACTTTGGCTGATCAGACGGCAAAAATTTGATGTGCTCGATATTCCAATGGCCACGCTCACTGATCAGTATATGCGCTATGTAGAACTGGTCAGATCGAGTAATTTGGAATTAGCGGCGGCCTATCTCGTGATGAGTGCAACGCTCATGCAGATTAAGAGCCGCTTGATGTTGCCTGCGCCCGTGAGTGAGGATGGTACGGAGCCCGAGGATCCGCGTGCCGAATTGATGCGTCGCCTGCTTGAATACGAGCGTATTCGTGATGTCGCTCGCAAGCTGGGCGCTTTGCCTTGTGAAGGGCGTGATTTTTGGGTCTCGGATGTTGACGTCCCTGAGGTGCAGGTGGTCTATCCTGCGCTCAGCGCAGAGGAGCTTTCTGAGGTCTGGCGGGGCGTGAGCGAACGGCTTGCGCTCGTTGCGCATCACCGCGTTTCGCGTGAAGAGTTATCTGTGCGCGAACATATGACAGCGATTCTTAAGGCGATTTCCGAAGCTGGGCGTATTACACTCTCTTCGCTTTGGCCAGAGGGCGCGAGCAAGGCACAGCGTACGGTCTGGTTTCTTGCTTTGCTTGAATTGGGAAAAGATGGCCTCATTACGATCACGCAAGCCGAGCCCTTTGCGCCGATCTATATCGAGCCTGCGGCACTGCTTTTGCCGAGCGTCTCATAGGAGCAGAGGGCATTATTGGAGAGCGCCGATGGCGTCTCTGCAACGTAGCACTCTGGCTATTGTGCGTCACATCGAGCGCTCCTCGCGTAACGCCCTGATTGGCAACTTGCTCTCAGGGCGTTGCGCGCTAGCGTGACGTGCCACGCAGTGCTTGTACTACAGGGTGCTTGACTCTGTATTCGCTAAGAGGGTTTTAGCCCGAGCGAGAGCAAACTCCATATCGGGCACAATATTGGCGCTGAGCTTTTCAACCAAACCGACACGCGTCAGCTGTTTGAGTGTATAGCCACTTGCGCCCGCGATGATCAGCTGATGTTGATAGCGGTTGAGTGTGCGTTCAAACAATTCGATCTGATCAAGTGCCGAGTTGTCGATGTTGAGAAGGTCCGTAAAGTCGAGGATGACGATACGAGCTGCGTCGGGCGCAGCTAAGCGAATAGGGTTAGTGAGTCCTTCGAGCTTCGAGATGGAGCCGAAGAAAAGCGCACCGCGGATATGCCACGCTTCAACCGTCTCTGGCATGTCAAAAGGTAACGTCACCTGATCAAGTGCCGTCAGGGTATTCATGCGCACCAAAAATGAGATACATGCCACGACGAGTCCGACTTGGACAGCGACTGTGAGGTCGAAAATCACGGTCAAGAGAAACGTGATGACAAAAGTGAGACCATGAGAGAAGGAGCGGTGATTGAGTTGCGTGAACTCGCGCCAATTACCCATGTTCCAAGCGACGAAAACCAAAATGGCAGCCAATGCAGCAAGAGGAATGTTGGATGCCAATGGCGCAGCCACAAGGATGACAGCGAGTAGTGTCGCCGCGTGCACCATTCCCGCCACTGGGGAGAAGGCGCCTGATTTGATGTTTGTGACGGTACGCGCAATGGTGCCAGTGGCAGGAATCCCACCAAAAAATGGTGTGACCATGTTAGCAATACCTTGCGCCATCAGCTCTTGGTTGGGGTTGTGGCGGTCGTCGGTCATGGTATCCGCCACGCGTGCACAGAGCAGACTTTCAATGGAGCCGAGCACCGCGAGCGTTAGCATCGGTCCCACGAGCCGCTTGGCGCTTTCCCATTCAAGACTTGGCAATGCAAAGCTCGGCAAAGACTGCGGGATGCCTCCAAATTTGGAGCCAATCGTCTCTACAGGAAGCCCACCGATGCTCACAAAGAGCGTTGCAAGCACGAGTACAACAACGCTGCCAGGGAGCCTCGCTAGCCAACGCTTCCATTGTGGGCCGTTCATCTGATAGCCCTTGGGCCAGAATTTCAATATGAGTACACCACAGAGCCCGATGCTCACTGCCCAAGGATTCACCGTTGAGAGATGGGTGAAAATCGCGTGGATCTGACCGAAAAAGTCGGCTGGCATTTTTGCTACGGTAAGCCCCAAGAATTCCTTGACCTGCTGTAGCCCAATCATGACGGCAATACCATTGGTGAAGCCCACAACGATAGACACAGGAATGAACTTCACTAAGGCGCCGAGCTTAAATAGCCCCATGAGAAAGAGGATGACGCCTGAACCAAGCGTTGCGAGCAGAAGATTCTGAACGCCGTACTGCGCGATGATGCCGTAGATGATGACCACAAAGGCGCCCGCGGGGCCGCCGATTTGTACGCGGCAACCGCCAAAGAGCGAAATCAGAAACCCTGCAATGATTGCCGTGTATAGACCCGCTTCAGGGGGCACCCCACTCGCGATACCAAAGGCCATTGCCAGTGGCAGAGCAACCATGCCCACGGTGAGGCCTGATGAGATGTCGCGCACAAATTTGTGGCGGGAATACTGAGGTATCGTGTCCCAGAGGACAGGATGGAACTTTGCCAAGGCTTGGTGTTGGAAAAAATCCTTGGCGAGAGCGACGAGGTTCATAGCACAGAGAAAGGGATGAGATCTGCCGCTGGGGATCGCAGCAGAGTGCTTGGACAAAGTGGATAGCCTCTCGAGCAAGTCGGGGGCGGCGGGGGTCCGCACGCCCTCATAGGGGGATACTGCGAGAGACTAACCGCATACTGCGGTAGATGCCGCAGTGCTAGGCATTAGCGGATGCGCATGCCTGGGATCGCGCCCGAGTGTGGTTCGAGCAGGAAGAGCCCAAGGCTCTTATCTTTGGCATCACTGGCGGCAAGAACCATGCCTTCCGAGACGCCAAAGCGCATTTTGCGCGGCGCAAGGTTGGCAATGACAACCGTGAGACGCCCTTCAAGATCTGCTGGCGAGTAGGCAGACTTGATACCCGAGAAGACATTACGGGTACGACCTTCGCCGAGATCGAGCGTCAGCTGCAACAGCTTGTCACTACCTTCAACAGCGTTGCACTTCACAATTTTGGCGATGCGCAGGTCGATCTTGGAAAAATCGTCAATGGTGCATTCTGCCGCAATGGGTTCGCCGCCAGGAATCGACGTTGGCGCTTCTTCGGTGACTTCTGGCACCAGCACGTTGAGCTGCTTTTCCATGTCCACACGTTGCATGAGGTGCTTGAAGGGCTGGATGACATTGTCAGCGCTGAGGCTGGTGTTAACATCATTCCACGTAAGCGGCGTGATCGATAGGAACTGCTCCACGCGCTCGGCGGTGGCTGGCAGCACGGGCTTGAGGTAAAGCGTCAACAATCGGAACCCTTCAAGCGCGATTGAGGAAACTTGTTGCAGACGTGTCAATTGACTGTCGTCCTTGGCCAACTCCCAAGGCTTTTCTCGGTCCACAAACTCATTGATCTGGTCAGCGAGCTCCATCACAAGGCGCGTAGCTCGGGCGAATTCGCGCCCTTCGTAATAGGCCTGAATGTCGGCGGCGCGATTGCGAATGCCGACCAAGAGTGGGTCGTTCATGACCGAGGCGTCGACGCGGCCGTTGAAGCGCTTCACGATAAAGCCGGCTGCACGGCTCGCAATATTGACGTATTTACCAATGAGGTCGGAATTGACGCGTTGAGCGAAGTCGGATTTGGTGAAATCGACGTCTTCGACGCGTGAGTTCATCTTCGCCGCGAGGTAGTAGCGGAGCCATTCGGCGTTCATGCCGAGCTCTAAGTACTGCAGCGGAGAAATACCCGTGCCACGGCTCTTGGACATCTTTTCACCATTGACCGTCATGAAGCCGTGCGCATAGATGTGGTCGGGGACGCGATAGGGCGCGCCTGAGAAGTGCAACATCGCAGGCCAAAAGAGCGTATGGAAGTAAATAATGTCTTTGCCGATAAAGTGGATCTGCTCGGTTTTCTCATCCTTGAGAAGGGCTTCAAAATCGAGTCCTTTCTTTTCGCAGTAGGCTTTCAGCGAGGCAAGATAACCCACAGGGGCATCCAACCAGACGTAGAAGTACTTGCCTGGAGCGTCAGGGATTGCAATGCCGAAATAGGGTTCATCACGGCTGATGTCCCAGTCGGAGAGGTTGCCATCCACGCCGAGCCATTCATTGTCTTTGGCTAACACTTCAGCCTGCACACGAGGTGTGCCATCAAGCCCATTGCCTGTCGACCAGGCACGTAGGAATTCAACGCACTTAGGATCGGAGAGGCGGAAGAAATAGTGTGTGGACTTGCGAATTTCAGGACGAGAACCCGACAGCGTGGAGTACGGGTTAATCACTTCCATGGGCGAATAGACTGCGGAGCAGACCTCGCAATTGTCGCCGTATTGGTTTTGTGCACCGCACCGTGGGCAAGTCCCTTTGATGAAGCGGTCAGCAAGGAACATGCCTTTGACCGTGTCGTAATACTGCTCGATTTCTTTGGTATAGATGAGTCCCGCCTCTTTCAGTCGGCGATAGATGTCCTGACTGAGGAGGTGATTTTCTGGCGCATCCGTGCTGTGCCAATGGTCATGGCTGATGTGAAAGCCGTCGAGGTACTGCTTGCGGCCTGCGGCAATCTCTGCAACAAATTCTTGTGGTGTGACGCCACGCTTTTGCGCGGCAATCATAATCGGCGCCCCATGCACGTCGTCCGCGCCCACAAAGTGCACGGTATTGCCCATCATGCGCTCGTGACGCACCCAAATGTCGGCCTGAATGTACTCCATGATATGGCCGATGTGGAAAGGGCCGTTGGCGTAGGGCAACGCCGTCGTAACAAAAATATTTCTCTGACTCATGTCGTAAATATCTCTTATGGGAAATGTGTGCAAAAAGGCGCTGGAGGATGTCAGCAAACTCATTATTGTACCCGAGCAGATTGTTGCTGTCTTTGGAATTGGTTAAGCAAACTGGCACCATTTTCCCACTACTAAAGAGTGTGTTCGACTAAGCCAAAGAAGGGTGTTGAAAAGTTAGCTAACGGGCTAAAATCTAGGCAGACTGAAAATATGTGTGCCGCTGCTCTTTGGGGCATCGCGCAGCACGACTGGAGATAAATATGGCGATTACCACTGAAGCGATCAAGGCTGCGCTTGGGCAGCTCGTCGACCCCATTGTTGGCGTGGATTATGTCTCGGGCAAAATGTTCAAGAGCGCAGAGACCGACGAGGCAGGCAATGTGACGGTGAACATTGATCTGGGCTATCCCGCACGCACGCGTGCTAACGACGTGGGTGAGGCGATTGGTCGAGCGGTCAAGGAGGCCACTGGTGCAAATAGCGTCAACGTCAATATCACGCAGAACATTATTGCTCATAAGGTTCAGGGGGCGCTGCGTGTGCTGCCGAACGTCAAAAATATTATCGCCGTGAGCTCGGGCAAAGGTGGGGTAGGTAAGTCGACTGTCTCGGCGAATCTAGCGCTGGCGCTCGCCTATGAAGGGGCGACGGTAGGGGTGCTCGATGCGGACATTTACGGCCCTAGCCAGCCTACGATGTTGGGGGCAGAAGGTGGTACGCCAGTGAGCACGGATGGTAAGACCATGGAGCCGATTGAGTCGTTGGGCTTACAAATCAACTCCATTGGGTTCATGGTGGGCGACGATGAGCCGATGATTTGGCGTGGTCCGATGGCTTCGGGAGCATTGCAACAGCTGATCAATCAGACGAACTGGTGTGATTTGGACTACTTGATTGTTGACATGCCTCCTGGGACGGGGGATATTCAGTTGACGCTTTCGCAGCAGGTTCCCTTGACTGGGGCGGTTGTGGTGACAACGCCGCAGGACATTGCTCTGATCGATGCGAAGAAGGGCTTACGGATGTTCCAGAAGGTCAATGTGCCCATTCTTGGTGTCATCGAAAATATGTCGGTCTTTATTTGCCCGCATTGCGGAGAGGTGGAGCATATCTTCGGCGAGGGCGGCGCAAAGAAGATGTGTGAGAAGTACGGCACGGCGCTACTAGGTGAATTGCCGCTGTCGGCCAAGATTCGCGAACAGGCCGATCAGGGGCTACCCACGGTTGCTGCGGATCCCGAGTCGCCCGAAGCAAAGATCTATCGTGACATGGCTATGCAAGTTGCAGGCGCTGTGGCTCGCCTTGGTAAGGACTACTCCTCGAAGATGCCCGCTATTAAAGTCCTCAACGACTAAGTTCGTTCGCAAGCAAGCTTTTTAGCGCAGGAGAGCCGCGCCAGTGTTCTGGTGCGGCTCTCCGATATTGAGGTGGGATCAAACGAGCGCAAGTCTTGCGTGTATGCCACGCGAAACGCCCAGTAGTCTCTTTTCGATTAGTCGTCGAAGGTGGGGGTCGGTACGCCAAGCACCTTATGCAGTTTAGGTGATGTGGTGGTGTACTGCAGTAGCACGCGTTTTTCTGGGAACACATAGTCGCAGGCGGCGAATGCGGCCAGAGCACATTCGTGGAAACCAGAAAGGATCAGTTTCTTCTTGCCTGGATACGTGTTGATGTCACCCACGGCGAAGACGCCTGGAATATTGGTTTCAAAGCGGGCGGTATCGACCACGATCTGCTTACGCTCGAGATTGAGTCCCCACGTTTCGATGGGGCCCAACTTGGGCTGCAGACCGAAGAACACTAGCAAGTGATCGAGTGGGATGCGGCGAGTTACCCCATCGGCACCAGCCACGGCCACTTCAGTGAGGCGTCCATCAGCTTCGCTGAAACCCGTCACTTGGCCGACTTCAAACTGCATCTCCCAGTTTTCGCACAGCTCTTTCATTTTGGCAACGCTCGCAGCGGCGGCACGGAAGCCATCACGACGGTGCACAAGTACAACGCTCTCGGCCTTACCTACTAAGTTCAGTGTCCAATCGAGCGCAGAGTCACCGCCCCCCAAAATGACCACGTTCTTGCCTTCGAAAAGCGAGGGATCCGTGCACTTATAGTGCAACTGCGTGCCTTCAAATTTTTCGATTCCTTTGACTTTAAGCGGACGCGCTTGGAAGGAGCCGACACCAGCGGCGATGATAACGACCTTGGCCATAAAGCGGGTGCCCGCACTTGTTTCCACATAGAGACGCCCATCTGCCTGTTTTTCAACACGGGTTACCTCTTGATTGAGGTGAAAAACTGGCTTGAAGGGATGAATTTGCTTCAGTAGATTTTCAGTGAGTTCGTACGAACTGCAGACGGGTACGGCAGGAATGTCGTAGATGGGCTTTGTGGGGTAGAGTTCCATGCACTGACCGCCCACGTTGCGCAGAGAATCGACCACGTGCGCCTTAATTTCTAGCAGTCCGAGCTCAAAAACCTGAAAGAGCCCAACAGGACCAGCGCCCACGATGACGGCGTCGGTTTCAATGAGTTGGTCGGTAGGTTCTGCAAGCGTCAGGTAGTCTTCAATTGCCATGTTTGTCTCACAAGCGTAATGGTGGTTTTCGACTTGGGGATTTCTTTGCTAGACAGCTCAAGGGAGCCGCCCCACTCAAGCCTCTTAAGAGGCGGAACCCTCAGTAAAGCCCTCGTTAAGAGATTACGCTAACTTGAGCAGTGGCTTAGTTGAGGGCGTGCCGCACATGGGCGGATCTGTCGGCAGAAGGGAGGCGCACCAAAACCGATGCCCTCCCTTCCTGTGGATGGGTATTGTACAGCCTATTGTCGAGTTGAGTGCTCGGGATTGCGGATCCTTTTTAGTGAATTCTCTTAGCGCTCTTTCTTTTCTTGCAGAATTTGCGCACGCAACTCACGCAGACGTGCGTCAATTTCGCTCATCGTATAAAAGTCTCCATCATTAGCTTGTTGAGCGCGAGTGTATTGGTACTCGGCCGCCTCTGTATCACCCATCATGGCGTACATCTCGCCAGTGTGACGGTACTGCTCACTCTTTTTTCCGAGCTTTTCATAGGAGCGCGCCAGTAGCGCGTGGAAGTTGCTACTGCCAGCGAGAATGCTGTTGTTCTCTAGATAGTGGATGAGCTCTTGGTGCCGACCTCTGCGGTAGAGCAGATCAACGTAGTTTTCGGCAACGGCGCTAGATAGTGGCCAACGCGTGGTGTCACGTAACGCTTGTTCGAGTGCACCTTCGCGCGCGGCGTCGTTATCAGCGGCAAGATACCTAGTGAGCGTCAGATTTTGCGAAAGAATGGGGCTTTGCCCTGCGGACATGGCCAGTTGTGCTTCTTTGTAGGCGTCTTTGGGACGATTAAGCGAGATGTAGGCCACCGAGAGTCCATAGTGCGCGATAGCGCTTTGCTGACTATTGTTGCTTGTCGCCAACTCTCGCTCGATTTGCGCACTTTCTTTAAGCCATGCGTCATGGGTAGTGAGTTGCAGAATTCGGGCCCTCATTTGTACGAGCTTGAACTCAAGGCTGTCATGATGAATTTGCGAGGGCAACTGTTTTGCGCGCTCGCCCATTTCCGACAGACGTGTGATGGTAAGTGGGTGCGTTGAGAGGTAGGCGGGGGCTGCACTCTCGTAGAGGCGATTGCTCGCTTGAAGACGCTCGAAGAATCCAGACATACCTTTTGGGTCAAAGCCCGCGTTATAGAGTGTTTGGAGCCCGATGCGGTCCGCTTCACGCTCTGCGTCTTGTGAGAAATTGAGATAGGACTGCACCATAGCGGCCTGTGAGCCCATCGCAATAGCGGCAGCCGCGTGTCCGCCAGAGTTCCCGCCTGCACGAGCGGCGAGGATGGCCAGCAATAGTGAGCCGATGGTGAGCGGCAGGTTTGAGCGTTGGCTCTCAATCATTCGGGCGATGTGACGTTGTGCCACGTGGCCGATTTCATGGCTCAGTACGGCGGCAAGCTCACTCTCATTGCGAGCGGCGATGATGGTACCTGTGTGCATCGAAATGTAGCCACCAGGCAACGCAAAAGCATTGAGGCTTGGGTCGCGGATTGGGAAAAAGAAAAACTGATAGGTATAGGTTTTCGCAGCGCTCACAAGCCGATAACCGAGCGTATTGAGGTACTCGCTAATGACGGGATCCGTCATAAAGGTTGGATCGTTGCGCACCTGTGTCATGATTTTTGCGCCAAGCGCTCGTTCTTGGCTGGGACTCAAGGAGGAATCTGCCGTCGTGCCCAACGAGGGAAGGTTTAAATCCAACGGGGCGTTGGCCTGATGTGCTTGAGTCACGGGGTTCGTGGCGGCAAGGGGGGCGGCGACGCTGCTAGTGGTAATGCTCCATGCAGCAACAAGGGCGATCCATTTTTTCGGTGTCATACAGTGCAGGCCTATGCAGTGAGCCCAGCGGTAAAAAGGCGTGGACAGCGTGTCCACAGCAACCTGTACGTTTAAGCAGGGCAGACGAGCACGGCGTCCTCTTCTTTTGAATGAGCACCACTCTGATGAGCGGGCGCGGTATCTCTAGGGGCTACTTCGGATGAGGCGGCGTGCAAGCATTATTCAATGCCGAGGCGCGGGAGCCCAACGGGCAACTTGCTAGGGCGGCCTCGTGCCGTGGCGCTACTGCTGAAGTGTACAATATCCCAAAAGGTGCTAAGAGCAAGGACTGTGCCGATGTGTAAGCATTGGTGATGCAGACTCATACTGAGCACCAACCTACCTAACACTTCTCTGGTCGACTCAACGAGCGTACGTTGCGTTGTAGTGCTAGCTGGCAATCTGACTAGCGTGCTTGGGACCATTGGCAAGGGCATTTCAAGATGAAAGAACTGACACATTTCAACGAGCACGGTCAGGCGCATATGGTTGATGTGGGCGCCAAAGATGAAACGCATCGTGTAGCAACTGCGCGTGGCCGCATTTCGATGCTGCCTTCTACGTTCGCCATCATTAAGTCTGGCTCTGCAAAAAAAGGTGATGTGATTGGCATTGCCCGTATTGCCGCCATTATGGCTAGCAAGCGAACAGCAGATTTGATCCCCCTCTGTCATCCGCTTGGGTTGACACGAGTCGCTGTGGACTTTTCTCTCGACGATGCAACTAGCAGTGTGGTTTGTACTGCCACCTGTGAGTGCTATGGTAAAACAGGTGTGGAGATGGAAGCCTTGACTGCTGTGCAGGTAGGGCTATTGACGGTGTATGACATGTGCAAAGCTGTCGATCGTGGCATGGTCATGTATGACATTCGTCTCTTGGAAAAAGACGGTGGCAAGTCGGGCCACTGGGTGGCTGATTAGGCTCTTTGTACGCGCTTTCCTTCTGTAGCAAGGCTCGCATCGTGGCGAAATGGCGAGCCTCGTTCATGATGATATGTGTTACAGGTCTGGCAAGAGTCCAAGACATTTTGCCTCGTAGACCGCTTCGCCGCGAGAGTGTACTTGTAGCTTTCGGTAGATCTTCTTGATGTGGGCGGTGACAGTATGCGTGGAGATGTTGAGCACGTCACCAATTTCAGCAAAGGAGATACCTTTGCTAAGCAGTTGCAACACTTCGAGTTCTCGATCTGAGAGCAGTGGATTGTAATCGTGACGCTTTTTCTCGAGTTGGCGTCCGTTGGCACGGATGTAGAGTGTACGCAACACGCTACGCACAATGGTTGGAGAGACGGGCGAACCACCACCGTGGATAAGACGGACACAGCTAGCAAGATCTTCACCCGATTGACGCAGTACATAGCCTGTGGCCCCATGCTGAATGGCACTGAATACGTCGAGCTCGTTGTCATTGTCTGTGAGGCAGAGCACGTTGAGCGCGGGTAACTGATTCTTCAGTACGAGGATGAATTTGCTCGAATCGGTATCTGCGAGGGTGACATCTGTGATCAACACATGGACATCGTACCGCACGTAGAGAGCGGTTTCCAACTCGCTTAGCGTCGTCGAGTAACCAATAACGGTAATGTCGTCGGCACTACTGAGGAGTGCAGCGCGGCGGCGTAGCTCCGTAAGCGAATTGCCGGCCAAATAGACACGAATCTTACCGTCGTTAGGCTCTTCTTTGCCGCTAGCGGGTGCGTCGTTGGGATGTGAAACGGACTTTGGGATGACGATGTCGGAGGGATCCAAGAAAGTTTTCGGTTCGCTCATTTGCTGTGTATATCTGGCTAACCCTAATGCCAAAGAGCGGCATCAGTGGATGGTAAGGATACCCTATTTTAGGGACGAAACGACAGAGAAGGGCAGAAAGATATCAAAAAAAACGCGAATGACTCAAATGCGAGCTCACAAAATATCAGGCAAGCGATAGTGAGCCGCCCCATAGCCGTGAACAAAATAGGGCGCCCAACTTGGTGATGTTGGACGCCCTGCAAAGCGCTTATGGTGCTGCGCTCAAGTGAGTGCGGCGCGACTCAGGCGATCAGGCATTACGGATGATAAGAAGCGGCACATTGCTAGTGGCAGCAATACGTGTAGCCGTTGAGCCCATCACGGCGCTCTTAAAGCGCCCGTAGCCATGCGAGCCCATCACTACGAGGTCGAGCTTCTTGCGCTTAGCGTAGGCTGAGATTTCGTCACCAGCATTGCCAACTAAGCAGACTTCTTTGGGTGAGATGGCGGCCTTGGCAAAGAGCGGACGGAGCGGTTCAACCGCTTCATTAAATTCATCCTTTTGTAGTTCTAGCACTTCTTCTTCGGAGAGTGCAGGCAACGCCATACCCGACATATCGGGCATCACGGCGCCAGCGTAGTCACTCACCACATTGATGAGGTAGAACTGAGCCCCCGTCCCAAAGAGCGAGACATGCTTGAGCGCGTAGCGAACGGCGGCTCGTCCGTACTTGGAGCCGTCAACAGCAATGCCAACCTTCAGCGCGTCGGACTCAGGTGCGGGCTTGTCTCGAAGCATTAGCACTGGCGTCGTGGTCTTGGCCAATACGCCGTTCGAAACCGAGCCAAAGAAGAGACCGCGCAGGGCGCTTTGCCCGCGGGAACCCATGACGATCAGATCGGCCTTGGTCTTTTCGGCCTCTTGAGCGATGGATTCGCTTGCCTCGCCAACGACGAAGGTTTCATTGGCCTTGAAGGAGACTTGACCGAGCTTGCGACGAATGGGTTCAAGTACCTTCTCAGCCTCATCTTCGTAATAGCGGGCAAGGGCATCTTGACCTACAAGACGGCAGGCACGTGCGGGGAGGGGCAGTTGTACGTTGAGAAGTTCAATTTCGGGATTGCTCCCAAGTAGCGTAGCGCGACTCGTGAGGAATTCAATGGCGTGTAGGCTGTTGTCGCTTCCGTCAACGGGAATGAGAATACGCATGTGGTCTCCTTGATGGGCAGGGTGATAACGCCCATGATGGTTTGGCTTTGAGAAATAGGGGACTCATTAAGAATGTCGAAAGTTCGTTCACTAATAATGAGATCCCGTTAAGTACAATGTACTCTCCTTGGGTTGAGGTGGCATTTTTGAGTGCACGGTTTGCACGAAATTCGACCGAAAAACTAACGCTTTTTTGAGGTAGGGCAAACAAAAATCGAACTTTCTATTTTTCAATTTTTGTAAGGAGATGGTTAAAAATTGAAAAATAGAATTTGTGAATTTTGTGCTGTCGTGATCGAAAGTTAAAAATTTATTCAGGAGATTTTTATGGCAAGTACATCAGATCCTCGTAGATTTGGAGGGCTGGCACGCTTGTATTCCGAAGAGGGCGCACGCCGTTTGTCCGACGCCCATGTGATGGTAGTCGGGCTAGGTGGCGTGGGAAGTTGGGCAGCTGAAGCGCTTGTGCGATCTGGGATTGGACATGTTACGCTCGTCGATGGCGACACTGTTGCTCTTTCTAATACGAACCGTCAATTACCGGCACTTGAAGGTAACTATGGACGCTACAAGGCAGAAGTTTTGCGTGAACGTGCTTTGCTGATTAACCCCGATGTCGATATAAACATTCGAACTGAGTTCATCACAAAAGAGAATGTCGATAGCTTCATTCCGAAAAATGTAAATTGGGTTTTGGACTGCATCGATGATGTTAATGCGAAAACGGCTTTGGTCGCTGCCGCACGGCGTGCTGGGGTAAATATTGCTGTTTCGGGTGGTGCTGCCGCGCGTCGAGATCCATTCCGACTTCGCTGTGCTGACCTCGCACGCGTCAAGGGGGACCCTTTGCTTGCGAAGTTGCGCACGAATCTGCGCAAGGAGCATGGCTTCCCACGTGGCAAGATGGAGGCTAACCGATCGGCAAAGTTTAATATTCCGGCCATCTATAGTGACGAGCCTCTTCATCAGCCGAAGGCAGAAAATTGTGCGGCGATTGGCGTCAGCCCTGATGTTCGCATCGGTTTTGGTTCTGCTGTGATGGTGACGGGCTCGGTAGGGTTACGCCTTGCAGCCATTGCGGTCAACGATATCCTAGGAAACGAGGATATCGGTTGGCGTCTATAATGACCTCATGAGGACATGTGGGTTAGAAGTTCCCCCTCTGACCCTAAGTGTTCTACACCCCCGTCTATGGTCGATCTGAGGTGTTTGATTGGAGCTTAGGGCTACACACAGACACCAACGCTTGACACTAGTGCGCAATGGACGTGACGCTTGAGTTCTCTAGCGCGCTCGATGGTGGGACCACGATGAAGCGTTGGGAGAGATGACAATGTTTAAGAGAATTCTTGTGCCAGTGGATGGCTCGGAGCAAAGTTTCAAGGCGGTCGGTGGTGCAGCTCGATTCGCTAAGCCACTGGGTGCAACGATTGTGTTATTGACGGTGGTAGAACCTTACTCTTACACCAATTTGTCTGAGTATCGCCCTGAGTCCATAGAGCAGTATGACGACCGTGTGTCACAAGAAGCTCAAAAACGCCTTGAACGCGCTAAGGGCATCTGTGATGAGGCTGGTGTTGTCTGTTCGAGTCTTTCGGTCAAGAGCTTTTCTCCAGCCGAAGCCATCATTGAGCAGGTTGATAAAACCGGCTGCGACATGGTTTATATGGCGAGTCACGGGCGCAAGGGACTCGCTGCCGTCTTGCTTGGTAGCGAGGCGCAGAAAATCCTCACTCATTCACGTATTCCTGTGATGGTCTATCGCTAAAAGACCACCACTCTACCCTCTTTTCTACGGAGCTATAAATGGCCGAACAGACGCTTGACGATATCAATCCGCAGATGGATCTCGCCAATCTTTACAACGAAGAAATTATCACTGACCGTAAGGTTGGAACGATCCACGTGCTTACCCCGATCACTCCGGAAGGCGGGCGTGACGCGTCTCGCCCTACCATTTTTTTGGGTGAAACGAATCTCATGACGCAGATGGGGCCGTTGCCGATTTCGTTTGAAATCCCCGCCGCAAACGTCGCTGAAGCGGTTGCGGGCTATGGAGAGGCGGCCAAACAGGGTATCCGCGACACGATTGAGCGTCTGCAGGCGTTACGCCGTGAGCAGGCAAACCAAATTGTGACCCCAGGGATGCCTGGTTTTCAGGCGCCTCCTGCGGGTAGCGGGATTGCGATGCCCTAATGGGTATTTAGAGTTGGACTTGGCCAATGGCGCAACCCAAAGCGCCAAGTTCGGCCTTATGCAAAAGCGTGGATGCAGTCATCTGCGCTTTTTCTTTTGCGGCGTGAAAATTGCGGAGAAAATCTGCCCTTAGCTAGACTTTTCGCTAAACTGTGCGCAGTTTACGGGCTTGGCTAAGACGGATTTACCTATTGCTCGGTGCAGGCCCTCTCACTTTAGCTACTGCAGGCAGGCGTAATCTCCACGCGTTTGGGAGTATCAGAACTGCGGTGCGTTTCACCACACGGGTGCCTCTCGAGTTGGAGAGAAGTTCCCGAACTCCATTGAACAATATGGCTTGCAAGGTTTGGCGGAATCGTTTTGTGCAACGATCTCAGCCTTTTGAGCAGGCCTCATACCTGTTTTTTGAAGTATGGCTCAATATGTATTTACGATGAATCGGGTCGGGAAGATCGTCCCCCCGAAACGTCAGATCCTCAAGGATATTAGTCTTTCGTTTTTCCCTGGCGCCAAAATTGGCGTCCTCGGGTTGAATGGCGCGGGTAAGTCGACGCTACTGAAGATCATGGCTGGTGTCGATAAAGACATCGAAGGGGAAGCTCTCCCAATGCCTGGCCTCAATATCGGCTATCTCCCTCAGGAGCCTGTATTGGATGCGGAAAAAACCGTGCGAGAAACGGTCGAAGAAGGCATGGGCGAAGTGATTCAGGCGCAGGCTAAGCTGGATCAAGTGTATGCGGCCTATGCTGAACCTGATGCCGATTTTGATGCCTTGGCGGCTGAACAAGCTCGATTAGAAGCGATCATTGCTACGGCAGGTGCCAATGTGCAGACGCAGATGGAAATTGCTGCGGATGCGCTTCGCTTGCCCCCTTGGGAAGCAAAGATTGGGCACCTCTCTGGGGGAGAAAAACGACGCGTTGCGCTCTGCCGTCTCCTGTTGTCCCGTCCGGACATGTTACTGCTTGACGAACCAACCAACCATCTTGACGCGGAGTCCGTCGAGTGGCTCGAGCAGTTTTTGCATCGCTTCCCAGGAACGGTGGTGGCGGTGACCCATGACCGTTATTTCTTGGACAATGCAGCAGAGTGGATTCTGGAGTTGGATCGCGGCGAGGGGATTCCTTGGCACGGTAACTACTCTTCTTGGCTTGACCAAAAGGAAAAGCGTCTCGAGATGGAGAAGCGCCAAGAAGACGCTCGTATGAAGGCAATCAAGCATGAATTGGAATGGGTTCGTCAAAATCCAAAGGGGCGCCAAGCTAAATCCAAAGCGCGTCTATCTCGTTTTGAAGAGCTCTCGAGCGTGGAGTACCAACAGCGCAATGAAACCAATGAAATCTTCATCCCAGTGGCGGAACGCTTAGGTAAGGATGTCATCGAGTTTAAGGACGTCAGTAAGGGTTTTGGAGATCGCCTTCTCATTGATAATCTCTCCTTTACAATCCCAGCAGGGGCCATTGTTGGGGTGATTGGTCCAAACGGTGCGGGTAAGTCAACCCTCTTTAAGATGATCATGGGGCAAGAAAAGCCGGATAGCGGGGAGATCAAGATTGGATCTACCGTGCGTTTGGCCGCCGTTGATCAGATGCGTGACTCGCTGCCGAACGACAAAACAGCCTTTGATGCCGTAGCTGATGGTCAAGATATGCTACAAGTCGGAAAGTTTACGATGAGTAGTCGAGCCTATCTTGGGCGTTTCAACTTCAAGGGCGGTGATCAGCAAAAGTTGGTGGGCACATTGTCGGGCGGTGAGCGTGGCCGCCTGCACTTAGCCAAGACGTTGCTTGCTGGGGGTAATGTTCTGCTGCTTGACGAACCCTCCAATGACCTTGATGTGGAAACTCTGCGCGCCCTCGAAGAGGCGTTACTGGAGTTCGCTGGCTGTGCGCTTGTTACCTCGCACGACCGTTGGTTCCTCGACCGCATAGCCACGCATATTTTGGCCTTCGAGGGTGATAGCCGTGTTGTGTTCTTTGATGGCAATTACAACGAGTACGAAGCTGACAAACGTCGCCGTCTGGGCGATGAAGCGGCCCAACCGAAGCGGCTTCGCTTTAAGCCTCTTAAGCACTAAAGGCAAGTAATGCACTCTGCAAAGCGGCGTTGCGCAATGCGTAGCGCCGCTCACCTTAGTTTCACGCATCAACGAGGCGGCTAGTGGCTCTCGAGCGCGTTGCTTGGGGAGCTGACTGCTAAAAGCCCTCGTGCGCTTTGATTCTTGGCTCAGAAATGCCTATATACGTATTAGCCTCGCAGAGCGAGGCACTGTGGCAACGCGCAAGGCGTGAAACTGCCGTACCCAGAGCAAACGATGCGACCGATACTCGCGGTGAGCACTGGATACTCTCAGTACGTGATGCAAACGCTCGACAACTTGCCGCCGAGCGAGGGTGGTTGACAGCGGATGCGCTTCTCGGCGATGCCTTTCCGAGCATGGACGGAATTCACTGCGTTCAAGGCACGCTTGATGCACGGCGTATCACATGCTATTGGGTACAGGGTCTCAAGTTGGGCGAACGGGAGCTCGTCTCAGGAGCCGCCGATGTCATATGGACCGATCAGCGTGAAAGCCTTGATGCCGTTCGTCATCTTATTAATGCAAAAACGCTAGTTCGTGGGCTGGAAGCGCTACCTGAGTGTGATGTGCCTCGTTTTTTGTCGAGAGATGTCGATGGCGCTTTGCGTTTGAGAATGGCTGCGGGGACACATGCCCGCATTGAGCCGCCTCAGCGTGTTGTAGTCATTGGTGCTGGTATCGCAGGCGCACTCGTAGCAGCTCAGTTACAAGAGCGTGGCGTAAAAACGCAGGTCATTGATGCGGCTCCCGTGGCAGGAGCGGGCGCGTCAGCACTGGCTGCGGGGCTCGTACATCCACACTGGCAGTTGCATGACAATCCGCTTTTTCGTCTCACTCGGTTGGGTTTTCGCCGACTATTGCCGCTTTTAGCTGAGGCTGCAGAGCTGTTTTCTCCCTGCGGGGTGTTGGATGTTGCGCAGAATGCTGAAGAATGGGCAAAGTGGCAAGACGCTACGGATCGAGCGCTTCCAATGCGCCTGCCCGTGGAGTTTGCAAGCCTGCTGAGCGCTGAGGAATTTGCTCAACAGATGGGCTGGTCGGTGCCAGCGGGTGGTTGGTGGTATCCATGCGCAGGGCTACTCAACGCGGGGGCTTTCGCGCGACACCTCCTAGCACGCTCTGGTGCGTTGCTGCGCACGAACTGTAGGGTGACGAAGCTAGAGCAAACGCCTCAGGGCTGGTGCGTACGCGGTAGATATGGAGAAGTGCTGGCTGATGCAGATGCGGTTGTGCTTTGCACAGCGATGGGAACGCCTGCGCTTTTGGGACTGAGCGAACAACGTCTCGGTATCAGCGCGTTAGCGGGGCGCATTAGTCTACTGAGCAGAGCACCCGCTGAGCTCTCTCGGGTGGCGGCGGAGAATGTTGCCCTAACAGGGCGCGGATATTTTGCCAAAGTGGGAGACGCCTTGTCGCTTGTGGGAGCAACTTACGAGCGTGCAGAGGGGGCGCTGACTGCTAGAGAGGCGGAGGCGCATAACATGGCGCTCTTGGAGGAGCTTTTGCCAGGCTCAGCTGCAGAGCAGCTTGCTACAGGGGCGTTTTATCAGGGCGTTCGTGCCGTTGCGCAGGATCGGCTACCTTTTGTCGGCGCTGCGCCGACGGCCGCATCCATAGCGGGTACGACTTTCAAGGGTTTGCCAGAATCCGACCGAGTACCTACGCCAGAAGGGCTTTGGCTTTGCACTGCGATGGGGTCACGTGGCCTGACTTGGGGTGTTGCAGCCGCCGAAGCGCTCGTAGGTTTGATGATGGGAACACCGCTGTTGATGGAGCGCTCACTCTTGCGGCTACTGCATCCTGCACGTTTCTTGCGAAAGAGCCTTGTGCGTTCTTAACAAAAGAGCCGATGCGGGCTATGCTCCCCATCGGCTCGGAGGCGGTTTGTTGGGCGCTAACCTAGCAGGTTATTTTTTGCCGCAACATTGTTTGTATTTTTTACCGCTCCCGCAAGGGCATGGATCATTGCGGCCAATTTTATTAGTGGTTTTCACAGGCTGGTTGGGTACGTAGACCTTTTTCAGCATGAAAACCGTTTCTACGACGTCATAGAGCGCATCTTGGAGGTTTTCCTCCATTGGACGGAGCCGCTCATAAAGTGCCGTATCCTCACCGAAACAATCCTTATAGGCTTCAGCAGGAATGTGGCAGAGAATGCGGTGCAGTGATGCATAAAGAGACTCATCCATTTTTTCTTCGAGCGCATCAGCATCCCAATGCGAAAGGGCTTCGAGAAAGCCAACGCTCCAAGGCTCAATGGTATCGTGAACATCAGGTCCCTTTTCAATGACATTGCCCTCGTCGTCGACCACTGGGAAGATAATGGGATCAAGTCCATTGCCTGCCGTGAGGGCTGCCAAGATTTGGTTGAAGCGTAGCTCTAACAGTTCAATGAGCCGATCGTCTGCAGGAACTTTGGCTGGATCACCCTCGTCGTCAAACACGTATGGCATGACGGCCTCAAACGAGGGCTGTTCAGGGTTTAAGAGCATGCCTGTGAAAAAGCCATCAAGAACGCCACTATCCATGGCGTTTTCACTATTCAGGGCTTCGATGCGCTCCTGTAATTCTTCGACGAAATCCAAATCGTTAGAGCTGTTTGCCATAATGTTGACCCACGTTCGGGTACCACTCCTTTTGTAAGAGAATTTTTGCTGTACCCACGAAGGGCTTTGGCTGCCTGCATAATACCAAAAGCCTCCACAGAGAGATTTCTTTTTGAGAGTACTTTGTCTCTGTGGGGCGTCCGCATACAGTCGCCATAGACATTGGGAGGAGAACATGTCGTTCATTGAGGCACTCCAAGCTGCTGTGCTTGGGGTGGTCGAGGGGTTGACCGAATTTTTGCCGATCAGCTCCACAGGGCATCTGATCATTGCGGCGGATTGGATAGGCTTTTCTAAGCACCCTTTTGCTAATACCTTCCTTGTGGCCATTCAGGCAGGCGCCATTCTGGCAGTTTGTTGGTATTATCGAGGGTTGATTTTTGGCATTCTGCGCAACCTTTTTAAGCGTGGCCCTGAGCAACGTTTAGCACTGAATACCATCATTGCGTTTTTGCCTGCTGTGCTCGTTGGCCTTGTTGTAGCGGACTTTATCAAAGCGCATTGCTTCAACATCGTGACGGTTGTGACGACGTTGATTGCGGGTGGGGTGGTGTTGCTCTGGATTGAAAAGCGTACGTCCTCCTGCGGAGCGCGTCCTGCGCGAATCGAACGGATGCAGGATATGACTTGGCGTGAGGCGCTTGGCGTTGGCATTGCCCAGTGTTTTGCTATGATCCCAGGCACGAGCCGCTCTGGCTCAACGATTGTGGGCGGCCTGCTTTTAGGACTGTCGCGAAAAGCGGCGACGGAGTTTTCCTTTTTTTTGGGTATTCCAACTATTCTTGGCGCGACCGTGTTTGACCTGTGGCATTCGCGTACAACATTGATGGCGGGACAGTGGAGCTTCGGGCTCTTTGCGATTGGTTTCTGCGTGTCATTTGTATCCGCATTGGCTGTAGTCAAGTGGTTAATTGGCTTTGTGTCTCGCAACGACTATCGTCCGTTCGGTTGGTATCGAATTGGTTTTGGAATCCTCTTGCTACTACTTTATTTTTCGGGCCTTGTAACGTTCTAACCATGAGGCAGCAAAAAAGCCCGAAGGAAACCTAAGAGTTTCCGCTCGGGCTGACATAGTTCACAAAGAAAGAGTGCGTTTAGGTCGGTCTAGCGCGCCCCTCAGTAGGCGCTAAGCACCTCTTTAGCGACGCACAAAAACGAGATCCCAGATGCCGTAACCGAGCCGCTCGCCTCGTGCTTGGAATTTGGTTCGGGGGCGCTCACAAAGGGAGTTCCCCATGACAGGGCTCCAAGCGCCTTCACCATGGAGATTTTTGAGCAAAGGTTCCGCAGAGAGAACTTCCATCATCTGCTCAGCATAGTTTTCCCAGTCTGTAGCGCAGTGCAAATAGCCCCCAGGTCGGATTTTTGTGGCCAGCAAACCAATGAAGGGTTGCGCAACGAGACGACGCTTATGGTGACGAGCTTTTCTCCAAGGGTCGGGGAAGTAGATATGCACGCCATCCAAGCTGGCATCAGCAATCATGTCGCGCACGATCTCAACGGCATCATGCCGAATAATGCGGATGTTTGTGACGCCAGTTTCATCAATGCGTTTAGCTAAAGCGCCGACGCCAGCGACAAACACTTCACAGCCAATGAAGTTGACATCCGGCCGAGACTGAGCAATGGCAACCGTGGTTTCGCCCATCCCGCAACCAATCTCGAGGACGGTGGGAGCCTGACGCCCGAAAATTGCCTCGGGCTCAAGGATGCTAGGCGAGTACTCAATCTGATATTTGGGCAGAGACTCTTCAATTGCTCGCTTTTGGGCAGCTGATATATGACCGCGGCGCATCACAAAGGAGCGGATGTGGCGGTTTTTTAGCGTCTCTAGTTCTTCGGCAGTGAGCTCGGGCTTGGTGTTGTCCATGACAGTTATGTGTTATTCAAAGGAATGGGCATTTCGTGAGGAACGGCACAACGGCGACCATCGTTCAAACGTAACGAGCGGGTTGTGCTCACTTGTCCCTCAAGCGTTCGCTATGTTAAGCGAATATGTCGCGCGGCGCTTGCTTGATGAGCTGGGAAGTGATGTGTCCTTCAGCCAGTGTCAAAGAAAAAGGGCTGCAGAAACTCTGCAACCCCTTTATAAACTGGTGGAGCGGGTGAAGGGAATCGAACCCTCGTCTTTAGCATGGGAGGCTATTGCTCTGCCATTGAGCTACACCCGCACCGTGGTGCGAATTCTAGCACGATTTGCTACCTGCTGGCGTAAGCCAATGAAGTAACCATCTGCATCAATAACGTTGAGTGACTTTGGAGAGTACCCAGAGTGCAATAACCAGCACGAGAATGGATCCCGCGGTCATCAGCATGAACTGAGGCGTCATGTGCTCGACGTCCACGACAAAAAATCTTGCAATTGCCACGATAGCAAGTGCAACTGGAGTGCGAATTGGAATTTCGCGCGTTCCCAGCGCTGAGCCCTTGATCATCGAGAGGATCTCAATGTAGAGAAAGAGCAGGAGTAAGTCGCCAAGGCTAGCGAGGCGATTATCAACCATTTCCAAAATGGAAGAGGAAATACCAACAATTGTCGCTATGCCAATGGCAATCAAGGTAAATGCTTGAACATACGTGATGAGGTGATTGAATTTCTTCGACGAATATTCAAGGACTGCGGATGGGGTGTGGTCTTCAGTATGCGGATCCATAGTGTCGGGAGTTCGCGTAAAAGAGAAATCGGCCGAAAGCGACTCTCGTCAAGAGGGGGCTTCGGCCGATTATTTTATCATTCTAGCTCTTGTGACTGGGTTGGTTATTTATGTGAAAGTCTACGCACTAACCAGTCACCAAAGGATTGCACGCCCTGCACGAGGATGATCAACACGATCACCACCGTCCACATCACATCAGGCATGAAGCGCTGGTAACCGTAGCGGATGCCGAGGTCACCTAAACCACCACCGCCAACAGCGCCGGCCATAGCTGAGTAGCCGATCAGACTGATGATTGCGATGGTCAGCCCCGCAACGATCCCTGGTAGCGCTTCGGGCAGGAGAATTTTTGTAATGATCTGCAGATTGGTGGCGCCCATAGCCTGTGCGGCTTCGACCAAGCCTTTGTCGACTTCACGAAGACTGGTTTCGACAATGCGAGCGATAAATGGTGCTACGGCGAGTGTCAAGGGCACCATGGCTGCAGCCGTACCAATCGTAGAGCCGACGATCAAGCGTGTGAATTGGCTGATTGCGACCAGAAGAATGATAAATGGTACGGAGCGCAAAGCATTCACGAGTGTGCCAACGATCTTATTAAAGGCAGGCATTGGCAGGAAAGATTTGCGGTCTGTGATGAAAAGCAAAATCCCGAGTGGAATCCCGAAGATTGCGCCGATACCGCCAGAGACAAAAACCATCAAAAGGGTATCGAGCGTGGACTCCCAAATCATGAGCATCATGTTACTGGACATCAGTCAACTCCTCGACAATGACGCCCTGCTCACGAATGAAGGCGAGGGCTTGAATGTAAATTACTGGATCGCATTCGATTAGCACAGTCAGTGTGCCGAGCATGGCGCCGTGAATGTCGTCGACAGAGCCACGCAGAATGTTGAAATCGAGATTGAAACGTCGAGAGCACTCGGAAATTGTCGGACGCGTGACACGATCGCCACGGAACGCAAGACGTAGTAAGTGCACATAGCTAGGATCGGGATGTGCGGCGCGTGCCTTGCGAACGGCCTCCAAAACACTCGCGGGCATGTCACGGGCCATCACATTGCCAATGAGCGCCTTGGTGGTTTCATGCTGAGGCGCAAGGAAGATATCCGTGACGTCACCGCTCTCGACGATCTTGCCGTAGTTCATGACGACCACTCGGTCGCAGATTTCTTTGACCACTTGCATTTCGTGGGTAATCATCACGACGGTCAAACCGAGCACCTTGTTAATGCGCTTCAGTAGTTGCAGCGTTGCAGTCGTTGTTTCTGGGTCTAGAGCAGAGGTGGCCTCGTCTGAGAGCAAAATTTTTGGATCGTTGGTAAGCGCGCGTGCAATGCCGACACGTTGCTTCTGCCCCCCAGAGAGTTGCGCAGGATACTTGTGTGCGTGTTCTGTCAGCCCCACGAGCTTCAGTAAGGGTTCAACTTTAGCCTTGATTTCTGCCGCTGGGGTGCCGACTAACTCAAGTGGTAGGGCAACGTTGTCGTAGACAGTGCGGGAGCTGAGCAGATTGAAGTGCTGGAAAATCATGCCAATGGAACGGCGTGTTTCACGGAGTTCAGACTCCGAGAGCTCCATCAAGTTTTTACCGTCTACGGTAACGCGACCTTCAGTTGGACGGTTGAGCAGGTTAATGCACCGCACGAGCGTGCTTTTACCTGCCCCTGAGCGGCCAATGATGCCGAAGATTTCTCCAGCCTTAATCTCAAGGGAAACGTTGTCAAGAGCTTTGAACTCTCGTCCCTCAGGCGTGGTATAGGATTGCGTGATATTTTCGAGTTTGATCATTTGCTTTGGCAGAGGAGGAGAAAAGGATTCTCAGCTTAAATGTCTGTGCCTACAGTGTAGCGTTAGAGATGTGGATGCTGCGGAGTTGAGCGCTAAACCCTTGAGGTATTACCTAAAGACGTGCTGCAGAGCGGTGGCAGTTTCGGATGCGCAGAGGTCTGGAGTGAATGTCAGCTTGCTGTGCGTAAAAGAAAATCCCACTGGCGTAGGCTGCCAATGGGATGGAATCTGGTGGGAACGCAGGGATTCGAACCCTGGACCGACGGATTAAGAGTCCGCTGCTCTACCAGCTGAGCTACGTTCCCGACTAGGGTGCTTCTCCAAGAGTTTCAACATTTGAGTTTGATGGTGGGAACGCAGGGATTCGAACCCTGGACCGACGGATTAAGAGTCCGCTGCTCTACCAACTGAGCTACGTTCCCATGGAGAAGACAAATTCTCTGTAGATTTGATGGTGGGTCGTGCGAGACTCGAACTCACGACCAACGGATTAAAAGTCCGCTGCTCTACCAACTGAGCTAACGACCCATTTACCCATCAGCACGCGAGCGCCAATGATCTACTAGAGGCATGGAATTTTGCACTGAATTTTTGAATTTGTCAAGCAAATACCGTATTCTTGGTATGTTTTGATCCTCTCGTGGGTCTGAAAATCTTTAGACGGCGGCACTGTGACTAATTTTGATCTCTAATTCCATCAGATGAAATAAAAATGTTTTTAGTTAGTGTAATCTCTAACAAATGATAGCTAGACAAGTTCGTTGCTTTCAGGCATTATTACCATCAAGGCACCAGAGCTCGAGAACATAACTTATTGAAATAAATAGGTTTAGTGTCGATTTTGGCTGTTTTTGGATATTTAAAAGATCTTGTTGGGCGGTGGCGCGTTGTGGTGTTATATCGCCATCTCCCAAATGATATGGAGTAGAAGTTATGGCCTCGTCAAAACAACCTCCGCGCCCCGAGCGACTTGAAGGGGAGCAACGCGAGAAGGCTCTGAAAGCTGCCCTTGCTAGCATTGAAAAGCAATTTGGTAAGGGTGCCATCATGCGCATGGATGACGAAGTGGCGCCCGAAAATATCGAGGTTGTGAGCACTGGCTCCCTTGGGCTAGACCTTGCGCTTGGCGTCGGTGGATTACCTCGTGGTCGCGTGATTGAAGTCTATGGTCCTGAGTCTTCTGGTAAAACCACGCTGACACTGCATGTGATTGCTGAAATGCAGAAGATAGGTGGTACCTGCGCCTTTATTGACGCGGAGCATGCGCTCGATATCCAATATGCTCAGCGCTTAGGGGTCAAGGTCAAGGAGTTGCTTTTGTCGCAGCCTGATACGGGTGAACAAGCGCTTGAAATCACCGATACGTTGGTGCGCTCTGGCTCGATTGACCTGATCGTAGTGGACTCGGTGGCTGCCCTCACACCCAAGAGTGAAATTGAAGGTGAAATGGGTGACTCGCTTCCGGGGTTACAGGCACGCCTTATGTCGCAGGCTCTGCGCAAGTTGACAGCTTCTATTACACGCACGAAGTCAATTGTCATTTTCATCAACCAGATGCGCATGAAGATTGGTGGTTATGGAAATCCAGAGACGACGACGGGTGGCAATGCCCTCAAGTTTTATAGCTCAGTTCGTTTAGACATTCGTCGTGTAGGCGCTATCAAAAAGGGTGAAGAGGTCATTGGTAACGAAACACGCGTCAAGGTTGTGAAGAATAAGGTGGCGCCTCCGTTTAAGAGTGCTAAGTTTGACATCCTTTACGGGGAGGGTATCTCCCGTTTAGGAGAGTTGATTGATATCGGTGCAGATCTGAGCATCGTGGAAAAGGCGGGCGCTTGGTATACCTGTGAGGGCAACCGCTTACAGGGTAAGGACAAGTTGCGCGAATTCTTGCGTGATAACCCTGACGTGGCTGCATCGTTGGAAGCAAAAATCCGAGAACGTAAGAGCGTGCACATCAATAAGGCGCTCGCCGATGTCGAGCCAGAAGTGGTGAGCGTGGATGACGAAGAGCCGCCACCCGAACCTGAGTTCTAATCAACGCATCTAATCTAGGGCATCCGTACTATGGGTGCCCTTGCTATATGAGGATGAAAGAACGTGGCAGATACACGAGCACAGAAGCAAGGTGTGGTTTTTGTCTGGGGAGAGGACGACACACTGTTTGAGGCTGAGCAACTTCCACCTAAAGAGTTCGTAGCACTCGAGGGGGCGCCCTCTCTTGAGCGCAACCCGATTGTGACGGATGTGCCTGTTGATATTCAGATTGATGCAGAGCTACTAGAAAATGATGTAGGACCTAGGCGCACCATGCGTCGCCGCAGTACACATACAAGCGCGAGAGGACTACAGCATCAGGAGGAGAGCGTAGCGCCTCCAGAAGCGGGTGAGGCTTTGGCAGAGGGGACGCTCGATGACAGTGAAGAGCAAGAGCGGCGCGTTTCGCTAGAAGAGGCTGAACTTAATACCTTCAACCTAAAACAGGATGAAGATGGCTTTTGGCAGCCTAAGAAATCACGCTCGTCGCGGCAGCGCAAACCGCGCGCAGAGCAGCCCAAACGAAGTCTATTTGCGCAGGCGGTCGATTGTTTGAGCCGACGTGAATACTCTAGAGCAGAGCTCAGAAAGCGACTCATGAGGGATGCGCGAGACGAGGAACGCGAGGCGCTTGCCGCTGAAGTTGATCAGGTGATTGAGCGTTTAGAGGGGTTGGGCTACCTCTCTGATAAACGCTTTGCTGAAGGACGTGTACGGATGCGAGCGTCGCAATTGGGCAACGCACGTATTCGGGGCGAACTTCGACGTCTCGGTGTCGGCGAAGAGGCGATTCGCGAAGCGATGGATGAACTCACAGAGGCTGAAGATGTTCGCGCATGGCGTGTTTGGAAAAAGCGCTTCAGCGAGTTACCCACCTCTGCCAAGGAGAGAGATCGACAGATCCGCTACCTGCTTTATCGTGGTTTTTCGATGAGTGCCGTGGAGCGAGTAATTCGGGGACGCGTTGAGCCTCCAGAGGAGCAAGGCTTTTGGGACTAGTTCGTGCAATATGATAGGTTAGAGCTCTTTGGCTGTAAGTGCAAAATGCTACAATCACAGATCCGATACCGTCCTCATTTGGAGAGAATATTTTGGAATACCTCTACGACTTGCTGACCAACCTGCATTGGGGTGCAGTGGGTCAGATCATCATGATCGACATTCTTCTTGGCGGCGACAATGCTGTGGTCATTGCCATGGCGTGCCGTAATCTGCCAGCACATCAGCGAACCAAAGGTGTGATTTGGGGAACGGCTGGTGCGATTCTCTTGCGAGTATTGCTGATTGTCTTCGCAGTGATGGTGTTGGATATGCCGCTGTTGAAGGCCGTTGGCGGCGTACTCCTTATATGGATCGGTGCGAAGCTCCTATTGCCTGATGATGGTGGCCATGACAAGATTGAAGGTAGTAGCCGGCTTCTCGGTGCTATTAAAACCATCATTGTCGCGGATCTCGTGATGAGTTTTGACAATGTGATCGCCATTGCTGGTGCTGCACAGCAGGCGCATGAAGACCATCAAACGCTTTTGGTCATTTTTGGTTTACTTGTTTCGGTTCCCTTCATTGTGTTTGGGTCCCAGATGGTGATGAAGATCATCGATCGCTTCCCCGCGGTCATTTATTTTGGTGCGGGGCTTCTAGGATGGATTGCTGGCGGGATGATGGTCTCGGACGGCTTTGTGACCCAGCGTTGGCCAGAGGCTAGTTTCATGCTTCACTACCCCGCAGCAGTTTTAGGGGCGCTCTTGGTGATTGTGATAGGTCACTTTTGGGGTAAAGCCAAACTCAAGAAGATGGCAGCTTCCAAAGAGGCTTAGCAGTAGGAGCGAGGCGTTGAACTTTACTTGTGATTGCCCCTGTGGCAATCACTAGAAGCCTACATGAAGCAACAAGCAAAACGGGAATCGTTGTCGCGATTCCCGTTTTCATATTGACGAGTCACCTCACATCTGAGGGGAGGTAGCGTGAAGGCGATCAGCGTTGAACGACATCGATAAAGCCGCCGCCGAGGCAGACATCACCTTGATAGAGTACGGCACTTTGCCCTGGGGTGGCTGCCCACTGTGGCTCATCAAAGCTAAGGCTGAAGGCGTCCGCACCCACGCTCTTGATGCGGCAGGCGCCGTCGGCTTGACGGTAGCGTGTCTTGACGGTGACGTCATCCTCGAGTGAGGGTGCTATGCCGCGAATCCAACTTGGATGAACAGCGGTGAGTTCGTGCGAAAGTAGCCATGGGTGATCGTGCCCTTGGCAGACCCAAAGCGTATTGGTTTTCAGATCTTTGCGAGCGACGAACCAAGGCTCACCTGTGGAGTCTTTCTGTCCTCCGATGCCGATGCCCTTGCGCTGACCGAGTGTATAAAACGAGAGACCAATATGTTCTCCGATGACGTGTCCCTCGGGGGTTTTAATGGGTCCGGGGTGCGTTGGCAGGTAGCGGCTCAGAAACTCACGGAAAGGACGTTCTCCAATAAAACAGATGCCCGTTGAATCTTTCTTCTTGGCATTGGGCAGCTTAAGTTGTGCTGCAATCTCACGCACCTTTGTCTTGTAGAGTTCGCCCACGGGGAAAATTACGCGTTCAATCTGTTGCTGCGTCAACCTGTGCAGAAAGTAGCTCTGATCTTTACTCGGGTCGACCCCACGGAGCAACTCGACACCATGGTCGGTGTGGCGGACTCGGGCATAATGCCCTGTGGCAATATAGTCCGCTCCCATGGCCATAGCATGATCGAGAAATGCACGGAACTTGATCTCGGCGTTACAGAGAATGTCGGGATTGGGCGTTCGACCAGCAGTGTATTCTCTTAAAAAATCGCTGAAGACGCGATCCTTGTATTCTTTAGCAAAATTGACGGCCTCCATGTCGATGCCAATGACATCGGCGACGCTTGAGGCGTCAAGAAAATCTTGACGAGATGAGCAATACTCACTGTCGTCATCATCCTCCCAGTTCTTCATGAAGAGCCCGATCACTTCGTAGCCTTGCTCTTTAAGAAGCCAAGCGCTTACGGAAGAGTCGACGCCGCCAGATAGACCGACAACAACGGTTTTCTTTGTCATGTGGATGGAATCCGAGGTGTGAAATAGAGAGAAAAGAGTCAGGGGATGGAGCCCATACGGGTTGAGCCGCTACAATAGGCCTCCATCCCCTTTTTGAGGATAAGCCATCATTATATGACTGACGCTAACAACCTTCGCACTAATGTTGCAGAACTCTGTGGAATCCGCCACGTTTTTTTGAATCAACCGCTTCCCGCTATGGCGGGACCAGAACTCGTTGCAGCAGTCTCTGAGGCTGGCGGCCTCGGTGTTGTGCCTGCTTTGAGTATGAGTCCTGAGCAGATTACGACTTTCTGTGCTCGCGTTCGTGAGTTGACGAGTCGCCCATTCGCTATTGCGCTGGATGTGGATGAAACGCCAGTGCGCGTAGAGGGCACTGAAGAGCTCTTTGCAACGTTGGCTCCCTTGCTTGAGGAGTTAGGCCTGCCGCTAAACGCAGAGCAGGACCAAGACAACGTTTATGATCTACGGCCTACGCACACATATCAGGAACGTTTTGCAGCAGCGCTTGCAGCGAAACCGAACGCCGTGATTGCTATGTTCGATGGGTTCCGAGAACCTGAAGCAGAAGCGCTGCAAGCGGCTGGTGTGGTCAATATGGCGTATTTCACGTCGGTGCTAGAGGCCAAAGTGTTACATAGTGCAGGCTGCCAGGTGCTCATCGCACAGGGCGCCGATGCGTCGGGACCGCGAGTTTCGTTCGGCGGCGCTCGCTATGCGGGAGCCAGTTTACTCACACTTGTACCTGCAGCTATCGAAGCGACAAAATTACCAGTGATAGCGCTCGGGGGAATCTATTGCCGTAGTCAGGTTGCCGCATTACGTGCGCTTGGGGCTGCTGGCATTATGGTCGGCACTGCGCTTCTTCCGACTGAGGAGAGCGCTGCGCAAGAGCTGTATCGTTATTGGGCATTACATGGACAGATGCACGATACAATTCTCGCGACGACGTACCACGGGATAAATGGCTGTCGCATGCTCAAAAATAGTTTTACAGATTGGGTGTGGCGCGGAGAGCCTATTGGACGAGTTGTTTATCAACGCATTTTTGCGGCGATCGAACAGGCGGCTCGTCGATGCGGCAGGCGGGATCTCCTTGTGTATGAACTTGGACTCGGCATCGGACGCTCTGCCTTTGAGCGCGTAGCCGATGCGGTTGAAAATTTATCTGAGAGTTAGAAAAAAACTCGCTCCAATTGGCTTGCTGGGGCGAGTTTTTTTCTTTTCTGTGTTGTGTGAGAGCTCCGATCACTAAGAGAAAGCACTTAGAAGAGGTCGAAAAAAGCGTATTTCTTTCCGTTCAATGGAATTTTTGCGCAAAAAACTAGGGATGATTCACTTCCCCCTCAAATTGCTTTGAACTTTTAGTTTGACTATTATCAACGCAAAAGCGCCTCTTTACGATTGTGAAGATGATCGCAAAAAGGTAATAAAAATCCATTTGGAGGCTCCATGACAGAATCCAACATCGAAATTGGCGGATTGTCCATGAAGGGACGAGCGATCGCGCTATTGGTCGGTCCGCTTCTGGCGCTATTGACGTTCTATCTGCTGCCCGACAGCTATGTTGATGCCGCTGGCAAAACGGTCGCCTTTGCCTACAAAGGCAAAGCCTGTTTGGCTGTGACGGTTTGGATGGCCGTTTGGTGGTTTACTGAAGCGCTACCGATTGCTGCGACGGCCATGCTGCCGCTAGTTGTCTATCCCATTCTGCAGATCACGACGCCAGCTGAGGCAATGTCCAACTATGCCTCGGGAACCATTTTCCTGTTCTTGGGCGGTTTCTTACTTGCCGCAGCGATTCATCGCTGGCATTTGGATCGTCGTATTGCGCTGTCCATGCTGGCGTTGTTTGGAACTAAGCCGAATCAGATGATTCTCGGGCTCATGGTTGCCACGGGATTCCTTTCTGCTTGGGTTTCGAATACGGCGACGGCAGCCATGATGGTGCCGATTGCGGTGGCCGTTATGGGGGTGATCCGTTCTACACAACCCTCTGCGGAGATCTCTCAGGCGGAGAGAAACTTTGGTGTAGCGGTGTTGCTGGGCATTGCGTATGCTGCTTCGATCGGCGGTATGGCTACCTTGATCGGCTCACCACCTAATGGTATCTATGCCCGCTTTGTGGAACAGACTTATCACGAGACGGTAACGTTTGTGCAGTGGATGGAACTTGGGTTGCCTGTTACCCTCATCCTATTGCCTGTGGCCTATCTCTTGCTTACCAAAGTGCTTTTCCCTGCAAAACTTGAAGCCATTCCTGGTGGGCGTGATTGGGTGAAGAAAGAGCTACATAAGCTCGGCAAGATGACGCGCGGCGAAGTTATCGTGCTCATTGTGTTTGCCGTTGCAGCGCTGCTCTGGATCTTTGGGCCTGTGATCCGAGATTTCACGGTCAACGGTGCCAAACCCTTTAAGCCGCTCTCTGATACGGTTATTGCCATGGGAGCAGGGTTGTTGCTCTTCATGATTCCAGTGGATATCAAGCGCGGCATTCACGCCCTCGATTGGAATTCCACCAAAGATGTGGTGGCTTGGGATGTGCTCTTGCTTTTCGGTGGTGGCTTGACGATGGCTGCCGCCATTCAGAAAACAGGGGCAGCTGCCTTGATCGGCGCACAGGCTAGCATTTTTGCTGGTGCAGGTGAGACGACGATGATGGCTGGGGTAGCAACCCTCGTGACCTTCGCTACGGAGGTGACCTCCAATACGGCTTTGACGGCAACGATGATGCCGCTCATCTCTGCCGCTGCGGATAGTCTGAAGATCGCGCCTGAGGGACTCTTGGTGACCACAGCAATTGCCGCATCCTGTGCGTTCATGATGCCTGTGGCTACGCCGCCGAACGCTATTGTGTTCGGGACGGGACGTCTGCGTATCGGTGATATGGTTAAGGCGGGTTTCCTCCTCAATATCATTGGGGTGATTGTGGTGGTCGCGGTATGTGCGCTACTTGGGCCCCTCGTATTCCCGCATTGATCGGCAACTCTTCACGCTAAAGTTGGGGGCTGATGAGGTCGCGAGTTTGCGACGGTCATCAGCCCCTTTTTGTCTGAGAGCGGGATGATTTACATCCCAAGTAGCCGCATGAGCGGAATGGCGAGCATCGGCGCTAGAAAGGCGGTTACCACGCCACTGATACCCATGGCAAGTCCAGAGAACGCGCCAGCCTTTTCGGAAACCTGAAAGGAGGCGCTAGTCCCCATACCGTGTGCTGTCAAACCAAGCGAAACGCCAATGATGTGATCACGATTGATGCGAACGAGTCGCATAATGGGGCGTCCAACGATGGAACCGAAAATACCCGTGATTACAACGAGCACGGCGGTGAGGTCAGGCAGACCACCTAACGTTTCTGAGACGCCCATTGCAATCGGGGTTGTGACAGATTTTGGAATGAGCGAAATAAGTGTCTGCGAGCTCAAACCGAAAGCCCACCCAAGAAGTACCACGGAAACGATGGCGCAGGTGCATCCCACAACGATGCCGATGGCTAGCGGTAGCCAAAGTTTCGCGAGACGTTGACGCTGCTCGTAAATCGGCACGGCAAGCGCGACCGTTGCTGGCCCAAGCAAGAAATGGATGAATTGCGCGCCAGCAAAATAGGTTTCATAGGGAACATGAAAGATGAGCAGAAGTGCCATGATCGACAGAATGGCTACGACAATTGGGCTCAATAGCGGGTTGAATTTCGCAAACCGGTAGACACGCTGCCCAAAGATAAACGCGATCAGTGTAAGGACAATCCAAAGTGCGGGATTGCCCTTGATGTGATCGAAGACCGAAAGAATCAGTTGCATCGTTAGTCGTCCTTGATATGGAGGAACTTTTGCGCGACAACGATGGTGTACGCGGTGACCACCATGGAGATGATGGTTGAAATAATGATGACAGAGAAGATGCCAAGCCCTTCAGTCATGAAGCGATGACCTTGACGCATGATTCCGACGCCAGCAGGGACAAACAGCAGAGAAAGGTTCGTCAGTAGTACCCCAGAGGTGGGACGCACAATACCGATGAGATTGTCTTTGAGGAAGAAGGCCATGAGCATAAGGATCATTCCTAACACTGGCCCAGGCACTGGTAGCCCTGTTGCGCGGCTTATGATTTCACCTACGACTTGGAAAAAGAGTATTAGAGTAATGGCGTTGAGCATCATAAACTCTCGAGATTGTGGCAAGCGCTGCCACAGTACAATGGATGATGTCTTGTGGCACTTTTGACGTAGACCGTCATTGTGTCACCATTCCCCGTGTTCAGGGGTGCAGATCATTTGATATAGGTTAGAAAAACGGCTATGAAAACGGACTTTACAATTCGTGGGGAACTGATAACTCTAGATGCCCTGTTGAAAGCATCGGGTTTAGTAAACTCAGGTGGACAGGCCAAGGAAGTCATTAGTCTGTCCCGCGTGAAGGTGGACGGTTCGATTGAACTGCGTCGGGCGCGCAAACTCCGTGGTGGGGAAGTCGTGGAGTTTGACGGCCACGAAATCCATGTGCATGCAGAGCCCGCATCCTAATGAGATCAGCACAATACATTGGGGTCAGGTAGCGCAGCCTCCTGACCCCAAAATAGTTTTCTGCCTATTCAAATCAGAGATTTTTGAGTTCTCGTCTCAGAATTTTGCCCACATTGGTCTTGGGCAGTTCATCCACAAAGAGAATTTCTTTGGGCATTTTGTAAGCAGTCAGTTGTGTACGGCAGTAGGCCTTCACCTGATCGATAGTAAGCGACGGGTCCTTTCTCACAATCACTGCACGGACAAGTTCTCCACTCTTTTCGCTCGGCATGCCGACGACCCCCACCTCGAGCACTCCAGGCATCGAGGCAATGACGTTTTCAACTTCATTCGGGTAGACGTTGAAACCCGATACGAGAATCATATCTTTTTTGCGGTCAGTAATGGAGACTTCGCCACGGTGGTTCATGTAGCCAACGTCGCCAGTGCGTAGCCAGCCATCACGCATGACGGCGGCTGTTTCTTCAGGTTTATTCCAGTAGCCTTGCATGACTTGCGGGCCACGTACACAGATCTCGCCCGTGTAGTCGTTGGGATCTCCGCCTTCGGGACAAATCCCTAGATCCGTGAAATTGTCGCCACGGATGCTCACTTCGGTGGAGGGCAAAGGCACACCGACACTACCGTCCCACGGCGCATCGGGGATATTCCCGCATACGCCAGGTGAACACTCCGTGAGGCCATAGGCTTCGAGAATGTTGCAGCCCGTCTGCTTAGCCCAACGCTCAGCAACGATCCGTTGTACTTGTGTGCCACCGCCAGCAGTCATCTTCAGGTGAGAGAATTTGTGCGAGCAAAAGATCTCATTATTGAGTAACGCCGCAAAGAGGGTATTCACACCGATGATGATGGAGAAGTCCCACTTCTGAATCTCTTTGGCTAGCGCATTGATGTCGCGCGGATTGGTGATGAGATCCAAACTTGCGCCCATTGAGGAAAAGGTGAGCGTTGCGGTGAGAGAGAAGATATGGTAGAGAGGCAACGCGATGAGCGCGGTTTCTTCACCATCCTTAAACGTCCGCGAGAGCCAAGATCCCACCTGTTCCATATTGGCGAGGATGTTGCGGTGTGTGAGAATCGCCCCTTTGCTAACGCCTGTCGTGCCTCCAGTGTATTGCAGAAACGCGATATCACTCGCGTTGGCCTGGTGAGGCGTAAAGCCTTTACGCCGTCCAATGGAGAGTGCATCACAGAATTTGACTGCGGTGGGAAGGTGGTAGTCGGGCACCATTTTTTTGACCCGACGAATCACAAAATTGACTAGTGTTCGCTTAAAGAAGGGAAAGAGATCGCCAACCGCGGTGATAATGATGTGACGACAGGCTGTGCCAGGAAGGGCTTGAGAGAGCGTCTTAGCAAAGTTTTCGATGATGATGATCGCTTTAGCGTTGGAGTCAAGCAATGTTTCATGTACTTCACGCGCTGTGTAGAGCGGATTAATGTTGACCACAACTAGCCCTGCACGCAAGCAAGCAAAGACTGCCACAATGTATTGCAGCAGGTTCGGCATCATGAGGGCAACGCGATCTCCAGGTTTGAGATCAGAGAGCCCCTGTAGATAGGCGGCAAGATCCTTTGAGAGTGATGCTGCTTTTGCATAGCTCAACCCCACACCCATGTTGCTGTAGCCTACGCGTTCAGGGAATCGTGAGGCCACGTTGTCAAGCATCCCGTGCAGGCTGGGAAATTTTTCGGGATTGATGGTGTGGGGGATTCCTTCAGGATAAGAGGCTAACCAAGAGTGTTCGTTTGTCATAAGTGGTGAGGATGCAGTTCATCAAGATACCCGAATTTTCTCGGGTGGTATCGCAGATAAGTCTACTGAGCAAGGTACGCAAAATAAACCCATAAAATCTGACTGTGTAAATAAGTGTTGCTAAAAAATATGGATTTGTTCTGATGGTTGAATGTGAAAAACCCGCGTGGTATGCCATCGCGGGTTTTCTTGAGTCATATAGGATGAGCGCACTTGCTACGCGGTCGATTAGGCTTCCAGCGTCAAGCAGTGGCGAGCATACTCTGTGACCTCATCCCAGTTGGTGTAGTCGATCACGGCAGTGGGCTCCGTTGGTCCCTTCGTCATCTTCATAATCATCTGAATGAGCTTCGTATCAAGCCAGCCCCAATTGGGGTAGTCTACCTTACCTGCGAAGCACTTGACATCTTTGGGGTGCCAAGGATTGTTTTCGAGGAACTTACGGCAGTAGACATTGCCTTCAGGCGTTGCCTTGGCAGGGGTGCGCGCAACGACCGAGACACAGAAGAAACTCGTGGCCTTGGCGTCAAGCACGCTCTTCCACTTGTTGACAAACCCGACGAACTCCTTTCGGAATTTGCCATAGAGCACTGGTGCGCCAGCAACCACAGTATCGTACTTGTTCCACTCAACGCCTTCGCGATCGGCTTCCATGACATTCATGAGGTCGGCCTGGTGTCCTTCCGCCAGAATGGTTTCCCAAATGCGGCGTGCAATGCGGGCGGTATGCCCATAGCGGCTGTCGTAGATAACGAGCACGGATTTCATACGAGTTCTCCTAAGAATTTGAGCGAGCCGGTATCGACAGGATGCGCCGGCACGGGAAGGGACGAGTCTGTCTCAGAGTGGTACTCATCCTCATCCTTTTTTCCTAGGCATATTTTAGCTGACATTGATTTGTCGGGGCTTAAAAAGGTGCTGTTTGTAGCGATTGCGCCGTTGCATGGTTTTGCTTGGGGACCAGTCAAACCGTTGAGAAGATGCGACAGGTTAGATAGGAGCTGTGGTCAGTGTGGTACACCGTGAGTCAGAACCTCCTTCGCTAATGAGAAAGTGGGCAGGCGACGTGCACGCGTTGGCACATGCACCTTGGAGTTTGCCTTCGATGATTTTCCTAGGTGAGTTGATGCAGAACTCTGAGAAAAGAGTGGTACAATCACGGACTTGTTGATTGCGCTCAGCATTATTAGTTACGATGCGCACTCACAGGGTGATCACTAGGGGCAAGTTTTTTCGGGCTTCTTGGTGAAGTGTTTTATCAAAGCAGATTTCTAAGTATCGCCTTTTGTTGACGGGCGAACCCGACTGGTTGTTTCCTAGGATCTGCTTTTCCAATAGGATGATTATGGCAAAGGAAGATTTGATTGAGATGGCGGGCCAGGTGCTCGAAGTTCTACCTGACGCACGCTATCGTGTGAAACTCGACAACGGTCATGAATTGGTGGCTTACACCAACGGTAAGATGCGCAAGCATCATATCCGTATTTTGGCCGGAGATAAAGTTTCGCTCGAACTTTCGCCATACGATTTGACCAAGGGACGAATTACTTTCCGTCATATCGAAGGCCGTCCCTCTGGCGGCTCCTCTTCTGGAGCCAACCGCCGTCGTTAAAGCGTGCGCCTTTCACTGATACCGTATTCGGTCATCAGTGCATCAGTGCTCTCGCACATTGACAATTGCGGCTCGAAAAAAAGCAGCCCCCTATTGGATGAGGCTGCTTTTTTGTTGTTCCCGAGTACTCACAGAAGCTCAAAAGAGGTGGGGGTACCACACGAAGAAGAATTGTGTGAGATGGTAGAAGACAGGGGCCGCAAAGGATAGCGGAGCCAGTCGTGCGAGTGTACCTCGAGTGATGTAGATATCACTCTCTCCAGCCAAGCGCTCTGCGCCCATACTGCGGCGCACGGCAGAGATCACCATATCACCCATCACCCCAGAGGCCACAATGGCAATTGCCATGAGGATAGCCTGCCAAAAGCGGAAAGGGGTAATCCAATACATCATCATGCCGGCGAGTACCCCAGCGCAACAGCCGAGAAATGTTCCTAGCATCGTGCGGTTAGGGTTGAAAGAGAGCGAGCCTTTGCCGAGGAAGGAACTTGCAATGGTCGAACAGAGATCACTCACAAAAAGCACGAGCAGGAAAAAGAGCAACAAGAGGGGCCCCGTCGAGTTGTAGCGCGTTAGGTCAAACGTAGCGATTGCTGGGGCATGACTGACGCAGAACACGCAAAGCATGACACCCCACTGTACCTTTGCAACCCGTTCAAGGTAGCGATCCGTGTCATGGTTGAGAGCCATGATGACAGGAAGGGCAAGAAAGAGGTACACGGGGATGAGCAACGTAAAAAGCTCAGTGAGTTCAAAGCCGATCAACGCATACTGCAGTGGAATCGTGATATAGAAGGCCAGTACCAGCGCGTGGTGATCCGTCGGCCGAGTTGGAGTAATGGCGATAAACTCCCTCAGCAGGAAAAAGCTGATGAAGGAAAAAAATACGAGCAAGGAAACTTCCCCAGCGGCAAAAGCAATCGTAAAGACAGCTAACAGCCACCAAGCCATTTTTAAGCGCGAACTGATTGCGAGAAGCCGAGATTTTCCGACGGCGGTGGAAGTGCGACCTAGTGCGTAGGCGCTGTAGACCGTACCTGCAAAAGCAAGTAAAAACAGCCCGACCAGCAAAAAGATATACGCCTCTTGAATTGAAAAACCAAGCCTCATGATGTTGCCATTTCAATGATGGATTGACGTGCACGCTCGAGGAAATCATCCTTGAGATCGTCGACAGAGTGTTCTAGCGGTTTGCCAAAGCGTACGGAACAAATGGTAGGAACTGGAATGAGTACTCCTTTGGGCATGGCGCGGTGCAGGTTTTCAATATAGACAGGAACCAACTCCACATTAGGAAATTCCTTCATGAGACGCCATATCCCCGACTTAAACTCAGATGGGAGCGGTTGTGGACGGCGTGTCCCTTCGGGAAAGATGATGAGCGAGCTACCTTCAGCGAGCGCTGCGCGTAGCGGATCAAGCGGGTTCGCATGTTCGGTCCGGCGCCGGTCGACCAATACCACATTGAGCTCTTTGAGCGCAATACGCCGCCTCAGCCAACCTTTTTCCCAGTAGTCTTTAGCAGCAACTGGCCGAACGAAGGGGCGGAGTTGCTGTGGGAGCGATGCCCAAATGACGATCGTGTCAAGATGACTTGTGTGGTTGGCAAAGTAGATGCGTTGCCGAGATGACGGGGCACAGCCCTGCCAGTGCGGGTAGGCACCCACCAACAGCCGTGTCAGCCACACGATGGGGGTCATGAGTTTGAAGGCAGAAAACACATTAGTTCCTGTAACAAAAATACGCCCGTATTATAGACGCAGGTATCGGCGGCTAACGTGAGAGCGACCTGTTGAATGTGTAGGCCTCTCAGTGCCCGGTTTCATCGTCGATCTTTGTGACGGTGGGATTGTCAAAGCTTCCCGTGATGCTGTATTCAGACTTAAAGAAATTGCTCAGTGTATCTTGCAGAACCCATTGTGATACAAAGGTCCCAATACCAATTGCAGGGTTGATCAGCGCCAAGGCAAGTGATGGGCCGCCAGCGTTAATCGAAGGGAGAACGACGGTTTTCAAGTTAAGCGTTTCGCGATCGATGTCGATGCTGCCCGCTGTGATCACTGAGGCTGCCGATCCCAAGACTGTCATTTTTGGGGAGCTGAAAACACCATTTTGGATGGTGCCGTCCACGTGGATAGAGTCAAAAGCAAAGCCTCGGCCGATGACATCGCGAAAATCGAGTGTCAATCGCTTTAGTAAATGCTGCAGTGAGAGCAAACTGAGTATGCGACCAGCGCCAGGCTCAATTTGCAGGAACTCACCAGCACCGAGCTCACCGGAAAGATCACCGTTGAGCGTTGCGGCATCGAAATCGAGTGGAGATCCCTCCCAACTGAGCTTTGCTTTAATGCTGCCAGGTGCTCCGCGAACGGCATTGGCATAGTTGAGTGAGGAGAGCACCTTGCCCGCATCAGAGAGAGAAACGTTGGTTTCAATGGTTGTTCGCCCTGCTGGTCCAGGATACCAGATGCCATGAGCAGAGAGCATGCCTCCAGCGTTGAGCATTTTGAGGGATCGCAGAATCCAGCGCTTCTTTTCTTTACCTTCATTTTTAGCATCGATACTCATGCCGCCGATGTGCTGCCGGTTGTAGTGCAACTCCGTGATACTCAGCATGAGATCAGGGAGACTCTCTGTTGGAGCACGGTTCTTTTGGGGTTTGAGAATTTCGCTAATTTCGTCGGTTTCGCTACTTTGTAGATGTAGGCGCGATAGCGTCCCTGTGAGTTCAGCAGCTTGAGCGTCGGTTTGAGGGCGATAGGTCAATGAGCCAGCAACTTCATCAGCTTCAAGAGCAATTTGCCAAAGGCTATTTTGTGTTTTTGCGTTTACCGTTACGTGATGAAAATCCTGGGCATTAACGTGAACGTGCTCGGCGTTAAGCGCTAGAGAGCTCAGGGTAACTTTGCTTGCCGGAGCGTCAGAGGATAAAAGGTGTCGCCAGGCATCGACGTCGAAAGAGTTGCTGCGTATGCTGAGGGCTAAACCACGAGCAGGTACGGCAGGGTGCGCGACGTTTCCGATTGCTATGGCGCCCGACTCCGGCGTGCCACTTTCTGTATTGAGTAAGAGTGAAAGCGCTGCGTGCTCAGGCATATCAACCGTGAGCTGGGCACTACTCTTGCTACTGGCTTGATAAGAAAAGTTGGTTGACCAAGTTTGATCCCCTTTTTTGGAGAGAGGCTCTGGTAGACGGCTCTCAAGCCCCTCAAGCGAAGAGTGCCCTGTGATAGTGAGCGGTGCACTGGACCAAGGAATAGTGACGTCCAGTTTGAGGGGAAGGCTACCTGAGATGCTTGATGCCGCCACTTTTATAAATTCAGCATTGCCGAGACTGTTGAGCGCGTCTCTCGAGCTCATAACCCCCTCAATCACGAGGTGAGTTTCCCCTTTATTGCTAGCGGCACTAATGCTGACGGGGCCAGCAGTTGTGCGGCCAGAAAAGGGCACTGGGGTATGGACACTTTTGTCGGTCACTAGTAATTCGCCCGTAAGCCCTTTGACTTCGGGGGTACCGTTGCCCCAACTAAAATTCGCTCCGTTCAGCGATGACAAGACGCTGACACGCGTATTTTCTGGTCCATCTAGCGGAATCGAGAGCGTGAGGCGGGTATGAACTGGCCCTGTCCCAGAGGAGGAATTAAGCGAGCCATTAAGAATGTCGGCCAAATAGGCGCTATCGCGCAGGTAGCCAAGCGCTTGCTTGAGATCACCGGTAATATCGCCAGAGACATCGAGTACAGGACTGCTGAAGTCATCGATACGTACGATGGCATTGTTACTTACCAGACCGTGGCTATGGACTTCTTTAGCATCAATGCGCATTCCTTGGCCTTCAAACAGTAGATGCGCTTGGATGTCGGTCAGCAGAGGCCACGAAGGATGAGCTTGAGCTTTCTGGCTGGGGTTGGGGAGGAAATTGAGGCGTGCGTCATGGACATCGGCTTCAATTAAAAAGTGTTTGTTGACGTCGTGGCTAGCTTTCCACGGAAATTCCGATAAGGGGCCTTTTACCTCAAAGCGCCCATTACTGACTGAGCCAGCCAAAATTGCCCCCTTGAGCCAGTCAAGCGTATCTTTGCCAATGACTTGAGGAAGGTAGTGATGAACGGCCGTCGCCGTAGCGCGCTCAATACGGCCCGTGGTTGATAACGTACCAAGGGGGTCACTCGAGCGATGCCAAAGAAGGCTCCCCGTCACGCTGGCTTCGTTATTGGATAGCGAGAATCGACTAATCTCAAGTCGCGGAGTGGGCGCCGTTGCAAAGCGGCCATGCGCATCGACCGAGTCGAAGAAAAACTCGTTTTTCTCGAAAATTCCAGGAATGGTGAGCGCGAGATTGCGACCGACCAAGTTGAACTCATGTTCTGCTGCAGTGCTACTTTTGACTGTGCCGGTTGCATTACGGATACCTGGCCATTGACCCTTCTGATCCAAGATAGTGAGCGCGTCAAAATCCGCGTCAACCTGCCAAGAACGCAGATCATCAAAAGGAGCGCGTCCTTTGAGGGTGGCGTGCTTGATCTCGCCGGCTACGCTCCAACGTGACAATGCGGCACTTAACTCAGCATCAAGGGGGAGCGGGACGATAAGTCGTTGCAAACTTGTGAGATCTGCCTCAGCAATGTCAAGACGTAACTGCTCTGGGGGAGCTCCTTTATCGAGGGCGCTGAGCTGTGCAAAGCCAAGTCGGTTAATGGTACGACGATCCTCATCACGCGTTTCGATATAGAGGTTTTTTACGCTCAGCGCTCGGCTACGCTCATCCCCTTTGCTTTCCATATGCCAGTTCAAGCGTGTAGCAAGGCGATGCCAAGAGAGCTCAGGCTGATGGCTAACAAATCTGAGCGTGACATCGCGTAAATCCATGTCAGCCGTCAGATCATTGAGTGTTCCGCTCGAAAATGAGCTCCAGAGCTGCACCGCGCCGTGACCACTTGTGAGGGAAACGGGCAATTTGAAGGCTCGCACGAGAGCCGCAGCATCGATAGCTTCGGTTTGAAGGTAGAACTTGCCGCTCCATGTATCGGGGTTAGCAGAGCGGTGTAGGAACGTTTTGTTGACGAGTCCAATGGCCTGAAGGCTTTCTAGCCCATTAGGCGTTTCACGCTGCAGTCGCAAAGCTGCGCGCCAGTCGAGCAGTCGTTGTTCAAAGAGCGCTTGTACATTTGTTATATGCACGTTCTCTTGTGTTTGCGCGGAGCTACTCGAGTCTCGATAAGTGATGTCGCCATCAATGATGCTGAGGCGCCGCTGTCTGAGAAGCCAATGCCAGAAGGCGTTAGAGGTGTTGTCTGGTTGGGTGTTGGCACTGAGCTGATCAAGATCGATGCGTATACCTGCGAGCTCAAAGCGCGTTGCAGTGAGTCGCTCAATCATCAACTGGGGTCCAATCAGTTGTAGGTCACGAAAAAGTGGTTGCATTGCCCAAAGGCTTGACCAAGCAATACGTGCTTCGACCTTGGGAAGCAAGAGAAAGGTATTGCCATTTGCAGGCGAGAGCCGGACGTTTTCCAGTGTGATGGTTGGCCAAAATTCGGAAAAGCCGCCACTGATGTGTTCTGCATCAATTTTTATGCCCGTGCGCGTGGTAGCCAGCGCCACGATATCGTCTCGGTAGCGATCGATTTGCGTCGTGAAAAACCACCGGCCGGCAACTAGAGTGGCTCCCAGAATAAAGTAGAGCAACACTGCGCCCATGCCGAGTATGCGCCACAGCCGTCGGGGACGTTTGCCCAATGGCGGCGTCGTACGGCGCTTGTCGTCTGTTACGTTGTTGTTCATGACAATATTCATTCGAGAGCGTGGGACAATATCCCGATGGTGGCGAGCGCTTATCAGTTTGAAGTCGTGCTAACCAACCGATATACCCGCCACGTATGACAATGAGCCATGTGCTTAGATCTAGCAACATTGTCACAGAGCGGGGAATTTCCGATGCCACCTACGCTACAGGGGGTGATCTTCGGGCGTATGCTAGTCATCATAATTGAAAAGCCCATTGGGAGGTGTCAATTCTTTTAAGCGCCCCCTATGCAGTTCGGCGAGCGGATGTTACGCGCGCCACAAGGAGAAGTCCCATGCAGAACGTACTGCTCCCAACGTTAGAGGATGTGTTAGAAAACTCCCCCTTCGTACGGCGTGCTCTCGAGGCAATTTGTCGAGGCTCTGGTGAGGAGCAAGTTGCCTGTTTGGAAAGACTCTCCGCACAGAACTTTACTCGAGCAGAGCTTGAGGAGACGATCGGCGCTTGGCAGGATTGCTCTGCGCTCTCTCAGGGGTTACGCGTGTTGCGCCGCTCGTTACTCGTCTCTATTGTGCTTGCCAATGCCACAGGGCGGATCGACTATCACGAGGTCGTACGTCGCATGAGTGACTTTGCCGAGTGTGCGGTCTCGCAAATGGTGAGGGTGCACTCACTTGAGCTTGCCGCGCGTTATGGTGTGCCCTATGGCATGTCAGGACAGCCGCAGGATCTGTTAGTGGTAGGTATGGGCAAGCTCGGTGGTCGAGAGTTGAACGTCTCCTCAGATATCGATTTGGTATTTGTCTTCGATGAAAATGGCGAAACACGATCAACGCCAGAGTTTCCCCATGTCACCAAGACACTCACTGTGCAGGAGTTTTATGAGCGACTCGCACGTCGCATCATCCCAGACCTCAACGATATTGAGGGGCCAGGGTTTGTTTTCCGTGTCGATATGCGGTTGCGCCCAAATGGTGACTCTGGGCCTATTGTCTGTTCGTGTGCGATGCTTGAGGAGTACCTCTATTCACAAGGTCGTGAATGGGAGCGTTTTGCTTGGCTCAAGGGGCGCGTAGTCAATCAGGCGGTTTTCAATTCTCCAGAAGGGTTTGTGCAGCAGGTTAAAAACCTTCGCTCACTTGTGCGTCCCTTTGTTTTTCGAAAATATCTGGACTTTGGCGCCCTAGAAGCGTTGCGCAATCTGCATGAGATGATTCGCGCAGAAACTGCTCGACGAGAACTCATCCGTGGAGACACGGGGGTCAATGTCAAACTTGGTCGCGGTGGCATTCGAGAAATAGAGTTCATTACGCAGACCATGCAGGTGATTCGTGGGGGGCGAAATACCCGACTGCAGGGACGTAGCACACTTGATATGTTGCAGGCCTTGGGTGAGGAGGGGTTCCTTGCGGATGATGTCGCCGCGCAGTGTCGCTCGGATTACATTTTTTTGAGAAATGTCGAGCATGCTATCCAATATGTCAATGATGAACAGACGCAGATGTTGCCGTCTTCTGGACAACGATTAGAGTCGGTGTCGAAACTGTTAGGCGTCTCGAGTGCGAATCTCTGGCAAAGCGTAGGTGAGGTGCGCGAGCGCGTCGCAGCGGTCTTTGACAGTATCTTCCAAGTTGAGGAGCCAGAGGTGAGTACAGATGGCTGGCCACTTGGCTGGGAGACTGGTAGCCAGAGCTCGCAAGAGCTACTACTCGTGCATCTGCGTAGTTTGGGTTATGGCGAGCAGAGTGAGGAGCTACTATCTCGCATTCTTCGACTTGCGGCGGGAAAATGGGGCAGGGGTGTCTCGGATCTTTCTCGTACGCGTATGCAAAAGCTCCTTCCCATCATTGTGCAGAGTTGCCCGCTCTGGATGAATAAGAATGCGGTGCGAGTGGTTTCGCTCGGTGAGCTACTGTCGCGCTATCTGAAGCTACTCGAGGCAATCGCAGGGCGCAGTACGTATGTCTCTTTGCTCTCAGAGTATCCACGAGCCGCCGAACGTGTTGGTAAGGTGTTATCGGCGAGCCGCTGGAGTGCAGAATTCCTGATTCGACACCCGATCATTTTGGATGAATTGGTGGACGGGCGAGAAAAAGAGTACGACGATTTTACCCCTGTGGACTGGCATGCTTGGTCCGAGCGCCTTCGCCACGAACTCGAGGCTACTCAAGGTGATCAAGAGCGGCAGATGAACGTACTTAGAGACGCTCACCATGCGGCGATCTTCCAACTGCTGATTGCGGACCTTGATGGGCGCTTTAGCGTTGAGCGCTTAGCTGATCAGCTGTCAGCACTTGCTGATGCGGTGCTTGAAGAAGTTATAGAACTTGCCTGGCAGAGTTTGGCAGATAAGCACACGGAGCGGCCGCGATTTGGCGTGATCGGTTATGGCAAGTTGGGCGGAAAAGAGCTCGGCTATGACAGCGATTTGGATCTCGTTTTTATCTTTGATGATACGGATCCCGATGCTGAGCGTGTATATACGAGACTGGTGCGCCGAATGATGAGTTGGCTTACGCTACAGACCTCGTCGGGGAAGTTGTTTGATGTGGATTTGCGCTTACGTCCCAATGGTGAGAGCGGGCTTATTGTTACCCCCTTTGATATGTTCTGCCGCTATCAGGACAATGCGGATGGGACGGGCGCTTGGTTTTGGGAACATCAGGCGCTCACCCGCGCTCGCTTTGTCGCGGGTGACCCAGAACTTGGCCGACGCTTTGAACAAAGTCGTATTGACGTGTTGCTGAAGGTGAGAGATCCTGAGCAAACCCGTGAGGCCGTGATCGAAATGCGGCGCAAAATGCACGAAGGCCATCCTAACCGAACAAAGCTCTTTGATGTGAAGCATGACGCTGGCGGTATGGTCGACGTGGAGTTTGTGGTGCAGTGGTTTGTGCTTACCTATGCTCATCAGTACAGAGAGTTGGTGAATAACTTTGGAAATATTTTGCTACTGGAGAAAATTGGCTCACTAGGGCTACTCGAAGCAGAGCTCTGTGCTGGCGCGGTTCAGGCCTATCGTCGGTATCGTGCCTTGCAGCATGAGATTCGACTGAATGCAGGTGAGGGCTTACCTGTACGTGTTCAACCCGAGTTGGTCGAAAGCGAAGCGCAAGCGGTACGCCGACTTTGGCAAGCAGTATTTGGGCAAGAAAAAGGTTAACTATTCGTTACGCAAGACATCGCCGCAGTCAAAACGCAGTAAGTCCGAGCGTAGAATGAGCTGATTTCAAAAGAGAATCAATTTTCCGAACAGAAGAGGTTCTTGGCAATGCCAGTTTCTATTTCGGACTATACGGCACCGAGTTGGTGCCGCGGCGGACATCTGCAGACGATCATCCCTGCCAAAGTGAGTACACGCCCCGAGGTAACCTACCGTCGGGAACATGTCTCCATGCCAGATGGGGACTTTATGATTTGGGACTGGGCACTGCCCGAACCCCTCAAGGCCGATGCGCCTGTCTTGGTGCACTTTCATGGATTGGAAGGTTCTAGCCAAAGTCATTATGCCCTCGCGCTCATGCATGAATGCGTGCGATGGGGGTGGCGTGGGGTGGTTGCGCACTTTCGTAGTTGTGGCGGGGAACTCAATAGACTGCCACGGGCTTACTTTGCTGGGGACTCCAATGACTGCGAATGGGTGCTAAAAAGCGTTAAGGCGCGTTTCCCCGAGGCGCCCATGTATGCGGTGGGCGTGAGCCTTGGAGCCAATCAGTTGACCAAATATTTGGGCGATCGTGGCAGTGATGCAGCCAAACTACTTACGGCGGCAGCTGCCATAGGTGCGCCGCTCGATTTGGTTGCAGGAAGTGAGCGCATTAGCAAAGGGGTCAATGTGCTCTACGCCAATATGTTTCTCTCCACGCTCAAACCCAAGCTAGAGGCGAAGGCCAAACTGTTTCCTGACCTGATTGATATCGAAGCGGTGCGACGTTGCGTGACGATGTATGACTTTGACACCATCTATACCGCTCCGATGCATGGCTATGGTAGTGCTATGGAGTATTGGCAGAAATGCTCTTGCAAGCAGGCGCTCCCAGACGTGCGTGTGCCACTACTCTTTTTAAACGCCAAAAACGATCCTTTTTTGCCAGCTTGGTGTTTGCCAAGTGCGACCGAAATGAGTTCCTATGTGGTAGGTGAATTCCCCGAGGACGGCGGACACATCGGCTTCCCTCAAGGCAGGATGCCCGGGAATCTGTTATATTTGCCGGCCCGCATCAAGCGCTTTTTTGACACCGGTGGCTAACGCGCTGCAGTGGTGTCATCTTTCTTTCACTGTTTCTGGCGCAGGCTTGTGGTCCTGTAGCCTAAGGAAAAGTGCCTTATGTTGTTGAACACCTCGTTGCGCTCGAGCCGTGTGCGGCTCGGCTTTCTTTGTCTTGGTCTTTTTTCTTTGACGATTTTGTTGGGCAATTGGGTTGTCTCTAATGTGGGACTTGCCTGCGGCCCAAACGGCCCCTGTCTCATTCCTGTTTGGCCTGGCATCATGGCGCCCTCAGGCGTGCTGTTGGCGGGGTTTGCCCTGGTGCTTCGTGATGCGCTACAGAATTTGCTGGGTAAAGGTTGGACGATTGTCGCTATCGCCATTGGAGCCTTACTGTCGGCGTGGCTCGCTCCAGCAGGGATCGTACTTGGCTCTTCGCTTGCCTTTCTTTTTTCTGAGCTTGCGGATCTCGCGGTGTACACGCCGCTACGTGAGCGGCACCTTACTGCGGCCATCATTATCTCGGGATTAGTAGGTTCCCTCGTGGACTCCGTGATCTTTCTTTCGCTTGCTTTCGGTTCGCTAGAGTACGTTTGGGGACAAGTACTCGGCAAGTTTTGGATGAGCCTACTGGGTGGCATGGTCATTTCGCTCTGGCACTTTCGGGCGCAGCGTCTCAGTTTTGCGTCAACGTCAGTGCGCTAACAAGGACGGTTTGTGTCGCGAGCTGACTCATGTGCGCTGGCGTGTGCTCACGCTACGAGTGCGCTTATGCGTGAGGGCGCTCAGAAAAAAGGCGGCTTTAAGGAAAGGACGGCACAATAATGGGGTTCAAGAACCGATATCACTCATCCTACGACCCCATGAATCCCACTGTTGCCCTGCTTCTCATCAATACTGGAAGTCCAGATGCTCCGACAACCTCCGCTGTGAAGTCTTATTTGGCGGAGTTTCTTGGTGATAAACGTGTCGTTGAATTGCCGCGATGGAAATGGTGGCCAATTCTTCATGGCATCATTCTCAATACGCGTCCGAGGAAATCGGCTGAGCGCTATCGTGGCGTCTGGACAGAGGCGGGCTCTCCCCTCGTGTTGCACTGTGCTGCCGTAGCACAGCGACTTGGTGAGCGGCTCAGCACTCACGGGGTCGCCGTACATTGGGCGATGTGCTATGGACATCCGAACGTGGCGGAAACGTTTGAGAAAATGCGTAATGCCGGCATCGAACGGGTGCTCGTCATGCCCATGTTTGCACAGTACTCCAGCCATACCTCAGCGAGTTGCCTAGATTTAGTTTTCCGTGAGTGCTTACGTATTCGAGATGTACCAGCGTTACGTACGGTACACGACTATCATGATGAACCACGCTATATTGACGCGCTAAAGCGTCATGTGGAGCGCTATTGGACTCAGCATGGTAGTGCGGTTGATGCCGGCGGCCGCCTCTTATTGAGCTTTCACGGTATTCCTCAGGCAAGCATTGACAAAGGCGACAAGTACGAAGCACAGTGCCACCAAAGTGCCAAGCTTCTCGCGGCGTCGCTTAACTTAAAGCCAGAACAATGGACAGTGAGTTTCCAGTCTCGTTTTGGCCCAGATCCATGGGTGCAACCCTATACCTCTGAAACCGTGGTAGCAATGGCTCAACAGGGCGTACGTCGCATTGATGTCCTCTGCCCAGGGTTTGCAGCGGACTGTCTAGAGACGCTAGAGGAGATCGACGATGAGCTACGACGTACATTCCTTGCGGCGTTACCCGCTGAGCATCGATGCCCAGAGGCTTTCCACTATATCCCCGCATTGAACGCTTCGGATGAGGCCATCGATTTGTACGAAGCCATTGCACTGCGCGAATTAGCGGGATGGGTAGCGTCACTTTCCTAAGTTCACATCGTGCGGTTTTTCGAGCCTTGAAAAACCGCAGCCTTGTCCCCATATAGAGAAAAAGCCCTGCTGCTCTGATAGAGTTTCGGGTTAGGGTATCAGGTTGGCTGTGCGCCAACCTCTGTGCGATTTTTACGGAGCAAATGAATGACGCAAACCAATGATGAGAAGCAAGAAAAGCAAGGTTGTTGCGCTCAGGGTGAGTGCGGCTGCAATGAACAGGCACCGTGCACCGAAGGGTGTGAACCCGAAGTGACTCAGCAGAATGGTGATGAGCAAAAGCCGCTTTCTGCCGAAGAACTGCAGACTGCTTTGAAATTGGCTGAGGCTAAAGTGCTCGAGCACTACGACCTCTATGTTCGCGCCATGGCGGAACTTGAAAACACTCGTCGGCGCGCTGCTGAAGATGTGCAGAAGGCGCGCAAGTTCAGCATTGAGAAATTTGCCGAAAATCTCTTACCAGTGGTCGATAGTCTCGAAAAGGCGCTTGAGGTGACGAAGGATCAAGCCGATAGTCCCATTCGTGAAGGCATGGAAACGACCTACCGTCAGATGTTGCATGCGCTTGACGTTTCGGCCATGGTACCTGTGGATCCTAAGGGCGAACCCTTTGATCCGCATACGATGCAGGCTATTGCGATGGTGCCAGCACCTGAAGGGGTTGAGAGTGGCACCGTTGTCGAGGTGTTCCAGCGTGGTTGGAAGATCGCAGATCGCGTGTTGCGACCCGCGATGGTGAGCGTGGCGCAGTAAGACGCAACGTAATCGCCTTCAAGGTAAGTTCCCGCGCCGAGCGTGCTAGCAAAACGAAGCACGCTGGACGCGGGATTTTTATTATCGTGAGCTCTCTAGGCGCACGGTGCTGTGGCTGCTCCGAAGAAGGAAATGTAATTTTTTATGACAGAGGGGGTTGAAAATCTCTGTGCCATCCCCATATAGGGATTAAAGAGCGAAAGGCGTTCTGAGTTTTGGATCGTCAATCGCACCATTTTGAAGTCTTCATCCGAGTTCCGAGCAGAGAGGCTTCGGCAACATGGTTTGCAGAGGCTACGGACTACGGAAAGCACATTTTTTAAGGGAATAGCGACACTATGGCAAAAATCATCGGTATCGACCTTGGTACGACCAACTCTGCTGTGGCAGTGATGGAAGGTGAAAACGTCAAGGTTATTGAAAACAGCGAAGGCGCTCGTACGACGCCGTCGATCGTGGCTTACCTCGACAGCGGTGAAGTCTTGGTCGGCGCTCCTGCTAAGCGTCAGGCTGTGACGAACCCGAAGAATACGCTTTACGCGGTGAAGCGTTTGATCGGCCGTCGCTTTGAGGATGCTGAAGTTCAGAAGGACATCGGCCTGATGCCCTTTAAGATTTCCCGTGCTGAAAACGGTGACGCTTGGGTTGAAGTGCAGGGTAAGAACCTTGCTCCGCAGCAGATCTCTGCTGAAGTTCTCCGTAAGATGAAGAAGACGGCTGAAGAGTACTTGGGCGAACCTGTGACCGAAGCGGTCATTACGGTGCCTGCGTACTTTAACGACTCTCAGCGTCAGGCCACGAAGGATGCTGGCCGCATTGCAGGTCTCGAAGTCAAGCGCATCATCAATGAGCCGACCGCTGCAGCACTCGCTTTTGGTTTGGACAAGGGCGGTAGCGCTGATCGCAAGATCGCTGTCTATGACTTGGGTGGTGGTACGTTCGATATTTCAATCATCGACCTTGCTAATGTCGATGGCGACAAGCAGTTTGAAGTGCTGTCCACTAACGGTGATACGTTCTTGGGCGGTGAAGACTTTGACCAGCGTTTGGTCGACTACATCATTGGTGAGTTCCGCAAGGATACCGGTGTGGATCTTTCGAAAGATGTTTTGGCTCTGCAACGTTTGAAGGATGCTGCTGAAAAGGCCAAGATCGAGCTCTCGAATCGTCAGGAAACGGAAATCAACCTGCCTTATATCACCGCCGATGCGACGGGTCCGAAGCACCTCAATCTCAGCATTACTCGCTCGAAGTTTGAGGGTCTCGTTGAAGACCTCGTGCAGCGCACGATTGAACCCTGCCGCAAGGCTCTGCGCGATGCTGGCGTGACGCAGTCCGATATCACTGACGTGATTTTGGTGGGCGGTCAGTCTCGTATGCCGCGTGTTCAGGCTGTGGTCAAGGAATTCTTTGGTAAGGATCCGCGTAAAGACGTCAATCCTGATGAAGCGGTTGCCATTGGTGCTGCTATTCAGGGCTCGGTGCTGACGGGTGAACGTCACGACGTGCTTCTGCTTGATGTGACGCCGCTCACGCTCGGTATTGAAACGCTTGGTGGTGTGATGACCCCGATGATCAAGCGCAACACGACCATCCCGACCAAGCACAGCCAAGTGTTTTCCACTGCGGAAGATAACCAGCCGGCAGTGACCATTAAGGTCTATCAGGGTGAACGTGAGATGGCCGCTTCGAATAAGCTCTTGGGCGAGTTTAACCTCGAAGGGATTCCGCCTTCTCCGCGTGGACTGCCGCAGATCGAAGTCACGTTCGACATCGATGCTAACGGCATCTTGCACGTGGGCGCCAAGGATAAGGCCACGGGTAAGGAAAACAACATCACGATCAAGGCCAGCTCTGGCTTGAGCGAAGATGAGATCGAACGTATGGTCAAGGATGCTGAAGCCAATAAGGCTGAAGACCACCGTCGTTTCGAACTCGCGCAGTCTCGCAATATGGCTGATGCCGCTGTCAATCAGGTTCAGAAGACCTTGAAGGAAAACGGCGACAAGGTCGAAAGCGCTGATCGTGCGGCTTGTGAAGAAGCGATCAAGGACGTCGAAGAAAAGGTCAAGGGCGAAGATAAGGAAGCCATTGACAAAGCTGTTGAACGCTTGATGGATGCGGCACAGAAGATCGGTGAAAAGCTCAACAAGGCAGCTCAGCAAGCTGCGCAGGCGGCAGGTGCTCAGGGTGCCCAGGGCGCTCAGCAGAATGCCGGTGGCAAGGATGATGATGTCATCGATGCCGAGTTCACCGAAAAGAAGTGATCGCCACCCACGACCGGTTGGGAGCGCTGAGCATCATCTCGTATGCGCTCCCGTCACACGGGTAGCGTGACCAATCATGGAAGGGTGGGTACACACGTGTGCACCGACCCTTCTGCTGTTTTGTGTGGGGCGCTCTCAGAAAGAGTGTTTCCCCAATAGATTGAAATTCCTGCGGCTCAATTTGATGCAGACCCTCTGCAGAAGAGGTGATGCCGCAAGCATGACGAGACGACAATGGCTGATCAGGACTATTACGAACTGCTTGGAGTGAGTAAGTCAGCAACGGCTGACGAGATCAAGAAGGCTTATCGCCGTATGGCGATGAAGTACCATCCAGACCGCAACCCTGGCAATAAGGAAGCTGAAGAAAAGTTCAAGCAGATCGGCGAGGCGTATGAGGTTCTCTCCGATGATCAGAAGCGTGCGGCCTACGACCGGTATGGCAAGGCCGGGGTCGATCCCAGCGCCGCAGGTGCGGGCGGCTTTGGCGGGGCGGGTGGCTTTGGTGGTTTTGGCGCCGGCGGTTTTGGCGATGGGTTCGCTTCCACCTTTGGTGATATTTTTGGCGAGATGTTTGGTGGGGGCCGCGCTCAGGAACGGCGCGATCAACGCGGCGAAGATATTAGCTACGACGTGCAGATTACGCTTGAGCAGGCAGCGCATGGCGATAAGGTTGAGTTGCGTGTGCCGAGCTGGGATGAGTGCCACACGTGTCATGGCTCGGGTTGCAAACCAGGAACCTCTAAGAGCACGTGCGCGACGTGCCGAGGCGCTGGGGTTGTTCGTATGTCGAACGGTCTTTTCACCGTCCAGCAAACCTGTCCAGAATGCCACGGTAGCGGTAAAGTGATCAAGGATCCGTGTCCAGACTGCCATGGCGAAGGACATATTCGCACGGCTAAGACGATTGATGTTTCGTTGCCTGCGGGTATTGATGATGGACAGACGATCCGCTTGAGTGGGCGTGGTCAGCCTGGTCGCAATGGCGGCCGAGCGGGCGACTTGTTTGTGCGGGTCTACATCAAGCCTCACGATCTTTTCCAGCGCGATGGAGACGACCTACATACCGAACTGCCCGTGTCGTTTGTGACAGCGGCGCTCGGTGGTGAGGTGAGCGTGACAACGCTCGAGGGAGATAAGACCATTTCCTTACCTGAGGGCACACAGAGTGGCAAGACCTTCAGAATGCGCGGTCAAGGTATCCGCAATTTGCGCACGAAGGAGCCTGGGGACCTATTCCTACATATTCGTGTAGAAACCCCTGTGAACCTCAGTAGCAAGCAAAAGACGATGCTACGCGAGTTCGATGCAAGCCTAAAGGAGGGGGGCGATAAGCACGCCCCAGGCAAGCAGTCCTTCTTCGATCGTATGAAGGGCTTCTTTAAAGGCTAACCTCTTGTAAAAGATGGGGGGATGATCAAGTGATCCTTGGAGCACTTGATCACCCCCTTTTTTTACCTCCTATGCTGTGCCCGTCTCATAGGCGTTGTGCATGCTAAGCATGCACAGTCACCGTTAATCTTTGCCGCCAGCAGATGCTCATGATGTGTGGGCGCCTGTGTCTATCGTTTGCTGGAGCGACGCCGTACAAACCAAGTGAAGAACACAGGGACGAAAATTGTCGAAATAAGCGTGGCAGCGAGCATTCCCCCGAAGACACCTGTTCCCATGGACTGTCGCGCACTAGCGCCAGGTCCTGTGGCCACGACCATGGGGAGCACACCGAGAATGAAGGCTGCACTGGTCATGAGAATAGGTCGCAAGCGTAGACGAGCAGCTTTGAGTGCTGCTTCAGCTGGGGATAAATCTTGCTCCTCAAGAATTTGCTGGGCAAATTCCACAATCAAAATGGCATTCTTGGCAGTGAGGCCAATCAGTACCAAAAGACCGATCTGGAAGTAGATGTCGTTGCTCATGGCGCGTAGCCACAATGAGGCCAGGGCGCCCAATAGCGCATACGGGACGGCCATCAACACTGCCAGTGGTAGTGACCATCGCTCGTAGAGAGCCGCGAGGATCAGCATAACCATGAGTAGACCAAAACCGAATGCAGCTGAGGTCGATGAGCCGATGCGTTTTTCGTGGTAGGCCTGATCTACCCATTCAATGGTGTAGCCTGGTGGTAGAGAGGCTGCAGCAACTTGTTCGACTAAGCGTATAGCCTCGCCTGAACTTGTCCCTGGGGTTGCATTGCCCATGAACTGCCCAGCTAAATACCCGTTGAAGCGTCGCATAGAGTCGGTGCCTGTGCTACGAGTAATCTGTACGAGTGAGGCAACAGGAACCATTGTGCCATCGCTTGCCTTGACCCAACCGTTTCCAAGGTCTTCAGGGCGTTGACGGAATGCGCCGTCGGCTTGCATCATGACACGGTAGGTTTTGCCATTGCGGGTAAAGTCATTGATGTAGTTGCCACCCGTAAGGTAGGCTACGGTATCGTAGACATCATCGATGCTGACTCCGAGTTTGGCAGCCTTATCTCGGTCGACATCCAGCATCAGTTGTGGGGTGTCGGCACGTAGCATACTGCGAAGCCCTGTGAGTTCGCTGTGCGAAGTGAGTGCGCGCATGAAGTCAGTCATGACCTCCTGCAAAAGTTGCGGGTTATCTGAGCCGTGCGCAATCACAAAGCCCGAGAAGCCATTGGTAGAGCCTAGACCTGGAATGGGGCTCGGCAGACTGGCAGTGCCAGTGGCTTCGGGATTTTGGGCGACAATTTTTTGCAACTTAAGCTGTACTACTGCGGCGCTATCTTGACGCTCTTCCCATGGCTTGAGCTGAATAGAAAGACTTGCCGAGTTGCTACGCACATCGCTCGTCGTACTGTCAAAGCCCAGCATTGCCACGATGGAAAGCACATTGGGATCTTTTCGCAGGGTCTCCAAAATGCCAGTTGCCACCGTGTCAGTTCTTTGGAAAGCGGCGCCTTCTGGTAGTTGCAGCGACATGCGCACCATCCCTTGGTCTTCTTTAGGCAGAAAGGCCGTCGGCAGATGTTCAAAAAGTAGGTAGGTGCCAGTAAGTGTAAGCAAAAGCAGAAGCGCACTTAATGCTCTGAGACGCAACATGAGCGCGACGGTTGCAGAGAATGCTTTAGTTAGGGCTTGGAGTGCGCGATTAAAGAGTTCAAATAACCTGCCAACCCCGTGCTGACTTTCAGCACCATCGTGTGCTTTGAGCATAATGGCGCAGAGCGCTGGCGTGAGCGTTAGAGCAATAAAGCCAGAGAGCGCAACACTGACAGCAATGGTGACAGCGAACTGTCGATAGAGTTCGCCCGCGATGCCTCCTAAAAATGCCACGGGGATAAATACCGCGCAGAGTACAAGGACGATCGCGATGAGTGCCCCACTCACCTCGGTCATGGCACGCATTGCGGCATCAAACGCCGAGAGGTGTTCTTCTTTCATCAGGCGGTCGATGTTTTCAATCACAACAATCGCATCGTCGACAACAATGCCGATGGCGAGCGTCATCGCAAAAAGGGTGAGCGTATTGAGCGAAAATCCAAGTAGCCATAGGCCCGCCATCGTGCCAATGAGCGAGACAGGAATTGCCAGTAGCGGGATGAGTGTGGCGCGCCAGTTTTGCAGAAAGAGGAAAATAACGAGTAACACGAGTGCGCCAGCCTCAAGCAGCGTGTGCATCACCTCTTTGAGCGAGGCGCCTACGTAAACGCTTGAGTCATCAGAAATGAAGTAGTCAACGCTACCTTTAGGAAAGTGCGTTGCGAGTTCTGCCAAGCGTTCTTTGGCTAAAACGGCAGCTTGCATAGCATTGGCACCGGTTTTCAGATAGACGCCAATGTTGACCGCGGGTTTTCCATCTAAGTCCACACGGAACTCATAGCTACGCTTACCAAGCTCAGTACGAGCAATATCTCGTAGCCGAAGGAGGGATCCATCACTGCGAGTCTTGAGAACGATCTCGCCAAACTCCTCTGGTGTAAGGAGTTGGCCTGGCGCTTTGGCTGTGTAGAAGAGCTGTTGGTTTCCAGGGGTGGGCGGCGTACCAATGCGACCGGCAGCGCGTTGGGTGTTTTGCGCTTTGACGGCAGTGCGAACGTCGTCGACGGTAATGCCGAGCGCCCCCATTTTGTCGGGATCGAGCCAGATACGCATGGCGCTTTCGGCGTTACCAAAGACGCTCACATCACCGATGCCAGGAAGTCGTTTGAGTTCATCAACAATATTGAGGTTCGCGTAATCGGCAAGCTCGGTTGCGCCCAGCGTTTTGTCGGGTGACCACAATGCAATCCGTAGCAAACTTTCTTCTGAGCGCTTGCGGACGGTGACGCCACGTTCACGTACGACATCAGGAAGGCTGCGTTCCGCAGAGCGAACACGGTTATTAATTTCCATCATGGCGTCATTGGGATTGGTGTCCACATCAAAGACGCAGGAGATGGAAATGACCCCGTTGCTTCGGATGGTCGTGGTGTAGTAGAGCAGTCCATCGATACCAGAGAGTTGATCCTCAATGGGTTGGGCAACAGTTCGTGCCATGGTTTGCACGTCCGCACCGTCGTACTGCGCAGAGATACGAACAGAGGGTGGACTGATATCGGGATACTGAGAGAGGGGAAGTTGTCGCCAAGAGAGTATGCCCGCGAGCACGGTCAGTAGTGCCAGCACGGTTGCAAAGATCGGACGGCGGATGCAGAAGTGGCTAAGCATGATGCAATCCTCCGTCCATCAGTTTTTGGCAGCAGGCGTTACGCTAGCCCCGTCTCGTAGACGTAAGAGTTGGTCAACAATGATTTTGTCACCAGAGGACAGGCCACTTGTGACGACCCAGTCATTATCGACCCATTGTGCGAGTTTGACGGGCTGAGACACTGCGCGTCCGTCTTTGAGCACGTAGACGCGGTATTCGCCGCTATCGAGCTGTAGAACGGCTTTTTGCGGTACACGATAGACGCTTTGAAGTTTCCCAGTCTCGAGGCGAACGCGAATAAAGGCTCCGGGAACCACTTTATTGAGGTCCGAAGCGGCAATTTTCGCTCGAAAAGTTCGAGAGGCTGCTGTGCTATTGAGCGAGGGAGCTATGTAGTCAAGCGTCCCTTTTAGAGGTGTACCCTGCTCAGTGGAGAGCTCGATGGCGTTCTCTAGCGTGATGTGCTTGGCTTCTAGAAGTCGATCAGCCACGGTGAAGACCACTCTCAGGTCTGAAGGCGTCTCAAGGGTTGTCATCAGGGTGCTTTGAGCGGTAATCATATCCCCAGGGTTGACACTGGAGAGCGCCGGGATACCAGCGCTTGGCGCTCGGACGCTCGTGTGACTGAGGTCAATGACCGCCTGCTGCCAACGGGCTTGAGCAGCCGCCTCGTTGAGGCGAGCGTTCTTGAGGGCAGTCTTGGCATCGTCGTTGGCCTGACGGCTCGTGGCATTTTGCTTAAAGAGCTCATCACTGCGATGTGCGTCCCGCTCGGCTTTGGTGCGGTTTGTGCGTGCCGTGGCTAACGTAGCTTCTGCATCAAGCACTTTGGCACGATAGGTACCATCTTCAATGTAGTAAAGAATATCGTTTTGGCCAACGGCTTTACCAGGTTCAAAATTTATGGCTTTCAGGCGGCCGGTAATTTGAGATCGCACTTGTACACCGTGTGCGCTCTCAACGCGCCCTAGTACATCGACCCAAGCGCTTTCGTCGGTCGGCGAGGCAGTGATGGTGTGTACAGCGAGCGGAGCGGTGTTTGCTTTAGGTGGCACAGATTTGTTGCAACCAGCAAGAATGGTTGCAACGCTGAGCACAAGCAGGATATTGGCGTATTGACGCATACCTTGGTTCTCGTAAAAAAGAGCGTGTTCAGACAGGCTGAACAGCTTGGGAGAGCCACGCCCGCTCGGACGCATTAAGCAGAGGGCTCAGTCGTTCAAACACCGTTCGATGATAGTCGTTGAGCCATTGACGTTCCTCTTGAGAAAGTAGCTGCGGTTCAATGGTCCGTACATCGATTGGTGCTAGGGTGAGCGTTTCAAACTTGAGGAACGCTCCAAACTCTGTATGGGTTGCTTCAACGGCGGCCATGAGATTTTCAATGCGCACGCCCCAACGTTCGGCTAAATAGAGCCCAGGCTCATTGGAGACAACAATGCCTTTTGCCAAGCCAAAACGACCTGTGGCGGTAGAGCGAGGCGAAATGTGAAAGGGGCCTTCATGTACGTTGAGGATGTAGCCAACGCCATGACCAGTACCGTGACCATAATCCCAACCTGCTTGCCAAAGCGGGGCGCGAGCGTAGGCATCGAGTTGCGCACCAGAAGTGCCAACAGGCACTTGAGCACGGGCGAGCGCAATATGCCCCTTGAGCACCGTCGTCACACCTTTTCGTTGCTCAGCGCTTAGTGCACCGATCGCAAACATGCGTGTGATGTCTGTGGTACCCGTGACGTATTGCGCGCCAGAGTCAACGAGGAGCAAGCCCTGAGTTAGCTCAGCATCATGCTCACAGGAGGGCGTGTAATGGGGAAGCGCAGCGTTCTGCCCAAAGGCTGAGATCGTCTCAAAGCTCTCTCCTATGAAGCTCGCATCTTTTTGACGTTGCTCATGGAGCATTTCTGCGACACGCATTTCTGTGAGGAGCTCATGTTTGGCGAGCGCTGCTTCGAGTTGCATCTGAAACCGTACGAGCGCCACGCCGTCTGTGAGCATCGCTTTCCGGATACTTTCGAGTTCAGCATCCGTTTTCCGACTTTTCATGAAGGTGACTTCGCTAGGCGCTTCGACGAGGTGGCGAATGTGCGGAGCTAGTGCTGCTGTCACACGAGTCGGATCCACGCTAACCGTCACATGGAGTGAATCGAGCTCGCTAATAAAGGTTTCGGGTGCGCGAACCTCTACCCCTTCGAGCTTCAGTTCTGCGATGAGTTCTGGACTTACCCTTGAGGCCTCAGTAAAAAGTAAGACTTGCTCTGGAAGGACAATCAGGTTCGCGAGAAAGACGGGGTTATAGTCGACATCGCTGCCACGCAAATTGAGTAACCAAGCGATTTCATCAAGACTAACGCTCACGAAGGCTTGACAACCCGATTTTTGTAAGGCATTGCGTAGCGCAGCAAGTTTTTCTGTCGTGCAGGCACTCGCTCCTTGCAGACGCTTGATGGGTTGCATCGGCCGAGGAGGCCGGTCTTGCCAAATTTTTTCAAAAAGATCCCCTGCTTCGACTAAGGCTAAGCTCACGTCGAGCAGACTATCTGCTAGTTCGCCAAAATGTTTGATACTACAGAGGGCGGGGTCGAGCCCTACGCGAGCCCCTTCAGCGAGGTGAAGCGCAAGCCACGCTGGGACGCTCGGCGCACCTGGTGCGCCACTTTTAATGAGTTCGATGCTACTTCCTTTGAGGTCCTCTTCGGCTCGAATCCAGTAGCGACTGTCTGTAAAGAGAGCTGCAGCCTTTTCGGTCACAACGACCTGTCCCGCGCTGCCATGAAATCCCGTCAGCCATGCACGGCTAGCCCAATGCTCGGGTACATATTCGGAAAGGTGTGGGTCAGCAGTAGGCACAATAAGAGCATCTAAGCATGCGGCGCGCATCTGAGCGCGAAGCGCTTCAAGGCGGGACATCGGGGGACTCCAAAAAGTACAAAGTCAGAAAGCAATATTACTGCTTATCTTAGGAATGTACAGGGGATGCCGAAGGCGCCTTTGATTTGACGTCGAGTTTGTTGTGCCTCAAACGGCTGTGGTGGAGAAAATTTAGGCGGGACACGTATGTAACGCAGTGCCCCGCTTCTGTATAACAAGCTGAGTTAGAAGAGTTTTCTCAGAGTAACGGTGACAGGGAATCCGACGTGGTTATTGGACTCAGTTTCCTCGCCGATGTCGAGATTAAGCAGTCGCCATCCAGCATCGCGCATTTCGTCGATAGTTGCACTGACCCCTAGACTTTTGCAAGCAAAGCGCACTTCTTTAAAGCGTTTTAATACCGTGACAGGCTGCTCAGAGATGCAGGTAATAAGCGTGCGATGAGGAGCATCTAGGAGTGGGTCATGGGGGCTCGTGTTGTTGGCGCGATGATCCACTGTGCTCTGGTGTCGGATGCCGCCGACCGTCTCGGGGGTGTCTTTATGTGCGGGCGTTGTACAGGCGGCCAGCGTCAGAGAGAGGAGCAGGCTCCCGAGAAGCTTTTGTGTTGTATGCATGTGTCCGTCTCTTGGAAATGCAGTTGGATATGCCGTTATGGGGAGGCGGAGTCACAGAGACTCCGCCCTGCTGAGCGTCGCTACTTATCGTCCGCGGTTTGTGGGCTTACGTTGGCGCTTTTTCATTGGACCGTTGTTTCTGCTGCTAGAGCGGTTCGGCCGCTGACGCTGGCGTGCGGGGAATTCATCCGGCATGTTTTGAGGCAGTGTGAGTGCCTGCGAGGCGGGATGGAAAGGATCCTCGGGTTCCCAGTGCATCGGCTGGTCGCTGCGAAGCGTTCGCAGATTTTGGCGTTTAGGCTGGTAGTAGATGGAGTTGCCGAAGTTATCGTCATCCCACTGATCTTGCTGAGCCTTTTGCTGACGGCGGCCCGTCACGGCGTTATTCCGGCGTGACTTCTCCATTTTGCCTTCGCCACGGGAGGGTTTGCCGTTGAATTTGTTAACAGACTTTCCAGCAGCGCCACGTTCACGTTTACGCTTAGGTGTTGGCGCCTCATCGCTGGTGCGTTTGTTCGCCTTGGACTCACCGGGCTTTTTAGGGGTTGGCGCTTTCTGCTGCACGTCCTCCTCAGCTTTGGACTTGCTTCGATTGGTATTTTGTGCCTCGGAGGCCTTGTGCGAGTTTCTCTCTTTACGGTGCTTTTTCGACTTCGCACGTCGGGCGCCTGTATTTGGGGTTTGTGAGGCAAGCCCTTCAACGGGGCGAGGACTATCTTGAGAGGTCGGAGCCGCTTGATTTGCAAGTGTTTCCTCGGCAGGCTCGTTGGCGGCGCTGGTATGCTCAGTCAAAGCCTGTGCATGTTGAGCGCGCTCTTGGCTAGCGCGAGTTTTACGGCGTTCACGATGTTTTTCGTAGCGTTGTGAACGTCGTGCTTTGGCGCTTTGGTTTGTGTTGGCGGTAGTGTCGGCGGCTGGTTCGCTCGTGCTGGTAGATGGTTGGCGCTCTGCAGGCAATTCGGAACCTTGCTCAAGTTGAGACGAGGTGGACTTTGGTGACGTTTTTTCGCTTTCGTAGGAAGCCCGTACTGTAAGAATGGGACGAGCAACGGCAGCTGCCTCTATACCGAGGTAAGGTGGCAGATCGTCTACGGTTTGAGTGGTGGCATTTTCCACACTACTTATGAGTGAACAAGCAGTGAGACGAGCGTCAATGCGCTTGAGTTCACGCAATGGCAATAGACAGGTAAGTCGTCCTTGCGGGGATAGCCCTTTGAGTAGATGCAGAAAGACTTCATCGTTGTCAAAGGTGTCTAGCGTTGCGATACGCTCGAGTGCGCCTTCAGGCAACAAGGCAAAGTAACGACTCGGCATGAGAACGATATCGGCCTCTTGCAGAGCATTGCGCAGATCCGTTTGTTTATCCGTAAGCACGGTGATGGAACGCCCTGCTGCTTTGAGCGTGGCGGCAAGCGGTTCGAGATGTGCAGCGTACTCAATGAGTACGCAACTGCCCTTGGGAAGGGTTGCCAAGCGGGCGGCACAGTGTTCATCGGCAATGAACACCGTTTCAATCGTTATACGGGATGTATCCACGGCACGATCACCGAAGGTATGCCGCATCACAGGCGGGCGCACCAAACGTTCGGGTAGGGCTTCATCTTCCTCAATTCCCGCTCCGATGAGAATACGTTGTGCTGTGGGTAGTGTGGCGATAAGTTGCTCATCAAGCGTCTTAAGTGTTGTACTGAGTGGGGTGTCGTGTGCGCAGAGCACCACACGGCGAATGCGGGCTTCTGCCCCGTCAGGTAAATTTTCGAGTAGGTCAGCTAGCGCGGGTGCACGTACAAGCCAAATGGCACTACGGCTCTCTTGCTGAAACTGGTTGAAGAATGTCGAAAAAGCCTTAGGAGCAAACCGTACAGGGGTGCAGTGCAACGATAGATTGAGCTTTTGGGTGAATTGCGCCAGTTCGCACTCGAGCCATGATTGCATTTGCAATGTCGTCACAACAATCATCGTAATGCTTGGTGTGCGGTCACGCGCAGCAGCCAAGCAAGCTGCTGCGAGCGTTACACGAGTACGGCTACTGTCGAGTTTGCCGCAGGCAAGAAGATCATTTCCACTCAGAAAGCCGTCGAGCATCGCGGGCAGATCGACGCTAGTGAGGCGCCCTTGGGGTAGCAACTCTATGGCGGGCGCGACAGGGTGACTGTCATTGTCAAGATTGAGCAGTTCGTTCTCTTGATTCATTTGAATGTGTTCAAGTGCTTCGCGCGTCGCAGGGGTACAGCGGCCAAAAGCGGTAGGCACACGGTGCGCATACGCGAAAAGACAGTTCGAAGATAAAGTCCAAAAATTCTGTATTCCGTCTCGTGACGGAGCGAAGGGATACGGTCTGTAGCCGCATCTCTGGGCGTGGTATTCCCTTTCTGTTCCATGTGGATCACAGGAAAGGGGCGCAGGATGATGGAGTCTGCGCTTGATGTCCTACGCCAGCAGTGCACGCACTGTTTTGCAGTAGAAAACAATGCGGTCAGTAACGTGTGTTGCGCCGCGTTCTTGTGCGCAGACACGCCCCCAACGTCGTGACGCTAGGGAAGGTATTTCAAACGGCAGGCTTGACTAAAGGAGCAAGATATCTGTCGCTTGTGGGCATCTGCCTGAGCAGTATGCGTGAAAAGTGTAGTGGAAGCAGCCAGCATCCTAATGTCTAGCGCTTCCATGGTTGTTGGAGATTGTACACTGCCGCCTGCACAGCGTGTAGGCTGGTTCGCGAAAAGTAAGCATCAGGCTTTCTTTTGCATATACGGTGTACAGCCAAACTGGCTCAGCAGCTGGGCGGCCTCAAAAATTGGCAATCCCATCACACCTGTGTAGCTACCTTCTAGGTGGCTGATAAAGATACCGCCGACACCTTGAATACCATAGCCTCCCGCTTTATCGTAAGGTTCATCCGTGGCAATGTATGCAGCGATTTCATCTTCCGTAATCTTTCGAAAGGTGACCGCGCTCGTTTGAACCGTCGAGGTGAAGTCAAGTTCATTGGTCCCGACGACAACGGCTGTTCGCACATAGTGGGTCTTGCCAGAAAGTGCGCGCAAGAATGCATGGGCTTCATGAGCGTTGGCGGGCTTGCCGAAGATAATTTCGTCCTCGCTCACTACTGTATCTGCAGCCAGTACAGGGACATCTTGTGAAGTGGGGTAGTGCGTTGCACGTTGTGAAAGTCCCTCAAAAAACTTTGTCCGAGCGATGCGTAATGCGTAAGTCTCCGGTGCTTCGCCGTGCAAGGGAACTTCATCGCCCTCGAACGCTCGTAAAGTATGAGCATGACTCGCAATGACTGTGACATCAAACCCTGAGTCCACTAACAATTGAAGACGTCTTGGACTTTTGCTGGCTAAGAAAAGGTTGTTTCCCATGAGTGTCTCAAGCTCGATGATAGGGGTGTTTAGCAAGAATCGACCAAGCGCGATAGAGCTGCTCAGCGAGTAGTACGCGAGCAAGCGCATGCGGTAGCGTCATGGACGAAAGACGGATTGTTTCGGCAGCTGCTGCTTTGACCTCAGGGCTTAGCCCATCAGGACCACCAATAATGAAGACAATGTCTAGAGCCTGGTTACGCCAACGAGCAAGGTCTGTTGCAAGGCTCATGGTCGTGAGGTCACGTCCGTGTTCGTCAAGAACCACAACGTGTTCGCCCGGCTCAATGGCGGCAAGAATTCGCTCGCCCTCCGCCTGCATGAGGCGGGCGGGCGTTTGTCCATTGCGGTGTTCTGTGCGGATTTCCTTTAGCTCGACGCGAAAGTCTCGAGGAAAGCGACAGAGATAATCACTGACAGCTGTTTTGGCCCAGTCAGCGATGTGCTGACCGACAGCAACAATCTTTATGCGCATTAGTCAAGCGGCGCGTGGTTGCGGTGCGGCATCAAGCGCGGCAGACATTCAGCCGTTGCCTGTAGATCGAGTTCAGTGCCACCCCAGAGTTCTTCTAGGTTGTAATAGTCGCGCACGCTAGGCTGTAGGCAATGTACGACAATGCTGCCGCAGTCAACCAAAACCCATTCACCACTATCTTCACCTTCCATACCGATGACATCGCCACCGGCAGATTTCACAGCGGAGGAAACCGAGAAGGCTAGCGCACGCGTTTGGCGGTTGGATGTCCCGCTTGCGATGATGACGCGCTCGAATTGATCGGTGAGTTTTTCAGTATTAAAGACCTTGACGTCTTTGGCTTTGACGTCATCAAGGGCGTTCAAGATGGTATGTGTAAGTTCTTCTAAAGTCATAACAGCTCGATGGCAAATTGTTGTTTCAAAGCTAATCTCTTGGTGCAAGGGAAGGGTTCGTGCATGCGCTCAGCCTAACGTAACGTATAGTGAAGTGCTGCGCAGGTCATTAAGTCAACGGATACCTAGGGTGCTGTGCCGTAAAGTCGGTGCTCACGAATGTAGGTGAGTACTTCGGTGGGCAAAGCATCACCTTGCCTGCGTAACGCTTCATTGAGAGGTAGCGTTGAAAAAGCAAGGCGGATGCCAGTAGAAGTGGCACGGTGTGCAGGCATACGGAAGTGCACGATCGCTCCAGCCGCACTTTGGCAGATGGCTTGGGGCGTAGCTTGGTGGCATTTTAGTAGGATTTCAAGTGCTTTGGGGAGTTGAAGGGAAGTTTCTCTGTTTGCGACTGCGATATGGCACTTCTCGAGCAACGCCTCCCAGCGATGCCAAGTGAGTAAGTTTCGCCATTGGTCTTCTCCCATGATGAGCACGAGCGGCATTGCTGGGCCGACACGTTCACGTAGCGCCTCGAGCGTGTCGATGGTATAAGTGGGGCCGTCATGGAGCATCTCACGCGCGTCGATGCCGATATCGTCACGGTTTAGCGTGTCGACCGCGGCCTTGAGCATCGCTAAACGGTGCTCCGCAGACGTGATGGTACCCACTTTCTGCCAAGGATGGCCCGCGGGTAGTAGGTTAACTCGTGCCAGCGGTAAGGCGGAGAGGGCTGCGCTAGCGAGTGCTAAATGCCCCATATGCGGCGGATCAAATGTCCCTCCCAATAGTCCGATACCACGTCTGATCATCTCACTCATGCTGCGTTCCCGCTGCCTCAGAGATTTGTCACCTGAGCAGTGAAGCTTTTGTCGACTCGACCGTCAGCGTCAAGGTGAACCGCAATCCAATTCAACTCGAGCTCCTGCAAATTGCGAGCATTACGTAAGAAGCGTTGGCTAAACCAGAATCGCCACCCGTCTTCGTCGGAGAGAGACGGTTTGCCAAGCGCTTCTAGCACATCGGCTTCGAGCATTCCAAGTCCTACTTTGCCAAAGCGAATGGGGAGCATTTCACTCGGGAGTGCTTTACAGACGGCAGGTGCCGTGCGCGTGCCAAGCCACTCTAGTTGGACTTCCGTGATGGTTTTATTGTCGCTAGAAATGAACCAACCAATCATAGGTTTGCCATTTTCTGTGCCCGTCATGCAGACAATGTCGCGAGCAAACTCTCCCCGTCCATCTCGCATACGCGCCGCGCCAGTCAGATCTGTTAGCGCCTGTAGCGTTGTATGCTCAAGCAACACTCGAGGTTTACCGAGGAAAGTTTCGGCACCGAGCGGCGTGCTCAGTGTCGCGGGAGCATCGAGCAATCGATTAGGATAGGCAAAGGGGGCAGCCTCATTGTGGCGAGCCGCCAGAGCATCATTCATGGTGATCATGCTTGTGGCCACGGCAACGCTCAAGGTGAGCGCCGTGGCACAGGATGAAAACAGTTTTTTTGTAATAGCTTTCATTTTTTTCTCCCAAAAAACCGTCTCGGGTTTATGGGGAACGGTGTGCAATGAGCCTATTTTAGCGAATGTGTCTCAGCGCTTCCGAACCCAAAAGTGACGGAATACATCAAGAGAAAACGAATCGGCGCACTCATCTTTGTTGGAGGAGCGCGCCGAATAGGAAGACAGAGCGGGATCTGTTTAGCGCTTGATAGCGCGCCAGCCGATGTCGTGGCGGAACTGCATTCCCTCAAAATGTACGCCTTCTACGGCGCGATAGGCTTCAGCCTGTGCTGTGGTCACATTTTCCCCTAACCCTACGCTACAAAGAACACGGCCGCCAGAGACCGTTATTTCGCCGCTCTCATTGCGTTTTGTGCCGGCGTGGAAGGTATGGGAGGTTTCTGTATTGGCAGGAAGACTGGTGATCACCGCCCCTTTTTCGGGGTGAGCGGGATAGCCGTGTGCGGCGGTGACGACCCCAAGTGCCGTGCGTCGATCCCATTCGATTTCTACGCGGTCGAGCTCTCCCTTGACAGCCGCTTCAACGATTGCCGAAAAGTCACTCTTGATTCGCATCATGATGGGCTGTGTTTCTGGGTCGCCCATGCGGCAATTAAATTCCAGCGTGCGAACCACGGGGCTGTTGTCGGCTGCGCGTGAAATCATGAGCCCCGCATAGAGAAAGCCTGTGTAGACAATGCCGTCTTTGGCCATGCCTTCGACCGTAGGACGAATGATTTCACGCATCACTTTGGCGTGAATATCGGGCGTGACAACTGGCGCTGGAGAGTAAGCGCCCATGCCGCCCGTGTTTGGACCACGGTCTTGATCAAGCAGACGTTTGTGGTCTTGCGAGGTTGCGAGCGGCAGAATGTGCTGGCCATCCACCATCACAATGAAGGAGGCCTCTTCGCCCTCAAGGAAATCCTCAATGACGACGCGTGCGCCCGCGTTACCGAACTCATGTCCCTCGAGCATCATGTCAATGGCGTTATGTGCTTCGGCAAGTGTCATGGCAACGACGACGCCCTTACCCGCTGCAAGGCCATCCGCTTTGATGACGATGGGTGCCCCCTTGCGCTCGACATAGGCGTGAGCAGCTTGGGGATCCGTGAAGCTTTCGTAGTCAGCGGTCGGGATTTGATGTCTTTTCATGAAAGCCTTGGCGAAGTCCTTAGAGCTTTCGAGTTGAGCCGCTTCACGCGTAGGCCCGAAGATGAGCAGACCAGCGGCGCGGAAAGCGTTCACAATGCCTGCAGCGAGCGGGGCTTCTGGTCCCACCACAGTGTAGGCAACGTTGTGATTTTTCGCGAATTCAATGAGCGCTTCGATGTCGGTAATCGCGACGTTTTCAAGTTTTGCTTCGAGGGCGGTGCCAGCGTTGCCAGGGGCTACAAAGACAGTCTGAACGCGGTCGCTCTGAGAGAGACGCCAAGCGAGGGCGTGCTCACGGCCGCCGTTTCCGATAACGAGGAGGTTCATAAGGGCAGGGACTCCGTTAAATAACTAGGAATGGAGAGATTTTTTCGGAACTGATAAACAAAGCGCCTCCGTGTTGAGGGAGGCGCAATTTGCCGCAAGTGCGTTATTCTTCGTCGTCAAAAACGGCCGAGGTATAAACCTGTTGGACGTCGTCGAGATCTTCAAGGGCATCGATGAGCTTTTGCATCTTTTCTGCATCAGCCCCTGTGAGATTCACTTCTACCGTAGGTTTGTAGGTAATTTCAGAGACTTCAGGGTTGAGGCCTGCAGCTTCAAAAGCCTTGGAGACGGCATCAAAGTCAGCGGGATCGCAGGTAACCTCGATCGAGCCATCTTCAGCGGTGACAACATCGCTCGCTCCGGCTTCCAATGCGACTTCCATGACCGCGTCTTCACTAGCTGCGCCAGGCGCGAAGAAGAATTCCCCGATATGGTTAAAGAGGAATGCGACGCTGCCTTCTGTGCCGAGATTGCCACCGTGCTTGGAGAGCGCATGACGAACATCCGCCACGGTGCGCACGCGATTGTCAGTTGTGCAGTCGATGATGAGCGCAGCGCCGTTAATGCCATAGCCTTCGTAGCGCACTTCTTCGTAGCTCACCCCTTCAAGCTGCCCCGTGCCTTTCAGAATGGCGTTGGTGATCGTGTCCTTAGGAACGTTTCCTGCACGAGCCTTGATGAGCGCGAGGCGCAGGCGAGAGTTGGCATCAGGATCGCCCCCGCCCATACGTGCAGCAACAATGATTTCACGGACCAGCTTTGTCCAGAGGTTGGAGCGCTTAGCGTCCTGACGTCCCTTACGATGCTGGATGTTAGCCCATTTGGAATGACCGCTCATGATATTCCTTCGGTGTCTCTGTCAATAACCTGACCGACGTGCGGCTCGGCATTGAGAGGGCGGAGCGTTGTCCGTCACACCGTCTGCGGTCAGGAAGAATAAAAGTGGAATCTGTGTCGCGCCTAGGGACTTTCCCTAGCGCCAGAAAGTACGACATTCTAATGCAAAACGCTTGATACGTCTGCTGTTAATGCAGAAAAATAGGGTCTGTCGGATCGTGACGACAGACCCCGCGAAAAGCACAGACGCGTTTTCAGGCGTGCACTGTTACTTCTTGCCGAGGATTTCACCCACGGCCTTGGTCCACAGGGCAAAGCCGGTCATGAGGCTAGACTCCTGCACGTCAAAGGTGGCAGTATGGTGACCACTGGGTAGATCGGTGCCGATCACAAAGAACGCGGCTTTGCCGCCGTGAGCCTGTACGCGACGAGCCAAAATGGTGGCATCTTCGCTGCCACCAAAATTACGTGCCGTGTCGCAGACTTTGAGCCCCTCAACTTTACTCGCAGCGGTACGCAACACCTCTTCGAGTTCAAGGTCGTTCTTAAGATCGACTGCCTCGCCCATCTTCTCGATTTTGTATTCGCAACCCTGAGCAATGGCACAGCCCTTGATAATGGCAACGGCGGAGTCGTACATGAATTGATTGATTTCCGCGGTTTCGCCGCGAACCTCCATCTTCATGACCGCATGGGTCGGGATCACGTTGCGTCCCTCACCAGCCGTTAGCTGACCAACGTTGACACGAGTCATCCCAGAGCCATGGCGTGGCAGTCCTAGGAGCTGTACGAAGGCGTTGCATGCTGCTGCCATCGCATTGCGACCAACATTGGGTTCAACACCCGCATGCGCAGGGCGCCCCGTATACGTGACGTCGAGCTTAGTGGTGCAGAGGAATCCGTAGGGGTTGACAGAGACTTCACCGTGCTTGCACATCATGCCAACGTGCGCGGCTAGGAAATAATCCGCATCGTCAACAATGCCGCTAGCTGCCATGCCAGCAGCGCCACGGACTCCTTCTTCGGCAGGCTGAAAGAGAATCTTGATTTTGCCGCACATTTCGTCGATATGGTCTGCAAACCAGTGTGCTACAGCTAGCCCAGTAGAGGTATGGGCGTCGTGACCACAGGCATGCATGAGACCAGGACGCGTTGAGCAGAAGCCCTCGCGGAACGGCAGGTGCTCAGGGCTTTCAGATTCAGTGACTGGCACGCAGTCAATGTCAAAGCGGATAGCGAGCGTCGGGCCAGGGCGCCCCGTATCGAGTACACCCACGCAACCTGTTAGCTCTTGCATTTCAGCTAGCAACGCTTCATCGACGCCGCGCTCGCGCGCGAGCTTAAGCCCCGCGGCGACAACCGCAGGGTTGCGACCGAGGCAGTGCTCAGGATTGATGACTTTTTGGCCAAGTAGCACTTCGTAGCCATAGTCGCGCAGATGCTTGACGACCAGCGCAGTGGTGTTGAATTCACTCCAGCCTTCTTCGGGAAGCGTGTGGATTTCTCGGCGGATTTTGACGAGCTGATCCTTGTATGAATCGAGACAACAAGACATAAAAAATTCTCCAAACAACGCTAATAATTACCTCATAGTAGGTATTGCTTAGGACGGTGGATACGAACCTTCTGATTGGGGAGAGGGAGTGTGCACGGCCGTCAGCATGAGCAACGTAATACGACTACCCAAGTGCTTGACTAAGCATGAAATTAGTTTGCCACGGTTTAGGGCGTACAGTTTTGGTTAACTGCTACAAGATTTTTGGGCTTAATCAATGAACGGCGTTTTCTTGGGGTTATGATGATCTAAAAGGGGTAACTCCTTGGTAGTATGAGAAACTCAGGGCAAGTGGCCTGTATATGCGGGAATAGAAAAAAATATCCAACAGAAGAGAGTTTTCCCCGTAGCATGGGTCTCATCGAGCACAGGGCGTTTCCATTTGGGAGGTTTGCTCATGAACGCGTTGCGTTTTGAAGATTTTGAACGGGAAGTTCAGCCTCTGGCTGAAAAAATTCTAACGACAGTACGTCGTTTATCCGCAGATCCCGTGGCTGGCGTTAGCCGTCAAGGCTACAGTCAACTTGAGAGCGACATCCTCGCTTTATTGTCGGCCGAAGCGGTTGCGCTTGGTATGACGTGCTGCACCGATGAGGCGGGCAATGTTTGGGCCACGCTTGCTGGTCGTGACCGAAGCCTGCCGGCTTTTGTTTCTGGGAGTCACGTTGACAGTGTGCCTCAGGGCGGAAACTATGACGGCTTGGCTGGTGTGGTTGCTGCTTTTACGGTGGCCAAGTATTTGGTTTCGGCGAACATTACTCCGAAGCGTGACTTCACTATTCTCATGATGCGTTGTGAGGAGAGCTCTTACTTTGGTAAGGCTTATGTCGGTTCGCTCGCTATGATGGGAAAACTCAAAGTTGAGGATCTTTCACTCAAGCATCGTACGCTTGACAAAACTTTGGGTGAATTCATGCAGGAGTGCGGTGTTTCATTACCCTTGGTCACGAGTGGTAAGCCTGTGATTGATCCCTCGCGAATTGGCGCGTTTGTCGAACTGCATATTGAGCAGGGTCCGATGCTCGATGGACTTCTGCCTGCTCGTTGTGGTGTTGTGACGGGCATTCGTGGCAATATCCGACATAAGGCAGTGCACTGCTACGGAGAAACCGCGCATTCCGGCGCGGTTAACAAGGAGTACCGTCACGATGCTGTGATGGCCACAAGTGCTCTGATTCACCGAATGGAGAATGAGTGGCAACAGTGGTTAGAGCAGGGACGTGATTTGGTTTTTACCGTTGGGGTGCTCAATACCTCAGCCTCGGCGGCGATAGCAGTGATCCCAGGGACAGTGACGTTTACCGTAGACATTCGCAGTTTGGATGATGATACGGTAGAGGCATTCCATACGCGACTTGAACAAGTCGCTGCCGATGAGGCGCAACGGCGTGGTGTGCGATTTGAGTTTGACCGCGCTATCGTGAGTCGTGCTGGTCACGTCAATGCAGAGCTCTCTGATCGTGTCTTTGCTGCGGCAGAGCGCGCTGGCGTGCCATGCGTGCGTATTGCATCGGGTGCAGGGCACGATACGGCAGTACTTTCCCGTGAAGGTATCCCCAGTGCGATGATTTTTGTGGCCAATCAGCATGGCTCACATAATCCGCATGAGGCTCTTGAGATGGCGGATTTGCTCAGGGGTTGCTACGTCTTGCTCAATACAGTGCTGTCAGAGGAATGATGTTCAATCATGGATAAACAGCTTTCAACGGTCGTACTTATTGACGAGTACCCACTATTTCGCAAGGCAATGGCTGATTTACTAACAGCCTCTGGGGACTTCCAAGTGATTGGACAAACCTCGGATCATGCGACTGCTTTAGGATTGCTAGCGTTGCAGCCAGATCTTATCGTGATGAACCTTGAGCAGGAGGGGATGGATACGTTGCAGTTCCTCTCTGACGTCAAAGCTCATAATCCGAGCATCCGTGTGGTCATGATGATGCGCCATGTTGATCAGTCTTCTAGATTGATGCGTGCGATCCGTGGCACGGCAGATGGTTACTTGCTGAGGACAGTGTCGCCGCCAGAGTTTGTCGATCAGCTCTATAAGGCGTGTCATGGCGGTATGGCCGCGAGTGAAAAGGTGACATCGGCGCTTGCGGAACTTCTGCGAAAGGAGCAGATCGATGAAGAGTCTGGCACAGGAGGGCTCTTTGAACGACTCACACGGCGTGAATTTGCTGTGCTTTGTTGCCTAGCGTCAGGCGATACGAATAGGGATGTGGCAAAGCGTTTGGAAATCAGTGAAGGTACCGTTAAGGTGCATGTAAAGCACGTCTTAAAAAAGCTAAATTTCCGCTCTCGTGTGGAAGTTGCGGTTTGGGCGACAGAGCACGGCTACAAACTCAATGATGATGGCTCGGTTCCTCCTTGGGATCCAATGCAGACCTATCATACTGGGCCATAAACACTGGAAACGGACTTTCGCAAGAAGGTCCGTTTCTTTTGGTGCGGGCAAAAAAAGCGCTCTTAGGACGTAGCATCCTAAGAGCGCTGGGTTCAAGAAGTGGTTCCGTTACTTCTTACTCTTGGCAATTTTATCCGCCCAGAAGAGAGGCGCATTGATGTGGATGGAGTCACCGTTGTGATCTACAGCCACCGTCACCGGCATATCTTCAATCGTAAATTCGTAGATAGCTTCCATGCCGAGGTCACCAAAGGCGAGAACTTTCGACTCACGGATGGACTTGGATACCAAGTAAGCGGCGCCACCAACAGCGATCAGGTAGGCAGAGCCGTGCTTCTTGATGGCCTCACGTGCGACTGGGCCACGATCACCCTTGCCAACCATAATGCCGAGCCCAACCGGTTCCGAGAGCATCATGTCAACGAACTTGTCCATGCGCGTGGAGGTGGTGGGGCCAGCAGGGCCGACAACTTCGCCCTTGCTCTTAACAGGGTCGACCGGACCGACGTAGTAAATGGCGCGGCCGTGGAAATCCACAGGGAGCGGCTCATTCTTGGCCAGCATTTCGCTGATACGCTTGTGGGCAGCATCTCGACCCGTGAGCAACTTGCCAGAGAGCAGCAGCGTGTCACCAGGTTTCCAAGATTGAATTTCTTCGCGAGTGAGCGTATCAAGATTGACGCGCTTGCTCTTGGTGACATCGGGCTTCCAGTCGAATTCCGGGAATGCGTCAATCTTTGGAGGTTCGATGTAGACCGGCCCCGTGCCGTCAAGCACAAAATGGGCATGACGAGTGGCGGCGCAGTTCGGGATGACGGCGACTGGCTTCGAGGCTGCATGAGTCGGGTACATCTTTACCTTGACATCGAGCACGGTGGTAAGACCACCAAGCCCCTGAGCACCAATGCCGAGTTCATTGACGCGGTTGTAGATTTCAACGCGCAACTTTTCTTCTTCAGTTTGCGGGCCGCGTTCGAGTAGCTCAAGCATGTTAAGCGGCTCATTGAGGCTTTCTTTAGCAAGCAACACACTCTTTTCTGCCGTACCGCCAATACCAATACCGAGAATCCCTGGGGGACACCAGCCGGCACCCATGTGTTTGACCTGTTCAACGATCCAGTCAACGACATTGTCAGAGGGAACCATCATGACAAGTTTTGACTTGTTTTCGGAACCGCCTCCTTTGGCAGCAACCGTCACTTCGACCTTGTCACCAGGGACAACTTGCCAGTGAATGACGGCAGGCGTGTTGTCGCGGGTATTTTTGCGGCCGCCTTCTGGAGGATTGACCATGGAGAAGCGCAACACATTTTCTTGATAGGTGTAAGCGCGGCGAACGCCTTCATTAATGGCGTCTTCGACAGAGCCTGTAAAACCTTCCCAACGGACGTCCTGACCAACTTTCACAAACACGACAGCCATGCCCGTATCTTGGCAGAGCGGACGCTTTCCGAGCTGGCAGAGACGAGAGTTTTCGAGAATCTGACCGATCGCATCTTTGGCAGCAGCGCTTTCTTCACGGCGATAAGCAGCCGCCATATGATCGAGGAAATCCTGGGGGTGGTAGTAGCTAATGTACTGAAAGGCAGCGGCAACGCTTTCGATCAGGTCATCTTGCTTAATGACAGTCGTCATGTTGTTATATCTCCGAAATGCTTGGCGGGCAGAAGTTCAGCATGCCTCTATATACGTTTCGGCTTCTGTGTTTTTTACGATTGGCCGATTGATGTGTTAGAGGATTTGCATCCAAGCCCATCCTGTGAGGACGCTCCAGATCGGTATCCGATCGCAGGAGTAAAAAAAGTGTACCCTCTCGCTTCTAGCGGTCTGAAGAAAAAAACGCATCTTTTGACTTAATACCCCTCTTCTGCTAAACATTAACCGAAAGCCATAAAATTTCACCAAATAGGTAAGGGTAAACCATTAGGTAGTTTGTTTTAGATACAATAGAAATCATTTGATACATTAATGATTTTAAAGTAAAAACATAATATAACACTTAGTATAATGTAAGTTAATTTGCTGAAGTAAAGGAGAAAAATAGAGGAGGGTTTTGTAAAGAAAATCCTAAAAGGGGGTAATTCCTATAGTTAAGTCAAAGGGACTAAAAATACCTCATCGACCCCTTTGCGTACTCGGCAAAATATGACCTGTCCTCATTTACTTAGGAAACATCATGCTTAGCTTAGATTTTTGGCTTCAACTTGCGGTCGTGCTCGTCGCCCTCTTTTACGGTGCACGTAAAGGCGGTATGGCCTTGGGTTTGATTGGTGGTATTGGCCTTCTTATTCTGGTGTTTGGTTGGCATGTCACGCCAGGTAAGCCACCGGTTGACGTGATTTTGACCATTTTGGCCGTTATCTGCGCTTCTTCTGCTTTGCAGGCTGCCGGCGGTCTCGATTGCCTGTTGCAAATCGCTGAACGCCTTCTCAGAAAGCATCCGCGCTTTGTCTGCTTCTTGGCGCCGTATCTCTGCTGGTTCTTGGCTGTGCTCTGTGGTACTGGTCACGTCGTCTATACGATGTTGCCCATTATTTATGACGTGGCTATCAAGAACGGCATTCGTCCAGAACGTCCGATGGCCGCTTCGACCATTGCTTCTCAGATGTCCATCATCTGCTCGCCTGCTGCCGTGGCTGCGGTCTCGATGATCTCGCTGCTTGACGGCCATATGGTCGGTGGCCATCCCTTCGGCTTTGTGCAGCTTTTCTCGATCGTGATTCCTGGCGCTATCGTTGGTTTGTTCTTTGTCTCGTTGTTCTCTGTGTTCCGCGGTAAGGACCTTGATAAGGATCCTGAATTCCAGGCGCTTATTGCTGATCCTGAACAGCGCAAGTACATCTACGGCGAAACGACGACCCTTATTGGTGTCAAGTTCCGTCCTGAACAGTGGACGTCGCTTTGGATTTTCTTGGCAACGGTTGCTGCGGTGGCTGTCTTCGGCATGTTCCCGGAACTCCGTCCGGTTGTTGGTAAGAAGGCGCTCTCTATGACGCTTCTCATCCAGATGTTCATGCTTACGTGCGGCGCTTTGATTGTGATCTTCTGCAAGACGCGTGCTGCGAGCGTTGGCAAGACGCCGGTGTTCAATGCGGGTTGCGTGGCGATCTGTGCGGTGTATGGTGTGGCTTGGATGGCCGACACGATGTTTGCTGCCCACTTGAATGACCTCAAGGCGGTGTTGACTGAGCTCGTGCGTTCTTATCCGTGGGCTTATGCACTAGTGTTGCTCTTGACGTCTAAGCTCGTGAATTCTCAGGCCGCTGCTGTGGCGACGATCGTTCCTGTGGCTCTGCAGATCGGCGTTCCTCCGGGACTCGTGGTTTCCTGCGCCGCCGCTTGCTATGGTTACTACATCCTGCCGACCTACCCGTCTGACTTGGCTGCCATCCAGTTCGACCGCTCGGGTACGACGCATATCGGCCGCTTCGTTATCAACCACTCCTTCATCCTCCCTGGCTTGATTGGTGTGTTGACTGCCACGGCTACGGGCTACATTCTCGGTGTGATCTACGGTTACGTCTAAGCATTGGCGAAACCTTGGACGAGGAGCTGCTCCAAGCGGCAGCTCCAAAATTTCAACAAATAACAATACAAAAAGACGCTGGCCTCTTAGTTCGAGACTTGAGAAGCCGACGCTAGAAAAATAAAAGATTTGAGGACAGTACATTACTGTGGTAGAGGGTGTTGAGAAGACCGCCATGTGCGATTTTCATCAGCGCCCTCTTTTTTGCCTGCAAGCCTTGTTCCTCAATGGTCTTTGATGCAACGCGTGTAGCGCCTGCCGCCGTACAAGCCATGAGGGGGCGCTCGCCCCTACGCCGTCTTTGCAATGAGACCGACGGAGACTTGTTGATGCCATTGAGCGCGTGTGACGAATGACAGTGAACAGCAGATGGAACCTGGCGTTAGCGGCGAATCGCGGAGCCGAGAAGGCATTGTCAAAGTCCCAGCCGCGCTATCCCGTAGAACCTCCAACTCTGTGTAACCTTGGTATGCCGTTACTCCCTGGTACGCTCTTTGCAAGGGCTCTTACCAAAATAGGTAGCATGATTGCTTCACTTACTGACATGTTGTCAAGACAATCAGATGGTCCAATTGTCACGAAGAAACTAGTCATGCTGTTACGAGGATGTGGGTCTAGGGGGCTAGGGAGTTTTTCACCAAAAAGATAGAAAAACCGTCTCAATCCCTTGCTAGAGTAGGGCTGCAGGCATTCTGGTCGTCAAATATTTGTGTATTGCAAATCGGCGGACTGAGCAAGTGATCAGGTGTTACCCGCGGGCAGCACATCATGTGTAATAGGCCGATTGGTCAAGTTTTCATCCGCGCTGAGTGGTCAAATTTCTGGATGCGCCCAAGACACAAAGGAGTCACCCGTACCGTCCCAATGATGTGGGGTTGAAGGGGCTAGGGAGTTTTTCACCAAAAAGATAGAAAAACTGCCTCAATCCCTTGCTAGAGTAGGGCTGCAGGCATTCTGGTCGTCTAATATTTGTGTATTGCAAATCGCCGGACTGAGCAGGTGATCAGGTGTTACCCGTGGGCAACGCATCATGTGTCATAGGCCCCTCATCACTTAAGAGAGTGGTCAAGTTTTCATCCGCGCTGAATGGTCAAATTTCTAGGTGCGCCCGAGACACAAAGGAGTCACCCGTACCGTCCCAATGATGTGGGGTTGAAGGGGCTAGGGAGTTTTTCACCAAAAAGATAGAAAAACTGCCTCAATCCCTTGCTAGAGTAGGGCTGCAGGCATTCTGGTCGTCTAATATTTGTGTATTGCAAATCGCCGGACTGAGCAGGTGATCAGGTGTTACCCGTGGGCAACGCATCATGTGTCATAGGCCCCTCATCACTTAAGAGAGTGGTCAAGTTTTCATCCGCGCTGAATGGTCAAATTTCTAGGTGCGCCCGAGACACAAAGGATTCAACCGTGCCGTCCCAATGATGCGGGGTCGAAGGGGCTAGGGAGTTTTTCACCAAAAAGATAGAAAAACCGTCTCAATCCCTTGCTAGAGTAGGGCTGCAGGCATTCTGGTCGTCTAATATTTGTGTATTGCAAATCGCTGAACTGGGCAGGTGACCAGGCGTTAGCGTACGGTACGGCATTAGTCGAAAGGATAGATCGCCATCTAACGGGTATTGGAAGGTAAGGAGCTAATCTCGTTGTCAACCTTCGGCCAAAGCAGATCGATTCACTGCACAGATTTGTTTGCAATATGGTTGACTGAGAAAAAACGGCAGCCGATTTCTCGACTGCCGTTCTTCAGATTATGTACAGACTAAGTGGTCCTTATTTGTACCAAGATGCGTCAGCAGGCATTTCGTAGCGCTGAGCTTCCTGACCATTTTTGACCTGTTCAGCACCAATGCTGTAGTTTTTGTAGCCCGTGAGCGTGCCAGCAACAATCATGGCAAGGGCAACAAAGAGCATCGTCTTGCGAAGGCCCGCACGGTCACCGATGCGTTCACGCTGATCGATGAGGTTGCTGTCTGGGTTCTTGTTGCAAATTTCCCACTTGACGGCAAGCCGGTAGAGACCAATCATGCCATGAAGTTCGGTGATGACCAAGAAGATGAAGGTATAGAGCATGCCCATGTGATAGGTATGCACACCGAGCAGGTTGGGGTCAAAGCCATGCGGATTGAAGAGCATGGGGATGACGTGCGTGAAAACGAAAAGGAAGAGTAGAGCGCCAGTGACGATCTGAACAACCCAAAGGCTGGTGTCTTCATGCTTGAGGAGCTTCCAGTGCGCAACAATATCGCGCAACTGGTGGTAGGACGTCGGGAAGCGGCGGAGTGCGCAGAAGGCATGCACTGCGACGGTCAATGTGATAAAGCCAACGAAGAGAATGTGCATCCAAGCATGTTCTTGGCCATCGATGAATGCGCCACCCGAGGTCGCAATCAAATTGGCGAAGAGGTCTTTGCCAAAGTTCACGGATCCCGTGAAGGCCATGTGGCAGAAAAGGAAGAGACCGAGAATGAGGCCAGAGACAGACTGAGCTACATCAAGCACTGCCGTCTTGCGGGGCTGACGTTTGGCATCCTTGAGGCCTGCACCCCAGACGTTTTCTTGAGCCGTCGGGGTCGTTGCATACTTAACAGAATCAGGGGTCGACATAGTTACAACCTTTGAAAGTCGCCGTGGCTTGGACAACGGCGCATAAATACAGGGATGGCGTTTTTGCATCCATTGGAGAGCATAATGCCCGTATTTGGAAGCGAATATATTGATATTTATCAAATATAAGTCGTAAGTTCGTGCGAAACAACAGTAGATCTGGCGTAATTATACGTATATATACGTATAAAAATATCACAAAAACTTCTATTTTCTCGTCTCTAGGCGATATAACCCTAATATTTGATGCATGAAAAAATCAATAAAATGTGCTACTTCCTTAAGTCGCCAGTATGCCTGCGTTGATGTGGGAATCGAACAAAGAAAAAGCCCCCTTCTGATTTGTGAAGGGGGCGCTATGAAGCGGTCGCTGAGCTGAGCGAGCGCTCACCTGTAATTAGAGTGTGCCGAAGACACGGTCACCCGCATCGCCGAGGCCAGGAACAATATAAGCGTGTTCGTTGAGGTGATCGTCGAGCGCGGCCACATAAAGTTCGACATCGGGATGAGTTTCCGAGAAGACCTTAACACCTTCTGGTGCCGCAACAAGTGCCATAAAGCGAATCTGCTCACCTTTTACTCCACGGCTTTTGAGCTTATTGACAGCGTAGGCGGCGGAGTGTCCTGTGGCGAGCATCGGGTCAACCACGATGTAGTTGCTGTGTTCATTGCCTTTTGGAATACGGATCATGTATTCGATCGGATTGGCATTTTCATCGCGCTGCAACCCAATATGACCGACACGAGCCGCAGGTAGAAGTGCAAGCAAGCCATCCGTCATAGCAAGGCCAGCACGCAAGATAGGGATAATGATGGGATCTTTTGCCAGCAGCAACGGCTGCATGGTCTTGCAAATGGGGGTTTCAATTTCAACGAGGTGCGTCTGGAAGTCGCGTGTCACTTCATAGCCCATGAGCAGAGCGATTTCGTGCAACAGCGTACGGAAATCCTGAGTGTCTGTGTTGCGGTCGCGCATCAGGGTCAGTTTGTGCTCAATGAGGGGGTGATTGACAATATGAAGCTTCGGAAAGCGAGCATCCGTGCGCATAAAAATATCTCCAGAAAGAGAGGAATACTGGTTGAAAATTGACCGTTATGTCGATGTTAACCTGACACTATAGCCTCTTTGATGAGTGCCGTCAAAGACTCAATGTGTACGCAACGATCGGGAGACTTGGACGAAAATGCGCATAGCAGCGTTGTTGCGCTTCTATTGTTTTTGAGGTTTTCATCCAAGGCAAAACACGGCTAGAGATAGCAAAAGTAGGTGCAGACCGTGTGGTGCTTTTGCTATGATGGTGGCAACAGTTTTAGCCTGTCATAGACCGTGACAGCGGTCGAACCATGTTGGGTTACTAGCCCGACCTCAGGCTCCAATGGAGATCCATAAAGTGAAAATTCGTACTATTGCTCTCTTTTTGTTGTTGGTCGTGATGGCCGTGTTCCTCGTGATCAACTGGTCTGCCATTTCTGCCGTGACGACGGTTAACTTGGTTTACACCGAGGTACAGGCTCCCCTTGGCATTATCGTTGTTTGTGGTTTTGCCGTTCTGATTTTCCTGATGTTGCTCTACACCGTATGGCAAGCAGCAAGTGTCACGCTAGAACTGCGTAGCGCCTATAAGGAGACACGTAATGCACGTGCGCTCGCTGATGATGCGGAAAAGAGCCGCTTTCATGAAACGAACCGCTTACTGATGGAGCGCCTAGACAAACTTGAAGGTCTTTTGCTAGCTCGCAATGATGAACTCGGTCAAGACGTGCGCCGTTTGCGTGAAGAGATTGATCAGAAGGTTAATGCGCTCAATAGCGAGATCAGCAAGCAACAGGGCACGACGATTACGAAACTTTCCGAAAACCTCAATGCCTTTGAGCGTCGTCTGCAAACAACGCTACCTGCGCCAGTGGTGGCTGCGACTGTTGCAACGGTTGCTACGCCTGAAGAGACAGCTGAAGATGAAGAAGTCAAGGACACGAAGAAAAAGAAAACTATGTTTGAAGATCTCTTCTAAGGTGAGCTTGCGGCGCGTGTAGTTAGCTCAGCGCGCCGAACCTTGAGCAATCCTATTAAAAACGCCCGCTGGTTTGCCGCGGGCGTTTTCTCTGTCTAGAGTGCTCGTTTAGCTTTCGGTATGGTAGCTAGTGACGCGTTCGACTTCTTCAGCAGCACCTAGGAAAACCGCGGCACGTTGATGGATTTTCTCGGGCATGATGTCAAGGATACGCATATGACCATTCGTAGCGGCTGCCCCAGCATTTTCCATCAAAAAGCTCATTGGGTTGGCTTCATAGAGAAGACGCAATTTCCCCGGCTTACTGAGATCACGGTGATCGCGCGGATACATGAAGATGCCGCCGCGCTGCAAAACGCGATGCACTTCAGCCACCATGGCTGCAACCCAGCGCATGTTGAAGTCTTTTCCGCGTATGCCAGTCTTGCCCTCGAGCAGCTCGGCGATGTAACGCTTGACTGGCGCTTCCCAGTGGCGCATGTTCGAGCAGTTAATAGCAAACTCCTTTGCGCTAGTCGGCACAGAAACCTTGTCACTGGTCAGCTCAAATGTGCCAGTTTCTGGATTGAGCGTAAAGATAACGACGCCGCGCCCAAAGGAGAAGACCAGTTGTGTCTGAGGACCATACATGCAGTAGCCTGCGAGAACTTGTTCACGGCCTGGGATCAGAAAATCTTCGGCGACAGGAGCACGCTTTGGACGCACTGCAGGGCTAACCGAAAAGATCGACCCAATAGAGACGTTGATGTCCAGGTTGGAACTACCGTCAAGGGGATCAAAGGCAATGACATAAGGACCAAGCGGATACTTGTCACTCACCGCAATAGGGTCAGGGACTTCTTCGCTCACCATGCCACAGACCGAACCCGTAGCTTCGACGGCACGGACAAAGATTTCATTGCTCACAACATCCATGACTTTTTGGTCTTCACCTTGCACATTTTCGCTACCCGCCATGCCGAGTACGCCAGCAAGGGCACCATGGCGAATTTTGTTGCTAATGGCTTTGCAGGCTTCAGTGATGCCAACGAGCAACCGAGAGAGCTTTGGATCGAGGCCGTGTACAGCCTCCTCGTGTGCCAAAAATTCAGAAAGCGATTGATTCACGATATTGTTCCTTAGGAAGGATTGTTCAGTGCTTTATCAATAATTTCGTTGACCTGACGGCTCAATTTGTCAGAGCGTGCCTGCATGAAGACGAGCGTCTGGTACATCATGCTGGCAAGGTCTGGGGTATAGCGGCGCCAGTTTTCAAGGTTGCGCGCAATGCGAGCCGCTACGCTTGGGTTGATGGCGTCAAGCTGTTGAACGACCTGTGCCCAGAACTGATAGCCTGTGCCATCATGGCGGTGGAATTCAGCAGGATTGTTTTGGAAGAATGCCCCAAGCAATGCGTAGACATTATTGGGGTTCTTCAAGTTGAAGAACCCAGAGTTGACCAGTTCTCGGATGCGGTTAACGACGGGGACTTCTCCAGGCAAGCAAGGCGCAGTGGCCTGAATGGTAAACCACTTGTTGAGCAGTAGCGGCTCATTCATCCAATTTTTCAGCGTCTCAACGATCATATCTTGTTTGACGGGTGAGCTAGAGCCAGCCAACAGCGTTAGCGCAGCGAGTTTATCCGTCAAATTGTTCGAGACAAGGAATTGGTCTCGCGCCATCAATATGGCATGCTTGTTAGCGGTCGAGACCATGTAGTAGAGCGCAGTATTTTTGAGCGCGCGCCGGCCTGCATCAGCAGCATTAGGAGAGTAGTCACCAGGGGTGAGATTCGCGTTAACAATATCCTCAAGTTTAGTGAGGGTACGAGTCCCTAAGCGTTCGCGGACGAATTCGCGTGCATGGTGTACAGCCCATGGATCAATGAGCGGGAGGGCATCACCGATGAGGCGTTCGCTGGGCAGTTCCATTGCAACGGCTTTATATGCAGGAGAAAGGGACGCATCATTGATGAGCGCCTCAAAGGCATCAAAAAGCACGGGCGAAACAGCACGATCATCCTGCGAAATAATGGCCTGAACTTGTGCAAGCAACTCTCGCATCATCAAGTTCTGCATGGCCTCCCAGCGGTTGAAGAGGTTCGTGTCGTGCTTGGCTAGCAGTGCCAAATCTTCATCGCTGTAGTCATACTCCACAATCACTGGCGCTGCGAAGCCTCGGTTGAGACTGACTACAGGAGCACTGGGCACATCAGTAAATACCCAAGACTGCACCGTGTCGGTGAGTTGCAACATTTGCTCGGTCTTACCTGTCAGCGCTGGCTCATTGGAGAGCTTGAGCTGCATGATATTGCCCTGACGGTCAAAAAGCGCCACAGGGAACGGGATGAGGCAAGGCTCCTTAATGGGCTGCCCAGGGGTCGGTGGCGTCGATTGCGAGCACGTGATCGTTAAGGTGTGAGCGGCGGCATCATATTGCGTAGAAACTGCAACTCGGGGCGTGCCAGCCTGAGAATACCAACGTTGGAAGAGTTCTTTATTGACATTGGTTCCTTCGAGGATAGCATCGACAAAATGCTCGCATGTGACGGCGTGTCCGTCATTGTTTGCAATGTAACGGTCAAACCCGCGTCGGAACGCATCGCGCCCGAGCAGCGTCTGTAGCATGCGAATGACTTCTGCCCCCTTTTCATAAACCGTCATCGTGTAGAAGTTATCGATGGCACGGTAGCTTTCTGGGCGAATAGGATGGGCCATTGGGCCTGCATCCTCAGGGAATTGAGCTAGGCGCAATGCTTTGACATTTTTGATACGTTCGACCACGCGCGCACTATCCTCCGCAAGCATATCGGCGGAGAATTCTTGATCGCGAAAGACTGTTAACCCTTCCTTGAGGGTCAGTTGAAACCAGTCGCGCAATGTGACGCGGTCGCCTGTCCAGTTATGGAAATATTCATGTCCAACGACCGCTTCAATATTGGCGTAGTCTTGGTCAGTTGCTACTTTGGGGTTGGCGAGTGCGTAGCGGGCATTGAAGATATTGAGCCCTTTATTTTCCATGGCTCCAAAGTTGAAATCGTTCGTGGCCACAATAGCAAAGTGGTCAAGGTCGAGTTCAAGTCCCCAGCGCTCTTCATCCCAACGAATCGCTTTTTTCAAACTCTCCATGGTGTGGGATGTCTTGTCAATATCCTGCGGCTCTACCCAAACTTCCAACGTCGCAACGCGGCCGTCTTTGAGTTGAATGTTTTCACGCTGGCACTCAAACTGTCCTGCCACCAAGGCAAAGAGGTAGCAAGGTTTCGGGAAAGGGTCGTCCCAAACGCTCTCATGACGCCCATCTTCAAGGTCGCGCTCAGAGATGCGGTTACCATTGCTCAGCAGCACGGGAAATTCTGTCTTGCTGGCTCGAATGGTCACGTGATAACGGGCGAGGACGTCTGGGCGGTCTAGGAAATAGGTGATCGAGCGAAAGCCCTCTGCTTCGCACTGGCTAATGAGGTTCTTACCCGAGGCATAAATGCCCTGAAGACGGGTATTGGCGACTGGGCTAAAGCGATTGACGATAGAAATATCGGTTTCAGTCGTAATGTTGTGCAGGGTCAGGGTGTGCTCGTCGAGATCGAATTGTGTCTCATCGAGTGCTTCACCATTGACACAAAGGCTCACAAGCGTGAGCCCCTCACCAAAGAGTACAAGTTCTCCCGTGCTCTCGTTGGCATCAGGATTAGGGCGAACGTGCAACGTGCTACTGACACTGGTACTTTCTACATCAAGGTCAAACTCTAGGTTGACTGTGTCGATGAGATGTGATGGCGCTTTGTAGTCCTGACGAAATATGGTTTCGCTCATAAAAAATGGCTCCCTTCATGCCTTGTGCCCGCTCTTCTGAACGTGACGTTGGGATTCTTTGCATCGAGTCGCTGGGGCTAGCGGCAACAGCAACTAGACTATGGCACGGAATGTGCCCAAAATTACTAATGATTTTAGTCAAATCCTCAGAACCTTGGCGGCGTAACAAGATATTTTGGCGCGTGTGGTCACTGATATGGACATACGTTTCTCCAAAAGTTATCCAAGATATCCATACCACTCCACGGATAGCCACAAAAGAAAAGATCCCGTTAGAAAACTGTTCCAACGGGATCTCTCAAACTTCAGATCAGCGTACTACGCTTTATTCCTTCTTGGAAGGAGCCGGCAGTTTGCTGTAGTCATGACCAGCGGTCGGGTGGCAGGCCAAGCAGTCAACGACCTTGCCGTCCTTGCCCATATTCTTGTGCATCGTAGCGATGATCGGCTTCTTCGGGTCGTTCATCTTTTCAAGATCATGGCAACCCTTGCACATGCTGAAATCACGTTCGAGGAAGAGCTCATGCACTTCCTTGGCCATTTCTTCACGGCGTTCGATCTGCAATTCATGCGTCTTCAGAGAGCCGCGAATTTCGCCCCAGCCAGACTTGGAACCAGCACGAACCTTGTCGACAAGCATGAGGGCATAGTCGATCGGACCGACATGTTCGTTGGAGTGATACTTGAGGTGGCAGTCAGAGCAACCAGCGGTAACGCCCGTGGGGGTACGGCCATGTAAGCCGTCCTTATAAGCGATGTAAACCATGTCCATGGAGTGGCAGAATTCACCGCAGAACTTGTTGGTGCCGGCCCAGTGAACGGCGCTCGTCAAAACGCCGACGAATACGATACCAATCACCACACCGATCAGGCAGATACCGGCGACATACCATTTACTATTCTTCATTTTCTCGGAACCTTTTGTAGCTGGCGAACTCAATCCTAGAGTTTTATGGGGTGAGGCGAGTTCGTTCATCCTTGGGAGAGGTTAGGGATACGCCTGCGAGGGAGGCAACACTCTCTACAGTCGACATATTATTAAGGTTTGTGTAAGGATGTATTAAGCCCTGTTGACGTGAATCAATCGAAGGGTAATTTGTGACAAAAAATATCTCCAATGGGAGAGACGCCTCAGTCGTTGAGTGCGATGACAATGCTCTCGGCTGGAATACAGGCAATGGCTGTTGAGCCAATATGCAAACCGTGGTTTGGGTGCGCAAAGCCGATGATAGTTTGCGAGCTTGGTAGCTGTATGGTGCACTCCCCCCCTTTGCCTTCTCGAACGGAGCGTGTAACCACGCCGCGGATACAGTTTTCGATAGCTTCCGAGGCGAGATCTGGACTCATGATTTCGACAGCGGTTGCCTTGCAGAGGGCGAGTACCGTCATCCCTTCATGTATATCGAGGATTTGCGCACTTTCCTTGGTGATTGAACTACGTAATTCTTGCCCGTCCGAGAGGCGCAACGTCAGCCGAACAAGTGCGGAACCGATTTTAATTTTACGAATCGTCACCGGCATCATGTTTCGCATACTCGTAGAGAGACTACTGAGCGCAATTGAGGAAAGCGACGGGGTGCCTTTGAGCTGATAGCGTGCGAGCACTTCGACGCGGGCGCGCGTCAGTTCATTTGCCAGTTCGAGTACCTCGAGCCCCTTTGCGGTTAGACGTGTTCCACCGCCCTTTGCTCCGCCCACGACTTTTTCGACGAGAGGACCACCCGCAAGATTAGAGAGCGTTTCGATGGCTTGCCATGCGGCTTTGTAGCTGACGCCAGCATTACGAGCCGCTTCAGAGATGGATCCCACGTCGTGAATGCGCCGCAGGATATCAAGTCGTTTGTCCGCGAGTTGAGCCATCTGGTTAGCAAGCAACACAGGATCGGCGAGGGAATTGGACATGGATTACTCCAAAATGAGGGCTTGCGAAATACGGGACAAGTCGCTATTCTTCTTATGAATAACGTATCGAATTGATCCCATTCTACCCATTTTGCTATTGCTCGTTCAATTGTCCAATAGGACTGGCGTGGAAGAGACCGCTTGAGATATCCCTCACTAGGAGAAACTGATGAAAAAATTGTCCCTATTGGTTGCTGCGCTCATGATCGGTGGTTCGGTTCAGGCTGCAGAAGTTACGGTTGCTATTGCCGCAAACTTCACGAAACCCATGCAAGAACTTGCGCCTATCTACGAAAAATTGTCGGGCGATAAGTTGGTCATGAGCTTTGGTGCGACGGGTGCGCTTTATGCGCAGATTAAAAATGGTGCGCCTTTTGACATTTTGCTCTCTGCAGACAATAAGGCGACGGTAAAAGCCGTTGAAGAAGGGCTCGGGGTTAAGGGTAGCACCTTTACTTATGCGGTGGGTAAGCTGGTGCTCTGGTCCAAGGATCCTGACTTTGTGAAAGATGCGAGCGCTCTGAAGTCGGACAAACTCGTTAAGCTTGCCGTGGCCGATCCAAAACTTGCTCCCTATGGTGTTGCAGCACAAGAAACGCTTGAAAAGCTTGGCTTGTATGCTAAGTTGCAACCGAAATTTGTGGTTGGGGGCAATATTTCTAAGACTTATCAGTTTGTGAGCACAGAGAACGCGCAAGCTGGCTTTATTGCATTGTCGCAGTGCTACAAAGACGGGAAGATTACCGAAGGTTCTGGCTGGGTCGTGCCTGCTGAGTACTACAGCCCCATTCAGCAAGATGGTGTCTTGTTGAGCGGCGGGAAAAATCCGGATGCAGCCAAGAAGTTCATTGAGTTCTTGAAGACCAGCCCTGAGGCAGACAAGATCCGGACCTCCTTCGGCTACGGTATGCAGAAGTAGTTCGATGCTGGATTGGGCACCTGTATTTTTAAGCTTGCGCCTTGCGCTCGTCACAACAGTTATTTTGCTTGTTGTGGGCGTGCCGCTTGGCGCTTGGCTTGCTAAAAAACAAAGCGTTTGGTGTGCTCCAGTGAGCGCAGTAGTGACGCTGCCACTCGTGCTGCCGCCATCTGTATTGGGGTTTTACATCCTCGTGATGCTCGGCCCACAAGGCCCGCTTGGAAAATTGACCGAAGCCCTCGGTTGGGGCACCTTGAACTTTACGTTCACGGGCTTAGTCATTGGTTCGGTCGTGTATTCATTACCGTTTATGGTGCAGCCTGTGATGACCGCATTTGAGGGTATAGGGTCGCGTCCCTACGAAGTGGCCGCTACACTGGCTTGCTCACCGCTTGATACATTTCTGAGCGTCGCGGTTCCGTTGGCAAAGCATGGCATTGTCACAGGGGCATTGATGAGCTTTGCTCACACGATCGGTGAGTTTGGGGTTGTCCTGATGATTGGTGGCAACATCCCTGGACAGACACAGGTACTCTCAACAGAAATCTATAACTATGTTGAAGCGATGGAGTACGACCACGCGCATGTGCTTGCTGCTGGCATGCTCGTGTTCAGCTTTATCGTGCTGATGACACTCAATCTGCTTAATCGGGCTAGTGCCCGTAGAGGGAGCTAGACATGCCATGCGGTCATGTGGCACTTAATCTCAAACGTAGTGAACACTTTTCTCTACAAGCAGAGTTTGACTTGCCCGAGCGTGGTATTACCGTGCTATTTGGCCAATCGGGCTGCGGCAAGACAACACTGCTGAGATGCGTCGCAGGGCTAACACGTGCGCACGGCATGGTACGTGTTGGCTCAGCGCTGTGGCAGGATGATGCTACTGGGGTGTTTCTGCCGACCTATCGCCGACGAATTGGGTATGTATTTCAAGAGGCGAGTCTATTTCCGCATCTGAGCGCTCGATGCAATATTGAGTTTGCACGCAAACGCGCGAAGACACCTGCGAGTGACGATCGACTTTTGGGACTTATTCGTCTTCTTGGTATTGAGGATCTTTTGGATAAAGAGCCTGAAAACCTCTCTGGTGGCGAGCGTCAACGCGTCGCCATTGTGCGTGCGCTGGCGGTTACTCCCGATATTTTGCTCATGGATGAGCCACTGTCGGCTCTTGACAATGCCCGCAAAGAGGAGTTTCTTCCGTGGCTTGAGCGGTTACGCGACGAGTCTAATATTCCGATACTTTATGTGACGCATTCGAGCGCGGAAATGCGGCGGCTAGCCGATCAGCTACTGCTCCTTGAGCAAGGGAAAATGCTTGATGTTGGTAATCCCAGCGAAGTGCTCTATCGGCAGGGCTTACGAGATGAAAATGCCCATGTTGAGGCTGTTTTAGAAGGGCGGGTAACCTCCTTTGATGATCGTTGGCAGATGTGCGAAGTTGCCGTGGACTCACTCAAACTTGAAGTGCCAGCGCCGATTGCTCAAGTTGGTGCGATGGTGCGCCTATCAATTGGTGCACGAGACGTTTCTGTCGCTCGCGCACGGGCTAGCGAGACAAGTATTCGCAACATCTTCCCGGTAGAGATTCGTGCCATTGATGACATTCCCAATCGTGCCCAAGTGCTGTTGAGCCTCAAAATTGAGGGTGGTCCTGTGATTTATGCGCAGATTTCTGCTCGTGCAAGTTCCGAACTGGCACTTGTACGCGGTGAGCGAGTGTTTGCTCAGCTGAAGGCCGTATCGCTTTCTGGATGAGCTCCCAGAGCAAGTCGATATGGCTCGAGAAAGAAGCCCCCGAAGTGTGATGTCATGACACCTCGGGGTTTTATTTATTTAGTGGTCGCAAACTACATTAGTTATGTGCACCAACACGCTTGGCAAGCTCCGTTGCTTTACCAATATAGGTGGCAGGAGTTAACGCAAGCAAGCGTGCCTTGGCGTCTTCTGGAATATCAAGCGTGTTAATGAACTCACGCATGCTCTCCGCGGTAATCCCTTTGCCTCGCGTCAGCGCTTTGAGTTGTTCGTAGGGATGAGGTACGCCATAGCGGCGCATGACCGTCTGGACGGCCTCAGCGAGCACTTCCCAAGCGTGGTCAAGGTCTTCTGCAATGCGAGCCTCGTTAATCTCAAGTTTGTTGAGCCCGCGCATGAGTGCGTTGTACGCAATGAAGCTGTAGCCAAAAGCAACGCCGAGGTTACGGAGTACGGTCGAATCCGTGAGATCTCGCTGCCAGCGCGAGATGGGCAACTTGCCTGCAAGGTGTAGCAAGAGCGCGTTAGCAATACCAAGATTGCCTTCCGAATTTTCGAAATCGATGGGGTTGACCTTATGAGGCATCGTGGAGGAACCCACTTCACCCTCTTTGAGCTTCTGCTTGAAAAAGCCCATGGAGATATAACCCCAGACATCTCGATCGAGGTCAAGAAGCACCGTGTTGGCTCGGGTGATTTCGTGGAAGAGCTCTGCCATGTAGTCATGGGGTTCAATCTGGATCGTGTGCGTATTGAAGTGCACATGCAGACGGTTTTCTACCACATTGCGAGAGAAGCTTTCCCAATCGACCTCGGGATAGGCGATGAGGTGCGCGTTGTAGTTGCCGACAGCACCGTTCATCTTGGCAAAAATTTTCACCTCTTCGATGGCTTTGAGGATGCGACCCAGGCGAACCGCTACGTTGGCAAATTCCTTGCCTACCGTCGTCGGCGACGCAGTCTGACCGTGTGTGCGCGACAGCATTGGGACATCCGCCCAAAGACGAGCAAATTCCACGAGTTTGGCATGGATGGTTCCGAGTTCGGCTAGCAACGCTTTGCGACCCTCGGTGAGCATCAGTGCGTGGCTCGTATTGTTAATGTCTTCGCTAGTGCAACCGAAGTGCACAAACTCCGCGCTGACACGCAATTCTTCATCGTGCTCAACTTGACGCTTGATCCAATATTCAACGGCCTTAACGTCGTGATTGGTTGTGCGCTCGATCTCTTTTATCGCTTCGCAGTCGGTGAGGCTGAAATTATCAGCAAGTCCGCGCAGAAACGCTTTTCCATGTTCGGAAATCTCTGCGAGCTCAGGCAGCCCTGCTTCGCTCAGGGCGATGAGCCATTCCACTTCAACACGAACGCGAGCGTTCATGAAGGCAAATTCGGAGAAGATGCCGCGCAAAGCATCCGTCTGACGGGCATATCGACCGTCGATAGGAGACAGGGCGGTTAGCGCATTGAGTTCCATGAGTGAGTCCTCAAGAGTAAAAACAAAAAAAGAATATGGGTCGCATGGCGGAGGCGATGAGGCACGTAGCAGTGCGCACGAAGTTAAGCACTCACGCATGCAGAATGGTGTCATTTCAAGGTGGCTCAATTCTAACATTCTCTATGTGGCTCTCGGGCGCGGATGCCGAGGGCTTTTCTCGTGCGCGCTCATGGTTAACCTGTTAGACTCATTGAACCTGCGTTGGGGGTATCGAGGCACAGCGTGCCTCGATTGAGAAACACCCTTGGGACCGGAACAGGTTGAGACCTGCGGCGGGAAACGCAATCGGTAGTACTAGATGGGGGCGCTCTCGTGCACGAGCTCTATTGAGCCTCCCTAGTGCCAACTCAGGCGGTTTTGCCTCAACTGATAGGTTGAGGGTTCGCTTGGGCAAGATGCGTTCACACTGCTACGACGTCATCGCGATTTACCTACCGCTCTCGCTTTTTCTCTCTCAGTCTTCTCAAACTCCGCTCTCTGCAGTGCTCGAACAGCACTTAGTGTTTTGTGTTGCTCGAGCTGTTCCATTGGTGACATGAACACTGAGGTGAGTTTATGCAAAACTTCTTTCTCTCCCGTTGCGAACTGCGCCCTGAAGGGGTGCGAGTTTACGCAGAAACGATTCATGGTGAACAGGTTCCTTTTCGAAAACTACAGCAGGAGGACACTCCTGTTGGGCTCGGTGGAGGAAGTAATCCTGCGATCTACCTAAAAGATGTGACCGGCGCCTATGGAGAGCAGTCGGATGCGAAAGAAATCGAGTTACCTAAGCGCAATCGTCCGGCACCAGGTTCCCCCACACAGTTAGCAGCTGCGCGCTCAGGCGTGGTGACGCCTGAGATGAGTTATGTGGCGGTGAGAGAAAGTTTGCAGCGTGATGCTTTTGCAGAAGCGGTTGCGGCCATGACGAATGCACCCCTCAAAGAAAAACTTGAGGTACTTCTTGCACGGTGGCATACCATTACGCCAGAGACGGTACGAGAGCTCGTTGCCAAGCGCAAGGCGGTGATTCCAATGAACTTCTGTCACCCCGAAGCTGAGCCCATGATCATCGGACGAGTCTTTTCAACAAAGATCAATGCCAATATTGGCACTTCTGGAAATGGTCATGAGTGGTTGAAAGAAGCAGAGAAACTTCAAGAGTCTTTGGCGCGTGGCGCTGACACAGTGATGGACCTTTCGACAGGGGAAAACATTGTGCGCACACGTGAAATGATTCTGCGCGCATCCCCTGTACCCGTGGGAACGGTACCGATATACGAAACGCTCGAGCGTGCGGGCGGCAAAATCGAGGCCATTGACTGGGCTCTCTTTCGTGAAGTGATGCTACAACAAGCTGAGCAGGGCGTCGATTACATGACGATCCACGCTGGGGTGCTTGCCGCGCATGTAGCGCTTACGGCTGGGCGCATGACAGGGATTGTTTCGCGCGGTGGTGGCATTATGGCTGCTTGGATGAAAGCGCGTGGACGTGAGAACTTCCTCTATGAGCATTTCGACGAACTGCTCGATATTGCTCGGCATTACGACGTGACGCTGTCTCTTGGAGATGGTCTACGTGCTGGGAGCATCTATGATGGAAATGATGTTGCACAGTTTGCAGAATTAAAGACGCTGGGGGAACTCAATCGCGCTGCAGGCGCCAAAGATGTGCAGGTCATGATTGAGGGACCAGGACACATTCCCGTGCCTGGAATCGCTTTAAATCAGGAGCATGAAGAGGCGTGGTGCGATGGCGCGCCTTTTTATACCCTTGGGCCGTTGGTGTGTGATATTGGCGCTGGCTATGACCATATCACAGCGGCGATTGGGGCGACGATGATCGGTGCGGCGGGTACGGCGATGCTTTGTTACGTCACGCCCAAGGAGCATCTTGGATTGCCTAATGCAAATGATGTTCGCGAAGGGATGGCCGCTTTCCGTATTGCTGCGCATGCAGCTGATGTCGCCAAGGGGCATGTTGCCGCTATGGTGCATGATCATCTCATGAGCGCGGCTCGTTTTGAATTCCGCTGGCGTGATCAGTTCGCACTCTCAGTCGATCCAGCAAGGGCACGCGCTTACCATGCAGAAGGCTTGCCTGGTGCGGGTGGCACAAATGCGCATTTCTGTAGTATGTGCGGGCCCAAGTACTGCCCGATGCGAGTAGCCCGCGGTCTTTTCGAGCCTAAGGAAAGCAAGCACTAAGGAGATTTGAATTAGCCTCGGGCGCAGTATTCTCGCGTCTGTTGCCCGAGGTGCTAGCTCCCCGAGAGTGTTGGTGCTTAATGTGCGTCGAGTTCGTCGTCGCCGAGATTCTCTGGCGAACTTTTTGTGGCTCTTTCTTCAATCAGCTCGCCATATTCGGTTTCACGCACGAGTTCGTAGAGCAGACTGATAGGCGCACGGTAGCCAAGTTTGTGTGCGATATGCTCACGGTGTACCTCAACAGTGCGCTTTGAGAGAAAGAGACGCTCAGCCATATCCGCATTCTTCAATCCTTGGCAAATCATGCGGAAGATCTGGGCTTCACGGCGTGAGAGTGTGTTGAGTAAATCGCGGAGTTGAGCGTGTTGCCAAGCTTGCATTGAGCGTTTGAGCGCAATGCGAACCTTACGAGCGAGCTCATCAGGATCGACGGGCTTTTCAAGAAAGCTGACAGCCCCCATTTCCATAGCATGAACTGCCTCATGAATCGTGGCATGTGCTGAGAGCATGATGACCGAGATGGGGCTACCTGCAGCCATTAGGCGCTCTTGGATCTGCAAACCGCTTAGTCCAGGCATGGTGAGATCGAGCACGGCACAGCCAGGCTGTTTAGGGTCCACTTGTGAGAGAAAATCCTCGCCCGAAGCAAAGGTCATCGCATTGAAATTGTGCGTTGCGAGTGCAAATCTCAGCGAGAGACGAACATCGTCATCATCCACAACCCACACGGGCAGACTGGAATCGTTTTTCTTGGCAGTGGCTTCAGACATAGGTTCTTTAGGGACGCACTAACGTGAAATTGGGGGCGGCTGTTAATATAGTGTTGAGTACAGATATCCTACCAAATAGTCGATAGCACTGGCGTTAGATCGGCAGTAAGGAAAGCGAGCACCGTGAAAAGAAACACTCCTCTTTATGACGACACACCAAGCCGTAGCGCTTTGGTTGAGCGAGAGCCGCCAACGCCCGAGTTACTGCATCTGGCACGTTGTCTGCCTCGAGGGCTTCGCATGGGTACAGAGGGTTGGGCTGACGCTCGCTGGCGCAACCTCATTTATGCAGCACGCAGTGGAGTTGATCGACTTCAGGCTTATGGACTCGCGCCATACGTAAAACATCCTCTCATTAGGTGCGTGGCGCTACCGTGGCGCGCGCAAGGTTATCGTGACAGTGAGTTGCTCAGTTTTTTGTCGGCTGTTGATGAGGATTTCCGATTTTTAATGCCCCTAGCACCCGCCTCGTTGGATCCACTTTTGCGGCGTGCTAACGGTGTGGCGCTTGGCGAAAATCCGAACTTTCTCCACTTTTCTCCCAAAGATTGGGAGCGCATGGCGCTCATGCCGCTTGAGATGCTAGGAAAACGCCTTGGAGCTCTCATTTTGCGTATAGGCCCTTTTGATCGGGGACTGCTAAGGCGTTGGCGTCAGCAGGGGGACTTTGCTACTCGGCTAGAAAGCTATCTCACTGCACTAAAGCAACACTTAAGTGAGACCTCACAGCAGCCGCAACTTGCCCTAGAGATTCAAAATGGTGAGTGGCTAACGCCAAGGCTGATGAAGTTACTCGCTTCGATTGATATCTGCCCCGTGTTACGCCTCTCGTTGGGGATGCCGAACATTTTGCGTCAGCAAAAGGCATTTGAGTATTGGCGGGTGTTGCGAGCCAATCGCACGGCTATCAGCGCATCGTCGGATCAAGAGCGAGAAAAGCAGCCACTTTTTATTCATTGGGCAGGATCGCCTTCGCTCTCGCTCGGATATCGCAGGCTTGACGCTCAGTCGTTAGTGGCGAGTGACCCACTAACACGCGCAGCGATCGCCTCCCTCATCATTCGAACAGTTGATGAGGGAGACGATGTTTGGGTTTGGGTGGAAAATCGCGCAGAGGGGAGCGCTCCCCTCACGTTAAAGGCCCTAGCTGAAGCGCTTGTAGCACGCCGTTGCGACATGATGCCTCGATAAGCACTGGCCGCGTTTCGACCGCGCTTCAGTCTCTAGTGTCTATACGGTTACCAGCGTGAAAGTGGTAGTGGCGTATCTTGCTCAAGCTGAGCGGGTACCTCGTAGGAGAGAGGAGCCTCAGGGGAGCCGATGAGCACAAAGGCAATGAGACGCTCGTTTTCTGGATCATAGAGTCCGTCGGGCGCAGCAAAGGGGCGAGGCGAAACGGTTTTGGCCACATACCCCATTGCGTGCAAGGCATTGAGGAAATTCATGAGTGCGCCGCCAGCCGTAATCAGGCGTTCTTCTTGGAACATGGGGCTGATGTCATCGTGGATGTCGGTGAGAACCATGGCCACGCACATAGGACCTTTAGTTGCCTTTTCGCGAGTTTTCGCTCGTACGCCTTCGTCCGCATCGGCAGGCAGCGTCGATTCAAACAAGTCTGCGAGCCGCTCACGGGATTGAATTTCTACAAAACGCAGGGGAAGCTTTTTTTCGTGGTTGGGGGCGCGTAGCGCAGTTGAGACCGCAAGGCGTAGATCCGCTACATCTGGGGCTGGAATCGTTTGATGGCGGGCTCCGACAGAATGACGTGTAAGGGCAATTTGAATAAAGTTGGCGTTGGAAAGCATTGGTTGTCCTGTATTCTCTGAAAGAGGCAAAATCAAGATGGCCTTCGTTGAGACGCGGACGAGAGACCTGAATAATGAGAGTATTATGCGCTTTCTTTTCGATATTACACAAACGTTATCGCATGCAACGCCAGTGATCGAAGGCGATGAGCCTTTTTCTGCTACGTGGAGTCTATCTCTAGCAAAGGGAGGCGCGGCGAATGTGACAGCCCTTCGAATGAGCCCGCATTTGGGCACGCATCTCGATGCTGCGCTACACACTGAGCCTTTTGGGAGCGATGTGCTCAGCATCGACCCTGCGCTTTGCGTGGGTGAGGCTTTGGTGCTTGAACTATCTACCAGCATGGAGCAGGGGGCGCTCGCGCTGATTGAGCCAAGAGAGCTTGAGGGTGCGTTGGCTCTGGCCGGATATGCCGAGGCCAAACCATTACCTGCACGCGTGCTCCTTAAAACAAGGCGTCAGCCGCTCTCGAGCACTGCTGAGCCTTATCGTGCAGTGAGCGCCGCTGCGGTTGCTTATCTGCGCCATAGAGGCGTGCAGGTATTGGGCACAGATACGTTTGGCGTGGACTCCCTTGAGAGTACCGATCTTGCTGCGCATCACGAAGCGCTTGGCCACGGTATGGTACTACTGGAGAATTTGTACCTCAAAGAGGTCAAGGGTGGGCGCTATACGCTCGTGGCATTGCCGCTCAAAATCGCTGGTCTTGAGGCAAGTCCTGTCCGTGCTATTCTTTGCGAACTGATTTGACGCTCTGGAGGGTTTTGCTGTGCAGCAGAAGAAAGTTTTTGAAAAAACTCGCCGCATCTACATGGCCGACTGCGATCCTGGTGGAATTGTCTTTCATCCTCAGTACTTCGTCATGATCACCGAGGCGATGGAAGATTTTTACCGAGCTGCTGGCGTGACCTTTAAGGAGAGCCTTGCTCGTGGTCTAGGCTTTCCCATCGGCGGTATCCGGTGTGATTTCTGCCGCCCGAGTGCGCTCGGTGACTTGGTGACCATTCGCCTCTGGGTTGAACACATTGGTACAACGTCATTCCGCTTCGCCATAGAGATAACAGCAGAGGATGGTGTGCGCGTGCGTGCAACCGAAACGGTGGTCTGTGTCAAATTGGGCGAGCGCCCTGAAGCGCTTGGTAAAACCCCAATCCCCGAGGATTTTCGAGTGGTGCTCTCCGCATATCTCGGCGAGCCGCTGACGTTGCGAGCCTAAGTAGAGTGGGGCGGCACTCAGGCCGCCCATTACGACTCGAGCTCATTGAGTGCAGCCTCGGGTGTTGTGAGTGCATGCAAAACTCGTGCACGTTCAGAATTGGCACCCGTTACGTAGTATTCGCTATTGCCAGCACAAAGGTCAGCGTTGAGCATATTGTGCTCGAGCAGAACGGTACGTAGGTGGCGCGCAACGGCAGGTGCCGGGTTAATTAGACTCACACCGTGGCCAGTAATGCGTGAAATTTCATCCGAGAGAAAAGGGTAATGCGTGCAGGCGAGCACTAACTGATCTATTCCCTCATCGAGCATAGGCCGGATGAAGTGCTTGAGCATCGAGCGTGTTTCTTCAGTGTGAAAAGCGCCCGCTTCCACACATTCCATTAGCCCTGGACAGGGACAATCAATGAAACGAATGTTCGGGTCTTGTACGTGAGCTTTGAGCTTTTGATAGCGCGTGCTGGCAATGGTCTTAACGGTTGCCATGACGCCGACGACTTGCGTCTTCGTGGCCCGTGCAGCGGGTAAGATCGCTGGCTCAATGCCAATGACGGGAATCGAGAGCCTTGCACGAAGTGCTGTGGCTGCAACGGCTGTAGCTGTGTTACAGGCTAGCACGAGTGCTTTAATACCTTTTGAGAGGAGAAAGTCGACCAAAGCATTGGTGCGCGCCATGATAAACGCATCATCACGGTCGCCCCACGGCGCATAGCCGCAGTCTCCTGCATAGATCAGGTGCTCGTGTGGAAACTCCTCCCGTACGGCGCTCATGACGGATAGACCACCAAAGCCCGAGTCCAGCAGACCAATGGGTTGAGTAGACATGTTGACTCCTATTTTTTGCGACTTAGCAGGCGGGTTTCATTAAGGAGAATGGCCATCACAATCAGTGCTCCGCCAGTCCATCCTGTCCAACCGAGCGCTTCGCCGCTTAGCCAGCCAATTGCAGCTGCAAAGACACTTTCCATGGCGAAGATGACTGCAGCTCGCCCAGCTGGTACGGTCTTTTGCCCCCAAGTGAGAAGCATCTGCGCAAGTCCAACAATAATGCCAAGCCAGAGCATGCTCAGGAGGAGCGTGGATGTCCATTGAGTTGGGCCGAACGGCCAGAGGGCTAGTTCCAGCCCCAAAAGACGCGTAAGTCCACAGAGCAGTGCCACGCTGACGAGCTGTGTGAAGGTAAGAGGTAGCGCGTCATTTTTTGTTGCTACAAAGCCGATGCAGATGATTTCGAATGCCGAAATAAAGGCGCAAAGAATTGTGACCCATTCCCCAAAGTTATTGGAAAACGACAGGGTGAAGGGGTTGGCGAGTAACAGTAGCCCTGTAAAAGCAACGCCAGCCGCCAAAAACGCGCGGTAGTCTGGTTTTTTCCCAAACAGTACCCAAACAAGGAGCGGCGTGAAGGGGACGTAGAGCGCCGTGAGAAACCCTGATGTAGAGCTCTCAATGCTCATGAGGCCGATCGCGTTGGTGATGTAGCCACCGTAGAGAAGCACCCCTGTGCCCAAGCCTGCACGCCAAGTTTGAGCGGGAATGTGCAAAATGCGCCGACGAAGCATTAGCGCGACGATGCTCGCGCCAATCGTAAAGCGCGCCATGACGAGCATGAACGGATCGGTGTATTGGAGAGCTGTCGCCGTGGTGATAAACGAACTGCCCCAAAGAAAGGTGGCAAGTACGAGGGCAGCGGTCGGTAGCGTTGCTTGATATCGAAAGAGCAAATTACTCAGCATGATCCGTCAGTAAGCCGAGCTCTTGAGTCCAACGCGCCTCGTTAACGCCAACGATCGTGGTGCCGTTGTCAAAGACAATGATCGGACGTTTGATGATGTTGGGGGTGTTGAGCATAATGGCGCGGGCGGCATCAGGGCTGCTTTGAGCTGCCTGCTGATCTGCTGGGCTCAAACGGCGCCAAAGTTGGCCGCGTCGGTTGAGGAGCGGCTCTCCTTGAGCGTTTTTGATCCAGTCATCTAGCCGCTCAGCAGCAAGGCCTTCTCGTTTGAAGTCGTGAAATTCGTAATCGATACCATGGGTATCGAACCAGTCGAAGGCTTTTTTCATGCTTGAGCAGTTGCGAATGCCATAGATTTTCGTGGTCATGTCGTCTCAGTCCTTATCTCTTAGGGGTACCTCTCGATAAGAGGCTCATCATGCAGCGGCTCGGCCGAGTCGATCATTGACAGCTGCCCAAGCGGGATCCTGTGGCGGTAGCTCAACCAGAATCCGATTTGCACCTGCCCGATCAAGTTTGTGCAGATTTTCGTAAAGTTCTCGGCCGTATTGCGCCACGGAGTTTGGAGCGGTGATGCTAAAGACCGCGGCGCTAGGCAGGGCCTTGAGCGTTTCTGCACTCACCATGACGGCCACGGGCTCGCCAGAGAGTTCTGCAAAACGAGCGAGGAGCGCGTCGCGAGGCAAGAGCTCTAGACGAGTTTTCGGGGCGTAATGACTTTTGAGACGGCCAGAGGCGCGAGGTGCATCTTCGCCTGCGTCTGGGACGGCGAATCCTAGGGTCTCCTCCAGCATGGCTCGTGTGATGACCCCGTGTCGCAGTAGCGTTGGTCGAGCGCCCGAGAGATTGATGATTGTTGACTCAAGGCCAAACTCACAGGGGCCGCCATCAAGGATCATGTCGAGTTTGCCAGTGGGCTTAAGACCAAGATCGTCGGCTACGTGTTGTGCGGTAGAGGGGCTGATACGTCCGAAGGTGTTGGCCGATGGGGCTGTCAGCCCTTTGTGTGTAGGTCCCGCAAAGCGCTTGAGTAGTTCATGAGTAATTGGGTGAGAAGGACAGCGTAGTGCAACACTGTCTTGCCCGCCGGTGACCCAGAGGCCGCAGCGATCAAGCTTTTTCATGACAAGTGTGAGCGGGCCAGGCCAAAAGCGTTTAACCAGCAACCAAGCCTCTGGTGGAATATCACGGCACCAGTACTCAAGCGCTTCTGCGCTATCGACGTGCACGATGAGTGGATGGTCTGCCGGGCGTCTTTTGGCAGCATAAATGGACATGACAGCCGCCTCATTATCGGCATCGGCTGCTAGGCCATAGACCGTCTCAGTGGGAATAGCTACTAAGCCACCCTGATTGAGAAGATGGATGCTTTGTTCGATTTCCTGCTCGGGCAAATCTTTGACTACTTCAGACATTGTTTCTTTCTTCGGAAAATGAGTTCGTTCATTTTACCGCGTGCGCCAACCCTCATCAGGATTAAAGCAATAGCGCATGGCAAAAGTAAAACCCGTATCGTCTTCAGTCTGAGAGCGATACGGGTTTTGTGCGAAGCCTAACGCAAGAATGCTCAAGCGTTAGAAAGGCTCAGGTAGCTTGAGAATGGCGGAGACAGTGCGGGCGCGTCCCAGCGCTTGTTCAAGGGTGGTACCAAGAACGGTGACATGCCCCATTTTACGGGCGCGTCGCGCTTCATGTTTGCCATAGATGTGGAGTTTGGCTCCTGGGACGGCGAGTACGCTGGCCCAGTCAGGCTCGCGGTGCTCGCCTTGCTCGTTGTACCATTCGTCGCCGAGGATGTTGAGCATCACCGCCGGTGTGTGCTGTGTGGTATCACCAAGCGGCAGTCCTGCCATGGTGCGCACCTGTTGCTCGTACTGTGAGCAGACACAGGCATCAATGGTGGCGTGTCCCGAGTTGTGCGGGCGCGGAGCCATCTCATTGACGAGGAGCGTGCCATCCTTGAGTACAAAAAATTCCACACAGAGCACCCCAACGTAGTGCAGTGCATCGGCGATGCGGCTCGCTTGCTCGCGCGCGAGTGCCGCAATCTCGTTGCTAACGCGTGCAGGAAGAATACTAACCGCAAGAATGCCATTACGGTGTTTGTTTTCTGAGACGGGGAATGTGGCTGTTTCGCCTAGAGCATTTCGTGCAACGATCACGGAAACTTCAACCGCAAGATCGAGACGTTTTTCCAAAATGCACTCGACACCGCCAAAGGCTTCAAAGGCAGCGGCGAGTTCTTCCGAGGAACGTACGGTACGCTGCCCTTTGCCGTCGTAGCCAAGTCTGGCGGTTTTTAGAATGCCAGGAAAGAGTGACTCGTCGACCTGAGCGAGATCCTCTTTGCGACGGATGGCAGCGTTGGGAGCGACTTTAGCACCCGCGCTGACAGCAAAGGCTTTTTCGAGGTTACGGTTCTGTGTCACAGCTAAGGCTGCCGAAGGTGGGGCAACCGTGAGTCCTGCCTCTTCGAAGAATTTCAGAGAGGTCGCGGGAACATTTTCAAACTCCGTGGTCACCGCGGTGGTCGCTGCGCACATGGCCTTGAGGCCTTCGAGGTCCGCATAACCCGCTTCGATACAATTTCGACTCACTTCGGCGGCAGGGCCATCTGCGGCGGGATCGAGAACCACGACATGAAAGCCCATCGTTGCTGCACTTTGCGCAAACATACGTCCGAGTTGTCCGCCTCCCATCAGGCCGAGTGTGCTTCCAGGAAGAAGAGTTTTGCTTTGTGTCATTTTGCTCAGTTGTCCTCAAGTGTCATAGCGGCAGCGGCGGCATTTTGTTCAGCACGGAAAGCCGCGAGTTTTTCTGCAAGGTCAGCATCCGTTACCGAGAGAATTTGCACGGCATAGAGTCCTGCATTCGCCGCGCCCGCTTCGCCAATGGCAAATGTGGCGACGGGTACGCCTTTGGGCATTTGAACAATCGAGTAGAGGCTGTCTTCGCCTCGCAAGTATTTGGAGGGGACAGGAACACCGCAGACGGGAAGGGTGCATTTGGCGGCAACCATGCCAGGGAGGTGGGCTGCGCCGCCCGCTCCCGCAATAATGACTCTGAGGCCACGTTGACGGGCAGTTTGCGCGTAGTCGAACATTTCATCAGGCATACGATGCGCACTCACAACACGCGCTTCGTATGGCACACCGAAGCGTTTTAGCATGTCGGCAGCCAGCTTCATCACAGGCCAGTCAGAGTTGCTACCCATAATGATGCCCACGAGCGGCTTCTGATTTTCAGTCATGACCAATCCTTATTTTGAATCTTTTGGCAATTAGGCATAGGGAAAAAGAGACCAGTAGCCAAGGCTACTGGTCTTTTTTCAGTGAGCGCGTCAATTACGGCTCAATGTCGATGTCCGCAAGACGGCGAAGGGCTTCACGGTACTTGTCAGCCGTCTTTTCGATGACATCCTGTGGCACTTTGGGCGCAGGTGGAGTCTTGTTCCAAGGCTGCGTCTCGAGCCAGTCACGGATGAACTGTTTGTCAAAGCTCGGTGGCGAGACACCAACAGTGTACTGATCCGCAGGCCAGAAGCGGCTGGAGTCCGGCGTCAAAACCTCGTCCATGAGACGGACGTTACCTTCGGCGTCTAGGCCGAACTCAAACTTCGTATCAGCAATGATGATGCCACGTGTTGCAGCGTATTCGCTGGCGCGGCGGTAGAGTTCAAGCGTGGCATTCTTAATGGTATGTGCCACCTTTTCCCCATAGAGCTCAACAACACGCTCAAAGGAAATATTTTCGTCGTGGGTTCCCACTTCAGCCTTGGCCGCGGGAGTGAAGATTGGTTCAGGAAGCTTTTCACCCATGCGTAGACCAGCAGGCAGCTCAATGCCGCAGACTTTGCCCGTGGCTTGATAGTCTTTCCAACCGCCGCCAATCAGGTAGCCACGTGCAACACACTCAACCAGAATGGGCTTAAGGCGCATTGCGACCACGGCACGGCCACGAACCTGATCGACTTCATCAGGAGCAACGACGCTAGCGGGATCAATATGGGTGAGGTGATTGGGGAGGACGCCGTCGAGTTTATCGAACCAGAAGTCGGTGATGGCGGTGAGGACTTTGCCTTTGCCAGGGATGGGGTCGCCGAGAATGACGTCAAAGGCAGAAATGCGGTCAGTGGCAACAATGAGTAGTTTGTCATCACCGACGAGGTAACTGTCACGTACCTTACCTGAATAGACCAGGGGTAGGGACGTGATGGAAGTCTTGGAAAGACCAGCCATGTTGAGTCTCCATCGAGAGGTCAGCCCACCTTGGTGAGAGAGTGGGCTGTGGTTTTCAAAGATGTCCCTATTCTAAAGCGCCCTTTGAGAAAACGGGTGCGAAAGATGGGTGAAAACCTTCTCGTTGGGATTAGTGCTTAGAAAAGCCAGCGCCAAAAGAGCGGTACAAGCACCACTGCCCAAAGCATGATGCAGATAATGAGCGCGATAAGCACCGCTGCGCTACCCATGTCTTTAGCGCGACCACTAAGGGGGTGCAGTTCGGGGCCGATGCGGTCGACGACGGCTTCGAGAGCAGAATTGAGAATTTCTGTGAGCAGTAGCCCAAGCACAGATGCTGCGAGCAAGGCGCTTTCGAGCCAACTCACGGGAAGAATAAAAGCGAGCGGAATGAGTACGCAGGCTGCAATCGATTCTTCTCGGAATGCTGCTTCATTTTGAAACGCCGCACGCAACCCTTGCATGGAATAACGGGTGGCGTTGAGAAGGCGTCGTAAACCCGTTTTGCCTTTGAGTGCTTCTGCGCTGGCGGGTTTGTTTTGTGGCATGAGAGTAACTCCGGCTTTAGACGGTAGTAGCTGCGAGCGCCACTAAAAGCGCTCGCAGTGCACCTTTGAGCGAACCTGCGCCCGCCAAGGAGCGCAGGTGCTGTCCGCGCATGTCACTGGCTCGAATCGAGCGGTAATTAGAGCACGTTCTGGCGCAGGGTGCCGTCGGCGTAGAGTGCGGCCATCTTTTCGAGCGAGATGGGCTTGATCTTGGCGCCTTGGCCTTCGCAACCAAACTGCAGGTAGCGGGCTTTGCAGAGCTCCTTGGCCTGATTGCGAGCAACCTTGAGGTAGTCACGCGGGTCAAACTTAGAGGGATTTTCGAAGAGGAACTGGCGGATTGCAGCCGTCATGCCAAGTCGAATATCCGTGTCAATGTTGACCTTACGAACACCGTGCTTAATGGCTTCCTGAATTTCTTCAACAGGCACGCCGTAGGTTTCACGCATATCTCCGCCAAATTCGCGGATCGTGGCGAGGTATTCCTGTGGCACCGAAGAGGAGCCGTGCATGACGAGGTGCGTGTTCGGTAGGCGAGCATGAATTTCTTTGACTCGCTCGATCGAGAGAATGTCACCAGAGGGCTTACGCGTAAACTTGTACGCGCCGTGCGACGTACCGATCGCAATGGCCAAGGCATCAAGCTGAGTAGCCTTAACGAATTCCGCGGCTTGATCGGGGTCGGTGAGCAACTGATCGCGAGTCATCTTGGAGTCCGTACCATGACCGTCTTCCTTGTCACCGCGCATGGTCTCGAGCGAGCCTAGGCAGCCGAGTTCACCTTCGACGGACACACCGATGCAGTGAGCCATTTCCACAACACGACGGGTAACGTCAACGTTGTACTCGTAAGAGGCAATCGTTTTCCCATCGCTCATGAGCGAGCCGTCCATCATCACCGAAGAGAACCCTGAGCGCATGGCGTTTTGGCAGACAGCAGGGCTCTGACCATGGTCTTGGTGCATGCACACCGGTACATCGGGGTAGCTTTCTACGGCAGCGGAAATCAAGTGGCGCAGGAACGCTTCTCCAGCGTACTTGCGAGCGCCTGCAGAGGCCTGCATGATGACAGGGGCGCCGACTTCGCTGGCTGCCGCCATAATGGCCTGTACCTGTTCAAGATTGTTGACATTAAACGCGGGAACGCCGTAACCGTTTTCAGCGGCGTGATCGAGTAATTGACGCATGGAGACGAGTGCCATGGCATAAACTCCGATTCAAAATAGTGATTTAAATTAGACATGGCGTCACGCAACGCTGAATCATTCTAGGCGTGATGCCAACAGTGCGCATTGTATAGTGTTTAGTGCTTAGCCGCGGGAAAAGGACGTGCCTTTTCCCTGATCATCGATCGGAGTGAGCGCTCTATTTGATGCCCCTCACCTAAGAGATGAGGATGCTGCGATTGGCCTTCAGTTGGCGCTTGATTCCTCGATAAATGGCTTGAGCAATCCGTTGTTGGTGCTTTGGGTTGTTGAGAAACGTTTCCTCGGTGGGGTTGGAGATGAAAGCGGTCTCCACCAAAATGGAAGGAATACCTTGCCCTTTCAGCACGGCAAAGCCTGCCTGCTCGACATGATTCTTGTGTAGTCGATTGATGCTACCCATTTCCGAGAGAACTTCTTTGCCAAGGCCAAGACTGTAGTTGATGGTCCAGTCGCTCGTCATATCGACGAGTACGCTAGCGACTTCTTTGTTGACATCGGCGATGTTAATGCCGCCGATCAAGTCGCTTTCGTTTTGACTCTTGGCAAGCCAGCGTGCAGCAGCGCTCGTTGCCCCACGTTCTGAGAGCGCGAATACGCTAGAGCCTCTAGCAGAAGTGTTTGGGAAGGCATCTGCGTGGATACTGACGAGCATGTGTGCTCGAGCTTTCTGCGCGATTTTGACGCGAGCGCCGAGACTGACAAAGTGGTCAGAGTTACGTGTCATGATGGCGCGCATGTTTGGATCGGCATTGACGAGCGAATTTAGGTAGCGCGCGATTTTGAGCACAACGTCCTTTTCGTGTGTGCGACGTCGCCCTGTCGCGCCAGGATCCTCTCCGCCGTGGCCAGGGTCGATGACGATCAGCAGTGGCTCAGCGCTACTCTTCTTATTTCCTTTTCGTGCGGTCTGTGTTTTCCCACGCCCACCGCGGCTCTTGGCGGTCGATGCAGGTGCGTCATCTGAAGTCTGATCATCGCTGTCATCATCTGTTGCGGCTATATCGACGCCCGACTCACTCGTTTGCTTGTCAGAGAGCTCAGAGAGAAGAGAGCCAAGCGGATCATCTTCTTTGTGTGAGCCGGCAACCTGCTCATGCAGTAGACGTCCAATGGGATCTTTCGGGACAGCTGGATAGATATCAAAGACCAAGCGATAGTGGTAATTCGCCACGGGCTTTAGCTGAAAGACTTCTGGGCGTACATCGTGCTTGAGATCCATCACGAGTCTGAGCGTGTCAGGCTTGTATTGACCAATGCGGATAGCGGCAATGTAGGGATCATCTGGTTTGACGCTTTCAATTTGCTTGCGTAATTGTGGCGTCAGCGCGAGCCCCTTAATATCAACGACGAGACGCAAAGGGGCGGAGTTACGGATGAAGAAGTACTTGAAATCAAGCGGTGTATCGTGCTCAATGGTCACACGCGTGTATTCGTCCGAGGGCCACATGCGGACGTCGATGAGACGGGCACCTTGGGCGATCTGCCAGGGCGCCAGACTAAGAAGTAGGGTGCCAGCGGATGCGGCGATGAGGTCGCGGCGATTCTGTTGCATGATGTCTATTAAGAGAGATGACCGATGATTTTTTGACCAGTGGTGCTTAAAGCCTCAAGTCGTGCTTGACGGCCCAACCCATCAACACGGAGCGATAAAACAATATCTGCCTCAGGTACAAAGGGTCGTGCTTTTTCAGTCCATTCAGTGATACAAATTTGCGCTCGTCCGAACAGATCACGCATCCCTGCTTCATCAAACTCATAAGGACTTTCAAATCGGTAGAAGTCGAAATGATTGAGGGTTGCTTCTAGCACAGGGTAGGTTTCCACGAGCGAGAAGGTCGGACTTTTGACTGGCCCTCTAAAACCCCAAGCTCTCAGCAGTGCTCGAGCAAAGGTGGTTTTGCCTGCGCCGAGGTCTCCATCAAATGTCAGCACGAGTCCGCTGTCAAACCAATCTGCGCGCGCAAGTTCAATAGCCTTTGCCAAGCGGGTGGCGAGCGCATCCGTGTCATCAGGGTGCGGCAGCGGGAAGGTAAGGGGAATGCTCGATTGTGTCATGGATGAAAGCGTAGACTCAACAGTCAAGAACGATTTCTCATTGTACATTTGGTAGAGTGCGCTAGCTTAGGCTACTAGGGTGGCTCCGAGCACGGGATAGAGAAAAGGTTTTTGGCAAAATGTAAATGAATGTATCCACTATTGCGCTGACCCAAATTTCTCTGCATAATTCATTGCTCAGGTTCTTGAGCAGTCAAGAACGAAAGTTTGGAGCCGGTGTAGCTCAGCTGGTAGAGCAGCGCATTCGTAATGCGAAGGTCGGGAGTTCAAATCTCTTCTCCGGCACCATTCAGAATTCTCAGTGAAAGCCTCAAAAGGGCTTTCATTTTTTTTTGCCAGTACGCTACGTGTGTCTTAAGCACGCTACACGGCATTCCTCTCACTCGCACCTTCCACGCTTTCTCGTCCGCTCACACAAAGGCTCTCTGCTTTATTGAATTCATTTAAACAACATTTATTGAGATACGAGTAAATAAGTTGTTTTCAAGTCTCATTCTGACTAGGCATTCGTAGATCGACAACGGGGCTCTGTACTCAAGGCGGTTGAGCGACAGAAACCCATAGAATCTTGTTTTTCAAGAAACTTTTTGTGAATCTCTGTTTAATTCGATTAAACAAATGACGAGTTACATTCAGTTTTTCTGTTCTGATTGATCTATGTTAAATAGTGTTGTTACAAACGATATTCATAAAAGTAATAACGAAAAAATACCTGAGTGTTCCGGTTTGGATTTTTATTAAGTCTTGATTTTATAGGTATTTCACGCGCATCTTGTGAAACCGTGATGTCGGAGACGTTCTAAAATCAGCAGTTTTTTAACCTCTCAAAAGAATCTACCTCATCTGGACAAGTGCTTCTCTAATGGATATCCATAAGGGCTATAACATTGGGATTAATTTATCCTGATAGCTGCTGGGTATGAGTACTCATGGACCCCCGCTCTGCTCAGTGATACATAACTAGGAGACAAAACATGAAAGACACAGACAAGATGGGCGTCTCTTTGTCGCTCACCCGCCGTCAGATGCTTGGCACCGTTGGTGCGGCTGCTGGCGCGGCGACCGTGCTTTCTGCTGCACCTTGGGCAAGTGTCCAAGCCGAGGTGGACAAACTGAAAGAAGAAGGTTGGGAAGCGCACCCTTGCGCTTGCAATGTGTGCGGTGGCTACTGCGGACTTTTGGCGTTGCACAAGAAAGGAACGGCGGTTTCTCGTGAAACCGTCCGTATCATGCCGAACCCATCCCATCCGCAGCGCGGTTGCTGTGCGCGCGGTGCCGGGGCGATGTGGACGTGGGATCACCCCCTACGTTTGCGTAAGCCCATGAAGCGTGTTGGAGAGCGTGGAGAAGGAAAATTTCAGGAAATTTCTTGGGATCAAGCGCTTACCGAAATTGCACAAAAGCTCAAAGAAATTGTGGAAAAAGATGGCGAACGCGCCGTGTCGATGACCACCCACAACTTCAAGGGTCAGCTTTCGTGGCTACAAGCAGGTATTGGAACGCCGAACCTAATCATGCATTCGTCGACCTGCAACTCCGCGTCGATCATGGGCCGTCGCTATGTGTTTGGTAAAGGCTTTGATGGCGCAGGTAAGCTCGAGCCTGACTATGAAAACTGTCATTTCCTGCTGCTGATTGGTCGTACGCTCAACTGTGCGATTGGTGTGCATAGTGTCGTGTCTCGTGCCCGTGCTGAAAAGGGGACGCGCGTGGTGTTTGTCGATCCTCGTATGCCAGAAGGGGCGTTGACGGGGAGTCGTTGGATGCCGATTCGCCCTGGTACGGACGCCGCGTTGGTTCAGGGGCTCCTGAATGTGGCGATTGCCGATGGTTTGGCTGATTTCGAATTTTTGGCTAAATACACCAACGCGGGCTATCTTGTGAGCGCAGATCAGAAGCCTGTGACTGAGGCGATGCTCAAAAGCGGTGGTCGTGACAATTACTACGCGGTGCGCGATAGTGCCTCGGGTGAAATTCGCTTCCAAGGCATGAAGACCAATGATGCTGGGGAATTTGCGGGTTTTGATGAAGATCCCACAACCAAGGTAGATTTGAACTTTGCTGGCACGGTAACGGATGTCATGGGCAATCCGCTAGAGGTGCGGACTTGCTACTCAATCCTTGCTGAGCAGGTTTCGCAGTTTGCGCCAGAGAAGGTGTCTACGATTACGGGTATTCCTGCTGCAGAGATCGTGCAACTTGCGCATGACTTCTTCACGCAGGGTGGTGTGGCTGACGACGGTTGGTACTCTGCTCGTAATGGCAATGACTCTGAAGCCTATGCGTTGATCTGTCTGTTGAATGTCTTTGCGGGCAATTTGGATCGTAAAGGTGGCTTCGTTGTCACGCAAGGCGCTGGCATGAAGGGCGTGAGTGCGAGTTTTGACTCTGGCAAGGGGCAGGGTAAGAGCCCGACGGGTAAGACTTGGAAGGTTGAAGGCGGCGAAAAGAAAGCGCTTGACAAAGTACTCTATCCGGAAAGCTCTGGTACCTACTCAGCGATTTTTGATGCCATCCACACAGGTAAGCCCTATCCTGTGCGGGCGACCTTTATTACGGGTTCGACCATGTTCCACCGTGAGGCGAACTCGGATCGCTTGGCAAAGGCTCTCAAGGCGCTCGATCTTGTCGTCGTGCAGGATATCCTCCCGCATGAAGTGATGGATTACGCAGACTATGTGTTGCCTTGCACGTTCTTCCTAGAGTGGCATGAATACGCTGGTGTCAAGTGGCACATTAATGGCAATGTCCAGTTCAATGACGCTGGTATCGATCCTCCGAAGGATTGTGATGCCCGTGAAGAAATTTGGCAGTTCTGCGAAATTGTTCGCCGTGCTTGGCCAGAACGCGCAGCGGAGCGCTTGGGCTATGAAAAAGAGCTCAAGACTCGCGAAGAGTTCAAGCAGTGGTACTACGGCATGGTTGACAAGGCTTGGAAGAAATTCATTGATGAGCTGAACAGCAAGAAGCCCGGTGAGGGCGACCGTGTGCAGGCAGACATTGAAAAGCAAGGTTGGTCTTGCGTCAAGAAGAAGGCATTTGACGTCTATCCGTACAAGAAAGCGTTTGGCACGATGACGGGTAAGCCTGAATTGCTGTCCTTCTATGTGGCGACGAAGTACCAAGAAAAGGGCCTACACCCTGCGCCTCAGTACTTCATCCCAGAGGGTGCGTATACCTTGCCGAAGCCCAATAGCAACGAGTTCTACCTTGTCAGCGGTAAGGACAGTTCCTCGAGCTCTGGCGTGGCGATGTTCGCACGTCCGACTCGGTTCGTGGGCGATCGCTCTGTCTGGATGAACCCCGTCGATGGCGAACGCCTTGGTATTGCCAATGGGGACACCATCGAACTAGAAGGGCTCGATACGGGTGTGAAGGGGCAGGCTAAGGTCAAGCTTACCAATCGTGTGATGGCAGGCTGTCTCTTTGCGTTGGGCTTCTCTGGTGGCGTTCGAACCAAGACGCTCAAGGATCAGAGCTACAACTGGGTGCGAGAAGGGATTAACTCTCACTGGTTCTGCACTGGTTATCGTGAGCCCGTCGTCGGCAGCGTATCCAACAACACCTCCGTGCGTGTGAAACGAGTCTAAGGGGACAATGCCATGAAAGGAAATCATAAGAAACTGGCACACCTTTTTGATGTCACACAGTGCATCGGGTGTTCTGCTTGTATCGTCGCGTGCGCTGAAACCAACTATCCAGAAATGATGGAGCGCACTAATGAGGGATGGAATTGGCTCGCGGCCAATATCCGTAAGGTGACATTGGATCGTGCGCGTCGGCCCGTGCAACTACTCATTCAATGTCAGCAATGCGATGACGCGCCGTGCGTGGTGACGTGCCCGTTTGGCGCGAACTTCCACGACCCAGAAACGGGACAGGTGAAGACGGATCCAGGCCGTTGCATCGGATGTAGTTATTGCGTCGCATCGTGCCCGTACGACTGTCGTTGGACGCATCCAGACAGTGGGCTACCGATGAAGTGTATGGGTAAGGGGTGTGAAGCGCTCGTACGTGCAGGGCAAAGTCCTGCCTGTGTGGCGGTTTGCCCAGCTCAGGCACGTATGTTTGGTGACGTTAACGATCCGCAGAGCGAAATCTCCCGCAAGATCGCAACCTCCCGCACGGAAAAACTCCTCCCCCATAAGGGCACGAAACCCAACTTCTTTGTGGTGGTAGCAAAATGACATACGAATTTGTAACGTTGACAAATCAGGTCGCCACTGCACAGTGGGGCTGGACGATTGCACTTTTCCTTTGGTTTATTGGTCTAGCGGGTATGAGCCTTGTGCTCAACGTCTGGCTACGTTCCAAACTGGTGCTTCTCATTTCTGCGCTATCAGCTATTATCGGGACGCTGTTCGTGCTCTCGCACCTACATCGTTTGCTGAATCTGCCGATGGCTGCGATTAATGCGCTCCTTGACTGGAAGTTCAATTTCACGAGTTGGATGTTCATCGGGATCTGCATTCTTGCCGTGCTTTGTGTGGTGACCGTCTTTGAATCGTGGCGGACTTGGTCGGGCCATAATGGCGCACTGGAGTGCAAATACTCGCTTTGGTTCAACGCGGTACTCGGTATTGGGGCGACGGCCTATTCTGGCTTCCTGCTTACGCAAGCGGTTGGTGTTCCCCTCTGGACTACCGCCTCTTTGCCGATCCTTTGGATTTTCTCGGGCTTAGCTTGTGCTGTGGGCCTTGTGGAAATTCTCGCCTCGACCAACCGACTCAGTCATGAGGGGCTTGGTTGGTTGCCAATGACTGCGAATCTTGTGCACGTGGGTGAAGCGATCGTTCTCTTTGCTTTCTTGCAAGTGGCGCTCGCAGGAACCCCTGGCGCAGTTGCCGGTGCTCACGACATGCTCAGCAACATGATGTTCTGGGCAGGAGCTGTTGGCCTTGGCATCGTAGTACCAGTTATCCTTGGCAATATCAAGGGCGGTGCTTCGCTCAAGCTCGTTGGTGGCGCAGCAGCCATTGTTGGTGCGCTTTGCCTTCGTGCTAGTGTGCTCTTTGCGGGTGCGTTTGACCCGGTGATCTTCTGAGCATCGTCTCCTTGCTTCTGAAGCGCATCACCTGTTGACGAGACCCCTGGGTCGTGTATCCAGGGGTCTTGTCGCAGTGGGATAGTCTGCTTGATGCAGTTTGTGATGGGAGCACATGAGAGCTTTTTTAGGTAAGTCCGAGTGTTAGAATGTCAGGCTTTTCAGCTTTGGTGAACCTTTAGGAGTTTTTGTGCCGAACTCAACTCATCAGCGAAAGCCTCTCGATACGAGAGCCATTCTGATTTGTGTCGTTCTCTGCTTCATCTGGGGGCTACAGCAAGTGGCGATCAAGGCCGCATCCACCGATGTCTCGCCACTATTACAGGTGGGTTTGCGTTGTGGTGTTTCGGGTGCTCTCCTTTATCTATGGAACCGTTTTGTCTCGCATGAGCGCAGCAACCCCTCTGTGCGTTGGCACCATGGATTGTTTGTTGGACTGGCCTTTGCTTGTGAGTTTCTCTTTGTTGCGGAAGGTTTGCGTTTTACGACAGCCTCTCACATGTCTGTGCTGCTCTATACAGCCCCTCTGTTTGCAGCCATCGGTCTTGCGCTACGATTGCCCGAGGAGCGTCTCTCGGCACTGCAGTGGCTCGGGCTACTCTTAGCCTTTAGCGGTATCGGTATCGCATTTCTGCTACCTACCTTGTTGGCAGAGAGTGTCGCCCAAATGGACAATCCGCTCTGGTGGTTAGGTGATTTGCTTGGTCTAGCTTCAGGTATTTCTTGGGGCATTACGACGGTTTTATTGCGCACGAGCAGTATGAATGAGGCCTCCGCTTCGCAGATGCTGTACTGGCAGTTGGGGATAGGCTTTGTTGTGTTGAGCTCTGCGGCCTGCTTGAGTGGACAAACGCAGATCACGAACACGTCACTGGCTTGGGTCAGCATGCTCTTTCAATCGGTGGTGGTTTCCTTTGCGAGCTACCTTGTCTGGTGTGGGTTACTGCGCCAATACCTTGCCGCCCGTTTAGGCGTCATTGTCTTCATGTCGCCAATTTTCGGTGTTCTTCTATCGATTGCACTTTTGGGTGAGCATGTCGGTTTGCCATTTGTGACGGGCTCGCTTTGTGTGCTTGCTGGGTTGGTTGCCGTGCAGGGAGCTGGGCGTTTGCGGCAAGCGCTCTCTTGGCGACGCATAGGTAAGCATCGCCAAGGTTGAGTTGTTCAGCGAGTATTGGAACGATAAGCTGCAGGGCCGCGCTTACATCATGCACAAAGCCTATTTTTTTAGGGCATTAGCAATTTTCTCGAAAATGATGCCCGTGACGGACTGAGCATCGAGCCCTTTGGCTGCAAAACGCCCATCTTGATAGGATACGTTTTCAAGAATGAGTTTGCGGCTGAAGGCTTGATCAACTTTTTCTAGTCTTTGCGCGGTCTTCTCGTGCCCCGTAGCTTTAGCTAGCAAGGTGACAATGCTCACTGCTTGCTGAGCCCGACGAGTTTCCTTGACTTGGGGCTGTTCGATTTCAATTCGTGAAATCCGCACATCAGGTTGAGCACCACTACGAGAAAAGTCGATACCCTTGAAGTAACCACTGCTCCAACCGCCGAGCAATGTGTTTCGCGGCGTTGTGAGGCTCAGTTCGGTGAGCATCATGTCGCCTTTGACGGCTGACTTTGTGACGCCTTCACGCTGCTGCAAACGGAGTTGCCCAAGTGCGGTAAGCGAGCCACTACGAACCCCGAAGCCCGCCTCTCGGACAAAGAAGGAAGAGAGTTCTTTGAGTTGGACAGCCTCGAGCTTGAGATTGCTCTCAAATGAGTTATCGCGAGCGTCAAATGTGCCTTCTCCCGAGATCTTACCCTGTGCAAGGGTCGTGCTAAACGTCAAGGGTGACGGTGCAGTTGCTGCTGTGCCGAGAGCTTTTGCGCTTACGTTCAAAGGGGTAACACTAAAGGCGACCGTTGGTCGGGCACTTTGATCGGCATAGCGCACGGAGCCATTGACGAGTTGTAACTCATTGATGAGCCACCGCCAATTGTTCGAGGTTGATGTGCCTGTAGAGGAGGTTTCCTCTTTGCCTGATTCACTCCCAGCAGCATTACTTCGCTCAAGCAGTGGTGAAAACAGGCTATTGAGATTGAGACCACTACGGTAGACCGTCAGGGCGAGCGCAGGGGAATCCAGTCGTAAATTCTTGAGGGTGGCGCGACGTTGATCAAACGATACTTTATCGATCAGAGCGTTTGCCTCTTTAAGCGCGAGAACCACATCACGCCCTTGTTTGATCGTGAACCCCGTAAGCGCGGCATTCCCACTGAGAGAGGGAACCCCGTCTTGGAGGACGATTTGTAGAGAGCTCGCGAGTGTGCCCGCCACAGATCCCCGCATCATCGTTTGGATGAAGGGGCTAGTTGGGGCAAAGTTGATTTGCCGAGCGTTCACGGCAATATCGCCACTCCAGTTTTGTGCGGTGAGTTTACCGTTTGCCGTGATTTCTCCGCCAAGCAACTTACTCGAGAACGCGAGCGTTGCTGGCTCTGAATTGGTCGCATTCGATAGTTCGGCGAGCGTTGCATTCACATCCGTAAGACTGATGGTGGGAAGTTTACGGATTGCAGGGTTAACAAAATCGAGTTGCGCTTTCCCTAGACGTAGTTCGCCGATGTGCCAATGCCAGTCTCCGAGGCTTGTATCGGCATTGGACGGCAACGATTGCACACTCTCTGAGCTTGCGCTAACAGAGTTAGATGTGTTGCTTAGAAGCACACTATCGGTAGGTACCGTCATGCGGACATTGTCGAGCGAAAAGCTTTCAATATCGGCATTGCGTTCGATGACATCAAGTTGCTTTATTTTGAGTGCAGTGTTCCCTACGGTTAAGAAATTATCCGTACGGTTACCGTTGGTTTGTGTGGCAGCTAGGTTACGTAGTTGTGCCGTCCCATTAAGCAGAAGCTTGCCTGGATTGCCCCCTGTTGGGTTTCTAAAAATAAACGTCATATCGGTCGAGAGACGACCGTTTGTGAGTTTAAAGGCGGGGTTATTTAACGCTGGCACGAGCTTCGTGAACGATGTGACATCGAGATCTTTAATACGAAAGTTAAGGCGTGCTTCTAGGGTTGTGCCAAACGGTTTTGTTGAGCCGGTGGCGTAGATTGTACTGCCATTGAGATTAAACGAGAGCGAGGGCGTCACAAGACTTTCTTGCACACCGGGTAATGTACTGACGAAGGGCAGTGTCAGGTTGAAGTCCGTAATCGACTGGTCAAGCCCATTGGCTTTGTCAGTGAAATGCACCATGGCATTTTTGACGGCAATGTTGTAGAGCGCAAAGTCTGGCCAGCTTTTTGTCGTGCTCTTTGTTGGCGTGAGTACTGCGTCATCATTTTTCTCTGGGTGTAGCCAAGCACGGATGTCGGGATCAGAGAGGGGGACTTCTGCTTTTAGCCCGTCAATCGTTACCTCGTCCAATACCGGCGAGAGGTGTCGAACGCTTTGTGAGGAGACGTCTAACCGTAGCAGAGGTACGCGCAGCAGGGGTAAGGCATCAGGCGTTATTGCAGCAATTTCTAGTCCTTGAATCTCCAGTAGCCACGTCCATGGGTTGAACGTGACATGGGTTATGCGGACTGTTCGGTTAAGCGAATGGCCAACTCCCCGCTCGAGAGATGTCTTCACGAGGTAGGGGACGGCGACGTAACCGCCAGCCGTGTAAAGCACCGCACCTAATGCTACCGTGACGGCCGCCATATTGAAGATTCTTGCCATTGTCGTTCCTGCTGAAGAGCCCTTACGGAGTGATTCATTCATTTTGGCACATTTTTGGTACATCGGCGTTTACGCCAAGCGGCAACAGGGTTGCTGGCGCTTGGGGCGTGGGCGATGCGCCAAAACAAACGGGAGGGTGCTTTTGGAATCACACCACTCCCGAAGAATGACCGAACTTGGCAGTGTTTATTCAGACTTACGCTTTAGTGCCGCTGTCGGGCTATTGGTGAAGTCCATCTCGTCGTAGGAGACGACGCGAGTTTTGTGGATGAACTTGTAGCCGAGCCAAATTGCCAAAAAGAGCGGGATGCTGATGTAGGTAGCAATGATGCTTTCCCACTGGATCTTCTCTGCAATGAAAGCCTCGTAGTTTTGCCCTAGCATGATGAGCATGCATAGGGTAAACGCAAATAGTGGGCCGTACGGGAAGAAGCTTGAACGGTAGGGCAGATCATCCAAGCTGTAGCCCTGATGCACATAACCTTTGCGGAAACGGTAGTGACTCACTGCAATACCTAACCAAGCAATGAAGCCGCACATACCGGAGGTATTGAGGAGCCACAGGTAAACCGTTTGGTTTTTAAAGAGCGAAGTAAGAAAACAGAGTGCTGCAATTGCAGTGGTAGCCAGCAGAGCGTTGAAGGGCACGCCGTGTCGTGTGAGTTTGGCAAAGCACTTTGGAGCCTGTCCGCGTAGCGCAAGCGTAAAGAGCATACGTGTTGAGGCATACATCCCAGAGTTACCTGCAGAGAGGATAGAAGTGAGGATGACTGCGTTCATGACGGTTGCTGCCGACAGTAACCCAGCCTTCTGAAAGAGCAAAGTGAAGGGGCTCACACTGATATCGGATAGATCGTTTTTGAGCAGGTTCGGATCGGTGTAGGGGATAATGAGGCCGATGACGAAAATGGCGAGCACATAAAAGAGCAGAATGCGCCAGAAGATTTGACGGACAGCCTTAGGGATATTTTTACCAGGGTCCGATGATTCGCCTGCAGCAATGCCGATGAGCTCTGTTCCTTGGAATGAGAAACCCACAATCAGCGAAACACCAATGAGGGCAGGGAAACCGCCGACGAATGGTGCATCGCCAACACGCCAGTTAGCCCAGCCAGCGGGTGTCTGTCCCTTAAAGATGCCAATGATCATCAGTAACCCTGTGATGATCAGTACCACGACGGTAAGCACTTTGATCAGGGAGAACCAGTACTCCGCTTCACCAAAAACTTTGACTGAGGTGGAGTTGAGTAAAAAGAGTACGCCTAGAAAGAGTGTGCTCCAAATCCAGCCCGGCACATCGGGTAACCACCAACTCATGACGAGTTGAGCCGCTACCAAGTCCACAGCAATGGTGATGGCCCAGTTGTACCAATAGTTCCAACCTAGCGCAAAACCAAAAGCGGGATCAACGTAGCGGGCGGAGTGGGTGGCAAAGGAGCCGGATTCTGGCATGAAGGCGGCGAGTTCGCCGAGGCTCGTCATCAGAAAGTAGACCATCAGGCCGATGATGGCATATGAGAGCAAAGCACCACCTGGGCCCGCCATAGCGATCGTGGCGCCGCTAGCCACAAAAAGCCCTGTCCCGATGGAGCCGCCAATAGCGATCATCGTGAGGTGTCGTGCTTTGAGGCTTCGTCGCAAACCTGTGTCTTCGGAAGCGGTCATACGTTTGTCTCCAAATGTTTTTGGTGTTTTTTGAAATAGGACAAACTCAGCTGATCTTCGATTGCAGTGTTGACCGTCTGTGAAGGCGCAACCCCCAAGGTGGCCAATGCTCAGATCGATAGCGCCTCCGGCGGATGTCGTCAACAGTCCGCCGGGAGTGACGACTCTCTTAGTAGTCGTCCCCAACAACGCCTTCTTGCCAGAAGACGTGTTTCGGCGGTCGACTCCTTTTGGCCTGCTCCGTCGGGTGCCCCCTTCGCAGACTTACTATTAATCGACCGCACCTCTATCTGTCACACATGAGCGATTATCTATGGCAAGCAAAGCATCCACCATAGGACATCACCCCTGCATTGTACTGCGGATATTTCCATCTATGGGGAAGATTTTTTAAGTGCTGGCTTCAGGCGGCTGTGCCCATAATGCAGCTCCGCTCAGCCTTGTGGCAGTAGGCAGTGATCCGAGGGACAAGTTTTGACTAGGCGCGATATTCTTGGAATGATGGGCAGCGTAGCGAAGCCATCGATTCCAGTCCGCCGTGTTTCGCGCGAAGACGCGAGCCTCTTGGGTTGAAGTAAGACGTGGAAATATGGAAATTAGATGCTAGGTGGGATGGTGGAGGCGGCGGGAGTTGAACCCGCGTCCGGAAACCTTTTTCTGCTCTATCTACATGCTTAGACGATCTATTTGAGTTTCATCAGCGGGTAAGCCGACCGTCAGGCCAGCCCGATGACTAGATGGCTTAGATTTCGGAGGTGAACCACCAACCTGAACAACTCCTAGACTCTTGAGATGATGTTGCTGCTAGTTACCTAGCCAGGCTCAGAGTCCAGCCTGTGCAACATCTCGCTAATTAAGCAGCGAGAGCGAAACGCGTATTGTTGGCGTTTGTTTGTGTGCAGCTTTTTTTCGAGGCTACTGCCACTCGACATGCAAGACACAGCGTCCGCGTCCCCGTCGAAACCAAGGCGCCCCCACTGTGAGTATTTGATGCTAACACAGTTTGATGTGTACTGCAAATTGAGCACCATGTTCAATGCTTGCCGATCGATCAGCAGGTGGTTGCGTACGGAAGTGTCTGTAAACGTTGTGCCCACGCTAAGAGATCCGCTGGACGTTGAGCGTGGTAGTCAGCATTCCAACTCTTCATGTCATCGGCGCTATAGCCCCAAGCAACACTGGCAACACGCATCTGAGCGGTGTGCGCAGCGAGAACGTCTCGTTCATCGTCGCCCGCGTAGATCGCCTCGGTAGCGCTTACTTCCATGATTCTGAGCGCTTCGAGTAGTGAGTCAGGGCTCGGTTTCATCGTGCAGTGCGGCGAGTCAAAACCAAGAACGACATCAAAGATCGACTCAATCTCGAGAGCCTTTAGGAGTTGTCGCGTGAGGGCTTCGGGTTTGTTGGTGACAATACCTGTAGCAATACCCGCTTGGCGTAACCCAGCAAGGAGTTCACTGATGCCATCAAAGAGCACTGTACCCGTTGTGATATCTTCGGCGTAATAGCGAAGAAAGTCCGCGCGTAGTGCCTTAAATCGTTCGTGCTCAGTGGTGATGCCAAGGCCACGTCCGAGCATACCTGGAGCTCCACGACTCACAAAGGGGCGAAGGACCTCTAGTGGGAGTGGGGTCTTGCCCTCGTCGATGAGTACACGATTGGCTGCGTGGACTAATGTTGGAGCGGTATCGATCAGGGTTCCATCAAGGTCAAACAAGAAGAGTTTCAGGGGCATGGCAACAAAACGGACGATGACGCCGTCATAGAGCATCGAAAGTCAACAAAATGAAACCCTCGACAACAGAGTCATCGAGGGTTTGCACTGTCATTCATGAGCGCTCCCCGAGGGGAGCACGCTCACGCCAAATTACATGGCGGGGCGGGAACCCACGACTTCGACCACAGCGCGGCGGTTCGGAGCCAAGCACTGAACGAGTTCGCGGAAGTTCTTGATCTGACCCTTCTTGGTCGGATTCGGGCAGTTGACCACAGGGTCAGCCTTGCCGTAGCCAACGGTCTTGATCAGGTTGGCGCTCACACCCTTGCTGACGAGGTAGGCCTTGACGGCTTCAGCACGACGCAGGGAGAGTTTTTCGTTGTAAGCATCCTTACCGATACGGTCGGTGTAGCCAGAGGAGAGGATGACTTCAACGTCAACGCCAGCGAGAGCGGCAACGAGGTCATCAAGAACGCGCTTGCCTTCGGGCTTGAGATCAGCCTTGTCGAAGTTAAAGAGCGTGTCAGCGGCGAACGTCACCTTTTCAGCGGCCTTGGCCTTGGGAGCCGGAGCGGCGGCAGGAGCCGGAGCGCAAACAGCGGCAGAGAGGATGTCAGCGTCACAAGCGCAGCCTTCACCATCACGACCCTGAGCTTCGGCGAGAGCCGGAGTCCAGAAGCCCGTGCGCCAGCAGAGACCGGTGGAGTTCTTGACGATCTGACCATCCGTCGAGTGAACATAGGGACTCGTGGCGTCGGCAGCGAAAGAAGCGCCCGACACCGTCAGCATCATGGCGGCAACAAGACCACCGAGCTTAAGAGAAGTTTTCATTGTTTTTATCCTCAAAAAGTACAGGAAGCTAAAACGGAAAGGACGATTTGTCGCCGACCTCATCAGCGTTACCACTGAGACCGGCATCCAAATAGCCAAATTCTAACCTTTTACAGTAGGTCCGCCAACCAAAGAGTCAAGTACCCACAACCTAAGGCAACTGGCTGACCCATTCTATGGAGTCGGTTCGACCCATAGAGTTTGAAAATCATTGATCGACGTTACGCACATTTTGGCAGATTCTCCAAGAACGTGCCACTGCTACGCGCCACTCAATGACAATCACGCCTTATTTTGCCATTTACGAGACAACTCTTTGATCGAAGTGACTGTTTTTTGACGAGAGTCGTATGTTTTCTGTTGCTTATTTGCAATTAGACGCCCAGCCACCCACGTGTGGGTGATGTTTTCTCGATCGGAGGCGTAGAGAACTTGTGCTGCCGCATCACTGACTGGCAGTGTGTTGAGAGCCTCTAGGTTGATAGCAATGAGATCGGCGGCTTTGCCACGTTCGATACTGCCGATCTCATGATCCCACTGCAACGCTCTCGCCCCGCCTAGGGTCGCCGCTTCGAGCATATCTGCTACGCGAGCACGTGTGGTGTCCCCAGCAACGGCTTTGGTCAACATGGCAGCCAAGCGGGTTTCTCCGAGAAGGTCGAGTTTGTCGTTGCTCGCGACCCCGTCGGTGCCAATGCCAAGGTTAAGGCCTAGCTCTAACGCCTTGGCAACAGGTGCAAAGCCGCTCGCGAGCTTCAGATTTGAGCAAGGACAGTGGCACATGGAGGCGCCAGCTTCGGCGAGCGCCGAGAGTTCTTCCTCCGTAGCGTGGACGTTGTGAACGGCAATGAGTCGCTCATTGAGTAGGCCGAGGCGCTTGAGACGCTCTAAGGGTCGAACACCATGCTCTTTGAGTGAGCCCAGCACTTCGTCACGAGTTTCGTTGAGATGGATGTGAATGGGAATGTTGTACGAAGCGCTAATTTCCGCTGAGCGCGCAAGCGACGCGTTGCTCACTGTGTAGGGAGCATGGGGGGCGATTGTTGTATGGACGAATTCATCATCGCGGTGTGCTTCAATCAGAGCGATACCCTTGTCGAAATATTCGGCATCATCTTTGGCCCAAGCGCTCGGGAACCCAATGACCATGGCAGAGACTGCGCAGCGCAGACCCGCTGCACGTAAACCCTCTGCCGCGGCTTCAGGAAAGAAGTAATGGTCTGACGTGCAAGTGATCCCACTTTCAGCCATCTCTAGCCCAGCCATGTAGGAGCCATCACGCACGAAATCGTGGCTCATGAGTTTGCCCTCCACGGGCCAGATGGCTTTATTGAGCCAGTCCATGAGGGCAAGGTCGGGGCCCAGACCTCGGAGAAGGTTCATGGCGGCATGGCTATGAAGATTGACGAGGCCTGGCATCACAACGCTACTCTCTAGCGTTATGCGTTCAGCGGGTTCATACTGCTTGCGAGCAAGCGCAGTGGGCAGTACATCAAGGATGCGACCAGCGTGCACCACCACTGCATGATGCTCGAGGGTGGTGTTTTTTGGCACGATAGGAATGACCCAACGTGCTTCGATGATAGTATCGACTTGCATGAATTCTTCCTTTGAAAGTGCGGGTGAGCTTGGAGGTCAATACGCCGCTTTTGATGTCATTGTACTTTGGCAGAGGTTAGCTCATACCTGATAGAATCAATTATTTAAGATAAGATGGCAGCCGCTTGGGAGCCGACATCTAGCGTGCGTTGTTAAACGCACGCATTGTTGTCGTGTGAGGGTCGATGTGACTCTGTGGATTGAACGCGTGTCTGCCTCAGAGACTACGGATTTTGTTTGTAAGCCGATACGTGGGCGAAGGTTCACGTATTTTTCGTGCGCAAAATTGCTGAAGGGAGTCCTCGATGGACGAAAAAGAGAATAAGGAAGAGTTGGAAGCAGAAGTGCTCGATGATGCAGCGCTTGATGAGGATGGCGGCAGTGACGGCGACGGCACGTCTCCGCTTTCCGTGGCGCATGAGCTACTGCCGATTTCTCTTGAGACCGAAATGAAGCAGTCCTATTTGGACTACGCTATGAGCGTCATTGTCGGTCGTGCTTTGCCTGACGTCCGTGATGGCTTCAAGCCCGTTCATCGCCGTGTGCTTTATGCCATGAACGAGCTAAAAAACACACACAATAACCCCACCAAGAAATCCGCCCGCGTGGTGGGTGAAGTGCTTGGTAAATATCACCCGCACGGGGATAGCGCTGCGTACATGACAGTGGTGCGTATGGCGCAGCCCTTCTCATTACGCTACCCCCTTATCTACGGTCAGGGGAATTTTGGTTCTATCGACGGCGACAGTCCAGCAGCGATGCGTTATACGGAAGTACGCCTCATGAAGATCGCGAGCGAAATGCTGGCAGATATTAATGAGGAGACTGTGGACTTTGTGCCAAATTTTGACAACTCCGAACGTGAACCTGTGGTGCTGCCAACGCGTTTGCCGCAGCTACTGATTAACGGTAGTTCTGGTATCGCTGTAGGTATGGCAACGAGTATTCCGCCGCACAATTTGCGTGAGACCATTGTAGCGTGCCTACATTACCTGCACCATCCCGACTGCACGATTGATGATTTGATCAAGTTGATGCCGGCGCCTGACTTTCCCACAGGTGGCATCATTTTCGGCATTCATGATGTTCACGAGGGGTATCGCACTGGGCGAGGACGCGTGGTGATGCGCGCCCGCACGCATTTTGAAGAGTTTGGACGCGATCGCACGCGAATTGTCGTCGATGAAATCCCCTACATGGTCAATAAGCGCATCATGTACGAGAAGATGCATGAACTCGTGCGAGATAAGAAGATCGAAGGTGTCGCGGAAATGCGCGACGAATCGAGCTCCAAGATTCGCATCTGCATTGACCTGAAGTCTGGGGTTATGCCCGAGGTTGTACTCAACAACCTCTACAAGATGACGCAGATGCAAGAAAGCTTTGGCATGAACATGGTGGCGCTCGTTGACGGCCAGCCCACTCTGCTCAACCTCAAGCAGATGATTCTGCACTTTATTGCGCATCGTCGTGAGGTGGTTACCCGCCGTACCGTTTTCCGTCTGCGAAAGTTCCGCCGCGAAGGCCACTTGTTGGAAGGTCAGGCAGTCGCGCTCAGCAATCTTGACGAGTTCATCCGTATCATCCGTGCAGCGACCACGCCTGCAGAGGCGGCCGAGCAGTTACTAAGCCGCGGTTGGCCGATGGTGTTCGCTCAAGAACTTGTTAACCGTAGCCCCTCTGAGATTAAGAAGTTCTACCCTGAGGACATGGATCCTGCGCGCGGCATGCAGAGCGATGGCCTTTATTACCTCACTCGTGCGCAGGTCGATAGCATTTTGCGTATGAACCTGCGTAGCCTGACGGGGCTTGAACAAGAGGCTGTGCGCAATGAGTACCAACAGGTGCTGCACTCGATTGCGGACTGTTTGGATATTTTGGCCAAGCCCGAGCGTGTCAATCACATCATTGGCGAGGAGCTCGAAGCCATTCGTGACGAGTACGGTGACGAGCGTCGCTCGACAGTGGATCCGCATGGCGATCCGAATTTCAACAAACGCGATCTCATTCCGCGCCGGGAGATGGTGGTTACACTCACTCGCAGTGGCTTTATCAAGAGTCAGGAACTTGATGACTACAATGCCCAGATTCGCGGCGGGAAGGGACGCAAAGTCCAGGAAATGACCAAGGATGATGAGATTAACGAACTCTTCATCGCGAATACTCATGATGTCATCCTCTGCTTCTCGACCATGGGTCGCATGTATCCGATCGACGTGTTTGAGCTGCCCGAAGGTAAGTCAAACGCGCGCGGTCGCCCCATTGTCAACTTGTTGCCTCTAGAGGCTGGTGAGCAGATCTCGTTCATCCTACCCGTGCAGTCGCTCAATAAGAAGGGACAGTACTTGGTGATGGCGACCGCCAAAGGTGCTGTTAAGAGAACACCGCTCATTTTGTTCCGTCATGCACGCTTGCGCGGTATTAATGCCATTTCGCTCGCAGAGGATGACCAGCTCATCGGGGTGGCCATTACGCATGGTAAGCACGACGTGATGCTCTTTACGGATGCCAATCGTGCTGTTCGCGCTTCGGAAAGTGACTTCCGCCCGCAGGGGCGTACGGCGCGCGGACAACGTGGTATCCGTTTGGCTGAGGGACACAAAGTCGTCTCGCTGGTTGTCACCGACAACGAGGACGATCTCATCTTAACCGTCTCGGACAAGGGCTTTGGCAAGCGCTCTCCTGTGAATATGTTCCCGCGTAAGAAGCGTGGTGGCAAGGGTGTCGTTGCTTTCTCTTCTGCGAACGAAGAGAGAACGGGTCACCTAGTTGCTGCGGTCACCATCTCCGACGATGACGATGTGATGATTCTTTCGACGGGCGGAAAAGTGATCCGCATGGACGCCTCGACGATTAATATCCACAACCGTATTGCAAGTGGGGTTCGTCTGATTAACCTCGACGACGATATGGTGCTGTCCGTTCGACGCGCGACTCGTGTTGATGAGGAGCTTCAGGAACGCAAGCAGCCTGAAGAGGATCAAGACGAAGAAAGCCTCCTCTCAGATGAAGAAGCGTTGCTCGACGCAGAGGAAGAAGCCCTCGATGAGGATCTCGACGAGGAGGATCTCGACGAGGACGAGGGGGTTGATATAGACGACGAAGAAGAGAACGAAGACGGCCGCTGATTGTGCGTAGCATGGCTGCCAAGAAACGGGAGAATGAAACGTGGATAAGACGGAATTCAATTTTTCCGCAGGACCAGCCATGCTGCCTGCAGAGGTTGTCGACAATCTGGCACGGGCCTGCGTCGATTGTGAGGGCAGTGGACTCTCCCTGTTTGAACTTGGACACCGAACCAAACTGTTTGGCACGGTGCTCGATGAGCTGATCGAGAGGGTGCGTCGCACGCTCAATGTGCCCGATGGGTTCGACGTTCTTTTTAGTCCGGGCGGCGGGACAATGCAGTTTTCAGCGGTTCCGCTTAACCTCTGCACACAAGGTTGCCGTGGGGCTTATGTCGTGACTGGACATTGGTCTCGGGCTGCCTATAGTGAGGCGAACCGAATCACGTCTGCCTATCTGCTTTGGAATGGGGGCAACGCGCCGCTACCCACGGCCCGTATGGAGCCCGCACGTGGGACAGACTTTGTTTTTTACTGCGACAATGAGACGATCGACGGTAAAGAGTTTCCTACGCCTCCAGAGCTCATCAAGGGTGATGCGGCCTTGGTGGCCGATATGTCCTCCAACATTCTTTCGCGCCCCATTGACTGGTCATTGCACGATGTGGTGTTCTCCTCACTGCAGAAAAATCTTGGTACGGCGGGGGCTAGCCTCATTGTGGTGCGTCGAGATCTTTATGGCTCCATTAGCGAGCGCACGCCCGCGCTGCTCAATTGGCAAAAACTTGCGCGAGCGGGCAGTATGCCTAATACGCCCCCAGTGGTAGCGCTCTATACAGCGCTTTTAATGTTGCGCTGGCTGGAGCGCGAGGGTGGTGTGGCAGTGATGGCAGAGCGTGCCCTTGAGCGCTCGAGCGTGCTATATCGAGCGCTGGATGCCGCCCGCCCCTTTTACACTGCTATGGTTAGCGAGTCGGTGCGAAGCCGCATGAATGTGGTGTTTGATCTACCGACGGAGCGCTTGCGAGAACTCTTCATCGCAGAGGCTTCGCAAAAAGGACTCAAGAACTTAGCTGGTCACCGAACCCGTGGCGGCATCCGTGCCTCCCTCTATAACGCGATGCCTGTTGCAGGTGCTCAGGCACTTGCTAGCTTCATTACTGAGTTTGCTAAGCGTCATGCCTGAAATAAAAACTTCCTTGAGCGGGCCCATTTCCTATCTTGGTCCAGCCGGTACTTTTTCTGAAGAAGCAGTGTTGCGTATCTTTTCCGAGGAAAAACCGCGTCTGCCGTGTCCGTCCTTTGATGAAGTGCTGCAAAGTGTGGTGGATGCTCGCGCGGAGGCGGGGGTTATTGCCATTGAAAATAACACCAATGGGACGGTTACCCACGCAATTGATCTACTCCTTGATACACCGCTCTCTATTGCCGGCGAGGTAACCGTGCCCGTCGTACACAATTTGATGGGCCGAGCAGGCACGCTAGAGCGTGTGCGCGTCGTGTATGCGCATGCACAGGCGCTCGCGCAATGTGCGCATTGGCTCAGCACGCATGTTCCTGAGGCGATTCAAGTGCCAGTGGCGTCAAACGCCGAAGGCGTTCGTCGTGCGGCTCAGGAGGAGGGCGCAGCTGGCATTGCTGCTCTTAGGGCAAGCACGCTTTATGCCACGCCGCTTATTGCCTGTGGCATACAAGATGGGCTCAGCAACCAGACCCGATTTTTGCTAATGAGTGCTCGCTCAGACGTGCTCGAGATCGAGGCACCTATTCGTTGGAAGACCAGCATCGTGTTCTCGGTTCCCAATCGTCCAGGCGCACTCTACGATGTACTCTCACACTTGGCCGAGCATGGCGTGCAGATGGTCCGCATTGAAAGCCGTCCTGCACGTAACGGGGCATGGGACTACAATTTTTACATTGATCTTGAGGGGCATGTGGCGTGTGAAAATGTGCACACTGCGCTTCTCAAAGTGGAGGAGACAGCCGACTTCTACCGTTCGTTCGGCTCCTACCCCGTGCTTCAGTAGACGCGCTGGGAAATCCCTTGCATGGAGGAACTGTCTGTGAATACCCCCCCGATTGCTAATGCAGAAGTGGCTCGTATTGCGCCATATGACCCTGGCAAGCGCCTCGAAGAGGTCTCTGAGGAGATTGGCGTACGGCTTGATCGGCTGATGCTACTGAATGCCAATGAAAATCCTCTTGGAGCATCGCCCACGGTTGGCGCTGCGGTAACTGAAGCCCTCGCCCAGATGAACCGATATCCTGATGGTGGCGCCTTTGCTTTACGTGATGCTATCGCACAAAAGTTTGAGGTCAAGCCTGACGAGGTCATCGTTGGTAATGGTTCGGACGAACTGCTCGGGTTGGTCGCCGCGGCATATCTCGATAAAGGGCGACGTTGTGTTTTCTCTGCACTCAGTTTTTCTGTCTATCGTTTGGTGGCGCAAGCTCGTGGCGCGGAATGTGTTGAAGTTGCAGTAAAGGACGATTTTGGTTACGACTTACCTCGGCTCGTGGCTGAAGCACAAAAACCCGAGACCTCGGTGCTTTTTCTAACGAATCCGAACAACCCGACGGGACTTTTGCTAGAACCCGAGGCACTTGAAAAAGCGCTCGATGAGATTCCCGAAAGTGTGTTGGTGGTGCTTGATGAAGCGTATCGTGAGTTTGCGGATGCCGAGCAGTTTGAGGCTGTGCGCACGATTATCGCTCGTCATCCCAACGTGCTCGTGACTCGTACTTTCAGTAAGGCCTATGGTTTGGCGGGTTTCCGTGTGGGCTATGGCATTGCGGATGCCGCGCTCATCGAGATGCTCAACCGTATCAGACCTCCTTACAACGTCAATCGCTTGGCACAAGCGGCGGCTGTCGCAGCCATTCGCGATGAGGCGTTTCTCGCAGAAACCGTCGCCAATAATGGCGCGGTGAGAGCTAGATTGCTCGAAGCGCTAGAGGGCTTGAAGTTGCGGGCATTGCCAAGCCAGACAAACTTTGTGATGGTGCAGGTGCCTGAAGCCGCACGTGTGCTTAAAGAGCTCAGGGACGCTGGCATTTTGGTGCGCTCTTTGGCAAGTTATGGTCTTAACGACTGGATCCGTATCAGTATTGGTCGCCCCATGGAGATTGAGTGCCTACTTGATGTACTCGCTAGCACGCTTCGCATGATTCGCCGTAGCTCAGAACCCAAGTATTTTTGATTACCAGCAGGAATCTTCATGAAAGACACAATCCCCGTCATCACTTTGGACGGACCAGCGGCTAGCGGAAAAGGGACGATTGCCGAGAGAATTGCCACAGAACTAGGTTTCCACTACCTCGACAGTGGAGCGCTCTACCGGATTGCTACCTATGCTGCCCTCAAGCGCCATATCGATCTTGATGATCACGATAAGTTGGTGGCGCTCGTCCAAGATCTAAAGCCACGCTTTGAACAGGGCGAGATTTGGCTCGACGGTGAACGCATCACAACCGAGATCCGTAGCGAACGTGTCTCGAGTGCGACGAGCCAAGTCGCGGCGGTGCCTGCGGTTCGTACTGCATTGACGGCCCTACAACTCGCAGCAGCACGTGCCCCTGGGCTCGTTGCAGACGGCCGCGATATGGGGACTGTGATCTTTCCTAACGCTGCTCTGAAAGTCTTTATGACTGCGTCCGCTCGGGTGCGTGCAGAGCGTCGCTACAAGCAACTTCTTGCTCGAGGTGAATCGGCCGACCTAGAGGCTATTACGGCAGACCTTGAAGCGCGAGATTTGCGAGACTCTCAACGTAGCACCGCGCCGCTAAAGCCAGCACCCGATGCGCATATCCTCGATACGTCAGCGATGAGCATTGAGGAGGTTGTAAAAAAAATCCTCCTTTGGTGGACTGAACGCGCCTAATGTCGTAACATAACTGATCTGTTTTTCCGCCGCCTCTCCTTGAGAGAGACGGCCTTTTTATCAACTCCGCCCAAAGAAAAGGTCATTTACTTTTAGCGTCCTTTCTGCGGGTGTGCTTTTTATTCTTTTCCTAAATGACCAACGAAATCAACAAGCCCGAATCTTTCGCTGAACTCTTTGCTGAGAGCGAAAACAACCAGACGATGCGTCCTGGTTCCGTGATCACCGCTGAAGTGATCCGTGTCGAACACAGCTTCGTCGTCGTCAACGCCGGCCTCAAGAGCGAAGCGTACGTGCCCATCGATGAGTTCAAGAACGATCTCGGTGAAATCGACGTTCACGAAGGCGATTTCATCTCCGTGGCCATCGAAAGCGTTGAAAACGGTTTCGGCGACACGATCCTCAGTCGCGAAAAGGCCAAGCGTCTCGCTGCTTGGATGAACCTCGAACAGGCGCTCGAATCTGGTGAACTCGTCACCGGTACTGTTACGGGCAAGGTCAAGGGCGGTCTCACCGTCATGACCAATGGCATCCGTGCCTTCTTGCCGGGCTCCCTCGTGGATACCCGTCCTGTCAAGGATACGACGCCTTATGAAAACAAGACCTTCGAATTCAAGGTTATCAAGCTTGACCGTAAGCGCAACAACGTCGTGGTTTCCCGCCGCGCCGTGATCGAAGCCAACATGGGCGAAGAACGCGCCAAGTTGCTCGAAACGCTGCAGGAAGGCGCTATCGTCACCGGTATCGTCAAGAACATCACCGACTACGGTGCCTTCGTTGATTTGGGCGGCATCGACGGTCTTCTCCACATCACCGACCTCGCTTGGCGTCGTGTGCGTCACCCGAGCGAAGTGGTTCAGGTTGGTCAGGAACTCCAGGCTAAGGTCCTCAAGTTCGACAAGGAAAAGAACCGCGTCTCCCTCGGCCTCAAGCAGCTCGGCGAAGATCCGTGGATTGGTATCGCCCGCCGTTACCCGCAGGGTACCCGTCTCTTTGGCAAGGTCACGAACATCACCGAATACGGTGCTTTCGTTGAAGTCGAAGCGGGTATCGAAGGTCTTGTGCACGTCTCCGAAATGGATTGGACGAACAAGAACGTTGACCCGCGCAAGGTTGTGCAGCTCGGCGACGAAGTCGAAGTCATGGTCCTCGATATCGACGAAGATCGTCGTCGTATCTCGCTCGGCATGAAGCAGTGCCGTCCGAATCCGTGGGAAGATTTCGCTCAGTCCCACAAGAAGGGTGACAAGGTTAGCGGCCAGATCAAGTCGATCACCGATTTCGGTGTCTTCATCGGCTTGCCTGGTGGTATCGATGGCCTCGTTCACCTCTCTGACCTCTCTTGGAATGAAGCCGGCGAAGAAGCCGTCCGTCAGTACAAGAAGGGCGACGAAGTTGAAGCCGTTGTGCTCGGTATCGATACGGAACGTGAACGTATCTCGCTTGGCATCAAGCAGCTCTCTGGCGATCCGTTCAACAACTTTGCTTCTGAACACGACAAGAACACCGTCGTGACCGGTACGGTCAAGAGCGTTGACGCTAAGGGCGCTGTGATTGACCTCGGCAACGACGTCGAAGGTTATCTGCGCGTGAGCGAAATCTCCTCCGAACGTGTTGAAGATGCGACGACCCGCCTCGCCGAAGGCCAGCAGATCGAAGCGCTTGTGATCAATATCGATCGCAAGAACCGTAGCATCCAGCTCTCTATCAAGGCTAAGGACGCTGCTGAAGCTCGCGATGCGCTTGACCGTATCAACAACGAAGAAGATGCGGCTTCTGGTACGACGAGCCTTGGTGCTCTTCTCAAGGCCAAGCTGGAACAGAAGTAATCAACGCTTTGTGAAAGAGGTACACCATGGCTGAAGTCCTTATCAGGTCTCAACTGGTGGCATCGATTTCCGAACGCCTGTTGGTTCGCGAAAAACTCGTCCAGGAAATTATGCAATTTGTCCTGGACGAGGTACGCACTGCACTGGTGGCGGGCAAGCGCGTAGAGATACGTGGTTTCGGTGTGTTTACACCTAAATACCGCCCCAGCCGCAATGCTCGCAACCCCAGCAACGGCGAGTTGGTTGTCGTCCCGCCGCGTTACATCATCCAGTTCCGCCCAGGCAAACGGATGCGTGAATCGGTGGACTTCCATCGGAACGTTGAGAACGCGGAGCAGTAGGCCTGACAGCGGACCGCTCTGCGGCAATAAAGGCTGCGTGGACATGTTCACGCGGCCTTTTTAGTTGATATTTTTCGAGTGATATGGAATCCGAACTTTGGTATCTCGTCTTCATCCCCATCCTCTTTGTCGCAGGTTGGTGGGCCAAGGGGCTAGACATGCGCGAACGCGATCGCTCGGCGATGAATTTGCCCGATGTCTATGCTAGAAGTGTGACGCTTTTGGCAGGCGAACATCCTGAACGTGCGGTTGACGCGTTGATTGAAGCGATCCGCTTAGACCCTGATCTCATTGAACTGCATCATGTGCTCGGTGCGCTTTTTCGGCGTCGTGGAGAGTTCGAACGTGCGATACGCTTACATAGTCACTTAGTCAACCGCGAGGATATCCCTGAGGCAGACCGTGTGCGAGCGCTGAAAGAGTTGGGTGAGGATTACATGCGGGCGGGGCTCTTCGATCGTGCTGAGGATACGTATCGCAAACTCATGGAGAATCCTTCAGAGCACCTCACGGCTTTGAATGCGCTGCTCTCTATCTACTGCATTGAGCATGAGTGGACGAGTGCCATTGATATTTCACATCGCCTCGAAGTGCAGGCGGGGCTCGATTTGGCGCACCCCATATCGCACTACTACTGTGAACTCGCTCAGCTTGCGGTGCAACAGAAAGAAATTCCGCTTGCACAGGAGCATCTGACCCGGGCGCTCGAGAAGTGGCCCCTATCACCACGCGCCAATATCGCAATGGGTATGCTGCAACTCTCTCAGGGCGATGAAGAAGCTGCGCTTAAGCGCTGGCAGGATGTTGCTCGCCAGAGTCCCGACTATTTGCCGCTTGTCATTGGACAGATTGCTGATCTGCTCGATAAGCGTGGTGAAAGAGCGCGTGCGCTGGAACTTTTGCATGAGGCCATCGCTAGCAGTACGCAGACTGATGTGCTCTCTGCCGCGATACGTCGACTTGCCGCTTGGGAAGGGCGGGATGCTGCGCTTTCGAGCGTCATTGCTTTGCTGAAGTCTCGGCCCACACTAGCCATCTTTACGCAGATGATGCAGTTGCGACTCTCGGACAACCCCAACGACGAAGAAACCAAGCTGCTCGTGGCACTACTTGAGAAACAAGCGAAGAAAGAGAGCCGCTACCAGTGTGCAAAGTGTGGCTTTATGGCCTCGTCCTTTTCTTGGCACTGCTTGAGCTGTGAGAGCTGGGATAGCTTCCCTCCGCGGCGTACGACAGATCCGAAGCCTGGTGCGGAACCGAATGCAGGCTCTGCGGGCTTAATGTAATGTCTACAGTCGGAGGTGCCATGCTTACGATGTGTATGTCTGGCTCTCAGTGCCTCTGCACACGAAGGAGAGGGCGGAGGTTGACCACAGAGAACACGCGTAGCGTGTTGATGGTTTCCTATTAGATACCACAATGAATTGTTACAAGTACAGCCACGCAGAAATTTGAGTTAAGCATCACGCTACCCTAGAATTTTCAAATACCTGCTAACCCTACGTTGTTTGTGGATTTCGTCCTGCGAATCTCCGCAGAGAGTGAGGTCGAACCGACACACATGACCTAGTGGCATGGTCTGTCAAGAATAAAAAGGATATCTGACTACATATGTTGAAGCGCATTGGTTTTCTGTTTTTGGCGAATTTGGGCGTTTTTATCGTTCTGTCCGTCGTTCTGAATATCATCTCGATGGTGTTTGGCATCAATTTTGGCCGTATGGCTGGTGCCAATCTCCAGTTAGGAACGTTGTTCGTCTTCTCGATGGTCGTGGGCTTCACGGGCTCGATCATCTCTTTGTTGATGAGCAAGACCATGGCAAAAATGAGCATGGGCTTGCAGATGATCAATGTGGATAATCCTGCCCCTGGTTTGGAGAGCTGGATTGTCAATGTTGTGCGCCGTCAGAGTGAGAAGGCTGGCATTCCGATGCCTGAAATTGGCATTTACGAAGGCGAGCCCAATGCTTTTGCGACGGGCCCCTCTGCGAGCAGCTCGCTCGTAGCAGTCTCGACAGGATTGCTCAATCTGATGAATGAGCAAGAGGTTGAGGCTGTCATTGGCCACGAACTCTCGCATGTGAAAAATGGCGATATGGTCACGCAGACGCTCCTGCAAGGGGTTGTCAATACGTTCGTCTTCTTCTTTGCACGTGTTATCGGTTGGGTGGTTGACCGTACGGTGTTGGGTAACCGCGAAGATGCCCCTGGCATGGGTTACTACATTACGGCGATGGTGATGGATATCTGCCTCGGGTTCCTTGCTTCGTTGGTGGTTGCCTACTACTCTCGCTGGCGTGAGTACCATGCAGACGCTGGCAGTGCTGAGATTCTTGGATCGAGCACGCCGATGGTTAATGCGCTCAAGCGCTTGGGTAGCATCCAGCCTGAAGAGCTTCCTGGCACGATGAAGGGCTTCGGCATCTCTGGTGGAATTGGTTCGCTTTTCGCGACACACCCGCCGCTTGAAGACCGTATCCGTGCGCTCGAAGAAAAGCGCTACCTCAAGTAAAGCGTTATAGGCTCAAATCAAAAACCCGCCGCAGAAATCAATTTCTACGGCGGGTTTTTCTGTTGCAGACAGTCGGTTTTAGTAGCTCACCGAGACTTCAAGGCCAGCTGCGCGAATACGATCTGCGATGGCATCAAGCTCTTCGCGCGTCGCTTTTTTGAGCGTATCGCGTGGCGTTTCACGCGCAATCGTATAAATGGTCACGAGTTTAGGACCGATGGCTTTGACAGCTTCTAACCATGGGGTGACATAGGCATCGCTCACGTTGCTGATGTCACGACCATCCCATGTGCCCTTCATGAACATCGTTTGAATAATGGCGCGCTTGCCGAGTCGCTTCATACGCGAGATCAGATCGGCGAGATCGTACTTTGAGGTCGGACGGTCAATGCTGTGAATATAGTCGCTATTGACGGTGTCGAGCTTTAATAACGGGTTGTCTACTTTTTCAAGTGCAGCAAAGACATGATCACGGTTGAGGTGCGTGGCGTTCGTCAGAACGCTAATTTTGCATTCGGGGGCGTAGTGGTTACGCAGTGCGATCGTTTGATCGATGATGTCTGCAAAATCTGGGTGTAGCGTCGGCTCTCCATTACCCGCAAAGGTAATGGTATTGGGGAGACGATCCTCAGCGTGCATTTGCTTGAGTTTATCTTCGAGCGTTGAAAGCACAAGCTCCTTGCTTGGCATACGCGAGGCTGGGCGGCGCTCTTCGTTGAGGCCGCACTCACAGTAAATACAGTCAAAGTTGCAGAGTTTACCGTCAGCAGGCAGGAGGTTGACCCCTAGAGAAATGCCTAAGCGGCGGCTGACAACCGGACCAAAAACAGGACTCGGATAAAGAACAGTTGACATCTACGTTCCTTGCGTTTTGGGTAAGAGAGACTACTATCTTAGTCCATATAACCAAGTTAAGTCAGTTCGTCTAAGTAAAACCTCTCAGAGGCGAGCGCCGCTTTACGCATTAGCAGGCACTTGCCCGCTTGTTGATTGCGCAATGGCTGCCGAGATTTCCTTGGCGCTGTGCTCATCTTCAAGCGAAATACGGCGTCCAACGATCAGTGCCATCGTACAGAGGCAAATGCCTGTGAGGATGAGCCCGAGGGTGGTGGCGGCCCAGAAGCCGTAAACACCATAGGGGCCTCCAAAGGTTTCTGCGCTAAAACAGAGATAGAAGCCGCCGCCAAAGCCAACACCCCAAAGCATGATGCCGTATATGATCATCGGCAGTTTCGTGACGCGATAGCCACGTAAGGCAAAGGAGCTGACGCACTGCAAGGCGTCAAAGACGTGATAGCAGCAGCCAAAGAGGAGAATCCCCACCCCGAGCTGAACAACCGCGGCATCGGTCGAGTAGAAGCTGAGGATTGCTTCTCGGCCGAAGTAAAGGGTTGTGATCACCATGAGTGCAAGGACGACAGCCAATTTAAGACTACGCTTGAGCACTACGTAAGCCACGGATTGCCACCGCGCTCCGAGACACTGTGACACTAGCACGGTACTGGCAATACCCAAGGAAAGCGGGAGCATGTAGCACATACTGGTGACGTTGGCGACGATCTGGTGAGCGGAGATCGTTTCTGCGCCGAGTCGCGAGACCAATATGGCCATCCCTGTAAAACTCGACACCTCAAAGAAGGTGGAAAGCCCAATGGGAATGCCGATATGGAGTTGCTCTTTGATAAGCGTCCAAGAGGGTTTACTAATTCGAGGGGCGCGGAATCGGTCGTAAAACGGGTCGAAGCGCCAGAGTAAGTAAAAGAGCACAAAGCTCAGGATATTCATACTCGCAAACGAAAGCCCAGCGCCCATGCCGCCAAGTGCGGGGAAACCAAACCAACCGTACATGAATACGCCGTTGAGCGGAGCCTTGAGCGCAAGCGTCAGTAGCGATATCCACATCGTGACGTTGGGGCGTGAGAGCGCAGCGTTGAGCGAGACAAAACTACGCGCAAAGAGGGCAAAAGGTTGGCTGAGCCCAGTAAAGAGCAGGTAGCCAGCGGCCATTTTGGCCACCTCACCGTTTACTTTGCCAAGGTTTGTCCAAAGCTCTGTGTATGTTAGCAGTGGTACGCCGATGAGCGATAAAAAAATCGCGAGCCAAATATTTTGCTGTAACGCGAGACCGATTTTTCCATGTTCCCGGGCGCCATAGTGATGACCTACGATTGGCGAGAGACTTTGCAGTATGCCGATGATGGCCATATTGACGCAGATGGTTGCAGCGAGTCCAAGCGCAATCGCAGCCAGGTGCTCAGTGCCCAGACGCCCTGCCATGATGGTGTCAATCGTCCCAGAACCGATGATCGAGATATTCGCGATGAAGATCGGTCCGCCGAGTTTTGCTAGCGCCTTGAAAGAAGTGTTAGGCGGCGGAAGAAGTTCTTTTTCTGTCATTTGTGCAATAGTGTCTCAGTAATCGGGGCACCCTGTGGCAGTCGTGCGCTTTGAATCACATAGAAAGCTTCACCTGAACGGGTACGTGCTGCGCCTACAGCGCCAGCTAGTTCGAGCGTTGGCGCCGAGGACGATTGTCGGATGAGCGTAAAGCGGCAGCTACCGCTAGCTTTAAGTTGCGTCAAGGGGCCTTGCCCGTAATAGGTCATGACTGTGCTTTGAGCGGGGCTCAAGCGCACGGGCGTGATACAGTCGCCCGGTTGAAAACCGTCTGCAATAAGGAGCTTTTCGATCGTTCCTACAACAGGCGCGAGTGAACGGAACTCTGTTGCAGCATGGTGAAATAGTCCTAAACCGATGACAACGGTCACCGTCATGCCGACAGCATTAATCCATGGCCCACGCCAGAGCGCCACAGAGCGGTGGGTCAGACGCCAAACGAGTAGCGCGATCCAAGCGACGGAGACTGCGCAGGCTACCACAAACCCCCCGTCAAAACTCGGGCGTACAGTAGGTGCCAAGTGAATGATGGATTGGTGCATCTTTGGGGGCATCCCTGAGAACCAAGCGCCCCAGTAAAGCCAAATTGTCAGTGCGGCAAGGCTAAAGATGGTCAGACCAAACCAGTCCAGCACACTCTCCCAGCCACGACGAATGGTTAAGAGACTAAAGGCTGCAAAGACTGTGAGCGCAGGTAAGCAAGCGAGGAAGACGCTGTCGGTTGATTGGCGTGAAGAAAAGATGACACCGAGCGCCGTGATTGCAATGACAACCGTCGGCAGAAAAAGAAAGGTTTCAGTGAGTCGCCGTCCCCAGCTCAGCAGCCCCATGAGTACCAAGGGCCATACAGGCAAGAGGAACCAGAGCGAATGTTTGGCAAACCATAGGTAAGTAGAGAGCCCCGCTGGGCCGAAATGATCAGTCTGAGCGAGCGCCCACTGATGAAACCAGAGTGACGTTGCCTGCGCGTTAACCACCCAAGCAGACAGCGGCCAAAGCGAAAAGAGCGCTGTGGCAGAGAGAATGAGCGCAATAAAGCTGATATCGCGCTCACGTGAGCCATTTGAGAGCGTTCCCACCACGATCAGGCTCTGCGCGAGTAGCCACACGCCCGCAAAGAGCGTCGATGCGACGATGGAGGCGCAGACACTCAAGCCCGCCATGACGCTACCTAAGATCGGGCGCTTGATAGCGATGGTCAAGGCGTAGAGATTGAGCGCAGCGATTGCGAGTAGCGCTGTGTCGGGAACCGCTTCATGTTGTCGCGTCAAGATGCCAAAAATGGCGACGAACAGTAGCACAGTCGAGTCAGCAATAGAGCGAGCAAAATCTTTAGGACGTGCTTCGCCTCCAAAAGCGAAGGCGATGGGTTGTGCTTCAGGGCGGCGAGCCAGTCGATAGGCAGCCTCCCAGAGGGCAAAGGCGGAGAGGGTAAACCAAATCAGTGCAGCCAAGCGTAGCACTTCGACTTCACTTAGCCAGCTCAAGCCTTGCTCACCGAGTAGACGCATCAGTAGTGCGGAGACCCAAGCGGTGAGAGGTCCCGCATTCGTGAGCGACTCGCCAAAGGCGCTAGGCAACAGCCAAGCTTCTAAGGGGGCTTGGGTCAGGCTCCAAGCGGCGGCAAAGCTATCAATGTCACGTGGTGTCCAAAGGTCATCGGCGAAAAAGCCGCTCAGCGCAAAAACGGCCAACAACAGCCAAAAGCCCGCTCGGGGGAGTTTGACGGCAGCCTCTTGCGAGAGTTTGATTGGGGTTGAACGCTGAGCTAGCACTTTTCAAGATTCCTTCAGTCGACGAGACGCTATAAACAGCAAAAAGGACAGTCCGATACGATCGGATACTGTCCTTTAGCCAACATCGCGCGAAGACGGAGCGACGCGCGGATTGGAAACAAGAGTACCGGATTACTTGGCCTTGGCAGCTTCGGCAGCGGCGTCGAGAGCCTGCTTCTTGGCGGCAAACTTGGCGCGGAACTTTTCCACACGGCCGGCTTCAACGATACGGGTCTGAGCGCCAGTGTAGAAGGGGTGGCTTTCAGAAGACGTATCGAGCTTGTAGAGCGGGTAGGTCACGCCGTCGATTTCGATCGTTTCCTTCGTCTGAGCCGCAGAGCGGATGATGAAGGTCTTGTTGATGGAGAGGTCGACGAAAGCGACTTCGCGGTATTCCGGATGAATATTCGGTTTCATTTGAATAGTGTTCCTAGTTATGGTGTCGGTCGCCCTGGCGGCCTTGCGAGTTTGCCCGAAAAGTCGGGTCTTATAACAGACATGCCTGCCCACGTGCCAACTGGGAAAGCGGAATTATCCCAAAAGTGCAAAACGCTTGCAAGTAGATGGACGCTCTTTTTGAGGATTTCGCGACAGCAGCGCGTCGTGAGTGCACGCCTCTGCGGAAGATATGGCTGGGCAGATCGGCGCCGAGCACAAGGAAAACCCTTAAGATTGAGTTGTGGGAGGCTTGGTAAAATTCCACATTGTCTGAGTGTACTTAGACCCAATCTGACCCCATTTGACAGTAAAGAGAGTAAGTATGAATTCGCTAGAGCGCTGTGTCATTGCGACACGAGAAAGCCCCTTGGCCATGTGGCAGGCTCTTCATATCCAACGTGTTTTGCGCGAGCGCTATCCGGGGCTCACGGTTGATCTGCTCGGCATGACCACGCGTGGTGATCAAATCCTTGACAAAACGCTTTCTAAGGTTGGTGGTAAAGGGCTCTTTGTTAAGGAGCTCGAGGCGGCGATGCAAAAAGGGGAGGCAGACCTGGCAGTGCATTCGCTCAAGGATGTACCAATGGAGTTGCCCGAAGGGTTTGAATTGGTTGCCGTGAGTAGCCGTGAGGATCCTCGCGATGCCTTTGTCTCGCCTAAATACGCATCTCTTGACGAAATGCCGGCTGGCGCCGTGGTGGGCACAGCAAGTCTGAGACGCGAATTGATGTTGAGAATGAACTACCCGCACCTTGACGTGCGTCCCATTCGCGGAAACGTCGGCACTCGGCTTCGCAAATTGGATGCAGGGGAGTTCGACGCACTGGTGATGGCTGCGGCTGGGCTGAAGCGTTTGGAGTTGCACGATCGCATCCGCATGATTATTCCCGATACGGTGAGTTTGCCCTCGCCTGGGCAGGGGGCGCTCGGTATTGAAATCCTTGAAGGACGCGAAGCGCTACGCAATCTTTTGGCGTTTATCAACGACCCTGATACGCGCGCCTGTTGTATCGCTGAACGCGCTGTTTCGCGTGCGCTTGGTGGCTCATGCCAAGTGCCGCTTGCTGCCTATGCTGTGGTCAATGGCGATGAGATGTGGTTGCGTGCGCTCGTGGGTAATCATCACACAGGTGAGGCTGTCCGAGCCGAGATACGTGGTGCCAAGTCGGAGGCGCTTGCTTTGGCTGCACAAGTGGTCGAGGCTCTGCGCGCTCAGGGCGCCGATACCATTCTCAAGGCTGTTTTGGGCTGAGAACTGCCGCGCGGACAGTAAACTAACTTGTAGGGTGTGCTTCGTCGGGCGATGCTCCCCCACGCACACAGAGCACACCTGAAAGTGATTAACGCAAGCTTGTTGTATTCCGACCGCTCAACGAGCTTCAGAAGAAGGAAAAGCGATTCATGGCTCCCATCCTACCGATTATCCTGACGCGACCCGGTGAGGCCAATAACCAACTAGCCGATGTAGTTGAAGCAATGCAACTGCGGCAGGTTGACGTGTGGCGCTGGCCTGCTTTCAATATCGAACTCCCCTCTATGACAGAGCAGGAGCAGCTTCAAAAGCGTTTGGAAAATCTGGATGATGTTGAGATGGTCGTTTTGCCTAGCCCTGCGGCGGTGACGGCTGTAGCGCATTGGATTGATCATTGGCCAGCACACGTCACCTTGGCAACAGTGGGTAGCGGTACGGCACGTACCATTCGTGCTGCGTTCGGTGATCGGGTGGATGTGCTTGCTCCTGAGGGCGATGCTGAGCAAAGTGGCTCCGAGGCATTGTGGGAGTTGGTCAAACGCCGCGGCGCTCCTTCGCGTGTTCTCTTTTTGCGTGGTCAGACTGGGCGAGAATGGTTGCCCACGCAATTCCGTAGCATCGGTAGCGATGTCGTCACGATGTGTGCGTATGTGCGTGTGCCAATTGAACTCAATGCCAAACAAAACCGCATGCTGACGCATGCACTCGCAGGCCAGCCTCCTATCCTCTATATCACGAGTACGGATGCTGTGGATGCTATGGTTTTGGCGCTACACACGGTGCCTGGGGCGCTTGAGTGGGCTGTTAGGGGGGATGTTATTACGTTACATCCCCGTGTTGTGCGCCGTCTCAAGGAGGCGGGATTTTCCAACATTGCCGTCACGAGTACCGATACGCACACGGTCGCTGCGCAAGTTCGCGAGTTTTATTTGCAGCGTCTCAAGCCTTCGATTCTCTAGTCATTGACGCGGAAAAAACAAAAGAGAAAAGGGCGATGTCACTTCCGATGACACCGCCCTTTTACATTAACATCTTATCGCGAGACGAAGATGAGTGCCTGCGTTAGCGCTTCATCAGATCGAAGAACTCATTGTTGTTCTTCGTGGCTTTCATCTTATCGAGGAGGAATTCCATCGCTTCGAGCTCATCCATATCGTAGAGGAACTTGCGCAGAATCCAAACCTTCTGTAGCACATCGGGCTTGAGCAGGAGTTCTTCACGGCGCGTGCCCGATCGATTGAGATTGATAGCAGGATAGACACGTTTTTCAGCCATGCGGCGTTCAAGGTGGATTTCGTTATTACCCGTACCTTTGAATTCTTCGTAAATCACATCATCCATACGCGAGCCGGTATCGACGAGTGCAGTGCCGATAATAGTGAGCGAGCCGCCTTCTTCGAGATTTCGCGCAGCACCGAAGATGCGCTTCGGACGTTGCAGTGCGTTGGCATCGACACCACCAGTGAGTACCTTACCCGAGGAGGGAATGACTGTGTTGTAGGCGCGCGCAAGGCGGGTGATGGAGTCGAGTAGGATGACCACGTCACGTTTGCTTTCAGCAAGACGCTTGGCTTTTTCGATAACCATTTCGGCGACTTGCACATGGCGGGCAGCAGGTTCATCAAACGTACTGGCAACCACTTCACCCTTGACAGAGCGCTGCATTTCCGTCACTTCTTCAGGACGTTCGTCGATAAGTAGCACGAACAGGGTGCAGTCTGGGTGGTTGGTGGTGATGGCATGAGCAATGTGTTGCATGAGCACGGTTTTGCCAGATTTCGGTGGCGCTACGAGCAGAGCACGCTGTCCCTTACCAATTGGGGCGATGAGGTCGATGATACGTCCGGTGATGTTTTCATCACCGCGCATATCGCGCTCGAGCGTTAACGGCTCATTCGGAAAGAGTGGTGTCAGATTTTCAAAGAGCATGCGATGCTTGACGCTCTCGGGTGACTGCCCATTGACGGAGTCGACTCGAACGAGTGCAAAGTAGCGCTCCCCATCTTTCGGTGTACGGACCTCACCTTCGATCGAATCACCCGTGTGAAGATTGAAGCGGCGGATCTGCGAGGGCGAGATATAAATGTCGTCCGTGCTGGCAAGGTAGCTTGTATCTGGGCTACGCAGAAAGCCGAAGCCGTCTGGGAGCACTTCTAGTGTGCCGTCGCCGAAGATCTGCTCTCCACTTTTGGCTTTTTTCTTGAGAATGGCGAACATAAGCTCCTGCTTGCGCATGCGCTGGGCATTTTCGATTTCGAGCGCGTAAGCCATATCGAGAAGCTGGGAGATGTGAAGGGATTTGAGGTCTGAGAGATGCATATGAGGAAAAAGGGAGAGCGGAAGAGCATCGCAGCGCTGCGAGGACTTCCATGCCGAATGCTGCAACTACTGAGGCGGCATTCGATCGGGTTGTGTCAATGAGATAGGATTGTGCCGCTCTACGAAGAGAGCGGCACAATATGGTGAAACCTTATTTGTTGTCGTTGATGAAGCTGTTGAGCGCCGTAGCGTCCATAGCGCCGACACGGCGATCCACGGGCTTGCCGCCCTTGTAAATGATCAGAGTCGGAATGCTCTGGATGCCAAGTTCAACCGCGACGTTTGAGCTGGCGTCACAGTTGTAGGCCACAAACTTCACCTGGCCAGCGAATTCCTCCGCGGCTTTTTCAACGCGCGGCGTCATCATGCGGCAGGGACCGCACCAAGGCGCCCAGAAGTCGACTACGACGGGAAGATCGCTTTTGAGGACGACTTCGTCAAAGTTGTCGTCCGTAACCTGAAACAGATTGCTCATATCAACTCCATTGGAGAGATTGCAAGCCATACTAGCGAAGAGACTATGCCAGAGGGTGCGCCTATGGAGGGCATACTTTGGCACTGAAGCCTCAACAAGAGTGGCTTGACTGGGATATAGGGAAGATTCCGAGAAAGCACAACCCGCATTCGGGGCACTGTGCATCGGGATAGCTGAGGTTTTAATGGTCGCCTCCTGAAGACTACGGGAGGGCTCAGCTCTTGATGGGGTTAATAGTAGCACTCCTTAGCGCATTCGAAAAGAGGGAATGAAACAATTTGTTGTGGGCAGTGGTGCCCTAAGTGTGGCGTCCGCCTTCAAGGAGAGGGCTTTTGCAAAACACGATTCAATCCTATATCATATGCCTCGGCGGGTCCCCTCGCATGTCGTCCCCAGAAACCTGGTCAGGTCGGGAACGAAGCAGCCATACTGGTGTACGGCAGTGCCGAGGATAAGGCTCGCCATTTTTACGTCTCCAGCCCGCGCGTCGGTGCTAGACGCTGGCGGTGGACATGGGGGTTGCGTGACTTTGACCACATCACAACCATGAACCAATCGCTATTTTGGCTATTCCTTATCACCGCTGCAACAACTGTGGCTACGCCTGGGCCAGGGGTGTTGATGACACTCATGAAGTCTGTCCGTTACGGCTTTACTGGCGCCAAGTGGACCATTCTAGGGACAGCAACGGGCACCATTATCATGGGTTTTTTTTCGGCGACGAGCCTCGGGATTTTGCTCTCGCATACGCCCTCTGCGTACAACGCGCTCCGCGTGATTGGCGCTTTTTATATGGTTTGGCTTGGTATTAAGAACTGGCGGGCACAGGTCTTTGACCTAGATTCTGTCATTAAGCGTAAGGAAGACGAACACCGTCCCTTACTTAAGCACGATCCCAATGCCATTCGACGGTTTCCCTTTTTCATGGAAGGCATCATGTTGCAGATGACGAATCCTCTGCTCATCATGTTCTTCCTCTCACTTTTTCCCCAATTCATCGATACGAACCTCGCTTATTTGCCGCAGTTCACGGTTCTTACGTTCACCTACTTTGCACTCGTGCTGGGGATTCATTCCGTCTACAGTCTTGTGACATCGCACTACCGTGTGCTATTGAAGAGTCGTGCGATGACACGGGCAATTTACCGCTTGGGCGGCAGTTTGTTTATCCTGCTCGCGATATTTGTGCTGCGCTCAGTCTTGCTTGATCTCATTTGACGGCAGGCGAGTGCGCAAAGGAGTTTCTTATGTCCACTATTTTGATTCGCCCCGTACGTCGAGAGGACTGTCCAGAAGTCGAGCGCCTCATTCGTGAGTTGGCGCGCTACGAGCGGCTAGAGCATGAGTGCCATGCTAGTGTTGAAAACCTTGAGCGAGAGCTCTTTTGTGAGCGTCCTGTCATTCGTGCGGTACTCGCTTGGGAGGTCGACGAGGCGGGTAAGGAGAGTGCTATTGGGTTCGCGCTTTACTTTTTTAACTTCTCCACGTTCCTCACGAAACGCGGGCTCTATCTTGAAGACCTCTTTGTGCGTGAAGCATGGCGAGGGCGCGGCGTTGGTCGCTCACTGCTGAAGCACCTTGCGGCAGAGGCTGTGCGTGAGGGGTGCGGACGCTTTGATTGGGTTGTGCTCGACTGGAATCGTCCCGCCATTGACTTCTACCGCCGTATGGGGGCAAATATCTTGGAAGATTGGCGTATTTGCCGCGTTGAAGGTGAAGCGCTAAAGCGACTTGCCGAGTAGAGCGAACCTCATCAGGGCAGAGCTTTTTGGCAGCGCTCTCAACACTTCCAGTAGAATGGAGAAACCTGTCGTTGAGCGCGAACCTCGCTTTGCGACGTTTCTGCACTCTGTAAGGAATTCTCATGAGCAGTAACTATCAGGTGCTTGCTAGAAAGTGGAGGCCACATGATTTTGAGACCATGGTCGGTCAAGATCATGTGGTTACGGCACTGACGCGAGCCCTATCTGAGAAGCGCCTGCACCATGCCTACCTTTTCACGGGCACGCGTGGGGTAGGTAAGACCACAATCTCCCGAATTTTTGCCAAGGCACTCAACTGTCAAGGTGTTGATGGGCACGGTGATATCACTGCCAAGCCCTGCGGTGTTTGCCCAGCTTGCCGAGCCATTGATGAGGGGCGTTATCCCGATTACATCGAGATGGACGCGGCGAGTAATCGTTCCGTCGAAGACATCACAGCCTTGCTCGATAAGGCCATGTATGCGCCGACGCAGGGGCGCTTTAAGATCTACATGATCGACGAAGTGCACATGATGACGACGACGGCGTTCAATGCGATGCTTAAGACGCTCGAGGAGCCGCCCGAATACATCAAATTTATTTTGGCGACGACCGACCCGCAGAAGGTGCCGATTACGGTGCTGTCGCGTTGCTTGCAGTTCAATTTGCGTAATATGACGCCCTCGGGGATTGTCTCGCATATGGAGCACATCCTAAACGAGGAGAAAATCGCTTACGAAGAGGGGGCACTGCGACTGCTTGCAAACGGTGCGCGTGGCTCGATGCGTGACGGCCTTTCGCTACTTGATCAGGCGATTGCTTACTGTGGTAGTCGTATTGAGACGCAGCCCGTGCGGCAGATGCTCGGCATGAGTAGTGAAGAGAGCCTAGTGGGCATTCTTGATGCGCTTGCCGCAGGCGATGGCGCTGCAATGATCGCTATCGCAGATAACATGTCGCTTATGGGCGTGTCGTTTGCTCAAGCGCTGCGTGACCTCGCGGGGCTCCTGCATCGTTTAGCCTTACTGCAGCGTATCCCAGGCACTCGCCTTGAAGAAGAGGTGGATGCGGAGTTACTGACGCATCTACTGGAACTCTTTACGCCCGAAGAAATTCAGCTCTACTACCAAATCGTGATTCACGGCCGCAATGATTTGGGTCTCGCGCCTGATGAGTATGCTGGCTTTACGATGACACTACTGAGACTGCTGGCGTTTAAGCCATCAGGGCTGCGGGGGCGTAGTGAAGTGCTCGCTCGAGACGCAGGGCATGTGCCGGCGATAACAAAGCGAGCCATGGAAGCGCCTGCGCGCACGATACAACCAGCACAGAATTCGGCGCCGTTGGCGCCTGCCGTGCCCGCTTCGCCAAAAAGCCCTGCCGCAGGGGGCGCTGAACGAGCAGGGGCTACTGCAGCAACTGCGCAGTCAGTGCCTGCATCTCAGGGCGCCCAGAGCCATGCTCAAGCGCCCCTTCAAGTCGATGATATCGACTTGTCTCCCCCCTGGGGAGAATGAACCGCCAGTTGAGCAAGCTCCAGAGGCGCCGCTCGAAGACTACGGTAACACAGTGTTTTCTGAGCGCTCCTCGCTTGACTGGCGGAGCATTATTGAAGGAGCAGGACTTCGTGGTCCGATTAAGAATTTAGCCTCGCAAGCGCAGGTATTAACGCTCGAGGATAACCTCGTGGTTTTACGCCTGAGTATTGGGGCATTTGCCACAGAATCCAACCGTCAACAGTTAGAGGTGATGCTCACGGCTCATTTTGGTCGTGCATTCCATGTACGCTTTGAGGTGGGAGAATTGACGAGCGAGACGGTTAGTGATGAAGTGGCGCGAGAGCGTGCTGCCAAAATGGCAGAACGTGTACGCCGCTTTAAACAGGTTCCGCTAGTGGCGAAACTCATCAATGAAATGGGGGCCATGCTCGAGGAGAGCACGGTCGTCGAGCATCATTAACTATTCAATAGAGAAAGGGCAGTTTATGCGTGGTTTTACTCGTGGTAACAACCTGATGGATCAGGCCATGAAAATGCAGGCCAAACTTGAGCAAGTGCGCAAGCAGATTGCTGAGATGGAGTTCACAGGTGAAGCTGGTGGTGGCGCAGTCAAGGTCGTCATCAATGGCGAAAATAAGGTGCTCAAGGTCAGTATTGATCCTGCTGCCGTGGATGTGGACGATTTGGGGATGCTTGAAGACCTGATCGTGCTTGCGACCAATAACGCGGTGGCGACAGCCAAAGAAACGAGCGACAAGGTGTTGTCCTCGCAGGTTCGACTGCCGCCAGGCTTCGGTTTCTAATCGCGCTATCTACGTTCCCCCGTGTGCTTGATAGAGCGACTTGAGGTTCCGGGGGCATTGATTTTTTTGCTAGGACAGAGAGAGTATGTCACTACGACCGGCCCCAAGTGTTGCACACTTGATCTCAGAGCTGGAAAAGTTGCCAGGTTTAGGGCCGCTGTCAGCGCAGCGAGCGGCCTATTGGCTGCTAAAGGGGGGCGGCGATCGCATGATGCCGCTCGCACGTGCTCTAAGTGAGGCTTCCGAGCGTGTGGGACATTGCCCGTTGTGCAACACCTTCACAGAGGGCGGTCTCTGTGAACTCTGTGCTGATGAGAGTCGCGATCGCTCTGTGCTTTGTGTTGTGGAGAGCGTTGCGGATCAACAAGCGCTGGAGAACTCTTTGGCTTGGCCAGGGTTGTACTTTGTGCTCTCTGGTCGTCTCAATCCGATTGAGGGAAATGGCCCCAAGGAGATCGGACTCGTACAACTCATTGAGCGTATCGAGCAAGAAGCAGAAACGCTCAAGGAGGTGGTTGTTGCTACGAGCTACACGCCTGAGGGTGATGCCACCGCATACTATCTGATCGACGTATTGCAGAAACGTTGCCCAGCGCTAAGGGTGACGCGTTTGGCACGCGGACTCCCAACAGGTATTGAGATCAAATATACCGATCTCAATACCATCGCCAATGCCGTATTTGCTCGTAGAGACGCTGCGGGTGGGCAAGGAGAATAACACTTCATGACAGACATTGAGATTGTGAAAGCCTCGCTTAATGAGGCTCGGGATGCACTTGACGCATTTTTAGCGAACGACCGCGCTCAGCAAGCGGTCGTGGACGCTGCTTTGCTCATGGCTGAAGCGCTTCGCGGGGGAGGAAAAGTCATGAGCTGCGGCAATGGTGGGAGCTTCTGCGATGCGATGCATTTTGCCGAGGAGATGACGGGGCGTTTTCGAGAAAATCGCCCGCCTTACGCCGCTGTGGCGATCTCTGACGCATCGCACCTCTCTTGTGTAGGCAATGATTTTGGTTTTGACGAAGTGTTTGCCCGATATGTTATGGCGCACGGGCGTGCGGGGGATGTGCTTTTGGCGATTAGCACGTCTGGGAAAAGTCCCAATATCATTCGTGCAGCAGAAGAAGCACATAAGCGAGGGGTGCGTGTTGTGGTGATGACGGGCCGTGCAGACACTCCTCTCAGCAGCATGGCCGATGTGGCTATTGTGACGCCAGGTGGACGCTGGGCAGATCGTGTGCAGGAATTGCACATTAAGTGCATCCATATCATGATTGAATTAATTGAAAAGGCGATGCAAGCTTCGCACTAACGTCGTTTCTGTTTGTGAAGCTGATAGCGAGCACTTGCCCACCCGTTGGGTTCGCTAGTACTAAAAAGCAGATGGCCTCTGCCGCGAGGCGCAGAAAATATTGCTAAACTAGCGCTTCTCAGAACGGAGTCGATTTGCCTACTATCACATCGTTCAATGCTGGACGATGGTTGCCACGCCAGTCGGCAGGCTCTGTAGATTCGCTCTGCCATGGGGAGTGAGTGTGAAAACTCCCCTATGGTTACTTAGTCTGCTGGCATGGCGACAGTCAAGGGGCACTCAGTGCTGTCCCATTTTCCCCCAAGGTAAAAGTTTTCAGTAGCGTTGCACGAAACAGAGGTTTTCCGCTGACGCGTGGCCGCGCTTATTTATTGAAGAAGAGAGAATCATGAACACCCGTATTCCAATTACGGCTCGTGGAGCAGAAAAACTCAAAGCAGAACTAGAACACCTCAAAAAGGTTGCCCGTCCCGCAGTGGTGGCAGCAATTGCTGAAGCCCGCGAAAAAGGTGATCTGTCTGAAAATGCTGAGTATGATGCCGCCCGCGAGGAACAGGGACATATTGAAGGGCGTATTGCTGAGCTTGAAGGGAAGATCCCTGCATTGCAGATCATTGACCCCGCGACGCTTGATGCAGGTGAGCGTATTGTTTTTGGAGCAACGGTGACCCTCTATGATGAAGAGGACGACAGCTCCGTTACGTACCAGATCGTAGGTGACGATGAGGCAGACATTAAGGAAAATCGTATTTCTGTGTCTTCGCCGATTGCTCGTGCACTCATCGGAAAGAATGAGGGCGACATGGTGCAGTTTCGTGCGCCTAAAGGCTTGGTGAGCTTTGAAATCGAATCTGTGGAGTATAAGTAACCACGTGATTCTAGGCTGTGGCTACGTTGCGGCTTGCTGCGACGCAGCACTCTGCGCCAGAAGGCATCAGCGCTAAACGAGAAAAAGCCGATTGTCTGTGATCTGAAGCCATGAGGCTCGATAGGACAGTCGGCTTTTCCTTCAAGGGCAGCGGAGGATCGTGACCTCACTGCCCAAGACCTGTGTGCTCCGCTTAGGACATGGCGGCCTTTTTCGTGACGCGGGTGCGCTTGGGGCGTGCGCGGCGTGGAGCGGGTTCCACACGCTTTTTCTTTTCGCCAGGCTTTTTAGAGGCAACCTTCTTTGCGGCGGGGGCATTCTTTGCCGAGCGCTTGACGGGCGTCTCAGCAGGCGCTTCTTTTTGGCCTGCAAGCGTGACACGCCCCATGGTGAGCGCCGCCAGACGAGAGGCCGCTTCCGTGTCTACGTCGTCTTCGGTATCAGATGGGCGCCAGAAAATGAGGAGTTTGCCGATCATCTGCACACGAGCAGCACCAAGTTTCTCTGCAATCTCAGCAAAGATCGATTCACGCTCTTGACGATCGGCAGTGGGGACCCGAACTTTGATGAGCTCATGCGCCTTAAGTTCGCGATCGATTTCGCGTAGTACCGCATCGGTTAGGCCATTGGCTCCAAGCAGTACAACGGGATCAAGGTGATGAGCCTTGGAACGAAGGGCAAGCCGCGTATCGCGGGCCAGAACAATTTCTTTCATAATTAGTTTGAATTCGAACGAGAGGGGATTGACTACAATCCAAAAACTATGCCAGTAGCAACAAAAAAATTACGCTCCAACCGTGCTTGGATCGAACGTCATATCAATGATCCGTTCGTGAAGCGCTCCAAGTCTGAGGGTTATCGCGCGCGTTCCGTCTATAAACTAACGGAGCTTGATGATCGCGAGAAACTTCTGCGTCCGGGCTTGACCGTGGTGGATCTGGGGGCAGCCCCAGGAAGTTGGACGCAGATTGTCCGCGAGCGGCTTGTCGACAAGCAGGGGCATCTCAATGGCCGCATCATTGCCATGGACATTCTGCCGATGGATCCTATCGACGGGGTGACATTCCTGCAGGGAGATTTCCGCGAGCAGGAGGTAGCCGACAAATTAACAGAAATTTTAGATGGTGACAAGGTGGACGTGGTATTAAGTGATATGGCGCCCAACCTCTCTGGAATTCCGGCGGCAGACGCAGCGCGTTCGCTACTTCTCAACGAGTTGGCGTTGGAGTTTTGCATTGAACATCTCGCCCGTCATGGCGTTTTCGTCACCAAAGCGTTCCAGGGTAGTGGCTTTTCTCAGTATGTTGAGGCGCTGAAGAAAACTTTCCGAAAAGTTGATATCCGTAAGCCTGCTGCGAGTCGAGACACTAGTGCTGAAGTCTATCTCGTGGCACGGCATCTCAAGTAAATTGCTTCACTATTTGATGCAGTTTGGCAAGTGTATTGCGGCGTGCCCCTGCTACCCCAAGCCTTCCTTTTCGGTAGAATAGGAAATACATTTGTCCAAAGTGTCCCCTTGCGGGCGTTTGCGCTTCATCGGCACACCCACGGACACAAGCCATTCACTCTATATAAGGAAGGGACAACGTCCTCAACCACGCCCTCAGGCATGGGGGTCGGGACGTTGCTGGAGAATCAAGTTGAATTCAAAGAAAATCGCGCGTTTGGCACTGTGGGCGGTTTTTGTCATTGCGCTCTTTACGCTGTTCAGGCAGTTTGAGACGACCGACAAGGCTGCAGATACTGTCAGTTATACGCAGTTCATGCAAGATGCTAAAGACGGCAAGGTGCGCAAGGTCGAGATCCAGGGGCACACGATTACCGTGACGCCAGCCTCAGGCCCCGTCTACACGATTACGAGTCCAGGCGATATTTGGATGGTCGAAGAACTGCGCAAGACAGGCGTGCCTGTCTTCGGTAAAGCAGAAGAAGAGCCGTCGTTCCTCGTTTCTATTTTTGTGTCTTGGTTCCCGATGCTATTGCTCATCGGTGTGTGGATCTTCTTTATCCGCAACATGCAGTCGGGAGGTGGCTCCGGTGGCGCTTTCTCCTTTGGTAAGTCCAAGGCAAAGATGCTGAGCGAGGAGTCGAACAAGGTTCGTTTTAAGGATGTGGCTGGTTGTGATGAAGCCAAGGCCGAAGTGCAGGAAATCGTTGACTTTCTGCGAGACCCCAACCGCTTCCAACGACTTGGTGGCCGTATTCCACGCGGTGTTCTCTTAGTTGGTAGCCCTGGCACGGGTAAAACCTTGCTTGCTAAGGCGATTGCGGGTGAGGCCAGCGTGCCGTTCTTTACCATTTCGGGCTCCGACTTTGTTGAAATGTTTGTCGGTGTGGGTGCGGCTCGCGTGCGTGACATGTTTGAAAACGCCAAGAAAAACGCTCCCTGCATCATCTTCGTCGATGAAATTGACGCTGTTGGGCGTCACCGTGGCGCTGGTGTTGGTGGTGGTAATGATGAGCGCGAACAGACGCTCAATCAGATGCTCGTCGAGATGGACGGCTTTGATACCGGAGCAACCGTCATTGTGATTGCGGCAACAAACCGTCCGGACGTGCTAGACCCTGCACTACTGCGCCCAGGCCGTTTTGACCGTCAGGTGGTCGTGCCCTTGCCGGATATCCGTGGTCGTGAGCAGATTCTTAATGTGCATATGCGCAAAATCCCTGTTGGCACCGACATTGATGCGAACGTGATTGCGCGTGGTACGCCAGGTTTCTCTGGGGCAGACCTCGCCAACTTGGTTAACGAAGCTGCGCTCTTTGCTGCACGTCGAAATGCACGCGTCGTCGAAATGCGTGACTTCGAAAATGCTAAAGACAAGATCATGATGGGCGCAGAGCGCCGTGCCATGGTGATGAGTGAGGAAGAACGCCGAAACACCGCGTACCATGAGTCGGGACATGCGGTGGTCGCACGTCTCATGCCTAAGTCTGATCCTGTTCACAAGGTGACGATCATTCCGCGCGGTCGTGCGCTCGGTGTGACGATGCAGTTGCCGCAGGAAGATCAGTACGCCTACGATCGTCAATACATCCTCAGCCGTATCGCTATTCTTTTCGGTGGGCGCATCGCCGAGGAACTGTTTATGAACCAAATGACGACGGGCGCTTCCAACGACTTTGAGCGTGCAACGCAACTCGCCCGTGATATGGTCACGCGATTCGGCATGAGCGATCGACTTGGTGTCATGGTTTATGCGGAAAGTGAAAGTAGCGGCGGCTTTTTGGGCGCTTCGAGCGTACGTCGTACGATTTCTGAAGAGACTCAGCGTGAGGTGGATGCTGAAGTGCGTCGTATCCTCGAGGAGCAGTATGCCGTGGCTCGTAAAATTCTCGAGGATAATCGAGACAAGATGCATCGCATGGCCAAAGCATTGCTCGAGTGGGAAACGATCGATGCTGAGCAGATTGACGACATTATGCAAGGGCGTGAGCCTCGTGCTCCTAAGAAACCCGAGCCTGATGAGCCGCCAGTAAATGCCGCGCCAGCCGAAGGTGAGCATGCGGAGACTGTCTCCGCGCCGCAGCCCTCAAGTGCTGAGGCGGATAAGCCTTCAGCGTCCACTGAGGTAAGCGCAGATGAACACGATGAGCAGAGCGGCCCACGTGCCTAAGTACTAGAGTTACCCGCTCTGACCAAGGCTGCAGAGAAATAGTATCCTGCAGCCTTTTTCCGTACGTAGCCCCCTTTGAGCACGCCGCTCATTCGGGTGCGACAAGGAGACAAAAAGAATGCAACGTCAAGTAGATGCTGCCACTTATTGGCAGTGCGGTAAGAAAAGGTTAGATTTTAGTGAGAATGCCCCTTTAATCATGGGAATTCTCAATGTGACCCCCGATTCGTTTTCAGATGGAGGCACGCACAATCGTCCTCTTGAGGCTCTTGCTTGGGCTCGACGTATGCGTGATGAAGGTGCGCATATTATTGATGTAGGAGGAGAGTCGACGCGCCCAGGGTTTGATGAATTCGGGGTGAGCCTTGAACAAGAGCGCGAACGTGTGATTCCTGTGGTTGAAGCGCTAGTTAACGAGGGCTTCATTGTGAGTGTGGACACCTCTAAGCCCGAGATCATGAGAGAAGTCGCTGCGCTTGGCGCGCATATTCTCAACGACATTCGTGGGTTTACTGTGCCTGGTGCGCTTGAGGCCGCAGCTGCGACGCAATGCGGTTTGGTGATCATGCATCGCGCGCTCGAACCCAATTACCATGATTTGGTGGGCGAGGTGGAGGCTTTCCTGCTTGAGCAATCCCATAAGGCTGAGGCACTGGGGATTGCGTCGGAGCGGATTTGCTGGGATCCTGGGTTTGGCTTTGGAAAGAACGTTGAGCAGAATTTTGAGTTGCTTGCCGCGAGTGAGAGGTTTGTTGCCAGTGGCTACCCTTATCTGATGGGGTTATCGAGAAAGTCGTCGATTGGCGCTGTCAGCGCCCAAAGTAAGCCGCTCGATCGAATCTATGGGTCGGTCACGGGGGCTGTAATGGCTGCTGAACGCGGCACGCAGATTGTACGCGTGCATGACTGCCGTGCGACGGCAGATGCGCTTGCCGTTTGGCGCGCTACGGAAAAAGCGCAGCAGAGACTGCAGGAAGAACAAAAGATCTAAAAAGGAGGCAGGCAGCGTTGGGGGTATACACGAGCGTAGCCCATGGCATATGCCTGAAGAAAACAATGAGTCGACGTTATTTTGGCACGGACGGTGTACGTGGTTTGGTTGGAGAGTTTCCCATTACGCCTGACTTTGTCATGTTACTCGGGCAAGCGGCAGGACGCGTGTTGACACGCCAACACCCGGGGCGCCGAGTGAGTGTACTGATTGGCAAGGACACGAGACTTTCTGGCTATATGTTGGAAGCCGCACTACAGGCGGGGTTTACCTCTGTGGGGGTTGATGTTGTGCTTTGTGGGCCGATTCCGACGCCTGCTGTGGCGTACCTAACCCGCGCGTTGCGCCTCGATGCTGGGGTGGTCATTTCCGCGAGCCACAATCCCTTTATGGATAACGGCATCAAGTTTTTTTCTGCTGCGGGCAAAAAGTTCCCCGATGCGGTTGAGCTGGAGATCGAGGCGGAGATTGATCGAGGCTACCAGTGCTGTGGGCCAACGGAGTTTGGTAAAGCACGACGCTTGGATGATGCTGCAGGCCGTTACATTGAGTTTTGCAAATCGACCTTCAGTAATGACCTTGATCTGAGAGGGCTACGCATCTTGGTCGATTGCGCAAACGGAGCGGCCTACCATGTAGCGCCCGACGTTTTCCATGAGCTGGGAGCCGATATCGTGGTCAAGGGCGGAAAACCAAATGGCACCAATATCAACGAGGGGGTTGGCGCTACGCATACTGAGCACCTTGCAGAGTGGACGCGTGAGGCAGGATGCGATGTGGGTGTCAGTCTCGATGGAGATGCCGATCGGCTAATCATGGCCGATCCTGAGGGCACCGTTTATAACGGTGACTCGCTCCTATATGTCATGGTGAAGGATCGCCTCGCCGCTGGCAGCGTTGCTGGTGTCGTGGGAACCTTGATGACTAATTACGCACTCGAGCGTACGCTCAATAGCATGGGCATTGACTTTGTGCGTGCCAAGGTGGGCGACCGATATGTGCTCGAGCAACTCGAGCAGCGCGGGTGGCTTTTGGGCGGAGAAAGCTCTGGTCATTTGCTCGCTTTGGATAAACAGACCACCGGTGATGGTATTGTGAGTGCGCTTCAGGTGCTCACTGCGATGCGCCGTCAAGGCAAGAGCCTTGCTGAGCTGACTGCCGATTGTCTCATGATGCCGCAAGTCCTTCTCAATAAGCGTATTCCCAAAGGCTACGCTTGGCAGGAGAATGCAAAATTCTCCGCGGCTGTGGCCGAGGCACAGGCTGCGCTCTCCGGACGCGGGCGAGTACTCATTCGCCCCTCTGGAACAGAGCCGCTACTTCGCATCATGGTGGAAACCTCACCCAAACAAGAGGCGGAGCACTGGGCCGAGACCATTGCTGCTGCGTTAGTCATCGACTAACAGTGTGCGGCGGCTTTGACGTAAGACGCTAAAGTTTGCTCTGATCATACAAATGCAGCGCGATCTGCGTCAAAGCTTGCTACACTTGAACTAACGACTGGCAATGCATGCGTTGAGCCGGCCGCGAGTTGGACGGCAGACACGGTGTTTGCCCACTCTAAAATGCAACATCCGTAATTGTCCAATGATGGATATTGCCAATCATTGAATTAATCACTAACAGGAGAGCCACATGGCTGAAGACAAGAAGAAAGTTTCTGAACCCGTTGAACAGAAGCCCGCTGAAGCGGCCGTTGCTGAGCAACAGCCTGCGGTTGCGGTGAGCGCTGAAACCTTTGTGCACAGCCTCCGCTTCCACTTGGTTGGCGGTCAGCAGTTCACGCTCAATGAATTGACCAATTCTGCAGAAATGCCTCAGAACGTGTTGGCGTTCATCAATGCTTGGCGTGAAATGCGTGATGTTTGGCATAGCCCCAACAATGACGCGCATTTTGGCGTGCGCGTTCGTGATGTCTCGCTCTATGAGTATCAGGTTGCCCGTGCTGTTCCGAAGGCTGCCGAAGGCGAAGAGGCTGCAGAGCCTGCTAAGAAAGAAGAAAAGTAATGCAATCGCGTCCTCATTAGGGGGCGACTGACCATTCTTTAGAGGGTGCTAGCGACTGACCATTCTTTAGAGGGTGCTAGATCCGTACCATCGGGTTAGCGCCCTTTTTGTTGATTGGCCTATGATAGGCGAGCTTCTTGCTATGAAGCGGCGCTCTCTGCCGTGTATACTGAGACGGTCTTCGTGGGGGCCGCTTCTGTAGCAGACGCTCGACCACTCTCTTCAACACAACTACGGGATGGACGCCAAAACGCAAGCAGCGTATGGCGCAAAAATTTTATGAAGCTGATCGTTGCGATTATTAAACCGTTCAAACTCGATGAAGTGCGTGAAGCACTTGCTGATGTGGGTGTGCATGGTCTGACGGTTACGGAGGTCAAAGGATTCGGGCGGCAGAAAGGACATACGGAGCTCTATCGTGGGGCTGAGTACGTTGTTGACTTTCTCCCTAAGCTCAAGATCGAAACGGTGGTCAGTGACGAGTTGACAGAACAGGTGGTGGAGGCTGTACGTCAGGCTGCCTATACGGGAAAAATTGGCGACGGCAAGATCTTTATCTCGGACGTTGAGCAAGTGATTCGCATCCGTACGGGCGAGTCGGGTGAGGATGCTATTTGATAGGCCGAGCGCTTTGCTACCGAGGGCACCGGTAAATGGTAAAAATGGGGGCATCAGCCCCCCATTTTTTTGTGGCTTTACTGACGTTTTGTGGCGAGCAAAACAAGAAGAGCGCCTTGATCACCTGCTTCGACTGGGGACTGTACGAACGCCATCACATCTTCACGTTGCTTGAGCCAACGAGGGACAAAAACTTTCAATTTACCCTCCCCACCTTCGCTGTTGTAGCCCACCCCGTGAATGATGCGCAGACAGCGGTAGCCGCGACGAGCGCTTTCGGTGAGAAAGTCTGTCAGGTGCACCCGAGCTTCATCGATGCTGTAGCCGTGTAAATCAAGCCAAGCCTGAACAGTCCAAAAACCTCGGTACAACTTCTTGGGAATATCGGGAGAGACGCCCTTACGCCAGTTGTAACGCTCATTTTCATCCGTGAGGAAAGTGTCGGGTTCCGCTTCGTTGGAGAGTCGATCAGGCGCTGTTGAGTTCCCAAGAGAGACTGGCTTTTTGATTAAGGGTGAGGGCTTCGGACGTTTTACATCAGCCAGCCCTTTTTGAGCCATTTTCGTCACCCCTGCTTCGGCCATGGCGGCAGCAAATAGGTTGGCATCAGCGTGGCGTTTCCTTTCTTCAGCGCGCGCACGCTCTTGCTCTTGCGCGCGCTTTTTTGCTTCAGCTTTCAGCGTCTTGTTGACTTTAGCAAGATCTGCCAGATTGTCGATAACGATCATAATACTTACGTTGGGTGGTGCGCTCGCGCACCTAGCACCACAGAAAAATGGCTCGGGCACGGGGTCGTGCCCGAGCTTCTAAAAAAGAAGCGCTTAGGCTTTTAGTGTCTCAAGATAGCGTTGTGCGTCAAGCGCCGCCATGCAACCCGTGGCCGCAGAAGTGACAGCCTGACGGTAGATCTGATCCTGTACATCGCCTGCGGCGAAGACGCCAGGAACCGAGGTTGCCGTGGCAGCATGTGTGCCAAAACCTGCGGTACGAATGTAGCCGTTGTCGAGTTCGAGCTGACCAACAAAGAGGTCAGTATTGGGGCGATGTCCAATGGCGATAAAGACGCCATCCGCAACGATCTCATGCTCGGAAGCGTCCTTGGTGGAGCTGAGTCTAACGCCCGTGACCTTATCTTCGCCGAGAACTTCTTTAACTGTCTGGTTGAGTTCTAGTGTGATTCGACCGGCTTTGACTGCGTCCATCAACTGATCAACCATGATAGGCTCGGCGCGGAATCGGTCGCGGCGATGCACGAGTGTGACGTGCGAACAGATATTGGCAAGGTAGAGCGCCTCTTCGACCGCCGCGTTCCCACCGCCAACGACGACAACGGGCTTGCCGCGATAGAAGAAACCGTCACACGTTGCGCAACCCGAGACGCCACGCCCCTTGAGGCGTGTTTCACTCGGCAATCCTAGGTACATAGCAGAGGCCCCAGTTGCAATAATGAGGGCATCGGCAGTTAAAGTTTCTCCAAGATCCGTTTTGATGACAAAAGGACGGCTACTAAGATCGACGGCATTGACCATGTCGAGAATGATCTCGGTACCAAAGCGTTTCGCATGCTCTTCAAATTGACTCATGAGCTCAGGGCCTTGGATGCCATTGACGGCAGCAGGCCAGTTATCGACTTCTGTGGTCGTCATCAGTTGACCGCCTTGATCCATGCCAGTAATGAGTACGGGTTTGAGATTCGCGCGTGCGGCATAAACGGCGGCAGTGTAGCCAGCAGGGCCAGAGCCAATAATGACGAGCTGGTGGTGTTTATTTGTCATAGTTATTCTCCGAGAAGGCAGTGCCTTTCAGGGTAATTTCGATAGGTAGCGATATTTTAGCTATTATTGAGTGCTAAGACATAGATTTATTTAATTGAGGCTGGTAGCAAAGTATTGCTGTTGTTGAGGCTCATCGTTGATGGTGACAAATTCAGAGTAGCGCTGAAATGGCCGTCGGGCTCAATTGAGTACAATTGGCATAGTTGAGCAGATGAAAGATCCCCGCATTGCGCGGGAGCAGTGACGCCGCAGGAGAGAGTGTGTGGCGTTGGCTGCTATAGGCGGCTGCCCGCTCGGCCCCGTCAGAAAAAGCAAAGAGGCTTATGGCTAGAAATAAAACGATTGGTAGACGAAGCTCCTCGCGGCATGCCGGCGCAGATCGTAGCGCTGTTGGCTCTAGGCTCGGTGCCGCTATCGGTAACTGGTTCATGGGAGTCGTGCGTGCATTATGGTCTTGGAGCTGGGTGATATATATTCCGGTTGCGCTCTTTTTGACTGTGGCCCTCTTAACTTATTCACCTGAAGATGCTTCCTTTTCTGTTAGTACGACTGCACCAGTGCACAATTGGGCGGGACGTTATGGCGCCTATGTTGCTGATGCGGCACTTTTAGCTTTTGGGCGCTCTGCATGGTGGTTTGTGCTTGGTAGCGCCATGGTGGCATTTTTTGCTATCCGTTCGATGGTGCGCCGCGTGCACGGCGAGACGGATCCGCTCAGAATTAATCCTCCCAAACTCACAGCAGCCGTTGGGTTTGCTGCACTGCTTATCGGTTCTACCTGCCTTGAAGCACTCCGGTTGCGTCGCTTTAAAGCGGTGCTCCCAGGGGAAGCAGGTGGCATTTTGGGCGATAAACTAGCGTTCGGACTCTACCACTACGTGGGACTGGGCTTAGCGACGGTTGCCTTTTTTACGCTCATTGTGATTGGGCTCTCGCTTTTGATGGATTTTCAGTGGCAAGATGTCGCTGAAAAAGTAGGTGAGGCGCTTGATAAGTGGATTTTCCGTCGCTTCCGACAGATTCGCGAGCGCAAAGAAGAGCGCCGCCTCAGCAGTGAGGCAAGCCAAGAAAAGAGCGAAGCTTTCCAGCGAAATGTCATCGAAGAATCTCAGACACCGCTCTATATCATGCAGGCAGACTCGTCCACGAGTCCTACCACGGAAAGTGTTAGTCAGGACAATGAGGCCACTGAGTCAGCTGAGCTACCTTGGAGTCAACCGACTGCTAAAACCGAACCAACATTGAGTAATAGTCGTCGGGCGGTAACGGGTGTTCAGTCTGCGCAAGCAGCGAGCACCAGTACACTTGGAGCTGTTCGGGGCGTCGGGCTACCCGTGGCTAAGCCCGTTTCGACACCACGTCTTGGCTTAGAGTTACTCGATGATCCGTCTCAGAGCGGACACTATCACGATGAAGAAGCACTTGCACTCACCTCGCGGCTTATCGTCTCTAAGCTTAAGAGCTACAACATTGAGGCTGCGGTGCGCGGTGCCCAGACGGGGCCTGTGATTACCCAGTACTGGCTCGAGCCTGGGGCTGGTGTCAAGGGCTCGCAAATTGAAAATGTGCAGGACGATCTGCGCCGTGCGCTTGGCGTCCAAGCGATTCGTGTTGTGCCTAGTATCCCAGGGAGACCTTATATCGGACTTGAAGTCCCGAATCCCACACGTGAAACGGTTCGTCTGAAGGAGCTACTCTCGAGTGAAGCGTATCGCACGAGTACCTCCCCATTGACACTCGCACTTGGTAAGGATATTGCTGGTAAGGCCTTTGTTGTTGACCTAGCAAAAATGCCGCACCTCTTGGTGGCGGGTACGACAGGCTCGGGTAAGAGCGTTGGCATCAATGCCATGATTCTCTCGATGTTGTTTCGCAATCCGCCTTCGATGCTCAGATTGGTGCTCATTGACCCGAAGATGCTGGAGTTCTCACTCTACAACGGCATCCCCCATCTGCTCTGTCCAGTTGTCACCGATATGAGTAAGGCGGCCATGGCACTCAAATGGCTCACCCGAGAAATGGATCGCCGCTACGATGTCATGAGTCGTGTCGGAGTGCGCCATTTTACGACCTATAACGAGAAAGTGCGTGAAGCGGCCGCCCGTGGCGAGCCGATCTTGGATCCTACCGTCAGAGAGGGTGAAGAGGCAGAACCGCTTGAAACGTGGCCTTATCTCGTTTGCATTATTGATGAGCTCGCTGACCTCATGTTGACAAACCGCAAGGAGGTCGAGGGAGAGATCACGCGTCTGACGCAGAAGGCTCGTGCCGCAGGTATTCACCTGATCATCGCTACGCAGCGCCCGAGCGTCGATGTGGTGACCTCACTTATTAAGGCCAATGTACCAACGCGAATATCCTTCCAAGTCGCCAGCTCCATTGATTCACGTGTCATTCTGGGTGAAACAGGGGCTGAAGCACTACTCGGTTGGGGTGATATGTTGCTTCGTCGTCCAGGCCTCTCTCAGGCGGTTCGTATTCAAGGCTGTTTTGTGCAGGATGATGAAGTTATTCGCGTGGTTGAGGAACTGCAAAAGTATGGTGAGCCTGACTATATCGATGGCGTGACAGAAGAGGATGTTGATACAAGCGACGACGGCGTGGGCGGCAGTGGCCGCCGAGCTGGCGAAGCGGATCCGCTCTACGATAAGGCTGTGGATGTGGTTCTCTCTGAGCGTCGTGCATCCATCTCTTTTGTGCAACGTCATCTCGGTATCGGCTACAATCGCGCCGCCAATATCCTTGAAGCGATGGAAAACGCTGGTGTGGTTAGTAAGGCAAGCGCGACAGGCAAACGTGAGATTTTAGTGCCTAGCCGCGATAGATAGGAGTCAAATATGCTGAACCGCCGTGAGCTTTTGATCGGCTCGGGGCTTGCTTTGTTGCCACTCTTGGCATTGGCAAGCAAGTCCTCAGACAATGCTGCCGCCCAACGAATGCGTGCTTTTATCGAGTCAACCCCCTATGCGCGGGGGCGTTTTAGCCAAAGTACGCTCGATCGCGACGGTAAACCCGTCTCCGCGGATTCGCAAGGCAATTTTCGCTTTTTGCGCCCAGGTTGCTTTGAATGGTCCATCGACAAGCCGTATGTCCAGCGTATTTTTAGCAACGGCTACACGCTCTGGATTTATGACCCAGACCTTGCTCAAGTCACGGTTCGCCAGATAACCGGCTCGGACGCGATTAGCCAGAGTCCCGCGGGGCTACTTTTTGGAACGACAGAGTTGGACAGTATTGCAGAGCTCAAACTGCTTGATGCTGATACGGTTTTTGCTAAGTTCTTCAATCCAAGTGGCAACTTTGAAAGTGCGAGCGTGCATTTCAAAGGCAATGAGCTAGAAGAGTTAACGCTCAAGAGCAGCCTTGGGCAAACGGTGCGCGTTAGGTTTTTGGAGTTTACGCGGCAAGTGCAGCAAGCAGAGAGTTTCAACTTTACGCCCCCTGCGGGAACCGACATACTCAAAATGTAGACGAGACGAGTCACGCCAGAAATAGTCTGCCTCCTGCATCAATGGGAGGCTTTTTTTGATCCTCATGGCTGAGTTTGCTGATACAATAAATGCAAAGTTGAAGGGATTTCCGGTCTCTTCACGTAGTAAATGACTTTGAAGTGAGAGAGGACCTATGAGAGACTCGATGCGACGCCTGCTGATTGACCGGTTGCTGACAGAGCAGAAAATCGTGAAGTTTGAACAACTTCAAGAGATGCTCGGCGTCAGTTCGCCTACAGTCAAACGCGATCTTCGTTTTATGCGCGAAGTACTTGGTGCGCCGATTGTCTACAACCGTCTCGAACGCGGGTATTGTTACGATCCTCTGCTGATGGAGGAAGCGTCGGGTAAGGGTCGGGGGCAGGTATATCGTAAGTCCTGGTACAGTCCTCAGGAACTTTATATTCTCGTTAAAACGATTCGCCTGCTTGGCGAACTTTCTAAAAACAAAACCTCGGCGCTTTATCAAGATCTCGAACCGTTGCGTAGCCGTGTGCTCGCGGTTATGAGCTTAGGCGGAAAGTTGCCCTCTGATCTTCTTGATCGAGTCAAGATCGTTGACGACATCGCCGGTGCACTTAGCAATGAGCCAGACTCCTTTGCTACGGTGGGCGCCTCGTTGACTTCTGGACGCAGACTCAAGATTCAGTACGATAAGCGTACGGCTTCCTCACATCCGTCCATCCGCGAGATTTCCCCTCTGCGTATGGTTCATTACCGAAATCGTTGGTATGTGGATGCTTTCTGCCATACGGCAGGTGAACTGCGTACATTCGCCATTGAGTACATCACGCGTGCAGAGTTGTTGACGACGCCAGCCAGGGCGATGACTCACAAAGATGCGGAGAGACTGGATGCCTCGTACGGTATCTTTCGTGGTAGCAAACTCAAAACAGCTGTGTTGCACTTTGATGAGGAAGCCGCGCCGCATATCCGCCGTCAGGTTTGGCATGCTAAGCAGCGTATCGTTCAAGACGAACAAGGCTTGCGCATGACGTTGCCTTACGCAAACTCAACGGAACTCGTTGGTGAGATCCTTCGTTGGGGGCAACATGTCACTGTGCTTGAACCCGAAGAACTACGGGAAACTGTCCGGAACGCCCTTCAGGAAACGTTGAAACAATACCAGTCTAAGGAACAGCACTAACGTCATTAGACTGGGCGTTCACTGAAAGGACTTTTTTTGTCATGACGCAAGAGCAGACAAAAAATCGACGGCATCGCTCTAGGCGGGGTCGTCGTCCGTTGCATGCGCGTGAATTGCCTGACATCTTTTTCTGCGGAGATCCTCACGGAGGGTTTGATCAGATCAATGAGGCGGCTCGGCTTTATCATCCAGACGCGATGGTGATCCTTGGGGACCTCCAGCCGCCAGCGCCGTTGGAAGAAGTGCTCGAAGAGGCGCTTAGCTATACCGACATTTGGTGGATTCCAGGTAATCACGACACTGACACGGACGAGTTTTATGATCGCCTGTGGCGCTCTGCGCTGCGAGATCATAATCTTCACGGTAGAAGCGTGATGATCCATGGCGTCCGTATCGCAGGGCTTGGTGGTGTTTTCCGCGGTCAGGTATGGATGCCCGATGATCCCCCTAACTACTTTAGCCCGTCGTCGTTTATGCGCCGAGTGGGAACAGCCAATATATGGCGAGGAGGGGTTCCTCGTCGCCATCGATCGACGATTTTCCCCTCGGTCTATAACAATCTGCTGCACCAAAAGGCGGATATCCTGGTGACGCATGAAGCGCCTGCTTGCCATAAAAAAGGCTTCTGTGCCATCGATAAACTCGCTCGTTCTCTTGGAGCCCGCTGGATGTTCCATGGGCATCAGCATGAGGACCGGGAATACTGCATTGATAGCGGCATCGCTACTCGTGCAGTGGGATACCGTGGTGTGGTTAATCTGCGCGGAGAGGTCGTGATTAGTGCAAAACTCGACCCGCGAGAAGCCGCGCCGTTGCACGATGCTTTCGATTGGGAAGAGTGTATGTGCACGGAAAAAGGCAAGATCCTTGTGCGTGATGAAGATGGTTTGGTGCACATTGTCCCAGAGTGCGAGGGGATTGTGCCTGCTATTTTGCCGCCGTGTCCAGATCTAGTGCCACTCTGTGAAGAGGAGGCGAGAGCACGGCGTGCTGCGCGAGAGGCTGCACGCAGTAAAACGCACAAAACGGTGAACAAGGCTAGAGAGTTTAGGGATTGTTCGGAGCGCCTTGACTGGCAACTAAAGCTCGCGCAAGAGCAGGATAGATGGGAGCGTGCGCTAGAGAGTGTTCCTGGAAAGTTGAGCACAGAGCGCTCTGCTAGTAGCGGCAACGCTCGGCCCTCGCCAGAGGCTTCGAGCAATACTGACGCTCAAGCTAAGGGTGAAAAGAGGCGCCGCCCTCATCGGCATCGTGCAAAGCATTCGAGCAACACACCGAAGAACCTTGATTAAAAGTATTAAGCGCGCCTCAAGATATTAGTTGTCTGCGAGGCGCGCTTTGTTCCGCGCATTTAGAGCGTGACCCGATAGACCCAAACGGGGCTTTCTTCTGCAATTTCCGAGACAGCGTCATCGACAACGAGAATGGCATCGCTTTGAGCGCAGCTCAACAGCGTTGCGGAGCTCTGTAGCGGCAAGACCTGCGCATAGGTTTGGTTATCACTACTGCGAAGAAGCTTCGCTCGAAGAAAGTCTGTCCGACCAGGTTTACTCTTGACGAGATTCTTCAGTAGAACGCGTTCACGATGCTCTTGATGTGCTGTGCCCAAGAGCCTAGCGACCACTTCTGACAGCAGAAACCGTGCCGCCGTGTTTGTCGCAACTGGGTTGCCAGGGAGACCTACAAAAAATACAGGTTGGGGAGACTGGAGGCGGGCATAAGTAAAGGGCTTTCCCGGTTTCATCGCCACGTGAAAATGTTGCATCTGCCCAAAACGCGAGAGTATCTGCGCAGTGAAGTCGTGCTCGCCAGGACCCACGCCTCCAGAGCAGACCACGAGGTCATAGTGAGGCAAAATGTCGTTGAATTTACGTTCAATTTCCTCTGGGCTATCGGGGAGAATGCCCAAGTAGTCAACTTTTACGCCCCAAGTTTTGAGTAGAAGTGTTACCACAATCCCGTTTGAATTGTAGACCTTACCAGCAACTGGAGCGCGGTCGATTTCGGGTTCGACCAACTCGTCGCCGCTTGCAAACACCGCTGCTCGTAACACGCGGCAGGCAAGTTTTCCGCAGCCGTTAGAGGCAGCTAGCCCGATTGCGTCAATGCTGAGGCGAGTGCCTGCTTTCAGCAACACAGAGCCACGGCGGTAGAGCTCACCTTGTGTTCGAACATTGGTAAGCGGTTTTGTTGCCGAAGGGATAAAGTGGAGTGCGCCGCATTCGACGTGAGCAGCCTCGATTGGCAAGACTGTATCAAAACCCTCTGGTAGAGGCGCTCCCGTCATGATCCGAATCACGCTCTGTTTGGGTGCAGTTTCTGTGAGCGGATGCCCAGCGGTAACGGTCGCGAAAATAGGGGCTTCAGTAGCAGAGTTGGGGGAGAGTTGATCAAAATCTTTAGAGCGCCATGCATAGCCATCCATGGCAGAATTGGTAAATGCTGGCATGTCTGCCACGGCGATGAGGTCTTCGGCAAGAATCTGCCCAACTGCCTCAGAGAGGGGAACCTCTGAGACTTTTCCATTGATCGGTTTTGCCTCTTGAGTAAGTAGGTTCACTAAGTCGTTAAAACCGATGGGTACAGCACCATGCATGTCAGACTCCTCATATGAGTGTATTGGCAAAATTGTAGCGACTGGTGGTGATAAACGTCAGTAGAGTGACTCAAGGAAGTGCAGTTCATGAAAGAAGCCCTTAACTTTCCAACCCGGAGCAATATCCTCGGTTACATGATCGCAGGTGGTCAAGCCTCTCGAATGGGTGGCGTAAATAAGGCTTTGGTCAAGCTGGATGGGATCCCGATGGGTGAGCGGGTGCTGAAGCGGTTACACGTACAGTGCGATCGCGTATGGGTATCTGCTAACCGTGATGTCGAGGCTTTTATTGCTATGGGGGCAGAATGCGTACTCGGAGATAACTTTGGAACGTCGTTCGGTCCCTTAGCGGGACTCGAGGCGCTTGTGGGGAAGCTCCCTTCGGAGATAGAGTGGGTGCTCACTGCGCCCTGTGATGTTCCTTATCTGCCAGAGGGCTTGGTCGAGTTTTTCGCGAGCGGACTAGAGCAGCACCGCTATGACTATGTGGGGGATCGGACAGTACCCAAAATTGTCACGCTCTCTGCGGGCGGGCATACCCATAACACGATTGCGTTGATACACCGATCGTTATTACCGTCGATACGTCCCTACTTAGCTAGGGGAGATCGAAAGGTAGGTTTATGGATGCAGCCTTATGAGCCGCTCGTTTTGCCTTGGAATGGGGACGAGGCGGCTCTAGAAAATGTCAATGATCCGCAATCACTATCGCGGCTCCAAAGGCATGGTGCTAGGTAGAATACCGTATATACGGTATTTTTCTCCAAAATCTTGACAGGCGGCCAAAAAAGGTGTTTAATTCCAATCCGCGCTGATCACAACATGATCAACGCAAAAAAAGATCGCGAAAGTGATCTTTTTAATTTGACAAATGGTTTTTGATCTGATAAGATTAAAAATCTACGCCTCTCGAAGGTGATGTTCTTAAAAAATCTGAATTCAACGAACCGATAAGTGTGAACATCGGCAGGTTGAGAGTCTCAATAAGAGGGCTCAAAAAACTTACGAAGTTCGCACTTTGAAGGAAAGCCG